>Ga0247841_10004486_pt1 | contig 23892 bp, 45 predicted proteins | sample LaCruzMarch2015__2_FD_192410 | JGI IMG/M metagenome (GOLD analysis project Ga0247841, IMG submission 192410) | Freshwater microbial communities from meromictic Lake La Cruz, Castile-La Mancha, Spain - LaCruzMarch2015_18m | ecosystem: Environmental > Aquatic > Freshwater > Lake | place: Spain... | reverse complement strand
GGATAGCTCGACAAATGGCTCATCCTGGTCTTATTCACCAATCCACTGCCTGCGGTGATGGTGTCAATCGTCGGGATGGTAGGCTTATTGGCGATCGAAGATCCTCCCGAAGAATTATTCCAGTCAATGTACTGTGAGGCCAAGCCTGCTGCCGTTCCTGTTGTATTCTGGTTCAAAACTGGATAACTCGACAAATGGCTCATCCTGGTCTTATTCACCAATCCACTGCCTGCGGTGATGGTGTCAATCGTCGGGATGGTAGGCTTATTGGCGATCGAAGATCCTCCCGAAGAACTATTCCAGTCAATGTACTGTGAGGCCAAGCCTGCTGCCGTTCCGGTTGTATTCTGATTGAGCGTGGGATAACTCGACAAATGGCTCATCCTGGTCTTATTGACCAATCCGGTACCTGCGGTGGTGGTGTCTACCGGTATATTTAGGTTTCTGCCAATGATAATATAGTTCCCCGATGCAAAAACATCACTCATGGTTGTCGAAGTTGCCGTAATTGCAGTGGTGAGCTGCAAAATCATAGTAGAATCAATCTCATGGATAAGGCTGTTTACCGGTAAAGCGGTTTTAAAGGTGACTGTTTTGTTATTTACTTGCAGAATGGTTGCTCGCTGCTGAGAAAAGGCCAGGGCTGGCACTAATAGGATTAGAAATAGAATTTTTTTTTTCATCTTGATAAAAGATTATTGTAAACAGTAAACCTTTAACACACTGCCAGCATTGGGTAATATAGCCAGGGTAAGCGTTTGACCGGCGCGTGAAATGAACGAGCAGTGAACATCATCCAAAAAGGCCATGTAGTTATTGTCCGTTAAGGTGAAATTTGTAATTACATAATCCACCTGATCCTGGGCTGCTATGAATGTTTGCGGTACGCGACTATTCTGGCCTGTTGCGCCTGTTTTTGTTGTATGGATCATTATGAAAGCAATAAAAATGTTTCCTTAAGAATATTAACCCCTGGATTGTTGCCCACACCCATAAAAACCAGGTCGAAAATATCATTTACATAGGCATCCATGCTGCCGCCTATATCTTTGCTGTTGCCTGCCTTCAGATACAAATAAGTGCCTGCATGTGCATGAGCAGTATCGTTGATATAGACTTTGACATCATCATCGCCAAAATTATCGAGCGTGATGGTGTTACAGGCAGAGGCAATGGAATTGGTGGACACAATTATGCTGCTGGCTGCATAGGTCGATCGGTGTGTAATTAACATTTATAATGCTTTTAAAATGTTTTCAATAGCAATAATCCTTGCATCTTCGCCTGTTAATGATGGGGAAATGGCCTGCACCCTGATCATTTCGCTCTGGACCGTTGAATTCCAATGTTGCATATCGGCTGTGTCGGTTTTCCATTTTTGACTAATGGCCCAGGTTGCATCGGCTTCGATCTGTGAAGCCACACTGCGGTTATTTGCGGCGGCCTTGGTTACGGTGTCAGTGTACCAGCCTTTGATGATCTGCCATTTCCAATACCCTTTCAAACAGTTCTGATTACTCTCGCAAGAGCTTACCGCAGTGTCGGTGGATGATTTAAAGGCACTGAATACAAAAAAGGCTGCCAGGGCTGCCCCTCCCAAAATCCAGGGTAGGTAGCTGTTCTTTTTTTTCATGACGTTTTCCATTGCGAAAGGGATTAAAGAATGTTTCTAAATCCGGTCATTCCGGCTGGTGTTTCTTCATTTGGACGAATTACGGGATCTGCAATAGCCGGTTTGATTGTGCCAAACGTAAGGCGTGCCTGTTCATTGACCACAAAATTGATTGCATCATTCAAGGTTTTGCCTGGCATCAGTGCCAGCCTTGCATCCACCAGGGAAACAAAGGAATTAAAATCTGATCCTACCGGCTCACTCATGCGTAGTTGTGCATCGGCCGCTAACTGGACCAATGTTGCCTTATTGCTGGCTGTGGCCTTGCGCAATGTTTCGGCGGCTTTTGTTGGCACCAAAAGGATTGAATACATCCAGTACCCAAGTTTATAACCACTTTTATCGCCAGTGCCAGGATTCGTTATAGCGGTTGTCGAATTTTTCTTGTAGAAATAATAGGCCAATGCACCCAGGCCCAGGGCACCCAGGATCATCCAAGTTGTACTAATTCCGCCTTTTTTTCTGGTTGTGATTTCTTCGTTTTCCATTTTGTTTGAGAATTTATATCGTAAATGATTGATTATACTGCATAGGGCAATAGAACATTATAGGTAATCAGATCTACCGTAGCGACTTTAAAATAGGTATCCAAAACCATTTCAGTTTTAGGTCCGAATTTGCCATCAACTGAAAGGAGTGTTGCTTTATCATTTGCCAGAAAGTTGTTGAGCGCCTTTTGAACATTGGCAACATATTTTTGCTCACATACTGAATTGGCATTACCGGAATAACCTGACCCAACAGCTAACGGGAACTCGCTTGCCTGGGCCTGGCATGTCGGGCTGGTTCCCGTACCTGTGCCGGTGCCCGTTCCGGTATTTGTGCCGATGGCGGCAGTGGTACTTTTAGAGGTAAGCATAAAATAACCTGCTACGGCTGCAACTGCAACGGCGGCGAATATGATAAGGTTCGAACCTGTTTTTTTTGGTGCCATCTTACTTGATCTTTAATGTTTTGTATGCAATTACGGCCAGGGCCGCAACAAAGGCAACGGCGGCCAGACTTATCCCTACGGTCTGCACTGTCTGGATCTCTCCGGTAAGCGCGTAACCTGCCTGAACATCGGTAAAACTTGGTGCTGATCCATTTTCGTGGTAGGCAATGGCAGCAACCAGCTTTTGCATGTTCTCCGCGTTGGAATAGTCAATGATCGTATCGGCAGAAATGCCGGTGAGCTGCACGACATGATTGATATAGGCCAGGGTATTGTTTTCGCTTGATGGTGCCCACCGGTTAATGATTTTATCAATGGTGTTGTAACCCTTATTTATGTAGTTTTTTAGCAGGGTAAACATGGCTCTATAGCCATAGGCAAGGGATGAAAAAGTAACAAAGTCGGCATCATCGCCAGGCACAACCTGGCCTATCCACAAGGTTGCAGAAATGCGGATATTGCCTGGGTTGTTTATAGCGTAGCCATGTGCCATTGTTATTTCTTTTTCTTGGTTATCATATACAATGCAGCGCCGGCCAGGCCAAGTATTAATAGCCAGTTCATGCTTGCCGTTTTGGTTTCCGTAATCGGTACAACTGCTGTGGTTGTGGTGTTGGCGGCATCATTGTTTGAATAATACGCCGGATCTTCAATCGGTGGTGCTGGTGAGGGATCGGGAATGGGCGGCTTTGTATTGGCTGCATCAGATCCCTGGGTCCATACTCCGGTATCTTTTGATGTTGTGAATGAAGATTGATCTTCAATCGGTGGTGCTGGTGAGGGTGCCGGAATAGGCGGTTTCGATGTCATTGGCATCTCAATTCTGGAAATGTCATCATTCTCCATTGACAATGGAACATCGACATAAACTACGGCAGTACCGTCATTTAGTTTTGATGCGTCTAGCAGTAATTTTAATCGTTCGGCTTCCTGGGCTGCTGCCAGTTCTGTCATTCGCTGCGTTTCCAGAAAGGCGGCCATTGCATCGGCGTCAGCCTGGGCCTGGGCTGCTGCCTGGGCTGCGGCGGCTAATCTTTCCTGTTCAGCCTGGCGTGCAGCTTGGGCGGCGGCGGCAAGTTCTGCCTGGCGGTTTGCTTCTACCCTGGCAAGTTCAGCCTGCCGGTCGGCTTCGGCCATACGTTCTGCTGCTATGCGTGCCTGTTCTGCGATCCGGTCAGCTTCCACCTGGCGTGCCTGGGCTTCGGCGGCTGCCTGGGCTGCAGCGGCTGCTTCTGCCTGACGCTGGCGCTCTATCTCGGCCAGGGCTGCCTGCCTTTCGGCTTCGGCCATTTGTGCGGCGGCAATCCTCGCGGCTTCGGCCTGTCGTAAAGCTTCTGCGGCGGCGGCAACTTCTGCGGCGGCGGCTAATTGCTGGCGCGATATTTCAGCCATGCGGTCAGCTTCGGCCATACGTTCGGCGGCAATTCTGGCTTCTTCTGCAATGTGGTTAGCTTCAGCAATCAAAGCCTGGGCTATCCGGTCCCTTTCAGCCTGGCGCGCAAGTTCTGCCTGCCTTTCGGCTTCGGCGGCTACTGCCTGGGCTGCTGCCTGGGCTGCTGCAGTTGCGGCGGCTTCGGCCTGTCGCTGGCGTTCGATCTCGGCCAGGTATGCCTGGCGTGCTGCTTCGGCTAACTGTGCAGCATTTATACGGGCTTCTTCTTCCTGGCGTGCAATTTCAGCCTGGCGAGCAAGTTCAGCAAGGCGCGCTAATTCAATTGCTGCTGCCTGGGCTGCGGCTGCGGCTTCGGCCTGGGCTTGTGCCTGGGCCTGGGCTGCAAGTTCTGCCTGGCGTAAAGCTTCTTGTCTTTGTAGTTCAGCCAATCGCTGCGCTTCGGCTAAACGACCGGCTTCTTCCCTGGCCAATAAAGCCAACCGATCAGCTTCGGCCTGACGTAAGGCGGCAAGGCGATTTTCTTCTGCTTGTCGTGCAGCTTCGGCGGCAGCGGCGGTGGCGATCCGGTCCGCTTCTGCCTGGGCAGTTGCTTGTGCCTGGCGTTGACGTTCGATCTCAGCCAGTTCTGCCTGACGCTGGGCTTCTGCCATTTGTGCGGCGGCAATACGGGCTTCTTCTTCCCTTCGTGCAGCTTCGGCGGCGGCGGCCATTCGTGCCTGATATAATGCTTCCATCGCGGCGGCGGCGGCGGCTGCATCGGCGGCGGCTTGGGCGGCTGCTGCCAGGCGATTTTCTTCTGCTATACGGTTAGCTTCGTCGATACGGGCCTGTGCCAGCCGGTCAGCTTCGGCCTGGGCTGCTGTGGCCAGTGCTGCCTGTTGTGCCAGCCGGTTAGCTTCTGCCTGTGCTGCTTCCCTGGCGGCAAGTTCCCTTTGACGAGTAAGATCTGCCTGCCGGTCCGCTTCGGCTTGGGCTGCAATGGCGGCGATACGGTCCGCTTCAGCTTGGGCTGCTGCCAGCCGGTCCGCTTCGGCTTGGGCTGCAATGGCGGCGATACGGTCCGCTTCAGCTTGGGCTGCTGCCAGCCGGTCAGCTTCTGCCTGGGCTGCGGCGGCGCTTGACGCGGTTGTAAATGCGTTGCCAGTATTAACAGTAATAATAGCATCAGCTTTTTGCTCTGGTGCAGCTATGTCAATCCCCTGGGCGATTAAAATTTCAGAATAAGAATCCTGGCGTGTTTCCATTGTTGTTGTTGTTTATCGTAATCCAAGCCGGGACATACGCGCTATGATGTTGTCATAAATAGTGGATTGAGCAGCTCCCCATATCCAGGTACTTTTTGAAACAAAAAGCGCGGTGAGTGTGTCCGGCGCGGTGGTATAATTGTCGTTATAGTAATTGTAAACCCCTACGAATATGCGATCGCTGGCCTGCATAAATCTTTCCAGCATCGTTACATCCCAATCCAATAGCCAGCTACCAAAGGTTTTATCTATTTCATTATATAGGCCAGTGGAAATAGCTTTGATTTCTGCCTGTTCTGCGGCGGTCAATGGGTGATTGGGATCGACCGTATCATTTGGAACAGCAACATTGTCAATTGTGGCGTTGGATTTTCCATACCAATAGATCCCTGCGATCAAGGCTGCGATACCAAGGGTACCCCAAACGTAGTTTTTGTTGACTGTCGGCAGGTATTGTTTGACATTGGTGCTACGGACCCGTTTTATTGCAGAAGCTATCATTAGATATATTTTAGGGCTGTTTTTATTATTGCTGGATTTTTCTTTATTTTTTCTGCCAGGCGAATAAGGTTTGCATTTCCCACTTTCAGAATAAGATCCTGAACAGCCGATGTTACCAGCATCAATTCGGTCTGATCGCGCGCTTCAATCGTAATTGGTACATTGTAATGGGCCATATTATTCGGTTTTTAGCATTTCTGTAAGGGTTTCCAGCAATTTCTTATTGCCGTCGATCTTACCGATGATGAAAATGAATTGCTCAAGCTCAACTTCAGATAATGACTGAGTAAAGCCAAGAACTGCCTGGGTCTTCTGGAATTTTTCTGCGTCGATTTCTACTATCGGTTCATCCCCTGGCCCCTGGGGTTCATTTGCCTGCTGCGGACCTTCCTCCCCGTCACTGATCAGTGCGGTTGCCAGGCCACCTAATCCGTTAGTCTGTGCATATTTTATTAATCCTGGCGCAACTGATAAAACACCTTTGAGGATGGCGGTGGTGGTGCGTGCGCCCTTTTCCAGCTTTTCCTCGGTGCTAAAAATTTCTTGGAACTTGGTCAGCTCGGTGGTAGCTTCCTTGAGTTCTGCCGTTAATTCGTTTATTTCGGCTGATTTTTTTGCGAGCGCTTCGTTTAACCGGGTTAATTCAATCTCATGTTTGATTCCGAGTAAATCGCGCTCATGCGTGTGCTGCATGTCGGATAACTGCACCGTTTTTTGTTCTACTACTCCGGAAAGCTGTTGATTTTGTTGTAGAAAGGTTTCGTTTTGCTTTATCAGAACATCGATCCTTGATAATACGTCATCCGTTTGCCTTGTGGCGGTCATTGATTGAGCTGGTGCATCCGGAAGTTCAATGACAATTGTGTCATCTATTTTGTCTGCGTTTTCAGTTTTTCCTTTGTATATGAAAATGCGTAGGCGGTTTGCCTTGAGTTGCTTTATAGCCAGGTTGATATTGTCTGTAAAGGCCCTATCTCCAATAGCTCCTTTTACGACCTTAAAATCTTCTTTGCCAGGTTCCTTAAACTCGGCAATGATCGAAAAACAATAAGGCTTTCCGGCCTTATCGTTCGCTCTGATATTCTTTTGAGCGAGCTGTATTTTTAATTCGTGATCTTCCATGGTTTTGGGGGTTTGGTTACTCAGATAATTTTGGCGATGCAATTAAAAGCTCGACATACATGGTCGAAACTGCATCCAGGTTGGTAATGCGTATTTTGCCCTGGAAATGCTGATGCTTGTAAACTTTGGTCTGCATGATGGCAGGGGTAATAGACAGGGCGTCGTCGGCGGCGATAATTTCGCCGGTGATAGGCCTGCTGTCATTGGTAAAGGCATTGGCAACAAAATAATAATCATTCTGCTGTATGAATTCCGCGCTGGTAGATGGCAGAATGGTGACCAGGTGAGGGTATAGGCCATATTTTTTATGACCGCGATCCTGGAGTATCTTTTGTACCCACTGTAACAGGTCCATCGGAGTTAATCGTTAAGTTTGAAATAAATTTTTATGGTATAGGGATAAGCTGGTGCATTACCAAAATCCTTTACATATCCCTTGACGACGGCGTTTTCCTCACAGGGCTGCATAACAATCAATGGCTCGGCCTTTTTAATGCTGTCCCTGACCACGAGCATTTGATTGAGTACCTGGCCCTGACCACTGTTAAAGCTGACAGATACATTTGCCAGGGCTTTTGTGTCATGATGGGTATTGGCTGAAAGAAACACTCCGCTGCAATATTTTGCCTTTGCAGTCAACTTATCGACGAACCTTGCGATTACACCACTGGCGGTGATGGTTACGGTAGTATGATCAATAAAAATCATGCTTTATTTATTTTGGCACATGAGGTAAAATGTCGCTTTGTAGGCGGCTGCAAACCCATTACTGGTGTAGGTAACATCAACCTTTGTCTGATTGATTTCGCGGTTAACGTAGTTGTAGAACTTCTGGTTAGGAGAAACGGCAGTACTGGCGAAAAGCAATTTTGCTTCTGTTCCGGCCGGGAATACCTCTTTGCTGTCGATGCTCAATGACATGGTAGCACCTTCCAAAACTGATTCATCGCTAATTGAAAGGGCGATGCCAATAATGCTTTTATGCCTGAAAGCAGTGATATGTGTAGCTGCATAGGCGGTGGCTCCGGCTGCTACGTTGATTTCGATCATTTCAAGCTCGACATTTTCGTACTTGCTGCGATCAATAGCCAGGATCATTTTTCCGGTTAATTCTTTTGCAGCTTCGGGATCTATCCCTTTAAATTGATTTTCCATTTTCTTGTGTTGTTTTGTTTATTTTTTGGTAGGCCCCTTTTTACAGGGATGGGCTTTGTTAGGCCCATCCCTGCATCAAAGAGAATATGACAGGCGGCTTATGCGCGCTCGTTTACTGTTCCGATGAGGCGGATCTTCAGGTATGAATTAGCGGCACCACAATGGTGACCCCATTCCATACGGGCTTTGATTTCCTCCTGCGGATAGAGAAACTTGGGATTATCAAGTTTTATAATGGCCTTACCATTAGCCAGGGCGGTCAATGGACCAACTGCAATGCTGCTGGCGGTGATACCGGTAAAGAAAGCACCCATTGACTGCTTCGAGAAGATCTTGCGACCGTTCTGGGTGATCTCCAATTCTCCGTTAAACACTGCGTCAGGGATCGGGCAGGTGGCGAAAGTTGCGGAATAGCCGCTATCGGCTGCGTCGATACCATAAAGGATCTCGATGGCGTTAACCATAAAATACTTTTCAGCATCAAGTTTCTGATTCGAGATGTTGCGCAGTCCAACAACTTTTGCGCCATCAGGGGTAAAAAGATCGATGATTGACGTTGCAGCGGCACCCAGGGCAACTACGGAATAGATTTCGGAATCATTGAGCTGATCCTGATTGTTGAGGATTCTTTGTTTGACCACCGGATTGGGAATTTCATTGATTTTGTCAATGTACTTCGACCGGCTTGTCGCAAATGTGGTGTTGTTTTCCATAATGATTTATTGTTATTTGTGATTTGTTTGTGAATTACTTTATTAGGTAAATTCTTACAGGATATTCCTGGTCTGTGCTGGCAGTGCCGGTGGACGGACAGGAAATACAGGACGCGGTGGCAATGCGCCGATGGTGCGCCTTGGTACAATACCCAATCCGGCTACCGGTGCGGTAGTGGTGGCTGGCGGATTATTAAAGGATGAAAGCTGCGGAATGTTCACAACTCCCTGGATGGCTGTGGCTGCGCCATATGCGGCCATTCCGATACCTACGTTTTTCAGAAGTGGGTTTTTTACGAGCTGTTTTGCAGCCAATCCACCTCCGATAAGCAGGACGGGTTTGATGAATGATGTCACGCTGTCGAAACCTTTAAGTCCGGCAACGGCTGTGCCCTTGGTGATGGCTTCGTCAAGAAAATCGCCTAAAACTTTGCCAACCACCATGCCGCCTACGATCGCGGCAGGATCTTTTACGTCACTGGCCATTTTAGAAAATGACAGCTTCGCTTTCTGGATTGCTCTTTTTGTTGATTTCATGTTTGTTGATTGTTTGGATTTATATAATTGTTTTTGGATTGCTGATTTTTACCGAAGCCCCTGGAATGTTACCTTCTTTCGCGGTGACTTGCGTTTCTTGGTGCCGGAAAGCAAGGCGCGCGGCCTGGCAGATCCAAGGGATTTGTGACTGTTTTTTTTTACCAGGAAAATAATTGCACCGGCCACGGCCAAGGCGGCGGCACCGGCAGCAAGTTTATTGTTCGTTACCCAGGTTGTTACGTTTGTTTTAAGCGTTGCAAAGTCCATTGGTTTATGATTTTGGTTTATTTAGGAATTTATAAAGCAGATACAGGCCCAGGGCGGCAGCTACGCCAATACCGGCCATAATTTTCCAATCCATGCCTGTGGGGGCATCTGGTGTGGTGGGCACTGGTAAATTGGTAGTGGTACCTGGTGTAGGGGTGCCTGGTGTAGGGGTGCCTGGTGTAGTGCCAAGGTCCAGTGTTACTCCGGTATATTTTTCCAATGTAGATGCCCACCAATCCTGACCTCCACTACCTAAATTTCCTGTTAGCATAGTTTTGATTGTTTTAAGATTTTGGTTTGTTTAGGATATTGTAAAGCAGATACAGGCCCAGGGCGGCAGCTACGCCGATACCGGCCATAACTTTCCAATCCATGCCTTTGGTGGCATCCGGTGTGGTGGCCACTGGTAAATTGGTAGTGGTGCCTGTTGTGGTTGTGGTTGTAGTAGTTGGGTCTGTTGTAGCAGGGTAATCGCTTAGCGGCTGTTTATAATCAAATGATAATTCGTACTGACGTTCCTTTGCAGCGATTCGATTAGGAATCCAATCGCTATTGTCAACCATAAATTTATCGTACATTTCAGGAAAGGCATAGGTATATGATCCCATTAAACCCCACCATTTCCATTTGATAGTCATGTCTTTTGGAAGGGTTTTATTCTTTCCGGCATTGAACGCGATGGTTAATGTCGATTCGATCGTCTTTTCTTTCTGATCGTCTGACAAATTATCCCACGATGTAGCACCCTGTAACATATTTACTTTTTTTGCTTTGAAGCTGAATAGATCATCGACGCGGCAATGCCTACGAATAGCACTCCTCCGACAATTCCAAGCAGGTTATTTCCAGAAAATAGTGACGCGGTGGTGATCCCTGTACTGGTATTTCCAGATCCGCTTGACCCGGCTGAATTAACCATGTCCCATTTTTTTGAGGTACGTTGTTCCATGACCGGCACGCGATTTGCGATCCATTCATTCTCGGCCATAAAGCTGTCGTAGTCTGATCTGGAATAACCGGCATCGCTTACTGCGCGCCAGAACCAATCCCTTGGTGGTACTTTTCCTTGCGCAAAGGCAGCGTTAAGCGCGTCAGTGACGAATTTCTCTTTTGTTGCATCATTCCAACTGGACCAGGTATCGGGTACATTGCTGGCATCAATCCAGTTATATACCCAAACAGCCACGTCGATTACTACCTCGACCACCTCAATGATCCATCCAAGGGGCTTGCTCATTTTTTTGATCTTTTAAGTACGATATAGCCGCCAAGCAGCAATAGGCCGCCTACGGCTGCGATTGTCAATATTTGGGTGGTGCTGCCAAAACTGGCTGTGGCTGGTGTGGTAGCGACCGGTTCATCGGTAGGCAGGGTATATTTGCCTGTGTAATAGGGATCATTCGAGTTAGCGGCAACTGCGCTGCCGACCTCATTAACACCTTTTACAAGGGTGTCTAATAGTTTATCCCAATCTATGCTGCCAAGATTTCCCATTACTTTGTCTTTTTTGCCGGTGCTTTCTTTGCTGGTGCCTTTTTAGCGGCAGGCTTGCGCGTAGCTGGTTTCTTCCCATTCATACCGGACCAGATCAGCAGCCCAATGCCGCCAATCACTCCTACTCCAATCAATATGCTGGTGATCCCCATGCCCGATGTGGCCGGGGTGGTGGCTGGCGGGGTGGTATTGGTGATGTTGGTGTTAACAGGTGGTTTGGTGGTGGTAGATGGTTTAAACTTATCGAAAATGCTGGTTAGGATATTGCCAGCTTCCTCAAGCCAGTTAGATCCACTGTTAGAATTTCCGCTGCTGTTGCCGTTATTTCCAGCGACAATGCTATTTGCATTGGCCTGGGTAAGTCCGTCATAAAGGGTCTGGCCACTGGCATCATCATAGACATAGAAAGTGCCATTGCCATTGTCACCGACTCCCCAGCCTCCATTGAGGCCAGAAAATCCATTCAAATAATTTTCTTTCATAACTGTTTCGGGTGTTGAATTACCAAGCATGTATTGGTTTAATGCCTGGAAAAATTTAAGATTTGGGAAATGTTCTGCTTCGATTTGCGCCAATTTCTGTAAGGACCAGGCGCGCTTTTTATCGTCGTTCCAGGACTTCAATAGCAGGTCGAACATTGGCACGGCGTCACACGGGCAAATCTTTTCCTTGATCGCCTGCGGATCTGCTTCGATCCTGTTTTTTATTTCGGCCAGGTAGTTATAGATTTCGGTCAGGCCATTGTCTTGTGCTTTCGAGCCGATCCCGTTAAGGAATTGAATAGGAATGCCACTCATGGTGTTAAAGTCTTTATTGTCGGAAAATGATTTTTCTTTGTTGAAACCGGAGATTACTCCGTCGATGGTGTAATAGTCCTTTATGCCTGCGATATGGCCATTGGTGGGTACAATGACATAAACATGCTGATATTCAGGCTTGTCGTATTTGGTGATCCTGAAATAATGATCTATGTCAAGGTTTTTCAGGATCGAGCTGACAAAAACGCTCATGCAATCACAATCAACACCCTCCTGTCGGTCGGACCAGGAACGGATAGGACGGCGAATCTGCTCGATGCCGTCCTGATCCTCCTGGTATTGGATATATGTATGGATAAAGGACCAGATGTTTTCGCAGGTCTTTTCAATCGTGTCACCCTTCAGGTAGTCAGATAGCAGCGCGGTATCACTTTTGTATTTTTCGGCTATCTGGGCCATGATCTTAACGGCATCCTCGACCGATCCCTCCCGCTTGATGATAACATTGCTGTTCTCCAAAAGCGAAAGGGGAAAGAATTTGTCAAACTCTTTCCCGTCAAGTATAGGGCGTACTCCGGCTGAAAATGATAACATGGAAATGATTTACTTACTGCGGCGGTATGCTTTTCCGGCTTCGGAAACACAGGTATTCCACTTTTTGCGTGGATTGGCTTTGCGGATCTGCTTTGCGGTTGCCATGATCTTTTTACCGATCGAAGCTATTTTGGTATTGTTCTTCGATCTGCCAGTGGATTTTTTTGCTGTTTTACGCTTTTTTGTAGCCATTTTTTCGATTGTTGAATAATGTTTTGACTATTTTGAATAGTGTTTGAAAAGGCAAAATTACTTTCAAGGCATAGGCATATCCAACTGATTAATAATTGATTATACTTCAACTATGTTTAAATTATAGATAACTTTGCTTTGGCTTGAAAAATGGCAGTGGATTGCCCGCATTTCGGTCAAAAGGGAAATAAAAAAGCCAGGTAAAGAGTTTTTTACCTGGCTGAAATGAAAATAAACGGGGGTTTTAAGCTGGCTTTATGATTGGTTTGACCTTTTTAAAATAATCAAGAGTATGTATAGCGGCAAATCTGGCAGCATCTTGTGGTATTAAGCTATCTGTTAGCAAACATTCAGCAAGTATAATTAGATTTTCAATAATTATTTTCTCGCTTATGATATTTGTTGTAGCTATATCTTCTTGCTGCTCAATTTCAATTTTCTTTTTCATTTGTTCTATTTTTCGTAATCTATCTTCTTCTGTCTTTTGACTTAACAAACGAAATTTTGTATCAATAGAAACAAAAAGATTTGATAATTTTTCATTATTAGACATTTTTTTCTCCTTTCTAAATTATAAATAACCACCAATGCGGTTAGCGATACATTATGTTCAATTTTGATTAGATGCACGAGTTCCCTTTATCGCTTCAAGTGCTTCACTTGGCCGGATACAAGGCACTTCGTTCGCAAGATCCAGATCCGCTATATGGTAATAGGTCACGCTACTTAAAATTTCAATTGCGCGTGTCATTTATCCTCCTTTCTTATCATATATTTGTTCTCTAATTCCATTATGGCAATCTCTGTTAAGGCTCGCTCATTATAACACTCTTCGAGCATATTTTTTATTTCCTTCCTTGAAATTGTACGATCCACAACTGATAGAGTGTTAAGATGTACTAATTCTGAAATTTTAGTTTCTACTTTCAAACGATATGCACGCTCTGTAAGCAGCATTTCATTATTTAATTCTATTACTGGGTTTGTCGTTTCCATTTTGTCAGATTTTTGTTACAATTGCATCACCCCAAACCGTCACGAATATCGGAGCACCACCGTCACGAAACATTCTACTTCTTCCCGTCGTTCGTCTGTCAAGCAAAACACGGTAAGATACGTGGTAGGTGCCATCGGATCGTATTCCCACTTCTGTATCACGTACTATTCCATTTTCCCATTTGGCCGGTCTGCAACGATAATTTCTCACAATACATTTTTCATCAGGCAATGCCTTTACATAAACTGTTATTTTCATATTTTAAATTTTAGAAACTGTTGTTGATTTTACTATCATGGCTTCGCCTTCCTCTTCCGGAGTAAACACATGGGTATATGATTGCTCTTGCGGTGTGGCTGATCCCGACTGCATACCTATTTCAAATAACAATTCACATGTTGGAATATTCTCGGTTACCCGAAACATTTCAATTCCATCAACCAGCCATGACATAAAATCCGCTTGATAGATCAATGAAAAGGTGTGAAAATCAAGATTTAACTCAACGGGAAAAACATGTCCTACGCTTACCGATTGTACCCCCTCACGGTGTAGGCTGAACCGTAAATAATTTGTTTTACCTCCGATCAAATACTCATTTTGCGGACTGCCAAAGGCTTCGATCAGATCGGGTTCCGGCTTCTGTGAATTCTTCACCGGATCGGTGTGTCCCGTTTCTGCATTGTAACAGTAAATTGTCGGGAAATAAGTATATCCCTTTCTCGGCAACTTAAGTACCACATCCAGTCTATTCCCGTGCTTTAATGTCACCCCGCGCTTTAATCCTGTATGGAAAGAGCATATTTTTCCGCATAAGCTATACCGTCCGGTGAACCAATCCTGAGTGTAATATCCATCCGATTCCCAGTTATCACTCCATTTATCACCGGTGGTTGCGACGAGCTTTAATCCCTCTTCAGATGGGATCACATTTTCCCGAATCCAAATTACTCGGCGCATGAAGTCCGGATATATCCCTCGCATCCCCTTACCGGTAAATAAATACCAGTCGGACCAGTCAAATTTACTTCCGGTAAAATCCCGATGGAAGATAACCACCGGTTCCGGTACCGGGTCGGGAATTGGGTCCGGGATCAAGACCGGAGAGGGGGTCCTTTTAAACCATCTTAAACACATGATTGTTATTTTTTATGTTTGTTAATAACTCCGATCAGAAAGGTAGCCCATGAATCGGCATCTATTGATTTTACAAGGTTTCTGACATTTTCGACACCGAGTTTAATGGCCCATTTAGGATATTTTTTCTTTTCTTCCAACAGGTGAGCTACTCCGTCGATCAGATCATAAAGAAACTGTTTGCCGGATGAATCAATTTTACCAAGTGCTTTAAATTGTGGGATCATCGCCATGGCGATCTGATATTCCTGATTCACGATCGCCTGTTCCTGAGTGCTGCCGCCACGGTCGGGATGATGGATTACTGATAATTCGCGATACTGGCGTTTAATATCATCCTCGGTTGTGGCTCCGGTTACTTTGAAATATTTGAATGTTGCCATGATTGTTATAGTTTTTAGGATGAAACACCAAGATATTTTTTGATAATCTCTACTTCAGCAGGCATAAGAAATTTTCGGCGTTTGGTCCAGCCGAATTTTTCAAAAAGCTCAACCTCTAATCCTTCTGCTTTTTCAATGCGTTTATTCAATGTGATTAATGTAACCTTGAATATTTTTGTCAGTTCACTTTTGGGTATTGTCCCGATGTCGGGTGATTTCAATTCTTTAATCTGGTTTTTCATGGCCAGCAGATCTTCTTTATCGTGACACGATATTGATGCCTGCTGCAGAATGCGAATCATGCGTTTTTTTTCTTGGATAGCTTCTCTATTCATAATTTCGGGTTTCATGAATACTAATTGTGTGATCTATTTCTTTTCTGAATTGTGCCGTTTCACTGCCTGGCGGATCTCTTGCTTTATTTCCGAAATTTTATGCGTAGATCTGATCCTGGTGTATTGGTCATAAACCTGGTTATGATGCTCTTTTTCGCTTTCAACGGCTGCCGCCTGGCAGCGATCCGTAAAATGCTGATCGAACCAGGAAAGTATTATTTGTCCGTTCAGGGTGAATATTGCCCCGTACTTCCCAATCTTGGCCTGTTTGAAAACAAAAAGCACATCGGTCATAGTAATTTGGAAATAGGTATTATAAATAAACTCGGCTGATTGCTCGATGGCGGCATTGCTCATTCGTTTGTTGAAATTCAGGTATTCATCCAGGTCGATGATGAGTAGGGCAAGCATGGCCACAACCTTATCCTTGCCTTGCTTCGCGGCAAAATAGCTCAATGATGGCGTGGTGTTTGTGAAAATTTGAGGAATGGTATTTACCTTTTCGATCTGCAATTCGCGGCTGAACATTTTGCTGTAAAGCGTTGGCATATCGCTTTTATCAAAGTCCTTTTTAACGATCGTTTTAATTGCTCGTTCTGGTGAGCAGATCAGTGATGTAATCCTCTCTATCTGCTGCTGTTTGGGGTCTAACTTTTGAATGGCTGTTTCCATTGATTTTGTTGTTATTGTTGATAATTTGGTCGGTTATCTCATTGAATTTTGAAGAAAGGATAGCAATGGATAAATTTTCAAATATCCATTGGTTGCGCAGGGATGGTAATTGTAACAGTAAGTGCAATAGGGCTGTTTCGATTGTTTTAACTGTTGGCTCGCTGCCAGTTTGCCGCAGCAGGGATATCAGTTTTCCGATCAATAGTTTTAACTGACTGCCATCCTTGCCGGACCATAGGTATTTTTTTCGCTTGTGATCCTGGTAAAACTGAAGAAAGGTTTTTTGGCAGGGAGTATAAGCCAGGTCCAGGACTGATTTCTTTTTTTCTTTTTGCGCGAAATCTTTTTCTTTTTTTCCTTCTTCTGTTTTCAGTACCGGTTGTTCGGCAGGAGCTTTTTCTTTTTCCTCAAAATCATTTTCAGGAATCACCAAAAATTCGTTTTCGGATTTTTGATTTGCGAATTGCAAATTTTCTGCTTGATTATACAGTTCCTTTTCCCTTCCAGTTCCCTTCCAGTTCCCTTCCGGGGGTGAGGACTCGACGACTACTCGACGAACAATCGTCGAAGCATCGTCGAACACTCGACGAGCACTCGTCGAATTATCAGGATGGATCTTTTGACTTGGAATATCAGCATAAATTTGATTCATTTTTATCTCAAAACGGGGATCATAAATAGGATGCTTATGGTTTGCCCGGTCAACTTTTTGGTGCTTATCCCAGGTTATGCACCATAAATATACTTTTCCATCTTCAGGCTGATATAATTTAACAAGATCATTCTTTATCAATTCATTAACCCAAAGAACAATATCTTGCTTGGAAAAAATATCGGCTGGAAAAATTTGGTTTTTTAACTGTTGCGCCGAAAATGGAATGATGCCAAAATCATCTGCAAATGTCCAGATCCCGATGAAGAGCATTCGGGCATTCGGGCAGCAAGATGTAACCTGTTCAGAGGTCCAGAATTCGGGTTTTATTGTGCGGATGCGTGCCATTTCAAAATTTATTAATGAATGATTCCTAAGAACAAATTAAATTGGTCGTGAAACGACACCTTATCTTTAAGCAGCATGCTTACCTGATTGGGGGGCCTTGCTTTTTTCGCTCGCTACGCGCTTGGCATAGATGTCATGCCAGGGCATGGATCGGTGCATAGAGGTAAACATGTAATCGTCGGCTTCCTGCTCGATGATGTAATATTCCTTCACATGGCGTTGTTTTCCCTGATCGTCGGTCCATTTGTACCACCGGTCGCGTTTTACCGGCATTCCAAGGTATTCTATCAGATCGCTGATCCGGCGCGGTAGGTGCCCTACTTTATAAAGCCGGTGGGCTTCCAGCATGTTGATATGGTGAAAAGCCAGTAGATGATCGCGCAGGTCATAAACCTGCTTATCAATCGTTGCCTGGGCCTGGGCTACTTGTGGTCCAGGATCTCCGTGGATTAAAATATCTTCGTTCATAAGGATGTGTAGATTAAATATTCAAATATGGTTCTATTTTGCCGGTTAGAATTTCAATCATTATGTTTTTAGTCCAAGTGATGGGGTAAAAGTTCAAGTTTTGTTCCGTCTTTTTGCTTTCCGATACTCTTTATCATTGTTGGGATCTGCAAAAAATCGCCATCCATGGCCAGGTCCACAATGTTATATAGAGGGGTGATCCTGGCACCGAATCCGGTTTCGGCCCCGATAATCAAAAGGTGAATAAGACAGTTAAGGCTTTGGCCTTTTGTAACCAGGCTATGGATATCAAAGCCTTGCAGGGAAATAGCAGATAATAGCGGCTCGGCAGAAATAAACCTGCGGTGGGCCGGAGTATTGATAAGAAAAGGTATGCGCTGATTGGCTGTCACCTGGTTTTCGACCGATGTACCCAACCACATATTCTTAATGGTTTCACTTTGGATGCCGCAGCGATCTGGTAAATACCAGGAAAAAAACACCTGCATCCTTTCTGGTCGCTTGGTAAGCAGCATAAAATCATGTCGCTGCAGGTCGATGATAACCTTTACTACCTTGGCGATAAATTCAAAAGGTACATCTTCATGGAAAAGGTCACCCATCGAGCAAACGAAGATCGCGGACGGTTTTAACCACTTATGTGGTACTGTTAGCTCGTCAGGATGGACCGTAGGCTGGAATCCGTTACGGTATTTCACTGCGGACTGCTCCATGTGCTTTAACCTGAGGGAGAAACGTTCTGCATAGCAGTTCGCGCACCCTGCGGTTACTTTTGTGCAACCCGTCACCGGATTCCAGACCTTATCGGCCCATTCTATCTTTGTCTTTGCCATGTGGTTTTTGGGAAATAAAAACGTGCGCCTCGCGTTATGCGATTTCTCCTTCTTTCACAATTTCACCCATCTTGCAAAGGCGAGAACCAACATACACAACAGCACGCGACGAAGCGTAATCCGCACTGAACGCAGCGAGGCCGTCATGCGCCCCATTAAGCAAATTGCCACCCGAGCACAGGACACGCCAGCCTTTGTTTTCCCAATAAATCGATTTAAATAAAGATTTATCTCTGGCGCTGACTGTGGCCACTGGAAACATTCCGTATTTACTGATCAATATTGAATTTACCCAACCATCCTGATTAGGTAAAGTAACTCCAAGGCCATGGTAATGTGTCGTGGTATCGTCAGCAAATAACAAGGGATCAAAGCAGATGAAAGGCTTATGATCCAGAATATTAATCCCGTCAATAAATTCCCACTTACCTGTAAAAAGATCATTGATTTGGTGAAATGAATTGTTATCAGGATCGTTCAGGGGATCAATCTCGGCACGTTCGATCATATACAACAGCAAAATGGCACTACGTGCAATAAACGACTGCTGATACCAATCGTCACCATGCGTGCGGGCAGCTTTCCGGAATTCATCACGCGTCAGGGAGCAAGCATATTTAACGCCATTTATGGGAGGTGTTGAGGATAATTTACCTTTTTTGTCAATAGATGCTTTAAATGATCCGATGAGCTGCGGAACAATGTTATTCTTGTATATAAACCAGGGATGAATCTCAAATCCGTTTAATGACTGGTCTGAAACTAACCAATAGTATTTATCATTGTGAAAAAATTGTGCCTGATAAAAAGGAAATACCTTTACCATATTCTGGCCATCAATAATTGCCTGCTCAATTTTTTTGTGTACCGGCATCGTTTCATGTAACTTTTGATTACCGATCCTGATCAATTTAGCTGAGGGGCCTTGTGTTTTATCAAGACAAACCCCATAACATCTCGCCATGATCTCAGGATTATCAAGTAAGGGGTTTCCGGTCGTTTTACCCTTTGACAGTTCACTCACTCGTCCCTCAAGCATCGTTTCAATGTTTGTAAGGCGGTTCATAATGATGTCAATATCCGATATCATCGAATCTTGATTTTTCTTGATCTTTTTTAAAATATTCATAGGTTTTGGTTTTTGAAAAGGTTGATTGAAATAGCTATACAGCGTGTCTTATTGCGCGGTACTCGATTACCTGGCCGGTTTTCTTTGATCGTATTTTAATGATTTGCAGCCTAAACCCTCTGCCCCTGGTTGCCTTGCGGTTATTGTGCGCTGCGAATTGCCTTGCCTTGCGTTCTGGCCTTTTTTTTGGTTCATAGCTGCGCTTATAAGAATAAGTAAGCAAATGCCTTGAAGCGGGTGAAGAGGGAGAATTGTTACCGGCAAGTTCTGCCTTTTGCCGAAAAATCAAATGATAGAGGGATACAAATAGATTGATAATCTTGGTCAAAATATTTTTCATGGGTTTTGGGTTTAAAATCATCTGAATAATTCCGGTCGTTTGACTTCCTTAAGCATTTTAAGATCCCTGGTTTCTAGCCTTATCTTTTCAAGTTTTGCGTGAAATTCATCATTGGTTATCGGTGTTTTTTCGCTAGGGGCGATAAGGGATTTAGGGTCTTTTTTTTTTCGGGTTCCGGTTCCGGTTGCGCTTGCGTAAACTCTTTAGCATCGGCATTGTCGACAATTTGACCGGGACCCTTGCCGGCCTGGGCTTTCTTGTTGTCACGATATTTGATGTTTTGAAATCTTTTTGCGCATTTCGGAGTGCAAAATGGTGACCGACCTGTTTTTATAAATGGTTTGCCGCATTCATCCAGGGCGCATATCGCCGTGGCATCTGACGGTGGTTGTTCTTTCAGATCTTTGGCCTTGCGTTCTTTTTCTACTTGGTAGGCGGCTTCGATGGCGTCGGCTTTGCCCAGTTCTGCCAGAATACGATCTCTTTCTGAATTACGTCGGTCATGTTCTTCATTAGCCAAGGCTGCCAGGTCGATCTGTTCAGGGTCTATGTGTCCTGCCGGTGCCTTTGTGCTGTGATTTGTCGCGCCTGACTCTTCAATGAGCGTTGCACTCTCAATTGACAATTCTGTAATAACAGTTTTATCAATATTACTGTCATGGCACAAAAGGAATCGAAATACCTTAAAGGCTTCATCAATGCTTTTAAATTCTAAATGGAATGTTAAATTCATGGCTTTGGCTTTTCAATTTGTTTTGGGTTGGTTTTGTGTTTTGGACGTTGGTCGTTTCTCATGCCGTCCAACACTGCGATGGCGCCGTCAATCCGAGTTATCATGTCGTTGGCTTCTTTGATAACATTTTCCCTGGTGGTTTGCAGTTCGCGGATCTTGGCAATGAGGTAGTTTGTATCAACTTTCGTTGTATCCTGAGAACTGGCAAAGAGCGGTAGCGATGCGGCTACCAGCGCAATAATTACAATTAACTTTTTCATTTGGTTTTAGTATTGGTGAATGTTTATTTATAAGGGGCGGTAAACGGGTTCATATATTTCCGTTTGACCTTTAGCAATCTGTGAGGCAATCGTTTTTCTGCCATGTCTGGCATACGCTTTTTTCTTTGCGGCAGTTTGATTATTAGCAACCACGGTGTAGGTTCTGGCCTTCATCCAAATTGTCACAATAAATGTTTTGTTCATATAGGAATTTTTAATTGTTTTAGCTCCAGCGAATGAGCCTGGTATGGATGATTCTTGTTAGCCAGTGCTTTTGCAACTTCGTGGTGCGGATCACTTGCGAGCGCAGGAATTCTATTATCTCAATGTCGTGATCGGTAGGTATGCTATTTTCTCCCAATAACGTCAGCCGATCCTGGCAATATTTGCGGTAAATGGTCAAAGCGTGATGAATAAGTGCGTTATCCTCCTGGTTAGCCTGGCTATGGGCTGAAAGTTTGCCAGGCCCGTAGGGTTCATCCCTGGTTGGAACATCCTGGCAGTGGATGGTGTGCTTTGGACCATATGGGTTATAGGCTTGATCGCTCATTTGACCGGTTTTAGATCCTTGCGATCAACATAGCGGACAATTCCATTTAGATCATCGCGCAGGGAAACAAGGTTTGTTTGCGTGGTTGAAATGGTGCCTCGTTTATAGCATTTGCGTTCCTTCCCCTCTCTGTAATAACGATAGGCGTATTTTACCTTATCCCCCATCTCAACTTGTTGCTGGAAATGACGAAGCTCTTTTTTGTCCATATAGATCAGATATACCAGAAGAAAAAAGAATCCAATACAAACCGTGATATCATAAATGAAATACCAATCAAGAGGCAGGGGTTGGGTTTGTGTTACCATAGATTTAAAATATTGAGGTATATTATTCATCGTCCGGATGATCTGTTATTAATTCGGATGGCTCGATTAAAAGATGGATACTGATTACAGCTAAAGAATTTTCGGTTACTAAGTCCTTATAATCATGATGTATCCAATCTCGCAGGGTTATTTCTGATATCTCGTGCAGGTCCATCAATGCCTGCCTGTGTTTATAAAATGGAGGGGATAAGAGAAGATCCTTTACAAATTGCTTTAGGACAGGACCATCATCCGGATGAATAGTTCTGATTGGCCTTATATGTCCACTTGATAATTTTTCGATCATTTCCGGTGAGCTTTATGTTTTTCAATAAAACTGACGATTTCAGACCTTTTATATTTGTAATGCCTGCCTGGTCTATAACAAGGCAACTGCTGTTTGGATCTCAGCGTAGAGAAGTAGGACTTATTCTTTATCCCAAGTAAAGCCATCACTGCATCATCATCTATCCAATCATCTGCAGCGTCTTTCATTGGCTGTTTTGATCCGGTAGATCCTTTTTGAAGCCTATCGACAATTTCATCGATCATTCTTTGGTATGCTTCGGATTCAAATACAATGACTTCCATAACCTGCTTTTTAGCGTTAAATGACTATTATCGTTGACGTTCCTGAATCAACTCGTCGGGTTTAGCCGATAAATATTCAGAAATAAGCTGGAGGGAATATTCTTTACTCAATAGCATGTGATTCTCTCGTAAATATTTATTCATCGTAACCTCAGCTTTATTTAATAAAATACACAGGTTCATCTTGAGCTTCCTTTTTTCAAAGATTTTCTCAATCACCCATGCTTTTAATTCTGGGTCAATTATGCGTTTTGTTGTTTCTTCCATAAAGGCAGGATGTGTTTGATTTGCTATTTGATTACGTTTGTTATATATTTGGAATATTATTCAACAAAGATATTCAAATCACATTTGATTAATCAAGCTATATTTGATAAAGTTATTAACAATTTGAATAATGAATGAATTTGGTTACAGAATCAGGATTTTAAGAAATATTCTTAAAATGGAGCAAAAACAATTTGCTGCAAATATTAAATTGCAAACTGCTAATTTATCATCGATTGAAAGGGGGAAAAGTCAACCTTCGGCAAGTATTATCAAGAGTATTATAGAAATATATCATGTAACTCCTGATTATTTCTATAAGGATAATTTCGTAATCTATTTTGAAAATGGTTTTTTCAAAGTTGACGCTGAAGTCTATCGTAAGGTAAACAATTTGGAAAACGATAATAAAAATAAAGATGTAAAACTGAGTAGTTATGAAAAGCAGTTGCGCTTGAGTGAAGAAACAATAAGTGCATTACAAGACCAGCTTGAGGTTTATGGAGTTAAAAAGAAAGATATTGGTTGAAAATCACTTATAGAAATCCTAATACGATGCGGGTTACGACGTTAGAAAATAAACGAAATTTATTTTTACATATTGCAAAGTGTATACCTAATATTTATATAACTTTACAATTCATTTTAGTTTAATATTTAACGTATTACTTAATTTACGACATATGAAAAACTTTTTCGTGTTCCTAACATCCGCACTAATAATAATTACGTTATTAATAGGATGTAAGAAAAAAGAAACCGCAGATATTGTATTTGGATGTACTGATCCTAATTCATCGAGTTATAATCCATTGGCAACTATTGACGATGGATCTTGTCGATATGATGGCAAGGCTACCTTTTGGTATAATTCAAATGGAACAAATGCAACGGTAATAGTTGGCAATCAAGTTGGCTATATAACAAAATATTATTCGACATACAACCCAACATGCGGTTCTGATGGGTGCGCTAATTTCACATTACCGATTGGGACATATAGTTTTCACGCTACATCATCATGGAGTACCTGGAATGGGAATGTAACAATTACAGCGAACGGATGTGCTTTAGTTTTGTTACAATGAACTTTACGGGGAGGGGCGAATTCGGGGGCGAATAAATAAAAAAGGCTCCCAGGAAAACTGAAAGCCTTGATTTTATTGGGGTGGAAGATGGGGCTTGAACCCACGACCTATAGATCCACAATCTATCGCTCTAACCAACTGAGCTACGACCACCATGTAATCGTTTGCAAAAGTAGTAAAAAAAATAGATATGCCAAATCACATTTTATCCTTTCCGGATGTTCA
>Ga0247841_10004485_pt1 | contig 23896 bp, 20 predicted proteins | sample LaCruzMarch2015__2_FD_192410 | JGI IMG/M metagenome (GOLD analysis project Ga0247841, IMG submission 192410) | Freshwater microbial communities from meromictic Lake La Cruz, Castile-La Mancha, Spain - LaCruzMarch2015_18m | ecosystem: Environmental > Aquatic > Freshwater > Lake | place: Spain... | reverse complement strand
ACCATATCCGGCTTATCCATAAAAATGGCCTTAAATTTAATTATCTTTTGAATGCTTTATGTATGGGCAACCATGAATGGACGGCTAGGGGGCAGAAAAAGATTAGAAAATTATTGGATTGGTTAGCCGGTGCAGGAGTTGATAGTATAACAGTTGCGGTGCCTTATTTGCTTCAAGTCATAAAAAGATGTTATCCGTTTTTTAAGGTCAAAGTATCGGTTTGCGCTGGTATAGATAATCCCGTGCAGGCCAGGCACTGGGAAGAGATGGGGGCGGATGTGATATCGCTTTCCCCCTGGAGTGTAAACCGGGATTTTGTGCTTTTGAAACAGATCCGAAAGGCCGTCAAATGTAATTTGGAACTTTATGCAAACAATAGATGTTTAATGAAATGCCCTTTTACGGCCTATCATTATTTAGCGAATAATCATGCGTCAAATTCGCAGGATAACCAGAATGGTTTTTTCATTGATTATTGCAGGTTTATGTGCAGTTCTTTAATATTGTCAGAGCCATCCCGGTTGATTTCTTCTTGTTGGATTAGGCCGGATGATTCAGATTATTATGCTGAGGCGGGGATAGATTCTTTTAAACTTTCTGAGAGGAATACAAAGACGGAGTTTATTTTAAAAATCATAGAGGCTTATACTCGAAAAAAATACGAAGGTAATCTTTTTGATCTATTTGTTGATGACTCTAAACGTTTGTCTTCGGAAAAAAGATATATGTGGAAGAAAGCTTTATTTTTTTTAAAACCTTTTAAGGTTAACATATTTCTTCTTCATCGTTATTTTAGTAATATCCCTCCGCAGGGCCATCCTTTTCTTGATAACAGGAAATTAGATGGCTTCCTGGATTTTTTTATTAAGGGAAAATGTAATCTTAATAATTGTGCTGAATGCGGTTATTGCCGGAAAGTTGCGCAGGAGGCGTTGATTTTACCTGATGAAAAAGGTAAAAATTCCCTGCAGGCATACAGAGGGTTACTAAAAAGCCTTTACGATGGCAGCTTGTTTTATTATAAAAACAGATAACGGTGAAAACATAATGAAAAAAAAGAAATTTATTCTTGTGCGTCCTCCAAGATTCCTTTGGCCTTTTATAAATGAATCCGATAATTTTCTTTTACCGCTTGGTCTGCCTAGTATTGCGGCAGCGGTAAGGCAGGGTGTCCCTGAGGTAGAGGTTAAGGTAATAGATTGCCCGCCGTTAAAAATAGGCTGGAAAACCCTGGCTCAGTTGCTGCGTCAAGAAAACCCTGATTTTATCGGAGCCGGAGAAGAGGCCCTTTATAACCATGAAGCCTTGAAGCTGTTTTCTTTAGCCAAACAAATAAATCCCGAAGTTATTACTATTGCCGGCGGGCATTTTTTTTCCTGGATGGTTGAATATGGCCTTCAGAATAAGGTGCTTGATGTTATTGTCCGATTTGAAGGCGAAGAGACAACCGTGGAATTGATAAAGGTTTTATCTCGAGAAGGCGATTTATCCAATGTCAAAGGTATAGCATATAAAATGAGCGGGCAGATTATTAAGAATGCTTTGCGCCCTCTTGTGGAGAATTTGGATACCTTGCCGATAGCCGCTTTTGATCTTATGCCAATGGGCAAATATTCGCCATTAGGGTATTTATGGCCCAGAAGCGTTACCCTTGAACATTCAAGAGGTTGCATTGATAAGTGCAGTTTTTGTTCTTTGTGGACATTTTGGGGTAAGCATATCAATACTGATGTAGAGCGGGGGCAGTTGGAGGCTATGCCTCGATATAGGACAAAAAGTGTTGCCAGGACGTTAGAAGAAGTTGACCTGGTTTACAAGAAATATAATAGGCGGTATATTATATGGGCGGATGCCACATTTAATATTGACCCAAATTGGACAAATGAATTTTGCGATGGTTTATTAAAGAGAAACTATAAAGACCTTTACTGGTGGGCTTTTTTAAGGGCTGATTATCTACTTCGGGATGAGAAGCTGGGTATTCTTGATAAGATGGTCCGGGGAGGTATGATTCACCCCTTAATTGGCGTAGAGAGGGGATGTACCGAAGATCTTAGGAAGTTGCATAAGTCTGTATATACGCAAGAGTTAATCAAAGAGGTTTTTTCAATTTTTAAAAGAAAATATCCACAGGTGTTCAGACAAGGGACATTTGTTACTTGCCTGCCTTTTGATACCCGCGAATCAATGCTGGGGTTGGTGGATTTTGCCAAAGAGATAGACATGGATTATCCTGCATTTCATCCTGTTGCGCCTGTCCCCGGGACTATGATTTATAATGAGGCAAAAGCTGGTAATCTTCTGGAGGAAGAAGATTTTAGACGTTATGATTGGGCCACTCCGCTGATGCGTTCATATACCGGACTTAGCAGGAAGGATTTTGCCGATCTTAATATGGAGTTAAACAAGCGTTATGTGCTTTGTCGTCCCCTTTGGCTTGTCAGGGGCCTGTTTTGTCGATATAAACATAAGCGCGGGCTTTACTGGTGGTTTTTTAGGAATACCCTTAAAGTTATGTTTTTATCGATGATCGATACTTTATCGGGAGAAAAGAAATTAGAATACATGACTGGTTTTAAACAGTTAAGAAAACCAAAGTGGTATGATTCTTAATAAATTAAAAATATGCGATATTTATTGGCGAGGCTGAAACAAAATAATAACTGGCCACTTTTAGCAATTATCGTATCTGGGTTTGTCTTTCGCCTGTTTAATCTTGGTAAGCATGATTTTTGGTTTGATGAGGTATTGACCCATGAGATAATCTCGGGTAGGTTTATCGGTCCATTTCAGGAATTCAACACACTATTCATAGATAAACATCCTCCTTTTTATTACGCCTTGCTTAATCAATGGTCATTTTTCTTTGGTTTGGATGAATACAGCTTGCGTTTTTTCTCCGTTATTTTTAGCGTTCTTTCTATTATTTTTATATATAAATTAGGAAAGCTGCTTTTTGATAAGATAACTGCCCTTATCGGGGCGGCATTTATGGCTCTTTCTCCGTTCCAGATTTGGTATGCGCAAGAGGCCCGCATGTTTAGCCTTTCTGTTTTTTTAGCTGTTATTGATGTGTACTTTTTCTTTAAGGCTTTAGAAAAAAATAAAAGAAAAATATATTGGGTAATTTATTCACTGGTTACTCTTTGTTTTATCTCTACTACTTATTTTGCATTCTTTTTGTTTATTCCTAAGCTCATCATTATTTTATCTGCATACAAAAAATATTTTATGAAGTGGCTGTTGGCAGTAAGTTTGGCTTTATTAATTTTTGCTTTAACAATCTTACCGATATTTATTACTCAGTTTGATTCATTACAACATGGGTTCTGGCTACGGGGCGAAGATTCAATGGGGATTATTTTAATTACCCTGGTTAATTTTATCATCGGTTATCACATTACTCCGGTAGCGTACTGGTGGGGTTTATTTCTTATGGTCGGCTTGGTTCTCTTTTCGTTAATAAACCGGGAAAAGCCAAAGGCAGTGTTATTTTCTATATCCCTTTGTATTGTACCGCTAATTTCGGTTTTTTTATTCGGGAGGTATTTTGCGCATATCTATATTATTAGGCACGCGATAATTTTTAGTCCTTTTTTGTATTTATCGCTTTCAAAAGGAATTACTTCCATAAAACATTCTTCTGTTAAATTAGCGGCGGTAGTTTCTATTCTGATTATATTGAGTTTTTCTTTGTTTAATTATTATGTTGATAAAATACCGTTCAACTATAAGTTACAACCCGTTTATATTAAGAAGCCTGTGCGCTCTTTTGTAACCAATTTCTTGCGTAATAAAAAAGACGGCGACGCAGTAGGGTTTGCTAATTTTGGTTTTATGATGGTATTCCAGCATTATCTCGACAAGGAAGAGCGGGGCAGCTCCGGTGTACCCAACTTTTATTTTTACAAAAAGCACAAAGATCCTTATTTTGAGCTTATACTTTCAAGAATGCATGCCCAAAAATTTACGCTTGAGTGTCAGGATGTTAATATCGATACTTTCAATTCGAATAAGTATAATTTACGTAATATCTGGGTATTTTTTACCTCTTGGAGCAGAGATGGGAGCTTGACTCCTAATGACCAAGAGGTAAAAAGATGGTTTGATAAGCATTTTCCTAAGTTGAGGGAATATTATTTTGACGGGGTGTGGGTTGGTCTTTATCAAATACAAAGTGATTATAATGAAGAATAGCGTAGCCATAATTTATAGCACTTATAATTTTAAGAATCTTGATGGTACTGTTGAGAAGGGCGGGAGCCTGCCACCTGTCAGCGTGGAAGACAGGTTTTATCCTCCGCTGGGGCTTTTATATTTAGTTGCAGTTTTGAAACAACGTAATATTGATGTCAGTTTTCTGGATGTAACTTTCTTAAGGGACTGGTTGGCTGCCATCAAAAACATTATCCTGCGCGAGAATCCGATGGTTGTCGGGGTTTATGTTTCAACGCTAAATCTACCTTTAACTAGAGCCATAATTGCCCAAATTAGAAATTTATCCCCTGAAACCACTGTTGTGATTGGCGGCCCGCATGTGCATTTTGAGCCGGATTGCGTTAATTATCTTAATGCGGATTATGGTATTGTATCTGATGGCGAATTTGCCTTTGCTGAATTAGTAGATGCCATATTCAACAAAAGCGATCTTTCTGATATTCCTAATCTAGTCCGAAAAAACGGAAAAGCAGTATTCGTTAATCGTTTACAAACTATAGAGAATTTGGATATCCTGCCTTTTCCCGCCCGGGAATATTGGCCTTACAAGATTTTCTCTGGGCTTTTATGCGGGAATATTGCTTCGGTTCTTGGCTCTAGGGGATGTACTTTTAACTGTGCTTTTTGCGCAACTCCGCAGCGAGGACAAATTCGCGTAAGGAGCGTCAAGAATATTATTGAAGAATTAAAATATTTATCCAGCTCAGGAGTAAATTATATAGATTTTATTGATGATGCGATGACAGTCGATAGGGGGCGGATGGAAAATTTGTGCGGCGAAATCATTAAGCAAAGATTGAAAGTCAAATGGGCTTGTATGAGCAGGATTGATATGATGGATAAACAATTGCTTTCTTTAATGAAAAGGGCAAATTGTACGCATGTTAAATATGGCATAGAATCCGGCTCTGAACGCGTAAGAAATGAGCTGATGAGAAAGCATATTACTACGTATCAGATTGAAAAAGTGCTTAAGGAATCCCGCCAGGCAGGCTTAGCTACTGTTGCTTATTTCATATTGGGCATGCCCGGAGAGACGAAAGATGAGATCGAGCAGACAATTAAGTTTTCGCGAAGCAAAGATATTGATTACGTTGAGTTTCGCCTTGCGATGTTATTCCCCGGTTCGGGGATGTTTAATGAAGCTGTGCAGGCAAATAAGGTCCCGGCTGATTTATGGCGCAATTTTACAAACGGGGGAAAGTTTTTATACAGTATTTTGGATGAACAAACGTTAATACGGATGAAAACCTTAAGGGCTCAAGCCATGAAGCAGCATTACCTTAATATCCCTTTTATTTTCAAAGAAATTACCATGAGGACAAGAAGCATTTCTTCTCTCTTTAATAAGATTAAGATTTTATTGTGTAAAAAATACAATTCTTATTTGTCTTGTAAGATTATTAAATAATGGTAAATAAAAATTCCTTAAAAACTATAACTTCTAAAGTATTTAATAAAATATGCAATAAATGTTTTCGTTTTTTCTTTGAGCGGATCCAATCGCAGAAAGCATTCGACATCCTTATCAGAAAGGTGGCTTTTAAGGCTTTAAATATTAAATTTAGGAATATAAAGCTGCATGTCAACAATGACTGCAATTTAAAATGCAAGAACTGTTACTGCGATTTTTCTTTAAGGGACACATTATCTTATAAGGAAATCTGTGACTTGATCAATCAATTTAGGCCTGTAGGCGCAAATCTTAAACTTCAACTTTTAGGAGGAGAACCTCTCCTAAGGAGCGATTTATTCGAAATTATTAATTACGCAAAAAGAAGAATTAAGCATATAACAATCTATACTAATGCCACATTGATTACCCCTCAAGCAGCCGCCAAAATTAAACAAGCGGGAATCAGCGCTGTTATTGTCAATCTATATTCATGTTATAAAGATGTCCACGAAGAAATAACTCAAACTCCGGGTTCATGGGATAAGACCCTGGAAGGAATAAAAAATCTGGTTGCTGCGGGTTTACCTACTTACACATTTACAGTTCTTATGGCTGTCAATGTAAATCATTTAAAACAGATAGATGATTTTGCCAGAGGCCTCAAGGCAAAAACTATGTTTTTCCCGTATATAAAACAGGGCTCTAACAATTTACAGCCAGAAGACAAACGGTTATTCCAGGATTCGATTAATTGGGCCTATAATCAAAGCAAGGGTTATAAAAATAAATTGTTGGATGTATTATGCAAAAGGTCGAAGGTTTGTTCTGCTTTTATCAGCACGATTAATATAAAATCTGACGGTACAGTGACGCCTTGCCCGTTTCTTGATCTTAAGTTAGGGAATATTAAAAGTCAGAAGTTTTACGCTATTTTAAATAATGCCTGTTTGAATCATGAATTACTGGATTTTTTGTCTATCCCTGAAGGATGTAAGGCTTGTTCATTGGTTAAGGTATGCGGGGGTGGTTGTAAAGCCCATAGGTTTAATAACTACCGGGATGCATTAAGTAAAGATTTAAATTGCAGCGGGCCATACATAGGAAATATTCCGTTAGAGAAAATAGGGGAGTATCTGCCGTATGTGCTTTAATTTAGTGAAAGGCGAAGATGAAATTTTCTGTTCCCACTAACTGGCAGCCGGAGCTAATTCAGGCTTTAAATGTTGAATTCGCTGATGAAGTTTATGGCAAACTCCGCGATGATCCTATAGGCGGCTGTAGAAATTCTTATTCCTTGCCTTTTATCTCACGACATAATGCCCGGGCGTATATCAGCCAACTCCATAAAAAGAGGATAGGGTTTAACTATGTTTTAAATAGCATTTGTCTTAATAACTACGAATGGACAAAATCAGGGCAGAAACAAATACGCGACTTTTTAGCCTGGCTTGTTGAGATTGGGGTGGATTCCGTTACGGTGTCAATCCCATACTTATTGGAAATGATTAAGAAAAATTATCCTAGCCTTAAAGTAGTTGTTTCTACTATGGCCGGGGTTGATAGTTTAGGTAAAGTCAAATATTGGGAAAGCTTAGGAGCCGATGAAATAACTTTAAGCAGTATAAGGGTGAATAGGAATTTTCCATTGCTTAAGAAAATAAAGCAGGAGGCAAAATGCAAATTGCGGTTAATCGCGAACGAATGTTGTTTATACCAGTGTCCGTTTAGGCCGTATCATGCCGCTATCGGTTCGCACGGTACTCAGTCCCAGCATTATTTAAAGGGTTTCTTAATTGATTACCCGAATCTTTCCTGTAATTATAAAAAACTTTTATCCCCTTTTGAGCTTATTCGTTCCCCCTGGATTAGGCCTGAGGATTTACAGCATTATGAGGCTATTGGCATAGAGAGAATAAAATTGATAGACCGCGCGATGTCTACGCCGGTGCTCATTTCAATCTATAATGCCTATGTTAACCGGTCGTATGAAGGGAACCTGTTTAATCTTTTCCTTTCTGCCGACAAAACTCTCATATTGGAGAAACCAAAGTTACTGCACAGATTAAAATATTTTTTCCGCCCTTTTACGGTAAATATCCTTAAACTCATAAAATTAAGGGAACTAATCATTCAAGATGTTTTCTATATTGAAAATCGGGATCTGGATGATTTCATCCTGCATTTCATTAATAATGATTGTTCTCTAACTTTATGTGAAGATTGCCGGTACTGTTATAAGATTGCTGATCGCGTAGTAAAGATTAACCAGGATAAGCGTTCATGCTTGATTAAAAAATACGAAAAATATTTAGATGAATTAATTTCGGGAGGAATGTTTCGATATCCGTAATAAAATAAGGCGAAGTTAATGTTATAAATAAAAATTATGATAATAAATAAGAATATTTGTGCCGGATTATTTCTTACAATCCTTATACTCGGGGCAGCTTTAAGAATACATAATATTAATAAATATGATTTATGGTTTGATGAATTATCATCAGATTTGTATTCAGCTCACCAAGTGGTCAATACCCTGAAATCTGATCCTCTCCCGGTTTATATGACCCATATTTCTCACGATCCGCATTCATCGCTATATTACTTTTTAGTATATTGCTATAGTTTGATATTTGGGGGAGGGAAATCCTTAAGGATAATTTCACTCTTCTTCAGTGTGCTTTCTATAATTATCTTTTATAGACTTTCCCGGATTTTCCTGAAGCGTTCAGAGAGTTTGTTGGCAGTTTCACTTATGGCCTTTAGCCCATTCCATATCTGGTATGCCCAGGAGGCAAGAGGGTATACCATGGTTTTATTTTTCATGCTTTTATCAACATATTTTTATATGCAGGCTTTACGGATAAACAGATTATTGTATTGGGGCTTGTTTACAATATCGTCTACCGTTGCCATATATTCTAGTTATTATTCTGTTTTCTTAGTCGTCATTTCCGGGATGCTGATTTTCTTGAAGGATAACCGTCGTTATGTTAAAAGATGGTTTTTATCAATTTTAGCTATTTCGTTGCTGCTCTTGCCATTGGCTTTAATATTTATCCAGCATTATAACTATGTCAAAAATAGCTTTTGGCTATTACGACCGAGGCTAGAGGATGTCTTTATTACATTTGCTGTTTTTAACCTTGGGTATTCCTCAGGATACCTTGGGTTGATTACGGGCCTGGGATTATTCTTCTCATTATTTGTATACGGCGCCTATTCTTTTTATAAGACAAGCAAAGAATATGCAATTATCTTATTTTTATTCGTTTTCCTGCCGATCATTATTGTTTATTTCTTTTCTGTTTGGTACACGCCCGTTTATATTACCAGGCAGTTTCTTATATTTACTCCTTTCTACTATCTTTTAATAGCCAAGGGGTTGGGAAGCATCAAAAGCAGGATAGTCCGGGTATCAGCAAGTATTCTTGCAATTTTAATATTGATACTTTCGCTTTTTAATTATTATAGTGGATTCATGCTTTCATCGGGAAAGCAAAGAGAGTTTTATACGGGGATACACCGGAAAAAAAATTACACGGGGTTATTAGTTGACATAAACAGCAGGCTTAAAAGCAGTGATATTGTCGCTACTACAGATGTTCAATCTTTTGCCATTGTTAATCTTTATTATTCTAACGCTCAGGATTTTTCCCGCGCTGGTTTCCGTATGGGGTATTTTCTTTTTTATCCTTTTGCCTTAACAAACTTGGATAATGATTTTCTAAATTTAACGGAGTTAATAAGCGCGCTTCCTGAGGATGATAAAAAAAGATTATATTCTATGGAGATTACAACCGCCTATCTTACGAAAAATACCAACTTGTCATCTCAGAGATTTAGTAATAGATTAATCAGGAGGTTTTCTCCGGAGGACATTAAGTTTCAGCGCATCTGGTTAATTTCTTCTACCTGGGGTAGGCATGGTTTCCCATCTCACAATTATCTTTTGGTAAAAAATAGCCTATCCGGGATTTTTAAGAAACAAATCTCCATTGGAAAAGACGGTATCCTTGCAGAACTTTATGATAGAGATAATAAAATCGGAAATTTTCTTACTCCAGGCAAGTAGATTTTGAAGAAAGGTTGGGTTAAATAGCGATGAGTATTTTAGGAAATATATTTTTACAGCATATCATTTCACCCATGTTCAAGAAATATCCCCTATTAGTGGAAACTATCCATGATTTTTGCTTAAGAAAATTTATGTTTTTTAAGGGAACTAATATTATTTTGACTTATAAATGTAATTTGGGTTGCCAGTATTGTTATGAAAAAGGCGCGAAACTAAATTATCCTGATATACTGCTTGATAATTTTGAGAAAATATTAAAATGGTTGCGAAAGAATAAAAGAGATAGGATTATTTTATTGGGTGGAGAGCCGACAGTACACCCGGATTTTAAATATATCCTCAAAATAGCCGAGAGCAACAAAATGAATGTCGCTATATTGACAAATCTAATGTGCAATGAAGAGGCCATTGAAGCCATCATTAATTATAGGGGATATTTAGTCCTCCAGGTTAACATAAATAATCCAAATACATATAGGGATCATGGTTATGATTTAGTCTACGCTAACATTAAGAAAATACATAACCAAAAACGTACTATAGTATTACGGTATAATCTCTATAAGGAAAATTATGATTCTGCTAATGTAGTGAAAGTTGCTAAAGAAATTAACGGTTGCATCAGGTTCTCTGTAATTAACAACCCCATAGGTTGCGGGGGCAGGTCTGAGAAGAATAAAAACTTCAGAGAGATGTATCCCAGGGATAAAATTATGGGTTTTCTAGACACCTGTAATAGACAGAAGGTATCCGTATTTTTTGCCAGACCCATCCCGAAATGTATTTTTAACCAGGAAGAGATTAAGAGATATAAGAAAAATGCGATTAAGTTTAAATGTTATGTGGGTAAAGGCGGGGATTATACGGCGAGGTTAATCGTTAATCCAGATTTATCTGTGATGGGCTGTTACGGAGTGCCTATAAAGGGCCCGGAGATAACTTCTTTCAAAGATATTAAAGAGTTAAGCGAGTATTACAAGGGGCATTATGTAAGATTACGAAAGACGCCTTTAACACAGGAATGTATAAACTGTCAAGATTTTTCAAATGATATTTGTCAGGGTGGATGTCTATCTGAAAAAATAGAGTAATTTCTTTAGGCGCAATGGGATATTTAATGAAAATATTAGATTATTACAGGGTCAAAGATTGGTTCTATCACTTAGGCTTTATATACCTGGGGATGGTATATATAAGCAATAATTACATCATATCTTTAAGAAGCGCAATAATAGGATTTACTATGGGTTCTTTGTATCTAGGCGGCGGATATTCTTATAATAAGCTTTGTGATTCAGAAAGAATTAATAAGATAGAATTATTCCTTACCTTGGGTTGTCACGCTATATTTGTGTGTTTGGGGATATATTATCTTAAAGGAAATAACTTATTTTTTATTACAGCCATACTTTTAAATATTCTTTATTCCCACCCGAGATATTTATTAAAAAAAAGGCATAATCTAAGGGTTTTATTGAATGGTTATTTCTTTGGCGTGCTTTTTCTTTTGGGGTGCTTGATAATTTCTGACCGTTTAGATGATAAAATCTGTATGATGACGGCGTTTTTTATTTTAGCCATGTATCCTTACGAGATAATCCATGAGATCTCTCATTTTGAGAGCGATAAGGTTGGATATTCCGTTAAGCTGGTAAAGCGCTATATACGGCAAATTTACTTTTTTTTATTTTTATCTTCCTTGGCGGCGTATGTTTTATACAATTTGTTAAAGTTAAATGTTTTATTTTTAGCTTCAGCACTATTATTTAACGTTTTATTCTTTATTATCTGTTTGCATATGGACAGGTCGGGAGGATTCAGGGGTACTGGGGTAAATAAAATCAGGTCCACCCTTAAGTATTTGGGTATGCTTTACGGGTTATTGCTGGGGGCTTCTTTATAATATAAACATGAATGATAAGGTTGTCAAAAAATCCGGGGGTTTGAGCGAGCCGGTTCTGATCAAGAATACGAAATGTTTATGTCCGCAATGCTTAGAGATTATAGATGCAGAGGTAATTGAGCGGGACGGCAAAATTTGGTTAAAGAAATATTGTAAGAAAGACGGGGCTTTTGAGTCTCCCCACTTAATCAGTAAACCTAATATTTATCATGCTCTGGCGCAGATGCATAGAGACAGAAGTGCCATGCCTGAAGGTTTGATATTAAAATTAACTACAAGATGCAATCAGTATTGTCATTATTGTTTTAGTAACGACAACGATAAAAACATACGCGATTTTGATAGTGCTGGAATATTCAAGAGTGCGGATAATTTTAAAGGCGATGTCATATACCTTTCGGGGGGTGAGCCCACTTTAAGGGAGGATTTATTTGTAATCGTAAGGAGAATTAAAAAATATGGATTTAAAGCAATATTGTTTACGAACGGAAAGAAACTTTCTAATATAGATTACGTTGCGGGTTTAAAGAAAGCGGGCATAGACGCTGTGATTTTGCAGTTTGATTCTCTGGACGATGCGGATTATATTAAGATAAGAGGGGAAGCGTTACTGGAAAATAAGATCAGGGCAGTAAATAACCTTAAGCTGCACGCCATATATTTAATGCTCTATGTTAATATAGTAGAAGGAATTAATGCGCATAAAATTACGGAGTTGTTTGATTTCGCGCTTAAAAATAATAATGTCAGGATACTTTTCTTTAATCCTTTATGGAACATCGGCAGGCAGGCATCGCATGGGTCATTAGATTCCGCAGTTATGCTTGATATGGTTTGTAAGGAATTAAAGATCAATGAGGAATATTTTATCGATTGCACAAGGTTTAGCACTTATGTATTTGAAATATTAAGAAAATTAAGACTTAAGAAGGGGATTAAAGAACCTCCTTGTTCAGTATCCTGTTATTTTATCCGCCATGGCAACGGTTATTTGCCCCTGGATTATCTTATGGATTTAAAAAAGATGAACTTATTTTTAAAAAGAATGGATCAAGAAATTGGCCTAAACAAAAGCAGATTAGCTAATATTGTGCGGCTATTTTTTGATAAAGACCTATATTTGTTACTTATTGGCGTATTCTTTCGTAAAAAAACGCTCGAGATTTGTTTAGATAACTTTTTATATAATTTAAGATTTCCGAAGCGCTTTCAGGGTTTATATTTTATGTTTTTCAATGTTTTAAGCGTAATGGTAGGGCAGTTTCCGGATAGACATACCCTGGACCTGTCTTTAATAAAAACATGCAATATGCATACTGCTTTAGGTGCAAAAGGAAGCCTGCCCACTTGTCTCTATGAGATCTACAAGGATGGGGGTAAAATTGAGGAGCATTCAAGCGTATGAAGGTTTTATTCTTAAATCCTCTCAAATTTACTGAACGATTCAATATCTCTACCAATTTAATCAATGCTTATATATCTACTCCCTCGCTTACTTTTGCTCAGTTGGCTTCTTATATACCCGGCAAGGAAATAACGGTGATAGATGGCCAGGTAGAGGATATCTCTCCAGGAGAGTTTTTGCGTAAGCTAAGCGGGGTTGATGTGGTTGTTATTTCTATACATTCTACTCATGCGGCTAAGAACTGTGAAGCAAACATAAAAATCATAAAGAAATATTACCCCCGGGTTAAGATTATTATGGGAGGGTATCATGCAACCTTTTTTTATGAAAGATGGCTAAGCTTAGGAGTTGATTTTGTGCTCTTATATGAAGGGGAACGCTATTTTGGAGAGTTAATCGAATGTTTAGATAAAAATAAGGATTACAGGGGTATCAAAAATCTGGTATATAGGGACAACGGTAAGATTATAGTGAATGAGATAGGCCCCTTGATAAATGATTTAGATTTAATCCCTATACCCAGATTTGACATTATCAATTTCAAGAAATATTCTGTTTTTTTTCCGGGGGATGGTTATGCAGGGGGTATTGAGTTATCCCGGGGGTGCTCTTACCGGTGTGAATTCTGTCTTACGGGAATTTATTGGAATCACTGCTATAGAAGAAAGTCAAACCAGAGAATCTTAAAAGAGCTGAAATTGCTTGTTGATATGGGTATAAAGAAAATATGGTTTTATACCTCCAGCTTTGGAATAATGCCCGAGGAAGATTATGCTTTATGTGAATTAATAGAAAAAGGTGGAATACAAATAAATTGGCGTGCACCGATCAGGATAGATACTGTTTTAAAGTTTCCCAGATTAATTGAAAAATCCGCCCATGCCGGGTTAAGATCGGTTTTGATAGGCTATGAATCAATGTTAAAAGATGCAGCCAATGATGCCGCATTAGCAGAATTTAATAAAATAAAAGATTTAGAATATAATTTTAATGCCTTTAAGGAAGCTTACCGTATATTAAAGAAGAATAACATTTTGGTGGAGGGCTCGTTTATTATCGGTTATTCTGAAAAATTGGAAAAAGGGGAATCCCTTTCCTCTATAAAATTTAATCAGATCTGCGATGTCCTTATAATTCAAGTCTATAGGCCTAATGTTGCTCTTTTGCCGGAAATGTTAAGTAATGGTCCTGAAAGCGCAGACTATAAGAGGTTATTTTATTTTGACGCCCGAAGTTCCGAAGATTTTAAAGTCAGGAAGGCTTCCCTCAAGAAGTTAAGGATACAGATCAAGTATTATTTTAATCCGTTTTATATCTTTTCAAGGTTTTTTTTGAAAGGGAGTCTGGTGAGGAGGCTATATTTATATTACTATGGGCATCTCATTAAGAATTTATGCAGTAAATTTACTGTTACGACTGTAAACCGCAATAATATAGAATTCAGCCGTTTAGCTGAAAAAAATAAAAATGCCCCTTAAAAGATATATTAAACAGAGATTTTTCAATTTATTCAAGAATAGGGTAGAAGGGTATCCCCAGTTTAGGATTGCGATAACCTATCGTTGCAATAACAACTGTGCGTATTGTTCATCCGGTAAGATAAATGGGGAAACGGACAGCGATATGAAGGTAGAGGATTTTAGAAAGATCCTTGTTTGGCTGAAGAAACAAAATATCAGAAATATTATTCTTACGGGAGGGGAACCGTTTATTCACGGAGATATAAAGGAAATGTTGGGAGTTTGCGAAGATTTAAAATTCAACGCCAACATTTTGACTAACGGTTTACTAATAAAACCGGAATTAAGAAAATATATAGAAAATAAAGCCGTTTTCTTAATTGTAAATGTCAATCTCGATGAATCATATTATGCATTAAAGCACAATATGTCAGGGATAGAAGGAAAGATTGTTATGTTAAGGTATAATTTTCGTAAGAAAGATGAGCCTTACACGCTGCTTTTTAAAATGGCAAAGGAATACTCTGTTCCTATCAGGTTTGGCTTTACCGTTCCCTCCCGTCATGCAGATAATGAGTATTATACACTTGAAGATATGGTAACATATAAACAGCAGTTAATGGATTTTGTAAGATTATCAAGGCTAAGTTTGGTCAGGGCACATTTCTCTAGGCCGCTGCCGCGCTGCATATTTAACGAAAAAGAATGGAAGTATTTAAGAAAATTCTCAGGTGTAAAAAGCAGATGTTTATTGGGGGCTTCAGGTAATTATGTTTCCAGGGCAATCGTCAATCCCGATCTTTCGGTGGATGTTTGTTATGCCTCTTTGTCTAAAGCCAATTCTATCTTTGATTTTAAGGAGCTTAAAGACTTAAGCAGGTATTTTAAAGATAAGATTGACACCCTCAGAGAGAAACCACTGATAGATAAATGCATTAATTGCCGATACTATAAGGATTTTTCATGCCAGGGAGGATGTTTAATCTATAAAAATGTCTCTTAATCAGTATTTATTTAATATTAAAAGAAAGTTGTTATTCTTCATAGAAGAACATCATCCGGCACTGCCATTAATTGTAGCCTTGACTTATAAATGCAATATGGGCTGTTCTTATTGTAATTCCAAAGGGCTAGACAAAATTTTCAAAGAAGAAATAAGTATCAGTAATTTTACCCGTTTGCTTGGCTGGATGAGGAAACAAGGGATTCGTAAAATAATGTTTACCGGAGGCGAACCGACTCAGCATACCAGCTTTAAAGATATTTTAAAGTTATGTAAAAAAGATCATCTTAGATGTTATATGGCTTCGAATTGTTGCTATAGCGAAGATATCAATGATGCCATAGCCGGTAATATTGACGTACTTTTTGTTAATTGTTCTACTCGCTATGCCCTTGAGGAAAGGCCGGAATTCTTGAGCAGGCTGAGATTTCTGAATAAGCGCAATACCAAATTGGTCTTAAGGGTTAATGTGCTTACAGCCGAAAGTGATGAAATTTACTGGGTTAAGCAGATAGCTAAAGAATTGGGGGCCAGAATAAGGATAGGGATTATTAATTCTCCGGCAGGCCCGGGGAATATACTGGATATGGAGAAAATACGCTCGTTAGTAGTTTTTACTGAGGAATTCACGAAACAATGCTTGAAAGAAAATATCTATGTTTATCTGGCAAGGCCACTGCCAAGGTGTTTTTTTGATCATAAAAAGTGGCGGCAGTTGAGGCAGCTCGTCTTGATAAAGTCAAAATGTTTTGTCGGCTACCGGGGTAATTATGCTTCTCGCGCGGTGGTTAATCCTGATTTGTCGGTTTTCGGATGTTTTAAAAATCTAAAGAAAGCGGAAAGTATTTTGGATTTCCCCGGCTTTAAAAAGTTAAGTGATTTTTATAAAATAAATCCTGTCGCAGGAACAAGCCATTGTATTTTGGACAAAGAAAATAATTGCAGATATCTTGCGGCTAATAAATGCAAGGGAGCCTGTTTTGACCATGTGTAATACGCGTATCTTATTGATAAACCCTTTGGATATTACTCTTTCTATTATGCATACTTCAAACCGGCTTCCTCATGACCTACTTTACATTGATTCGTATTTTCACAGTAAGGGCATAAACACATACTATTTAGATGTTGAAAATCAGGCCATGACCAGGGAAGGCTTTAAGGCCTATATAAGGGAAATAAATGCCGATTATTATGTAATTAATACAAACGGGAAGACATTCCATAACCGTTCCTTTCTTGATGTGGACAAGTATGTAAAAGATACTATCTTCTGTATTAAGGATTATAGGCCGGATAGTTTTGTGATGCTATGCGGGCAGACATCCAATTTATATCCTGAAATTTATTTTAGGCTTGACGCTGATTGTATTATTTACGATGAGCCTGAATACAGCATATTTGAGATTGTTAAAAAGGGGATTAAGAAATCTCCGGATCTTAGGGGTATCAAAGGTGTTTATTTTAGGGATGGGGATAGAATTATCAGGAATGATTCGCGGAATGCCATGAAGAGCCTGGATGAACTTCCGTATCCGCGTTGGGAAAATCTTGGCGGATATTTCTGGGACAGCACTTACCGTGAGAGAAAAGAATTTATAGATATTATAGGTATGCGCGGCTGTCCTTATGGATGTAAGTTCTGTAAGTCTTCACTTTCAGGAAAAGTTTTGCTACATTCTCCGGCCTATCTTTTAGAGCAGATAAAAATATTAAACAGGGATTTTGGTTACACGGACTTTTTTATCCGGGACGCAGGATATTTTGACGATGATTTAAGATGCGCAGAGATTTGTAAGGGGTTAAGGCAGATGAAGGGGATAATATGGAAATGCAATGCCAGGGTTGACAATATGACATTGGATAAACTTAAAACAATGAAAGAGTCAGGGTGCACGCTTATATCTTACGGAGTGGAATCGGGAAATGAGGATATACTTAAGGAGATTAACAAAGGCATAAACAGAAAGGCCATAATAGATACAGTAGCCGTGACCAGGAAGGCAGGTATTAAGGTAGCGACATATTTTATAATTGGCCTACCCCAGGAAGGATATTTTAAAAAAATAAAAAGCATGTTTTTTGCCAAGGCCCTCAATCCGGATATACTTTACATTTCTCAATATTATTCATTAGACGCGGCCGAGAGGTTCAGACATTCGTGGATAAAATCAATCCGGGTGATGCTGGATATATTTCTGGTGTCCCTCTTTTTCCTGGGCAGAAAAAGATTTATAACCTATTATTGTAAAGTCAGGCTTGATAGAGTAAAATATAATCTGGAGAATCACAGGATTAATAAACAAAAAATAAGCTGGTAGGGTGGGCAAAATATAGAAATTATGGGAAAGGCATCTGTTTTAGAGCGTATTGGTATTCTCGGAGGTTTTGGCAAAGATGGCAGTGTTGAGCCGGTCCGGAAAATAGAATTTAAGATGGGTCAGGTTGCCAGTATTGTAGGCGCTACAGGTTCCGGCAAGACAGCATTAATAAAAGATATTGAGCTCTTAGCGAATAAGAATACACCTTCTAGCCGTACGATTACGCTTAATGGTGTAGTGCCTCCCGAAGAATATTGCCTTGTGCCTGCCGACCGGCTCATCGCCTTAATTACCCAGCATACGAATTTTCTTTCCGATATGCGGGTGAAGGAATTTTTAGAGGTTCATGCCTCTATACGCGAATGCGGCAGAGAAGCTTCGATCGTAGATGAGACTCTTGCGTTCGCAAACCAGCTCACCGGAGAGCCTGTTGATATTGTCAATGTAATGACAGAGCTATCCGGAGGCCAGACGCGCGCACTCATGATTGCGGACGCGGTGGTGATTGGAGAGTCACCTATAATTCTTTTGGATGAAATTGAAAATGCCGGCATAGACCGCACAAAGGCATTCGAGCTCTTGAAACAATATAAGAAGATATTTATTTTTGTTACCCACGATCCACGGATTATGCTTCTTTCTGATTTCCGGATAATCATGAGGAATGGAGCGATGCATAAAGTTATTATTACAAATGAAGAAGAGAAAAAAGTAGTTGAACGTATCAAAAAAATTGACGATTTATTGTTAAGATTAAGGGAGCATATACGTAATGGGGAAGTTATCAGTGAATCCCATCTAAAGGAATAATAATGAAACTGGCGATCTGTTCAGGGCCTCCGACAAGCGGTAAAACCACTGTATTAAAGCATGTGATCAGGAAACTCAAAAGCAAGGGTGAAAATGTCGTATTTGTTAAAACTGATGTTCAATTTGCTTGTGAGGATGAGATTTTTGCAAAAGAATTGGGTATCCCTACTAAAAAGGTTTATTCCGGGGAGCTCTGCCCGGATCATTGTAATGTAATGGTGTTGGGTGATGCAGTGGAGTGGGCTAAGAAGCAGGCAGCGACGGTACTTGTAGTAGAAACAGCAGGGTTATGTCTCAGGTGTTCTCCTTATGTTGAAGGCGCCTTTGGCATGGTGGTGCTTGAGGCAACCAGCGGGATGAACCTGCCAAGGAAGATTGGGCCGATGCTTTCGCTTGCCGATATCACGGTAGTTACCAAGATTGATTTAGTTTCCCAGGCGGAAAGGGAGGTCTTTCGCGCCAGGATACTGGAAGCCTGCCGCGGAATGTGCATTATCGAATCGGACGCCCTGCATGGAATAGGGGTTGATCCGATTGTAAGGAAGATTTACAATTCTTCCGATGTGGAGGAACCGCTTTATCTGAGAGGGAATCCTCCCGTAGGGACCTGCACTATTTGTGTGGGCAAAAAGGAAATCGGCTGGAAGCGGCACTTTGGCGTGCTCAGGCCTTTGGATAACCAGATTTTTTATAGGGGCGAATAAATATGGAAGATTGTGGAGGTTGCGGGTTCCGTACTTGCGTGGAGTTTAACGAAAAATTAAAAGATAATCCGGATTTGAGAAAGAATTGTATTTATATCTCAGATAAGAAGGAAAAATCAAAAGAAGAAACCTCCGGCAGTAGTAAGACGGCGTGGGTTGATTCTCTAGGAAGAGAATTTGATTTTGTCCTTGATAAGTTTATTGAGGAACCAGGGCCGCGGGAAACTATCATTCCGCATAATCCGGCGCTTACGGTTGAAATGGAGCTTAAGGCGGGAGAAATAATTATCGGTAGGCCCCTGGGGGTATCTTGCGGTTGTCCGGTGACTCATTCCGGTATTATTATGGATGTTGATAAGAAAACCGGGGTGATCGTCTGGTATGTTACCGGCCCGCTTACTCCGCGGCAAAAAGGTTTTAAGGATTTAGGATATTATACTGCGCTAGCGTATGAAGGATTAATTCAAGAAAGCCGTTGTGAAATAAAGATAGGGATGCGTTATTTTTTCCTGCCGCGTATGTGTATGTTGCAATGGAGGCATAGCGGCTTGGTCAATTATCTTAATCGTACCCCGCTTGGATTACAGGTCCGGGTGGAAGGTTTGTGGATTGGGTAATAAATTATGGGTATTAATTTACTTGAGCTAAAGCTTGATTTATTCTGCCACGGCCTGAGGCTGGATGAAGGACTTGATCCCGCTATAAAAAAGGCTATTATTCCTACTGCCGGATACTCAAGAAACGGGATAAAGAGAGCTTCTTTGTCTGAGGGAAGATGTTTCTTGCTTGAAGAAAAAGGCAGGGCATGTCTGGTTAATTTGGCTGTTCGCGAACCTTTTGTAAAGAATTCCCCCTACGAATTTACTGTTGTGAACGGCCAGGGCTGGATTAAAAAAGAAGGTAAGCTTATTGTTAAGGCCAGTCCTACAGCGATACCTTTATGGCATCTTAAACCTGAAATCGGTAATATTTTTCAGCATCACGGAAATGACGTTATCGCTACCACCTTATCCAACCTCTGCGTTTATAAACGCAATGGCGCCGGATGTAAGTTTTGCGCCTTGGAGACAGGAGGCGAGTTTGTGGTCAAAAAACCCGAAGAAATCAGCGGGGCCTTGAAAAGAATAGTAAGTGAATATCCGGGTATGCGGGAAGTAAATATCAATTCCGGTTCACTTTCAGAAGAAGCGACATTTAATTTGTATTTTGAAGCGATTAAAGCTATCAGGAAGGTCAGCGATATACCTATCTCTATCCAGATTTGTCCTATCAGCCAGCCTAAAATAGAAGAGTTGAAAAAGGTGGGTTTAGATACAATAAGTTTTAATATGGAAATATATGATGAGAAAATAAGAAAAGAGCTTATGCCGGAAAAATCAAGGCTTTATTCAATAAAAGTATATCTGGAGACAATAAAGCAAGCCGCTAAGATTTTTGGCGAAAATCAAGTCAGCTCCTGGCTTATCGCTGGACTTGAACCCCCGGAAAGCACAATTTCTGGATGTAAGGCTATCTGCGAGAACGGTGGCATTCCTCATGTTACTGTTTTCCGTCCATTGATGGGTTCGCAACTTGAGAATGTACCTCAGCCTAACCTTAAAGATATGATTAAGATATATGAAGCATTGAAAAGCATGTTTACCGCATATTCATTAAATCCTTTTGAGCATAAAGTAGGCTGCGTGCGTTGCGGTTGTTGTTGCGCTTTGAAAGAAGTCCTGGAAGGGGATCTATGAGCGGCCGAAGCGGTTGGGATAAAATGATTGCTACAAAGACTTATGGTTTGATTGAGCCGGACGCATACGTTGCTAACAAGTTAAATTTATTTAAAAATCTGGGGGCCAGGAAGGTCCTTGATCTGGGTTGCGGACAGGGGCGGCATACGCTTCTTTTAGCCAGAAAATATTTTGAGACTTTTGCGTTGGATATATCTCCTACTGCCGTTATGACCACTAAAAACGTTTTAGAGAAAGAAGGGTTGTCAGCGGACATTATGGTAGGCGATATGCGGGAGATAGCGCATCCTGATAATTTCTTTGATGTGGTCCTTGCCTGGCGCTCCCTTTATCTTGGAAAAATAGATGAGGTCAGAAGGTCATTCTCGGAAGCAAAAAGGATTTTACGACCCGGGGGGATTATTTATGCCAGTATCCGCTCAACCAATAACACATTATGCCATGTAGGAAAGTTAAAAGGCGAAGAGATAGAAGCGAATACTTTTTTATTAAATTGCGATGGGCTTAGCGGCATAATTTACCATTTTTTTACCAAAGAAGAAGTGGCCGGGCATTTTTCTGATTTTGAGATCTTAGAGATCGAGGAATTAGAGCTTCAGCATACGGAATATACGGCGCGCTACCCTGAACATAAAAATCTTTTCTGGTTGGTTTTAGCCAAAAAACCCGAGAATAGTTAAACATATGGATATCATGTTAATAAATCCACCTTATTTTTCTCCTGACGAAATGTCATCTCGTATAAAGGAGTATGATCATTGGATTAAAGGGGGTAATATGTATATCTATCCTTTTGAGCCCCCTTTAGGATTGGGATCTCTTTGTGCTTATCTAAAAGAAAAGAAGTTTGATGTTGAGTTAGTAGATATGGTTGGCCTTATGATGGAAGAAGAAGGGCTGGAGAAATTGTTGCTTCAAAAACAGCCTTCGGTTGTAGGTATTACTACGATGACTCCAACATTGCCTTCGGCTCAACGCATGGCAAAGTTAGTTAAGCAGGTTCTTCCGGAAACAAAAGTTGTTTTAGGAGGTGTTCATCCTACGGTAAGTCCGGAAAGTTGCTTAAAAGATGAGAATATTGATTTTATAGTGCGCGGTGAAGGCGAGAAGCCACTGGAAGCAATATTATCAGGAAAATTTAATAATAGATTACAAGATATCCCGGGGCTTTGTTATAGAAACAGTAGTTTAAGGATTCAAAATGCTGCACCATTGATTGAAGACCTGAATTTTTTACCTCTTGCGGATTACGCCTCCTTGCCTATAGAAAAATATATTCAATATAATAAAAATTTAAGGGGGTTACGCGGAATTTCAATGCTTGTCTCGCGCGGCTGCCCTTATTTTTGTTCCTTTTGTGCTGTCCATCAAACTATGGGAAGGAAATTCAGAATAAAAAGCCCGGAAAAAGTCGTCAGCGAGATGAGATACTTGAAGGAAAAATATTCACTTGAAGGGATTTGGTTCAAGGATAGCATTTTGAACCTGGATAAAAAATGGTTTTTCGCCTTTTGCTCTGAGATTAAAAAGGAAGGATTAAAGATTTCCTGGCAATATAATACCCGGGTTGATTTGGTAAATGAAGATGAACTTATCGCGGGTAAAGAGGTTGGGCTTGTTCAGTTAGATCTAGGAATAGAATCCGGTTCTCCCGGGAGCCTGAAGAATTTAACTAAAGGGATAGGTGTCGATGAAATCCAAAAGGCAGTCCAAATAGCTAAGAAATATATAAAAGTGGCCGGTTTCTTTATGGTTGGTATACCGGGAGAAACACTGGAAGACATTGAAATGACTTTCAGCCTTGCTAAAAAATTGGATCTTGATAAGTATACATGGAGCCTGTTTTCTCCTCTTCCGGGTTCCGCTCTTTATAACGATTTAAAAAATCAACCCGCATTTACCGGGAAGATTAAGGAATTAGAAACAATCCATTTTACCGAAAATCCTTATAGTTTTTGTAATGTTCCGGATAATAAATTAAGGGAAACTTACAGGCAGATCAACGAATATTTTTCGCGCGGGATAAAAGAATTATAGCGGGGTAGATTTTAAGAAAGAATTTAATATGCGGAGGTGGGGAATGAAAAAAATAATCTTAATTTTAATATTTATATTAATAGCTCAATCAGGATATAAAATTATACCTGTGTTAGCCGAGGAAGCAGCGCTGACTACAGTAAATCCAGGAGAGCAAGGAAAGGATCTTATTGAAATTAAGGGAGTGCTTGAAGTTTTCTTGCAGTGTTCTGTGCGGGGTGATGTAGAATGTGCAATGAGCCGTGTTTCAGAAAATCTTTCAGCAACAGCCCAAGGTAAAACCTTAGATTATAATGGATTTAAGCTCAGGCTTGAAAATATGTTTCAAAACACGGTAGATAGATCTCTTGACAGCCTGAATGTGATTGAATCAAATGTTTCAGATGATAAAGCGACTATTTTGGTAGAATATCATACAAAGGCGTTTAATTTGAAAAGTTCTAAGGATTATGATGTAACGCGAAGAGTGCAGTATTCTCTAATTAAGGAAGGTGGTTCCTGGAAAATCGTAACTATATTAACAATAAGTTGAGCGGCGAGAAGTTACTCATTGAAATAATGCGGATGTTCTGAGATAATAGACATAATTGCAGCAGATTGCAAACATGTTATGCGTTAGGCAATAAGGAGCATGAAAGATGAAGATGTCCATTGGGTTGACTTTTCCGGGTACTTTGCAGGATGAATCCATAATTTGCTATCTTTGTAAGAAATTTGAGATCAGCTTGAATATTATTGAGGCTTCTTTTTCCATGGAAGCGGGATGGTCAATTCTTACAATAGAAGGCCAGCAGGATGAAATTAAGCGGGCCTTTGAGTACCTGG
>Ga0247841_10004484_pt1 | contig 23900 bp, 19 predicted proteins | sample LaCruzMarch2015__2_FD_192410 | JGI IMG/M metagenome (GOLD analysis project Ga0247841, IMG submission 192410) | Freshwater microbial communities from meromictic Lake La Cruz, Castile-La Mancha, Spain - LaCruzMarch2015_18m | ecosystem: Environmental > Aquatic > Freshwater > Lake | place: Spain... | reverse complement strand
AGATGGTCTGTTCAAAAAATCTTGTCAACGAATTTTTCAACAACACCTGGGGCGTTCGCTCGAACACAGCCATCGCAGAGGTAACGACCGACCCTTCCAATCCCAATTTCTACTGGTTCTTTGCCACCCATAAACCCGACCAGTTCAATCTTAACATAAGTATCGACATTAAAATGCAATACGTATTTACAGGATTGGTAAAACCAGTCCCATAGATCGCAGCCCTTAAGAATTGGGCTTGAACATCTCTGCTAAAATCCGGACAGTCTCTTTTGCTGCCAGTTCAGGTTTCAGCGCTGTATCCGAAATGCCGGATACGACTTTGGATTGATCGTGATCCAGTTTCCCTTTTTCCTTCCAGGTACTGATCAGGGGCGCTGAAAGATAGGCGGAAAAATTATGATGACCTGAACCCGGTCTTTCACCGATAATGTGAACAATGCCTTTGGGTTTGTCAACAGCAGAATCCTGGCCAAAGAGGTATTCCCCGCACCGGTATCCCGCCCGCACACGGCCATTCCTGATGACAATGTTATCGCCGGATATGCGCAAACCGGCCAGGTTCAGTTCTTTTTCCAGGTTTTCCAGGTAGGGTTTCAGGTGCCCTTCATCGGCAAGGGCGCTTACATTCAATCCGTCGGAGATCAATATCTGCACATCCGGACTTTTGCCTTTCCATTTGTTTCTGAGGCTGATCAGCTGATCAACGGATCTTTCCGTCAGCTTTTCTCCCGTGGGTGGATGATAAACATAGTCTTTCCGGTCGGCTGAATTTGTTTCGATATAGAGGTGGTTCGGGATGGAGGCAATGAACGATCCCGTCATTTCCCTCCAGAGACAGGCTTTTGAATCTTCGTATAACGCATGGATTTTTCTGTCCAGTTCAGGCTCCAGGTCCCAGCTGTTTTTGCCGTAGCCCACTGCAATGGGAACACCCCGCTCTTCAATCCCGGCAATCAGCCTGTTTCCCTCTTTGTAAATTTCATCTTTGGTTCTCAAATCACCCTTGGCAAGGCGGTACTTATAGTAAACCCATACCGGATCACCGAAATGACCGGTAATGTTGCCTTCGGGACCGATTACCTCAATCTTTTTGAAGAAATCCCACATGGCATCGTTCACCTTGTACCCGAATTTCGATCTTACCCTTACATGATCATTAAAACCGGTTGTAAGGTAGCTCAGCATGGGATCGTTCTTTGTGGGAAGGGCCATCAGGTAGGCAGGATTTGCCGGCATGATCTGATCGATGCACCAGGCCAGGTCATCGAGGGTGATATCCATATGCAGGGTGGAACAAACATCGAGGCCGATGGTGAGACCATGCAGTTTCCCCATCACAGTATCCTCCAGGCAGCATCTCACCAGCTGATCCCTGCTCTTGAAGACTTCGGGCCCGATAAAACCGGCCACATCGTTTACATGCACCCAGGGGCCGGGAAAATTTGATAGCTGAACCTCCGCGACCCGTTTCTTAAGGGCACGCAGAAATCCATATTTTCGCGATTCATGCACCACCATGTCAAATCCCTCCCCGTTGCCGTTCGTAAAATCGGCGCCCTGTCCGGTCTCTGCATATAAACCATATTGCCCGGTGCGCCTGGAGGCGTGATCCATCATTTTCGCGACAGTGAGATCAAACGTTTTATTGGCGCTCACCGTTCCCCCCAGACTTTGAAACCAGATTCCTGTCGTTCCCGGGTTTTTGTCCTCCACCTCAGCCTGGATGTCGATGTGTGCCAAAACACTATGGGGCATCACCTTTTCAAGGTCGAATGTTTTCAGGATATCCTGAAGTGCGAATTCGATCTTTGCCACCGATGCGGGATCACTTGAAACCGGGTTTGTGCCAAGCACCAGGTCGCCCACCGCATAGGACCATCCGTTAAAGACCTGCATTATAATGTCATCGATGTTATCTGTTGGCGAATTTGGCTGAATTCGGGCGCTCAGGTATCCCTTTGCACCGATGTGGCTGCCCGGCAGCGGATTAAATACCTTCCGGCCTATGATGATCAGTTCGTCGTTGCTCATGAGTTTTACCAGCAATCCGATGATATCGCTGGATAGTCCGGGCATGATCGATTTGATCTCCTCTTCGGGTTTCAAAAGGATAAAGGATTTCAATTCCCCCAGGGTCATACCTGAGATGGTGCTGAATACCTTTTGATCAGTGGTATCCCGGATCAGGTAAAAAATATCATCGGTAAAAAGAGGAGTTTCGTAAAGGTTTCCGATTTTGGTATTCGCTAAAAGGATTCTTGCATTGATCCTGGAGCTTTCGTTGAATGCCGCAACTCCCTGCGCAACATCTCCCTCTTTGAAAGCATTTGCGGAACCAACAATTTTCCGGTAATGCGTTTGATCAAACATACCGTTTACCCTGTTGATATAGGAAAAAATATCTTCATTTGTTGTTGGCGGGAGAATCTCCCCAGGATTATCTTTCAGGCCTAACCTGGAGGCAAAGGAGGGTTTAAAAGGCGTAACCAGTAAGGCGCCTGCTGTCAGCCCCGAAGTGATCAGGAAATCCCTTCTGTTATATTTCTTCATGGTAGTTGATAAAGGTAATTCAAAAGTACAAATAATTGCCTGTTTTTGAGAAAAGCAGGGAAATGGAACATTATGAGACCAGCCAAAGCCTTAAAGGGACGCCATTTTATCAGAATTTAACCTTGGGAGTGCGAAATATAGGATAATTCGATATATTGTAGGATCAATTTCTGACGGGATTTTAATCAGAACACCGCTGACCTAATCCTGAAGATGATTACAAACCAAAAATCAGAATATGGAAAAACTTATCTCTTGCTGCGGCCTGAATTGCGCTACCTGCGATGCCAGGATCGCGACCATTTCAAATGACGATGAATTAAAACGGCAGACTGCTGAAAAATGGAGGGTGCAGTATCATGCACCGGATATCACACCTGAAATGATCAACTGCACGGGCTGCAGGGAGCCGGGGAACAAGTTCGGCCACTGGGCTGAGTGTGGAATGAGGAAGTGTGCTTCGTCGAAAAAATTCAACACCTGCGGACAATGCGATACACTTCAAAGCTGCGACATCATTAAACCGGTGCTGCAATTCGCCCCGGAAGCATTGGAAAACCTGAAGTCGGTGAACTGATCTTCGGCTGAGGAAAAGCAAGTCAACCGTTCATCCTAAAAAATCAACGGAAATAAAAAGATCACCACGATGCTGTAGATGAAATAGACCGGCAGATAACGGTTGATGATCCTTTCAACTCGGTCGAGCGGTTTTCCGATAAAACCTGCCAGGAATAGGTTGGGCAAAACCAGCAGCAGGTTGACCAGGATCAGGATGTTGGAAACCAGCACGACGGTACGGTTAGGGGTAAATCCTTCCGACAGCCGGGTAATGATGGCGGCCAGGGCAAATAGATCGATCAGCAGGGTGACCACTGCCAGGAGAAACAGCAGGATGACGTTCAGTTTCCTGATATCCGATTTATCCAGTTCGGAGAGGGAGAAGACAATAATGGCCATGACGCCCAGCAGCAGGATATTGAAAACCATCAGGAATTCACGGTTTCCCGACAGACTGATCGCGGAGCGGGAGATCGCCACAAGGTAAATAACGGCCGAAAGCAGAACCAGCGGGGTAAATACCCTTGCAATGACCGGGGCTATCCGGTCGGTAATTCCCGGGTACAGGTCAATCAGCCAGGCGGCTATTACCGGGAGAACAGCAATACCGATGATCCCCACATTTTCCATGTACAGCTCTCCGATTTTCATCCCGATAATTTCAAACAGTCCGATGGTCACGCCCGACAAAATCGCTCCGGCTATGGCCAATAATCCGGTCATGACAACCAGTTCGCCGCAATAACGGATAAGCCCGGAGACTTTTCCGGTGTTTCTGAAATCGAGGGAAACAAAGGCCAGTGCGAAAATGAATGCCATGAAGAGCGGGGCATGGATAAAGGTCAATATGGTGGTATCGGTCTGTTTTCCAGGCAACAGATTCAAATAGATGGTAAGCGCTATGACAGGAGTGGCAAGAATCAGGATGTTCTTCCAGCCAGTGATCCTGTTCTTGATGATGAACCAGGTTGTAAGCCCGGTAAAGATGAGGATGCTGAGGTTCCGGGCGTAAAAATCATCCGGGGTCATGCCGAAAATGAACCGGGGCAGTCGTGCCAGAAGGGCTAAAATAACGGAAATGACCGCCGCCGTCATCAACCCTTTTTTCAGCGCTGGTTGTGGCCGGGTTTGCTCTGTACCTTTAAGCCGGATCTGCCAGAACTTTACGAGTTCAGTGTCCATCCCGCAGGTGGCTTCATTGAAATCGCGCATGAAGGCGGTTTTATCCTTCCTGAAGAGGATCTCTAGCATTTCGGGATCGTGGAGATTTTGGATGATTTGGTCTTTCATGGCTTTATGTTTTTTCCGGCTTCACGGGAGGATCATCATTTGACCTGATGTATACATCCTGCTGTGGAAATGGGATTTTTATGCCGTGTTTCCTGAAGAGCTGGTCGATGGCCAGGATCAGGTCGCTCTTCACATCAAACCCGATGCTGAAGTGGCCGACCCAGAACTTCAGGATCAGGTCGACGGAGCTGCTGTTAAATTCAAGGGCCCAGACGATGGGTTCAGGATTTTTTAATATCCGGTGATCTTTAAGCATCAGGTCAAGGAGCAGCTGTTTTGTTTTTTCGAGATCAGTTCCGTAGGCCACCCCAAGCTGAAGATTAAAGCGTCTCCTGCTGTTTCCCAGGGTCCAGTTCACCAGGTGCTGGTTCAGCAAGTCGCCGTTGGGGATGATCACATCGGCGCCATCCCAGGTGGTAACTACGCTGCTGCGTATCCCGATCGATTTCATTCTGCCTGTCTGCCCGGTGATCTCAACGATGTCGCCTACATTGATCGGCTTCTCAAAGGCAATGATCACCCCGCTCACCAGGTTGTTGATGAGCGTTTGAAGGCCAAAGCCGATGCCCACGCTCAGGGCGCCCAGGATGATGGCGAACCTGTCCATCGGGATGCCCGCAGAGACAAAGGCCAGCAATACACCAGCCGTGATGATGGTGATCCTGATCAGCACCATCCAGCTTCCCAGTCCGCCTGGTTTTTGTTTGCCCGTTACCGTTGAATGGTCGGCGGCCAGGAACGAGACGATGTGCGATATCAGGCCCGAGAGGATCAGAATCCCGAAGAAGATGAAAACACTCTGGTAGGTAAAAGAAAAGGCCCCGATCGTCCGGGTATCTGTGAGCGCTTTGCCCAGCGGGTCAAACAGGGTTTGATAAAAATAGAAGTTACGGCTGATGAGGATGAACCAGCCTGCAAGAAAGAGAATGTAAAAGAGGAGAGGGGTTGCCATCTTTTCTGAATTTGCGCGGGATGTCCCATGACTGTCCTCTTCACCTCCTTTGAGGAAATGTAAAGACAGTTGTACGGCATTGTTCCCTACCCAGGCCGACCTGAATAGCAGGTAGGCAACAACGACGGCAAAAACTCCGCTGGTCATAAAGGTTTTTGCCTGGTTGTATCCTCCCCACAGGTAGTTTACAAGGGCCAGGATTTCAAAAAACACCATCAGTCCGACGACAAAAAAGATCAGTTTATCGCTGGTTTTATACTTGTAAAGTTTGAACAGGATAAACAGTCCTGAAGCCAGCGCAGAAAGCATATAGATCAGCATGGTCCAGCGTTCAAAGGCCGATTGCCAGAGAAGCAGGTTGCCCACAGATCCGACCAGGAAGAATCCGAAGAAAACCAGCCAGATCTTAAATCTCAACGGAGTTTCCGATTTCCGCAGGATCACCGAAAGCGCCATACCGCTGATCAGCCATACCAGGCCGCTGAAAACAAACGGAGGGAGCGGCAGGAAGAACTGAAAGGCGGTGATGACCATCAGGGTGGCAGAGGCAAAAGGATAGGATAAAACAGGATTATCCTCCCTGGTTTTTCGGATCATCAAAATCAGGTAGAACCCAATGCCGATGATAAACACCAGCATCAGGACAAGAGAACTGAGGTGGTTTACCACATAAAACAATAAAACCAGTTCAGCCTTTTTATAGGAAAAGGCAAAGACCTCCCAGATTGATTTGTCGTTTGAAGCACCCTGGCCGAAGGTTCCCGTTTCAATGATCCCGATCTTCTGGTACAGCGCTTTCCGCTGTGACTCGGTCTCAGCAATATCCGATTCAAGGCTGAACTTGAGCATGTTCACCCTGATCTCGAGCTGTTCGATGCTGTCCAGTGCATTTTTTAGGGGAATATTTACCGGCTTAAAGTCGTTGTTTAGCAGAATCAACCGCTGAAAGTAGCGGATCAGGGCCACAGAATCATTGGGGACAATGTAAAGAACACTGTCCATGAACAGTGAATCGATGTGATATTGAAACTGCCCCAGCGTTCGGTGATAGGATACGATCTGTTTCAGCCGGTCGTTGGTCCTGTTGAGCAACTCTTTTAACAGGATGGATGTGGCAGCCAGGTTTCTGACGGTTTGAAAATTGTCCTTTCCGGTAATCACACCCTCCCCTGCCAGTTTTTTCCAGCCTGTCAGCTTGTCGATCTCCTCCTTAATCTCCTGGTATGAATATCCCTGCTTCAGAAAACTCCTTGCCTTTTCAAGTTCATTCTTGATGACACCAAAGGTTCTTCCCTGCTCTAAAACAGCCTGGTGAGTATTGAACTCAACACGACTGTTAATGAATTCCCGGGCAACCAGCACCCTGGTGCGGGCCGACAGCTGCGCATAGCCAGAAGATAAATTCACTGCCGAATCCGGTTTTGGATCGGCCGTACTGGCAGCCCGGGCAGGGTAAATACCCTGAAAAAAGAATACAATCAGAGCCGCAATGTAGATTTTTCCCGACATCTTTATTACATTTTGAAAAAGGGTAACAAGGTGACAAGGTAACAAGGTAACAAGTGTATACAAAATAATATTTTGCAATAATATAAAGAAACATTAGATTCGCTTTGATTAACAGTTCTTTGCAAGAATACCCACAGTTACAATGGTGCTTACAAAGCCCGCTAACAAGTTTGGTGTCAGCTACAATTGGCAATATTATTGGTGATGCATTCATTGCAATCCCGTTTAAGAGATTAAAATTCTGAAAGTAGCTGAGCAAAGAACAAATAAAGCGAATGAAAAATGGGAATAAATCGTTCTTTGACAAAGGGGGATTTTGAAATAGTCCACCCGAATGCAGCAGGAATTGATGTTGCAAGCCAGATGCACTATGTTGCCGTGCCTTCATCGCGGGATCAGCCTTCGGTAAGGAAGTTTGGCAGCTTTACCCAAGATCTGCACGATCTGGCGAAGTGGTTAAAAAAGTGCCAGATAGATACGGTAGCCATGGAGTCGACGGGCATTTACTGGATCCAGCTTTACCTCATTCTGGAAGAGTACGGATTTGAGGTGTTCCTAGTTAATGCGCGTCACATCAAAAATGTCTCGGGCAGAAAATCGGATGTTCAGGATTGTCAGTGGATACAGCAGCTACATTCATTTGGATTGCTAAATGCCAGCTTTCAACCTGATCTTTACGGCCGGGAACTCAGAACGTATATGCGACATCGAAAAAATCTGACTGAGCAATATGCAATGCAGATACAGCTAATGCAAAAGGCATTTGAACAAATGAATATCAAATTGTCCAATGTATTATCTGACATTACCGGGAAATCAGGCATTGCTATTATTGAAGCCATTCTTCGGGGAGAACGTAACGCTTCTACGTTAGCCATGCTGGCCGATGTTCGTGTTAAGGCCTCTCAGGAAGATATCGTAAAATCGCTTCAGGGATGCTGGCGTAACGAACATTTGTTTGAACTGCGGCAAGCGTATGATCTGTTTCTGATTTTTAAACAAAAAATCAAAGAATGTGACCATCAGATAGAACAGACCCTTCAACAGCACAACAACAGCTCTTCGAACGATGACCAGATGAAACGCAAAGCCCAGAGCAATAACAAATTTGACTTCAATGCCACAATCTATTTAAAGAAGATCCTGGGGGTTGACATCACCGAGATCTTTGGCATCAGTGAAATCTCTGCCATGCAAATCATCTCTGAGATAGGTATCGATTTGACGAAGTGGCCCACACCGAAGCATTTTGTCTCCTGGTTGAACCTGGCACCTAATAACAGGGTGTCGGGAGGTAAGTTGCTCAGACCAAAGAAAGACCGAAAAAAAAACAAAGCAGGTCAATCGTTTCTAATGGCTGCTTATACCCTGCAACGAAGTAGTCATTGGCTCGGTGCCACGTATCGACGTATCGCAGCAAAACATGGTGCCCCGGTTGCCATTAAAGCTACTGCAAGAAAAATTGCAATAATACTATACCAGATGATAAAAAAGCAGATTGAATTTAATCCTTTACCAATTGATGCTTATAACCAGCTATTCAAAGAACGAAAATTAAAATATATTAAAAATCAAGCTTCTATGTTGGGTTTTCAATTAATCCCTTCGTAGTTGTTTCTTAAGAGGTAACAAGGTAACAAGGTAACAAAGTAACAAGGTAACAAGGTAACAAAGTAACAGATTTTTTCTACATGGTTGTATGTTGAAAATTCGTTTAATTTAGTATCGAGGTTATCGCATAGGACTACGCTGATAAGTGTTTCTCTAACTTACATATATTCAATACACTACCGGATAAATGACGTTTAACCAGATCATCTTTTTTACATTTATTTCCCTGGTGGCGATGATCATTTTATCAGGATACCTGGTTAAAATTTACCGGCGTAAACAGAAAAAAAACAGGGGGCCGGAACTCCCGGGAGTGAGGAAAATTGAGTTTGAGCTAAAGGGGGATCTCTTTGAGCTCGACAAACTGGCCATTGTTCTTGAAGACCTGGTGCGATACGAGGTTCCTGTCAAAACCATTCTTGACCTGAATATTATCCTTGAAGAGGTTTTTACCAGCATCGTCAATCACCAGGAGGGGAACGCACGTGATCAGAAGGTCCACATCACGCTGATGCTGGAGCAGAGGCAGGTGATGGCAGAGGTCAAGGACCGCAATGCTGAATTTAATCCTACCGTGATGCCGGTGATTGATCTGAATGCCCCCATCGAAGAAATTTCCTTCCAGGGGCTGGGGTTTCATATGATCAGGCACCTGGCTGACCAGGTGAGTTATCGGAGACTGGATGGTCAGAACATGCTGACCATTAAGAAAACCTACAAGAGAGGATGAGAAGGCTGAAATTCATAGAGGCGCTCCTTCGCTGGAAATGGTATCCTGATATTTTGAGGATTCCCGTCTTTATCGGAACTATTTACCTTTTGTATGCATTGCTGTTTGGAGACCAGGCTGAAGGCAGGAATACCGGTTTGTCGTTGTTGTGGGTGGTGTTTTGGTCGCTTTTACCGATTGCATTTGTGTTGTTTGGCCGTTTTTGGTGCGGGATATGTCCGTTCAGTTTAGCAGGCGACCTGGTGCAAAAAATGGTCGGCAATGAAATTCATCCCCCGCTTTTTATCAAAAAGTATGGGGTGTGGTTTGCCTATTCTTTTTTTATCGTGATCCTGTTGATTGAGGCTTTGGTGCATATGCCGCGTTCTACTGCGGCATCCGGTATTTTATTATTGACAATTTTCACCATGGCCATGATTTCGGGGGCCTTTTTCAGGCGACGGACCTGGTGCCGCTACCTGTGTCCTCTGGGAGTTGGAGGGGGTGTTTTTTCAAGACTCAGGGTCATCAAGCTAAGCAAAGACAACGCGACCTGCAATGAATGCAAGGAATTCGAATGTCTGCAGGGTTCTGAAAAAGCAAAGGGGTGCCCTATGGGTTTGTGTTTGAGAAAACATGACCTGGATGCGGATTGTATTTCATGCGGAAATTGCCTGAAAAACTGTCCCAACGACTCCCCGCGAATTCAGTTGCATCATCCTGTCAGGGGATTCCTGTCGAACGTAAAACTTAACCATGCAGAGTCGGCATTCGCCAGCAGCTTTATCGGGTTTTCTATTGCATTATACCTGGTCAAAGATTATCTTGGTAAGGTTGACCGGACGGTGGGGTTTGAAAATAGTGTGTGGAATGAATTGGTGGTCATCCTCCTTTTTACCGGGCTCTCATTTTCACTCTTTTACCTGTTCAGTTTTATCATGAGGCCGGTGACAGGTCAATCCCAGAAACACAACTTCAGGTTTTTCGGGTTCTTCCTGATCCCCTACATCTTTTTTGCCTTGTTCAACCTCACCTCCATCCATGGGGTTTCCCTGCATGGAATGACCCTGTTTTACAACCTTAAAACATTGCTGGGGCTACCTTTGCATGAGCCTCTTTTCCACCGCCACCCCCTGATCGGGTTACAGGGCATGCACATCATCCAGGGGATCGGAATCCTTGCCGGTAACATTTTTTCCATAGTTTTTTGCCTGCATGAGTTGAAGAAGGTGCTGAGCAACAGGGAGCGAAATAAAATCATTGCTGTTTTCAGTATTTTCCTGGTGATGATAACGGGGTACAGTCTTTACCTGTTTGTGGTGCTTTAGGAAAAGGGTAACAGGGTGATAAGGTAACAGGGTAACAGGGTGACAAGGTGATTTTGTTGCGATAATTATGATACCTTTAGGGTGAAAATTAAATGTGATATTATGAAAACGACTTTCAGAACATTATTTGTATTCGCGGCCATGACGGCCTTTATTTTTGCCGGATGTCAAAAGGACGGCCCACAGGGCCCCCCGGGAATCGACGGAAAAAATGCCACGGTCTATTATTCCGAATGGTTCTCGCCCACCTCCTGGTCGGGCAGTTCGGGTGACTGGTATTTCGAAGCCAGTGCCCCCGATCTGACCCAGGACATTGTTGAGGGCGGTGTCGTACTTGCCTATGCATGGCTGGCCGATGATCTTTACGGAGGCACTACGGTACGCCCGCTGCCGGCTTATGCTGTCGGTGCAAACTGGAGCTTTCTGATCAGCCAGTACGGAATCATTGAATTCACCTCCGACATGTTTGCGCCTCCGCTCGCCGCCGGCAATAAGTTCAGGTTTATTGCCATCCCCGGTACCATCCCTGCCTTAAAATCAGGAACACCCGGATACAGGAGCGAACAGGAGCTGAAGCGCTTGTCGTACAAAGAGATCTGCAGGCTGTACAACATTCCCGAATAGGAAAAGCCCTCATTCCACTGTGATTTGAGTTTTTTTTAAGTAGACGAAAAATGCACTAATTCTCCCCAGGAAAACTGAAAATGAATGTTGCCTCTGACGATGAATTTGTAAAAATAAGTTCGGTTGAATATTCCCGGCTGAAATCAGCAGACGAATACTTTAATGCAATTTTCGAGGGGAGTCCTTTTATTGTTGTCATCAACGATACGGAGGATCAGAAATATATTGCATGCAATCATTTTTTCATTGAACTTAAAGGGCTCCCGAAAGAGGAGATCATTGGAAAAACGGCAATAGAACTTGGCTTCAACCAGGATCCGGAGAGCGACCGGAAAATGCTCGAAATTTTAAAGAGGGACGGGCAAATCATTAATTATGAATGGGAATTTACCACTCAGCATGGCCAAATCCAGAGCTTCCTGGTCTGGTCCAAAGTGATCGAGATAGAAGAGAAAAAGTATGCTTTGACAACGCTTCAGGATGTAACGGAGAACAATACGTATAAAAATGAACTGATCGCATCCGAATCCAAGTACCGCGGGTTGTATCAGCAGATGCTTAAAACGCTGGACGAACTCAGGGAATCGCAGGCACAACTCAGGGCTCTGGCAACTCATCTTCAGGAGGTGCGTGAGGAAGAGAAGATCAGCATTGCCCGTGAGATCCACGACGAGCTTGGACATTTGCTCACGGCTGTAAAGTTAGACCTTGAGGAGATCCGCGGAAACCAAAGCAGAAGCAATGTGATTGCCAAAAAGCTTGATCCGGTTATCAGCGTGGTTGATTCATGCATTGATACCGCGCGAAAAATATCGTACGACCTTCATCCCGGGATTCTCGATCACTTTGGCCTCATTCCGGCACTGGAATGGATGACCGGCCAGTTCACCATTAGGACAAAAATCAAATGTCGGTTTATTCTACCCGAAATTCTTCCCCAATTCAATAAGTCAGAATCAATCGTCGTATTCAGGATTTTCCAGGAAATATTCACCAATATAACCAGACACTCCAAAGCGAACGAAATTGAAATTAACCTGAATAACCTTGAGGGAAATATTTTATTTACCATCATAGATAACGGTATTGGTTTCGATACCCATCTTTCACAAAAGAACCCATCCCTTGGAATCCTCAGCATGAAAGAAAGGGCCATCTCGATTGGTGCGGAATTGAGTATTGAAAGTGAGCCCGGAAAAGGTACAGTCATCAGACTGCAGGTCAATCAGGAAGGATCTTCAGATGAAAAATAACCTGATGAAAAAAAACTTGCAAATATTGATTGCTGATGACCATACCCTTGTCAGGGACGGGCTCATCAACACCATCTCAAAAGGGATGCAGGATGTTACATTCGGCGAAGCCAGTTCCGCTGCCGATGTATTAAAAGAAATCCGGAACAAAAGGTGGGATTTGCTGATTCTTGATATCAACATGCCCGGACGCGACGGGCTGGATGTACTCAGGGAACTTAATACTCTCCAGCCCGATCTCCCTGTCATTATCCTGAGCATGTATCCCGAGGATCAATATGCTGTGCGAACGCTGAAAATGGGCGCATCCGCCTACCTGACAAAAGAAACATCTGCCCAGGAACTGATCGCTGCCATACACACCGTACTGGCAGGCCAAAAACATCTTACATCTTCCATCACCCGCATCCTGGCCGAAGAGATCACCGGAAAGCAGGCCAATCCGACACACGAAACCTTGTCTAACCGGGAGTTCCAGGTATTGAAACTGATCGCATCCGGAAAAAACATATCGGGTATCGCCCTTGAATTATCGCTCAGCGTCAAGACGATCAGTGTTTACCGGTCGAACATCCTTCAGAAATTATCGCTGAAAAACAATGCGGAAATCACAAACTACGCATTTAAGAATAATCTAACTGATTAGCATTTTCCCGTCGTCCCTCTCTTTCTTCTTCACATAGGAAAACTTCCTATGCTATAATTGGATTTCTACCTATTTCACAGCGAAAAAGGCTGGTCTACTTTTGTGCGCAGAAGCGTTTAAGGTGCACCCAACAAATGAAAATTCTGATTATTGATAACTCCTTGTTTCTGCGGGAAAAGCTGGTTAAGGCTTTTTTCGAAATGGACAATACTTTGCTAATGAAGGAAGCGTCGACCTTTGAAGAGGGAGATGCAGCATTTTCTTCTTTTGATCCTGACCTGGTCATTCTGGAGATTGACCTTTTATCACATGGAGGAATGCCGCTGCTTAGAAAAATGAAAAGAAACTCCCCGGCTACTGTTGTGATCATCTTTACCGATTATTCAACCGGAGAATTCAAATCAAAATACCTGCAAGCCGGCGCTGATTATTTTTTCGATAATTGTAAAGAGTACCGTGAGATGCTGGAGGTCGTCCGAACACTCATCATGGCATATCAACCCAATTCAAAAAACCCGAAATTATGAAGAGTATCCATTTTTTAATACAGTCAATCATGAGCACAACAAGATTAATTGCAACACTTGCTTTTCTTCTGGTTTTGGTCGGTTGTAAAGTACAAGAGACACCAAATAGTGTCAATCAACCCTTACCGAACCCCTATTTATCGGCACCTATTTATGGGGTTACCCATTTTAACCCGGCTCAAACCGATGCCTTTCCTTATGCTGTTCCGGCTGGAAATTTTAAAACTGACCTCAGTCAGTGCCCTGTTGCATGGGGAGGCCCTGTCAATCTCATGTGCCTGGCCGCAACCGACACCAACCACATGTGGGCCATTTCAACTGAGGGAGTCTCCTACATGGATGCATCAGGGGGAAACTGGAAGAAAATTGCCTTTCTTCAGCTTCCCGGCGTTATACCGGTTGGAGAAGAAAAGCTGAAAACCCTGGTACATTCTAAATTCACCAACGTAGAGGAATTGACCAGATTGTGTGTCGGGGTTCTGGGGGATACGCTTCTGAACGTAACATCCAACGGAATTTACACGGTTGCCGACAAAGACAACAACGTGTATGTCAATGTTGGCACCACAATCTGTGTAATCGGACTGAAAGACAACAGCAACCCCGCCTCCGGCCTGGCGTTGAAACGATCGATCGATGGAAAGGATGTTTTTAAACCGCTGAGCATCCTTGGAATGCCTCCCGTTGTTCGCCTGATCGGCATGAACATGACCTACGACGGGCGAATTGTGATTGGCTGCTATAATGCGATTGCTGTGATTGACCGGGAGTTTAAGGAAAAACCGGTGGTTTACAATCTTGAAGAGGGGCAATTGATCACAAATTCATTAACCATTGATTCAAAAAACGGCATCTACGTGGTAAGCGGAAGCCTTGCCCCCAAAGGGAATGGCGTGTTACGGAAACTGGTCTGGAACGGAACCTCCATCTCTGACAAGGAGGATGATGGCGCCTGGAAGAGTGATTACCCGGGTGGAGACTGGCCTCCGGCCATCAAAGCGGGTACCGGTTCAGGCGCTACCCCCACCCTGATGGGATTCAACGATCGGGAGGATAAGCTTGTGGTGATCACCGACGGAACCAACCGGATGAACATAATCGCTTTCTGGCGCGATGAGATCCCGGCCGATGCGAAACAGGTACCTGGCGCGTTGAGCAACCGAATCGCCGGTATGATGCCGGTCACCGCAGGTCTCGACCCGAATACGCCCTGGATTCAATCGGAGCAGTCTGTTGTGGTGAATGGCTGGGGCGCCTTTGTGGTGAACAACATCATCCCCGATGGGCTTCCCGACAAGATCGTCGATGTCATGGCCATCGGACCGCTGCTGAGTCCGCCAAAAGGAATGGAAAAGTTCCAGTGGGATCCGGAAGCAAACAAATGGAGCTCGGCCTGGTACCGCAACGATGTTGTTTCGACCTCGATGGTACCATCTGTCAGCATGGTTTCGAAACAGGTCTTCGTGAACGGATATTCTGCAAATGAAGGCTGGGAGGTAACCGGGCTGGACTGGAATACGGGACAAACGGTTTACCGCAATATTTTCGGTCATAACAACCAGGGCAACGGAGCCTACGCCATCATCCAGTACCTGTCGAACGGGGATCTGCTGTTCAACTCCATCTCGGGCCCGATTCGTATTCCGCATAAAAAGTAAACCAGGAAAACACACAACCGACAGATCAACAGGATGAGATTAAAAACAAAATAAAAAGAGGAACATCATGACAAAGGGAATCAAACCAGTTTCGCCGGATACATTTTTTACGGACAGATTTAAAGGAAAAGTCTTGTTTATCACCGGCGCCGCTTTTGGCAGCATTGGTGGTGCCACAGCAATAAGGGCCGCGAAGGAGGGGGCAAAGGTATTTTGTGCAGATATCAAGGAGAAAGAGCTGAACCAAACCTGTGAATCAATCAAAAAGGATAGAGGCGAAGCCATGGCCTGGTTAGCCGATATCCGCAATCCCGGGGCAGCCAATGAGGCTGTTGCCAAATGCGTTGAAATATACGGTCGCATTGATCTCGTGTTGAATGCAGCCGGGGTAATGGATGGAACTGATCCTTCGAAGCCGCAGGATTTCGAGAATTCACTCAACCTTCTCCCGTCCTCCATTCACAATGCAACAGACGAGTACTGGCACAAAGTCATGGATGCAAACATTACCGGCATGTTCTATTGCCTGCGCGCCCAATTGAGGCAGATGATCTCACAGAATGACGGCGGGGCAATCGTCAACATCGGTTCCATCGCGGGTATCATCGGACTACCCGGAAACGCAGCCTATTCAGCAAGCAAGCATGCAGTCACCGGGCTGACCCGCAATGCGGCCATTGATTATGCCTCCTACGGCATCCGCATCAACTCGGTGAATATGGCGCAGACCGATACACCGATGGTTTTCAGGGCCTACGAGTTTGTCAAATGGGCCATGGAGAAAGGCATGGGATCCGGGATGGCCGGGCTGAAAAGCCAGAGCCTGCTCTCGGCCAATGAACCATCGGGCCGTGGGTCGACCCCCTGGGAACAGGCTGCTGTTATCCTGTTCCTTTTATCGGAAGATGCCAGTAATATTACGGGAGCCTGTTATGCCACCGACGGAGGCTGGACCACATATTAATATAATCAACAGAAATCAGGAACCTAAAAACTAAACTTATGAGAACAATCTTTGGCTTAATTCTGACCCTGGTCGTATTCATGGCATCCGCGCAGGATCGACATTCAAAGAAAAATGATAAGGCGACCAACCCGGATGTGATGGCGCTCGACGCGATCATCAAAACGTATGAAAAATACATTGACGAGGTAAATGCCATGACGGCCTCCTTGTCCGACATTGAAAAAGAGCGTGCCGCAACTTTTTTGGCCGGAACATACAGCCTGGTGATGGAGAGTTATGTGGACAATGGCAATCCGGCAGAACCGGGATTGACCAGTTGGATGACCCGATACCGGAAGTTCGCAGGCGACAACCCTTACACGATTTATACCCAGGCCCCTGTCAACATTGAGTTTGAATACAAACTTTCCGGAAAAAGAGGGAATAATACCTATTTCGGTTTACAGATGTACAGCCTGCGACAGGGATTCAACCTACCCTCGGCAAACATGAGCCTGGACGACATCAAATTCAATCAGGATGGCACATTTGAGATTTATATCTCAAAAGACCGCCCGAAGAGTGTTCAGAACTGGGTGCCGATCGGTGAGGGAGACCATTGTTTTCTTATCCGGGAGTACTTTGGCTCACGTACCAATATCCGACCCTGTGAATTAAAGGTTGAACGGATCGACAACAATACACCCACCCGCCCGGTTGCTTTGACTACGCTGCGTGAAAGGCTGGAAAACGCCAATAAAATGCTGGTGGATTATATCGCGGGCACCATCGAGATCACCTCCATGCTGCGTGAAAATGCCCTCAACCACTACCCCAAACCGGATGCCAAAGTCACGCAGCCACAGTACGGTGGTTCCATGTATCCTACCAAAGACAATACCTACGAGGGCTTTTGGGTGTCGCTGAAACCGGGTGAAGCCATCCATTTGCATGGCAGGCTGCCCAAGGCATTTTATGCTTCCTACGTGTTCTACGACCGCTGGTACCAAACCCCGGATTACAGAAACATAAACTGTTTCAGGACTGCGGATGAACTGGCGCTCAACCCCGATGGAACCTATGATATTTATATTTCACCGGAAGCGATCGACCATCCCAACTGGATCAATACGGGAGGGTTGTACGAAGGTTCCTATTCTTCGCGCTACATGCTCAGCGAAGACAAGGAGTTTCCGACTGTTGAAGTCGTTAAAATCAAAACCATTAAAAAATAATCCTCCATGAAAAAATCATTACTTGTTATCATTTCCCTGCTGGTTTCAGTTTTAACATATGCCCAGTCAGATTCGGCAGCGATGGCCAAAATGGTCAAGGAATCGGGAATTGATCCCACCAAAGTTCAGTCACGGGCCTCCTATTCCTTTATTATCTCAGATCCCCCGGGATCTGCTATCACGATCATAAACAGGATGGTGTTCAACCTTGGCATCAACCGCTGGAGTTTTAACGCGAAGTATGAACTCACCTCCCGTTACACGAACAATGCGGAGGGAGTCTTTTCAACCGGTTCCGGCGATTTAAAGTTCAGCGCGCTGAATGCCTTCTTTGTAAAAGGAAAGCACGCCCTGGCAGCCTCTGCAGAACTGACTTTTCCCCTGGGAAAACCCGGGTACGGCCTTCAGTATTTTGCACTGATGCCGGCGCTCACATACTCCTTTACAATAAATCCAAGCCTGATCCTGGCTATTCAGCCCCAGTACCTGTTTAACCTTGTAAAGGGTGACGACTATCCAAAATTGAGCGTTCTAACTACGAGAATCTTCCTCGCCAAATTCACAAAGTCGGGATATTTCTTCGTGTTCGAGCCGAGGCCCATCTATAACTTCACCAACAGTCAATTCGACCTTATCCTCTCTCCCATCATTGGCAAGGCCCTGGGAAAAGGATTTAACCTGGTATTTCTTGCAGAATTGCCTACGACAAAGCGTTTCTGGGATCAAACGGGTCCTTTGTACCAGGTTGGAATCAGCAAGAGTTTCTGATGAGACATGGATTTCGGACCGTAATACCGGTCTGATTCACTCTGTATTTTGCTATATTCGCATATCAAAACAGATGTTATGACACTCTTTGTGAAAACTGTTGTTTCTGCCTTGTTCATGATCTTTTTGGGCTTGCACTCACATGCCCAGGTAAAAAAACATATTGCAAAGGACGATTCATCCCGGATGCAATTGCTGGGATCACAATCGAAGATCATAGGAGAAATTCAGGCCATCCGGATTGCTGACTCCGTCAAAATTGCAGCACTTGAGCGGCAAATTATGGATTTGAAATCCTTTGAACAGTCTAAAAAAAGGGCGCTGCAGCGCGAGATTGACAATACCAGGATACAGGACTCAATCCGGTCTGAGGATCAGAAAAAAAGAATCGATTCACTGCGACAGATTGACCATGGCTACCCGGTGGTACCATTTATCGGAGATACCTTATATACCATTTATAGTAACATTGGCGCTTTTACCCCAAAGGAGCGGGCTGCGGGCCAGGAAAAGAGAATCCAGGCGCTCGCCGATGATTACCAGTTTAACGCTGATTCGCTCATTGTCAGACCTTCAGAAACAACTGCCGACATTTGTTACAAAGACAAGATCATTTTTGGCGTAACCGATGTTGATGCGTTATGGGAAGGGACCGACAGGAATTCAATGGCATTGAAACAACGGGATGCAATTGCCGCCGCCGTTGTAAAGTACCGGGAAGAAACAAATTGGAAATCGATTCTGGGCAAATTTGCCATTGCCGCAGTAATTCTGGCTTTGCTGATAACCATTATTTTTTTTACAAACCGCCTGTTCCGTTTTATCCGGAAAAAAATAGTGATGACTGGCGCAAGGGATCTCAAAGGTGTCCTGATCAAAGGATATGCATTGCTCGATACCGAAAGAGAGGTAAAATTCATGATTTTACTTAGCCGCATCGTGAATTGGATACTGGTCCTGGTCTTTATCTATTTTTCATTTTTATTGCTTTTCAGTCTTTTTCCCTGGACAAAACATATCTCGGAAACACTTCTCGGATTTATAATCAGCCCCCTGAAAAAAATGTTAGCCTCGATCATCGGGTACCTGCCGAATTTGATCACCATTGTCGTAATCGTTTTTGTGTTCCGCCTGACAATGAAAGGCATCCTGTTCCTCAAAAATGAAATTGAAAATGAGAAGCTCAGGATTCCCGGATTTCATGCTGACCTGGCAAATCCGACATTTCAAATCATCCGGGTTTTGTTTTATGCTTTTATGTTCGTGGTCATTTTTCCATATCTGCCTGGTTCCGATAGCCCAATTTTTAAAGGTGTCTCTGTATTCCTCGGGGTACTCTTTACCTTCGGTTCGTCCGGATCGCTGAGCAATCTGGTAGCCGGGCTGGTGCTAACCTACATGCGATCATTTAAGATTGGCGACAGGATAAAAATAGGCCCGGATACCGGAGATGTGATTGAAAAAGGGATACTGGTGACCCGGATCAGAACCCCCAAAAATGAGATCATCTCCATTCCGAATTCCAATGCGATGAATACGAATCTGGTCAATTACAGCAGCGATGCGCCTGAACGGGGCCTGATCATCAATACCACCATTTCTATCGGATATGAGGCTGAATGGCGGCATGTGTACCAATTGCTTGTCGATGCAGCCATGGAGACTGAGTTCATTGAAAAGGAACCTGCACCATTCGTACTACAGACCGCCCTTGATGATTTTTATGTCAGTTATCAGATCAATGCCTACCTTAAAAATGCCAACATACAGGCATCTGTTTATTCTCAATTATTTGAAAAGATCCAGGATAAATTCAACGAGGCCGGAGTCCAGATCATGTCACCGCATTATGAGGAGGATAAGGAAACAGTTGCTATACCGGAAAAATATCGTAAAGAGAATAAATGATAAGCTTCTCAGGATCAACATCCGGAAAGATTTCTTGCCAGCATGATCCCGGTCATATCCTGCTTCTGAAAACAAACATGCTGGATGGTCTCCATTGATGATTGGATTTCCACAATCTTATAACCGACATTGCCTTTGGATTCCGCACTGTTATTGCTCTTTACGGTACCTGAAACAAACAGGATGTAATATTTGCCGGGTCTTAAACTTAATGCAGCATGTCCTGCAGCGTTTGTTGCGGCCTTTACTAGGACGGGTAATTTCCTGAATCCGCTGAGGTATCTGGCGGTGACATCCGACAAGGTGTCGAAATTGTCGCCCAGTTTGCCGTTCCTGGCAGGATCCACTGAATTATAGACTGATAAAAGATAGTCGTATTTGTATCCCTGGAATCTTTCAATCACTCCTTTGAGATCATTATATTGGGTCGATTTAAGATCGGCTTCATTGATGGCATATATTTCACATCCCGCATCGGCCTGGCTCATCGTCCTGTAAGCGTCGCTGTAGTTTGCAATTACAGTCAGTGTTCCATTTTCCTCCGACCGTTCGCCGTTATCTATTTTGAAGGATAGCAGAACAACTAGCATGCATATCCCGGTAAGAATTTTTTTCATAATCATAATTTATCGTTATTAAGGAGAATACAAATGTAGTTCTATTAAAAACGCTTCGTGTTACTGAGTAGTTATTGCTTTGTTAATGACTTGTTAATGCAGGATATTCACCCTGGAAAATGACTAATTTTGTGATTTACCATGAAAATGAACCGAACCTGGCTGTTTGTCGCAATTTCTTCCGTCGCATTATTTATCGTGCTGATCATCCAGGTGACCTGGATTTTCAGGACAGCAAAAATAAAAGAGGAGCTGTTCAATGAAAAGGCGAATATGGTTCTTTCAAGAACCACCGAAGCGATCCGTTCCGACAGGGAAGCCTGCATGAAAATCGGGGCGTGTGCCGAAATGGAGGGCACCTCCGGAGCAGCGGTGAAATTGGGTCAGCATGAGGTCCGTAAAATAGATTCTTTGTTTACCTATTATATGAGGTTTTACAACTTTCATATCGACTACTCTTTTGTTGTCACGAAACCAGGATCCCTGGCAGCCATCAATGAAGGCGGTTCTGCAAATAACATCTATAATAAACCGCTGGAAGATGCGGCCGGTAACACCGGAGTTGAACTGAGACTCATCTTCCCGGAGAAAAAGCACTTCATAATCGCGGAAATGGGGACGCTGTTCATCACTTCGGTTCTTCTGATCCTGGTAGTGCTGGTCCTGTTCTGGCGAACCATCCTGTTGCTTATGAAGGAGAAAAAATTATCGGAGCATACAAACGACTTTTTAAATAATATGACCCATGAATTTAAAACACCATTAACAAACATAGCCCTGGCCGGAAAGATGATATTGAAGGATTCAGCCGAACGGGAGGAAGAAAAAATAAAACATTACTCTGTGATCATCCTTGAAGAGAATGAGAAACTGAGACTCCAGGTTGAACAGGTGTTAAGCATGACCGCCCTTGAAAGAGGTGAAATTCCTTTGCGAAAAACAGAAGTTGATTTTCACAGGCTGATTCTTGAATCTTTAAAAAGTATGAGTGTCCAGATCGAGAACAGGCAGGGGAATGTAATATTAAACCTGGATGCGGGCAGGTTTGCTGTTATGGGAGACAGGACACATCTTACGAATGCCCTGTGCAACCTGGTTGACAATGCCATCAAATATTCAGGGGAAAAACCGGAAATATCTGTTCAGACATCCAATGCGGGTCCGAATCTAAGGATTGTAGTTTCCGATAAAGGTATTGGAATTGAAAAGGAATATCAAAAGAGGGTGTTCGATAAATTTTTCAGAATTCCGACCGGGGATATACATGATGTGAAGGGATTTGGTCTCGGCCTGGCCTATATAAAAAAGATTGTTGAATTACATGGAGGAACCATTGAGCTTCAGAGCGAAAAAGGAACGGGAACAACATTCACAATTACATTTCCCTATGTCTAAGGAAAGGTTAAGAATACTGCTTGCGGAGGATGACCTTAATTTGGGTGTCCTGCTGGTGGATTACCTGGAAACAGAAGGGTTTGAGGTAAAGCTCTGTAAAAATGGTATGCTGGCATTAAAAGCATTCCGGGGCAGTCAGTTTGACCTGTGCCTGCTTGATGTCATGATGCCTGAAATGGATGGATTTTCCCTTGCAAAGGAGATCAGGTTGCAGGACAAAAACATGCCTGTCATTTTTATCACGGCTAAATCGTTGAGAGAGGATAAATTAAATGGGTATGGGATGGGGGCTGATGATTACATCACGAAACCATTTGATGAAGAGGAGCTGCTCTGGAAAATAAAAGCTGTTATTCGCAGGATCCCGGAAAATAAAAGTGAAGGCGCGACCGGGATCATTACAATAGGGAAATTTGCATTTGACTTTAACAATCAATCGTTAACCATAGGCCCTAAAACAAAACGGATCACCGAAAAGGAAAGTAACATTCTTAACTATCTATCGGCCCACCGGAATAAGGTGATCAAGCGGGAAGAGCTGTTAAAAGCCCTGTGGGGGGAGAACGATTATTTTTTCGGCAGGAGCCTGGATGTGTTTATCACGAAAATACGCAAATACCTGAAGGAGGATCCCGATTTAAGTATTGAGAATGTTTTTGGAGTCGGGTTTATTTTTAATGTGCCGGAATAGGGACAAGGTAACAGGGTGACAAGGTAACAAGGTAACCGTCTTATGGTTCCTTCAGGAATTCTTCCATGGATATCAGGGTGATCTCTTTCTTTCCGGATTTCGCAAGCGCGGCGTTGAGGAGAGGGAGCTCCTTTTCCCTGAAAGCTGAGATAACGGTGTTGATCTGATCAACCTCCTTTACAAGGGATGAAAGTCCGTTCAGCTGGGAATCGGTTGGTTTTCCCTTGTAGTTCATGATCGAACCGTAAAGAAAACCGATCTTTTCCCTCAACCGCTCTTCATTCACGACTTTCCCCTCTTTTACCACGACCATTTTCAGGTGAAGGCTGTCCATGAGGAGTTCCGTATCGTGAAGTTTCCTGGCCAGTGATTTCGGGACATCCTTTGATCGATCCTTTGTGGCATTCCTGACCGTTATTGCCTGGCGGTCGAGCCATGCCAATGTCTCCAGTGTATGGTATGCCTGCATCAGGGCATTCTGACGGATCTCCTGGTCTGCTACCGGATGGGTGGAAGCAGGATCAAACAGTAACCTGATCTTCGTATCATATACCTGGCTTCCCTTATAAAGTTTCACGGTGTATTCACCCGCCGGATAATTTGGCCCGATCATGGATGATCCTTCAATCTGGGGGGATACCGGAACTTTGGGAGGCTTCATCCGGATGGTCCAGTATACAACGTTGATCCCTTTACGGGTTCCTGCCGGAAGTTTCTTGATCATCTTATTGCTGCTGTCCCAGATCTCCATATACATCTCCCCGAACACATGTCTTTTCTTCTGGAAATAAACGATCGGCGCAGCTTCTTTTGGAACCTGCCCGGAGTATTGATCATCTCCTGTCCACCCCTGGCTGAAGGAACTCTCCCTGATGATATAATCCCTGGTCTTCAGAAAGGTCAGTTCCGAACCCAGTACCTCATCCGATAACTTTCTCAACGGCGTGAGGTCGTCAATAATCATGATGCCCCGTCCGTGTGTGGCGATGACCAGTGACTGTTCGCGCGGATGAACCAGCATGTCCATCACGGGAACATTGGGGATGTTGCCTTTGAAACGGGCCCAGCTTGTGCCTCCGTTGACAGAAATATACAACCCGGCCTCTGTGCCGAGAAAAAGGA
>Ga0247841_10004483_pt1 | contig 23923 bp, 35 predicted proteins | sample LaCruzMarch2015__2_FD_192410 | JGI IMG/M metagenome (GOLD analysis project Ga0247841, IMG submission 192410) | Freshwater microbial communities from meromictic Lake La Cruz, Castile-La Mancha, Spain - LaCruzMarch2015_18m | ecosystem: Environmental > Aquatic > Freshwater > Lake | place: Spain... | reverse complement strand
AAAAATATTATCAAGATTAAAATAATCAAAACAACAACTACGAATATTGAAGCTCCAACAATTACATAAATAAGCCAACCGTTATCAACCGGACATTTTCCGCAATCGCTAACACACTCTGGTGCGTCATCAGTCGTTCCACAAGTTTCACCTTCACTGCAAATTCCATCTCCGCAAAATAATTCAGGTTTACACTCGCCAGGACAATCCGAAGGACAGCTACACTCATCTTCGTCGCCATTGCAAACTTTATCACCACAAGTAGGCCCAACATTCAAACAGTCTTGTGGACAATTGCTATCGCTCTCATTGAATTCACAAATTCCGTTTCCGCAAAAATGATAAGGAGTTTGCGCAACATTTCCAGAAAGTCTAATTATTTCTTTGCTTAAGCAAGAACCCAAGTCGCCACCGGCAGTATTATTATACAACGAAATAGAAATATCATAAGTTCCATTTTCTATTCGTGGAACACTTTCATCCCATGAACAAACAAAACTCATATTTCCATTTCCAGTTAAACTTCCATTTGAGCTGCAAAGATTTACAACTCTCGCGCCGCTAACCGCCGAACGAGTTATATTTGCAAAATAATTTGCCAACCGCGGATTCGTCGAGTCATAATTAAATCCAACTGTAATTGAATCACTAAAATTTTTTGCAACAACGCTCGTCGGAGAACTAATCTTGCAATCAGAGCGATTTGTCAATAATAAAACTCTGGTGAGATATTTGTAACCATAAGAACCATAACTCCCGTTAAAAACATTTATTCCCAGATTATAATATATATCTTTTTTCGCGACGGCAGAAGTCCAGCTACAATTATAATAATAAGTTATAACACTCCCGTAATCAGAATATTTGTAATAAATCTGGTTTGAATTTCCTCCATCTTGAACTGCATCAAAAATAGTAAAATTTTCTATTCCGCATAAAGGTGCATAACTATTTTTCGCTAAATCTTTATATTCAACAAAAACCGAAACTTTTTTCACAACAGAATTATCCACGCTAAACGGTATCTGCAAATTATCATTTATACTTTTTAACAACATTTGATTATTACTAAATCCCAAAATATCGACGGAAAGATCATTTGGAAGGAGACTTTCTGAACTGTCTCTTATTGCATGGCCAGTAACACCCTCTCCCCACAAAATTAATTTTATAGCAAAAATAATAATTAAAATTATTAATAAAAACGCGACAACTTGAAGAAATTTCCTAAAAATTTCTTTGTAAACTAAAGACGCATCGCAAGAAAGATTTTCTTTCCTCTCCCTTCTCCTCTTTTTCGCCATACTGTATAAATGAAGAAAGCGTTTATAAACTTTCCCGCAACGTCGCGTTATAATTATATTGCACTCCAAACCAACTCCGTGCCAGAACAAATTCAGGAACACGAGATTAACAACATATAAAAATTTCCGCAAGGAAATTTAATACATTTCGTATTAATTCTCAAATACAGAGAAATGAAAGTAACAAGAATTTTCGCGAGAGAATTGGGGCAGGCGAAACATCTCGCGAGAGAATTGGGGTGGGCTGGGCGGGAGACCAATTACGAGCGAGATGTTGAGTTTGGGTGAGACAACTATTTACGAGCGAAAATTCGAGTTTGAATACAGATAATAAGCGAGATGCCGAGCATATCAAAGATAACAAGTGGTAAAAACCTCTAAAATCCCCTCAAAAAGGTTTATAAACCGCCCATTTATAAATAGAATATGGGAGAAACATCTCTTAAAATACAAAATATTGTAGCGACTACTTCTCTTGAAAAAGACGTTCCTCTGGTAAAACTCGCGCAAACTCAGTCAAATACAGAATACAATCCAGAAACTTTTCCAGGTTTAGTCCTAAGAATCAAAGAACCAAAGTCTGCGGTTTTAGTTTTCTCGTCAGGAAACTTGGTTTGCACCGGAACAAAAAGTGTTGCACAAGTAAAAGACGTCGTCCAGCAAGTAATAAAAATTCTAAGAAAAGTCGGAGTCAAAGTAACAATCACTCCAAAAATAACCGTTCAGAACATTGTCGCCTCCGGAACAATTGACATGAAATTAAATTTAAATTATCTTGCATTAGCTTTGGAAAACGTTGAGTATGAACCCGAACAATTTCCCGGTTTAGTTTACAAACTAATTGAGCCAAACGCAACATTTTTGCTTTTCAGCAACGGAAAATTAGTTTGCACCGGAACAAAAAACAAACAGCAGCTTGACGAAAGCATGGTTCTCCTGCAAAAAAATATCCGCGCCGTTCTAAGAGAGCAGAAGAAATAATTTTATTCATGCACAAGAATTAAATACCTTGTTATTTCTTAGTTATATGGAAGAATCCGTAAGAAAGAAAAAAGCGAGATGGTATGGTTTTTTATTTATCTTCGTTGCAATATGTGTCCTCATTTTTATTGCAATTAAAATTAATGAAGAAAAACAATTTGTAAAACTGTCTGGCCAGAGTCCCGAGAATAAATGTGCGAGTATAATATTAGAATATATGGAAACTTGTACAAATTTGCAAACAAATCAAGAATTTACTTTATGCATCATAGACGTAGCATTTAAATTAAAAAATAATATTGATTGCAACCAATTTGATCTTTCAAGCCCTTTAAATGAACAGGCATTTATAGATAAATTAAGTTGGAAAAACAAAAGAGAGTATAATTGCGTTAAAGATTGCGATAATCAGTATCAACCAATTTATATTCAACAATGTATGAAAGAATGTTTTTAATATGAAAAATCGAAATCACTAAAAGAGATTCAATTAAATTTTTTCTCCAGTTTTGAAAGCTTCAGAAACAAATCTTAACAGAACAGATACTAATAGGACAATAAGAAGAAGCCAAAATGGCCAGACTATTCCTCCCTTTACCATTTCTGATCCAATCATGACGCTACAAATTATAATACCTAATTCAGCGACCGCACCAAAGACTGCACCCCAAAATATGCTTTTTCCCAATTCCGCCATAAACAAAATAATAATCGCTAGTTTATATTCTTTTGGAAAGAATTAAAAGGTTCAGTATTTTCTTAATTTTATGGGTTATTATAAAGAAAAACGGGAGTATGAAGAAGAAAAAGAAGGTAAAGAAATTTGCAATGATTGTGGGGGTATAGGAAGTATTCAAGCAAAATGTTGTGGAAATACAAAGAGTTTTTTTGGAAAAATAGAATGTGAAAATGTTATGTGTAAAGATTGTGCTATAAAATGTAAATCCTGTAAGAAATATTTTTGTCGAGGCCATATAAATAATCATGATTGTAATGAATTTATGGAAGAAGACGATGAAGAATATTTTGACTGTGATTTTTGCGACAAAAAATTTACACTAACAAAGCTAGAAGATAATGTGCTTAATAAAAAAGGAAAAATAAAGGTCAGGTGCCCTTGGTGTAAGAAAATGGTTACCTGTGAAGAATAAATTCACCCAATTATTTTAGAAATGAAAACTAGCGTTAAAAATTATAATAAGCAAAACGGAACTCAGGTAAGAGCTCATTATAGAACATGCAATCAAAGAGCCCAAAAAGTAATAGAGGATATAAAAAAATTAAGCAAAGTCACACGAGATTGTTATGGGGTATATAATAAAATAATGAGTCTTGAAAATTTTATTAATGGTTCAAAAGAACAGAAGTATAATATAGCTTATCAAGAAGCAATAACTCAATGCATTCCCCAAGCACAAGCAATTGAAATCGCAGTTAGAATATCTGAAGGATTCGCAAATTAATTTTTCAAATGCAGAATTTTTACCCCTCAAAAATAATTTTCTACGAACTTTTCACTTCTCGAATTATTTTTCCAACTGCAAAAGACTTTTCTGGAATTTCATCAACACAAGGCCATATTTCTCCTTTTTCATGTTCAATTCTAACATTTCTCAATAAAGATTCATCAATGACCATTAATGCGGGAGTTCCACCACATTGTTCCGCCCTTACAAGAGCAATTTCTATTGCATAACCCCGACGCCTAGATAAGAACACTGGTTTGCCATTATTATGTTTATAACACCCATATCTCTCAAACATTTCATCAATATATTCCAAAACAGTCCCATGATAAAAAACTTTAACCATAATTTTCAGCGTATTTTTAACTTTAAAAAAATATGTATGTTTAAATTCAAACTATTTTTACCCCTCAAAAATAATTCTCGCCGAAGGTAACCTATAAAAAGAAATCGCTTCTTGAAATTACATGGGAAAAGAGAAAACAGAGGAACTTTTAATAGAAGCAAAGAATTTTTTCAACACGTATAAGCGTGAAATTGGAGAATCAATAAAAGAAGGAAAAAATGTCGTTTACCTAGATTTTGAAAAATTATCTGAGTTCTCTCCAATACTTTCAGAAAAATTAATTTCAAGTCCGGAAGAAATGAGTCAGCTTCTAGAGCTTTCATTGGACGAAGGAAGTCTCGTAAAAAATCCACGTGTCAGATTTACAAATTTGCCCGCCTCTCTCGAAGTAAGAATAAGAAACATTCGTTCAAAACATCTAAACAATTTTTTATTTTTCGACGGAATTATTCGTCAGGCATCAGAAGTCCGTCCGCAAGCAGTAAGCGCAAAATTCGAATGTCCGTCCTGCGGGACGATTATTTCAATGTTACAATTAGAGAAAAAATTTCGCGAACCTTCAAGATGCTCATGCGGAAGAAAAGGATTTTTCAAACTGATAAGCAAAGACATGGTCGACGCACAAAGACTGATTGTAGAGGAATCTCCAGACTCTCTTATCGGCGGAGAACAGCCAAGAAGAATAAATGTTTTTCTAAAAGAAGATTTAGTAGAACCAAGAATGGAAGAAAAAACAACCCCTGGAAGCAAAGTTCGAGTCATTGGAATTTTAAAAGAAGTTCCTGTCCCATTGCAAACCGGGGGAATTTCAACGCGATACGATTTATCTATTGATGCAAATAATGTTATTCCGTTAGAAGAAAATTTTAACGATTTAAAAATTAGCGATGAAGATGAAAGACAAATTCTAGAGCTCGCGCAGGACCCTCACGTTTTCAACACGATAGCTTCAAACATTGCCCCGAGCATTTATGGCCATAATGAAATTAAAAAAGCTCTAACCTTGCAATTGTTCGGCGGAGTAAAAAAAGTTTATGAGAACGGCACAACAAAAAGAGGAGACATTCACGTTCTTCTTATCGGTGATCCGGGAGTTGCAAAATCACAAATGTTAAAATTCATCTCCGGAATTGCTCCGAAAGGCCGTTATGTCGTCGGAAAATCCGCAACCGGCGCTGGTTTAACCGCAACAGTCGTACGCGATGAATATCTTAAAGGCTGGTCTCTCGAAGCGGGAGCGATGGTTCTGGCGCATAAAGGAATGGTTTGTATAGATGAAATTGAAAAAATGAATCCGGAGGATAGAAGCTCGATGCATGAAGCGATGGAACAGCAAACCGTAACAATCTCAAAAGCAAACGTCCAAGCAACTTTAAGAGCAGAAGCATCAGTTCTCGCAGCAGGAAATCCCAAGTTCGGCCGTTTCGATCCATATCAACCAATCGCGCAGCAAATTGATTTGCCCCCGACGTTATTGAACAGATTTGATTTTATTTTTACAATAAAAGATATGCCCGACGAAAAAACCGATCGCGCAATTGCAAGCCACGTTCTCCAAGAACATAAAGAAGGCTCAAAAGAATTATTAGTTGATAAAGAACTTTTAAGAAAATATACTGCATATTCAAAACAAAAAATTATTCCAAAACTAACTGACGGCGCAATAAAAGAAATTGAAGATTTTTACGTTGCCCTTAGAAATAAACCGGTTTCAACCGACTCTCTAACCAGACCAATTCCAATTTCAGCGAGACAGTTGGAAGCTTTAGTAAGAATGGCCGAAGCCTCAGCGCGAATAAGATTAAGTGAAAAGGTTGAAAAACACGATGCCCTGACTGCAATTGAAATGATGAAATTTTGTTTAATGCAAGTCGGCTATGATTACGAATCAAACAGTTTCGACATCGACAGAATTACCACTGGATTTTCTTCATCACAAAGAGGAAAAATTCTTTTGGTCAAAGACACTTTGCAAAAAATGGAATCAAAACTTGGGAAGCTTCTCCCGTTAGAAGAAGTAGAAAAAGAAGTCGAAGGAAATATTTCCAAAGCCGAGCTTGATGAAATTTTACAAAAGCTCACCACCTCCGGAGATTTATTTCACCCACGAAAAGGCTACGTTCAGTTGATGTAAAAATAAATTCTGGTTTGCAGATTTTTTATTTTTCTTTGTTCATAGGTTATAAAACTAAAAATTTTGAAAATCAGAACCTAATATCGTTGGTAAAATTCATTCTCCGTATTTTTTAGCGAGATTTCCGAGCTCCGAGGAAATTGAGCAAAACAATTTTGCGAGAGATTTTTGGGCGGGCTGGGTGGGACGTAAGACAATAACGAACAAAATTGCGAGTGGAACAGGAGACGATTAAAAATTATCTTTTCTTCTTCTAAAATAAAAAAATGTTCCAATCAATCCAACCAAGAACAAAAATAATCCGTCTTCTCAACACCATAAAACCTTAAAAACCCCACAATTTTTCTCAGAATATGGAAGAGGTATTACAACCAGACAAACAATTCAAAAGAGCCGTCGCACACAAAATAAAAATCGGTGACTTGCTTCAGGGAAAACCAATTTTCGAAGGCGACAAATTTAAGTTTTTGGAATTGGGAAACAAACAAATTATTCGTGTTAATATAGTTGGCAACATAATTGAAAAATATATTTCTGACGGAGAAAGAAAATTCGGAACTTTAACAATCGACGACGCGTCCGGCCAAATTCGTTTGCGTGTTTTTGGCGAAGACATTTCAAAAATTCAAAACGCGATGCAAGGCGCAACAATAATGATAATCGGCACGATGCGTTTCTTCAACAATGAATTATATGTTCTACTGGAAACAATTCAGCCAGCAGACATAAAATATCTATTAATAAGAAAATTAGAAACAGAAAAACAAACGCTAGCCGAGCCGATGCAAGACTCACTAAAAAAACCTTCCGCAATCCGCGATAAAATAATTGACCGAATAAAATCTTCTGATGAAGAAGGCGGAATCGATTTAGAAAAATTAATTATGTCTCTTGACGCGTCAGCAGAAATAATCAATGCAGAAATTCAAAAACTTCTCGAAGACGGAATAATTTTCGAACCACGCCCAGGAAAAGTCAGATACCTGGGATGAAATTATCCTAATTCCGCCGACGCTCTTCTAACAAGTTCATCGGCCATTTCTCTTCCCTCAATATAAAAATTTATATTCAAATCTTATTTTAACTTTTCAGAAATCCGAAAAATTTCTTTTTGTTCTTGTCATCAATCCTCTTATTTATCCTAACAGCAATCCATATCAAAATAATTAAGGCCAAAAGCAAAAGCAAAAATCTTCCGATATTTCCGAGATTTTCCCAATTGATAATTGTTCCATAAACTATCGCGCCAATTCCCGACGCCATCAGTGAACTTCCGACAGGTTCAATTGAAAGAATAAAAAATCCGACGAGCAAAACAATTATGCCGATAATTAACGCGATAACAAAAACATTTCGATTATATTCTTTCATCGCATCATCAAAATCCCTCTGACAAAAATCACAAAAACTAACTCCTTTCATGCATCCGTTTTCATAATAGTCATAAACCGGTTGGCCTCGCTGATTATAACATGCCCTCTCCTGTTCCTGAAGCTCACGACCATAACTGCAATTTGTTGTTATGATATATGGTTTATCGATATAAGGGGTGTAACTATTATTGCAAAATTTTTCATACTGCGGCGCATCGTAAAACGCGCGAATTCCATTATGCAACAAAAACATAAACACAATAAAAATTCCAATTCCTAAAACAACATTCTTCATTCCCATCACCCATTAAACAGTTAAAAGTTTATAAACTCTACTCTTGGTTTATTTTTATGGAAAACTACGAAAATCTTTTGGAAAAAGCATACAAGAAAGTAAAACTAGTCGAAACAGGCGAAAGATTCGAGATCCCAAAAGTCCAAGGCCAGATCGAAGGAACTAAAACAATTATAACAAACTTAAACCAGATTGCTTCTCAATTGCGTCGCTCTCCAGAACATCTCGCAAGATTTCTTCAAAAAGATTTGGCCTCATACGGCGCAATAAAAGCCGACAGATTTATTTTGCAAAATAAAATTCCCAGCTCAAAAATAAACGAAAAAATCGAGGCCTACGCGAAAGAATTCGTAATTTGCCGAGAGTGCGGAAAACCCGACACAGAATTAATCAAAGAAGGCGAGTTCACATTCATAAAATGTTTTGCATGCGGCGCGAAACACAGCGTAAGAGCGAAACTGTAAATTTTTTGTGTGATATTACTGCTCCGCGCCCGCTCAAGAGCAGGGCGCTCCGTTTTCTCGCAACTTTTTATAGCTATTTTTTAAATTGTAAAGTTGCTCGACCGAGAGTTAATAACGAAAATCTAAATTCTGGTTTGCAAATTCTTATTTTGTTGCAGATTTAAGAAATAAAATTTCCCTCCTCCGAACCCAACCTCGTCCGTCTCATTCATCCTTTATCTTCTTCGCGAGATTTCCGAGCCCCGAGGAAATCGAGCAAATAACTTCTGCGAGGCGAAGCCGAGCAGGTAATAAAAGTTATACCGATTTTAATTTTTTCAAAATTTCTATTCTCTTAATCAAATTTCTAACAAGTTTATCATTTTGAATTGATTACATATCTTTAAAAACGTATTAAATATTGAATAACTGAAACTTAATAAGTTTCTCAAATAAATTTGGAGGTAAAATGGTAACAGCTTATTGTGTTAAGTGTAAAAAAAAGGACGTTGAAATGAAAGACCCTGTAATCAACCAAACCGCGAGGGGCGGATACATGGCTAAAGGAAAATGTCCGAAGTGCGGCACTACAATGTGTGCTATGATGTCTAAGGAAAATGCAGACAAAGCAATCAAAGCAGGCGCAAAGAAGGGATAAAATCCCATTTAAGTTTTATTTTAATTTTATTTAATTTTGTTTAGTCGAGTTCTATATTTTTCCCATTTGAAGAATTTTTTTATTTGCAATTTTCATCAACCAAAGGTAAATTTTCCTCATCCGAACCTAACTCGTCAGTTTCATTAATTCTCAGTAGATTTTAGCGGAGCGCCCCAGGCAATTTTGCGCGAGTATTTTGAGCAGGACGTAAATCAATGGCGCGCAAAATTGTGGGCGCAAAGCAGTGAAAGATTAATCGGGATAGAAATTATTTCTGTGTAAAAACTCTTTCACTCTGATCAATAATTGCTAAAGCGAGTCCAACATCTCCTTCCCAGGGCGTTAGATTCTCCGTTAAGTTTTGACAAGGCCTAAAATTTTCAAAAAACTCAAACATCCCTCGGCTAATACCAAGAGCTCTATGCTGAGAAAGTGTCTTGAACAAACTATGAACCAAATTTTGAACCGCAACATTTCTATAAAAAAGCGAATCTCTTTTGTGACCATCCCCCTCAGCAATCAAATAAGCATCTGTTCCAACTCTCTCGCGAACTCGGTCAGCAACATCCGAAGAGTAAATATTTTGACCAGGAATAGTTAAAACATTAATCGCGCAATTAGCAAATCGTTCATAAGCATTTTGTATACTTTCGGGCATATAAACCTCAAGTAATTTTACTTTTAAACATTATTGTGCCAAAAAGTATATATTCCGAAATTCAACAATAGAAATCATTTTATACTCCGTTCAATTCTAATTCTCATGTACATAAAAGTCCATAGCTCATATCGCGACGTCGTCTCTCTCTGCGACAAAGAACTAATCGGAAAAACATTCAAAGAAGGAAAAATGTGCTTGAATGTTAGAGAAAATTTTTTCAAAGGCGAAGAACTTCCGAAAGAAGAGATAAAAAAGCAAATTGAAAAAGCAATAATCGAAGATTCAACATTCAACATCGTAGGAAAAAAATCCGTCGCTCTCACATTAGAAATGGGTTTAATAGAAAAATCCGGAATAATAACAATTAAAAACGTTCCTATTGCCCTAGTTTTAATATGAACACAGAACAACAAAAAACAGAAAATCAAGAAAGCTCGGAAAGATATCTTCTTGGAAGAGTAAATGGAAAGTTCATCACACCATTATGCATATATGACGAAAGAGGAAAATGGATCGGATGGTATACAAGAAACAGAAGAGAACACCCTCAAAACGCAATATATGATTTCAATCTTCTTGCGTCAAAAGAATTTTGTGTTGACCTGTCCTCCAGATAAAAAATCAAATTTACTAATTCTCATTCCCTATATGCAAAAGAAAGCTCATTATACTCTTCAGTTCCGTAAACACAAATTCCTTTTTCTTGCCACAAAACAAATTCTCCAATTCCGACGTCGAGCGCCATCTTGCTGCAAATTGTACAGTATGGTTCTCCAGAACGCTTGGGCGCTCCGTTAGAATCAAGACGAACAAAATATAATCTTGAACCAGAAATCCGTTGAGAATTTTTTATCAAAGCGTCAATCATCGCTCTCTGCTCCGCATGAACACAGCAAGTTTTGTCCGTAACTTTTCTGTGATAAGAATCTTTAGAACAGGAACATCGTCTCTGCCCTTCCAAATTTCTCGGAGGACTATTAAATCCTCTTCCGATTATTTCTTTGTCAGAAACGATAATTGATCCGCAGCAAGAACGTTCACATGTTGATTCGAGCGCCGACGTTCTAGCCTCTATTAAAAATCTAATTGCGTTCCTTTCTTCCTCACCAGATAAAATTTTCATAAAACCCAAGACAAAAGTTGATTTTTAAAAATTTATATTCAAAACAATAAAAATCAAATTTATAAACTCAAAAGTATAAAGAAAAACATGGCCCAGTATAAAAATCATAACAAGAAAAACAGCAGTTTCACTCCACACGTTCCGCAAGTTGTAACACGAGTTAGACTTCCAAAAAATAAAGAAGTGCTCGGAATAATCGAACAAAGAGTCGGCGGCGCGAGAATGTTAATTAAATGTTCCGACGGAAAAATAAGAAATTGCCGTGTTCCCGGCGCATTAAAAAGAAGTTTATGGCTGCGTGAAAACGACGTCGTAATTGTCGAGCCTTGGGAACTTGACGAAACGAAAGGAGATGTTCTTTTCAAATATACTCCTCCACAAGTAGACTGGCTAAAAAACAACGGCCATCTCAATATTCAAGAAAACGAATTCTAATTGAGAATAAAAATGAAAAAATTTAATCTAGAAAAAACGGCACAGATAAGACAAAATCAAAAAGAATTAGAGAAAAAGCTAAAAGTAAAAATAATTCTCCAGGGTCGTTTAGTGACTATTGACGGAGAAGCGGACGACGAATATTTCGCGGAAAAAGTTCTCATGGCATTAAGCATGGGCTTCAAACCCGAAGAAGCATTGCTGCTTTTGCGCGACGATTTTATGTACGAAGAAATTAAAATAAAATCCATAACTCAAAGAGAAAATATTGAGCAAGTACGTGGGCTAGTAATCGGTCGTGAGGGCCGCGTTCTTCAAACCTTAATGGCTTTAACCGAGTCATATATAATCTTACATGACAACACCGTCGCGCTAATCGCTCCGGTGGAACATTTCGGAAATTTAGAACACGCAATAGAATCTTTAATTCGCGGAACAAAACACGCAAACGTTTACAAATTCCTTGAAGAATGCCGTCGAAGAATGAAAGAAGAATCTTTAGGAATAATCGAGCCAAAAGAAAATTATAGAAAAGAAAAGCAGAAAAATTTTCAAAATAGAGTTAAGAAAAAAGAAAAACATCTAGATGAAGATTTTGATGAAGACGAAGATTCTGAAGAATAATTAATCAAGCGGCTCGACCTGTTTTATTTCTTTCATCTTTTTATTGCCGAATGTGTTGAAATGAATCATTGCTTCTAGAGTTGATTTTTTCTTTTGCGGTTTATTTTCTCCGTCGTAACCAATCGGAAAAATTGCTTCGACTTGAAATGCATCGGGAATTTTTAGAAGTCTTTTTATGTGCTCTTCTTCAAATAAACCAACCCAGCAGGTTGATAATTTTAACTCAGTTAGCTTGAGCAGAAAATTTTCCATGGAGGCGCCGGCCTGATGCCTTAAATATTTTTTCGCATCATCTCCAAAAGATTTTTCAACTAATCTTTTATCTGAAACGAAGACAACTAAATATTTTGCCTCTCCGACAAAATCCTGACCGCAGTAATCTTTTATCTGATCGATTAATTTTTCATCAGATACCAAAATGGTATTCAAGGTGAAAATGTTTCCAGCCATCGGCGCATACCTCGCAGAATCAATCGCTTCAATAATGTCACGCCAATCTGGCTTTTTCGATAAATACTTTCTCACACTCTTTCTCTTCTGAATTACATCGTCCAGTTGCATAAAAAATTAAATATTCTTGAGATTAAAAATGCTTTGGTTTAAAAATATAAAACGCCCCGAAGAGGACTCGAACCTCTGACCCTGCGATTAACAGTCGCATGCTCTACCTGCTGAGCTATCGGGGCATGAAATATTGCAGAAATTAACATTTAAGAAGTTAACTATTTTCCGCTCAAAAGAATTAACACGAATAGATTATAAGTTTAAATTATAAAATAAAAAAATAAAAGCAACGACGAGAGACGTTGCTTTTAAATATAAAAGTAAATTTTTAGTTTAACCGTAAAAGTTAATTCCTAAATCTCTGTTAAGTTGAGTTCTCATTCCAGCCGGTTCGGGCATGTCTCTCGACTTACCTAAAACATATGGAGAGCTAACACCAGTCATAATCGTTATAACTCTTATCTTTCCAGCAAATTCTTTATTGATACGAGCACCAATAATAACATTCGCTTCAGGATTCAAGTTCTCTGTAACTAACTGACCGATATTGCTAAACTCTTCTAACTTCATGTCGGGTCCGCAAGTAATGTGAATCAAAGCACCAGTAGCGCCTCGATAATCAACATCTAACAATGGATGAGTTAAAGCCTGTTTAACAGCTTCCTCAACTCTATTCGAAGAAGAATCACTTTCACCGATACCGATAACAGCAACATCTCCATTCTTCATAATAGCTGAAACATCCGCATAGTCAAGATTAATCAACGACGGCAAAGTAATTGTTTCAACAATACCCTTGATCATAACTGAAATCAATTCATTAGCAACGGCAAATGCCTGTTCTAACGGCAACTGTCCAGCAATGTCAACAAGTCTGTTGTTGTCAATCACAATAACTGTATCGCAACCTTCTCTCAACTCTTGCAAACCAAACTCTGCCTTATCGATTCTTGCTTTTTCGCATTCGAAAGGCATCGTTACAACACCAATAACAACCGAGCCGCCTTCTTTAGCAGTTTGTGCAACCACCGGCGCCGCGCCAGTTCCAGTTCCACCACCCATTCCAGCAATTACAAAAATCATATCTGCTCCCGCAGTAGCTTTCTTAACTTCCGAAATAGATTCTTTAGCAGCTTCTGTTCCCTTTCGAGGCATACCGCCGCAACCCAAACCACGAGTCAATTCCTTACCCAAAAGGATTTTCTCATCAGCTTTTGTAATACTCAAATGCAAAGCGTCTGTGTTGATCCCATAAACTGTAGCTCCGCTAACACCTTTGTTAAAGAGCCATGTTATAGCATTACAACCAGCACCACCAACACCGAATACTTTTATGTTTGCTTTTCCAGCTTTCAACTCATCAAAGTTGATACTATGTGTCGCAACATTATTTATTGCTTCCCTTGTAAAATCTAATACCATTTTCTTTTTTCATATACCTCCTTTCACTGAGGTTCACGGGAAAAGTTTATATACTTCGCACCGTTACTAATTAAAAGAAAGATGACTTGTGTGAAAGTTTGTATAAACTTATTGCACGAACATCGACGTGCGCCGAGGTAAAACTATAAGAATCAATTAATATAATAGATAACCGAGGCGCATTCTCTTTTTAAGTCTTCTCATAAATTTATATTATTTTTAAGTAACAACTAAATTTAAAATTTTTCCAGCCGTTTTATCTTTTCCCAGCTCTTTTCAAGAATTTTATTTGTATCGCGAACAACAATCTCCAAAAATTTATCATCAACCAAAATTTTTCCCTTATCCATTATTGGAAACTGAATCTTTTCGCTCGAAACTAACTGTAAAATAAATTGATGATTCGAAGAAATCATTCCAGAGTTTTTCCAGCCCGCTTTTTGGATCGCATAATCCAAAAGTTTTTTTGCGCTTTCAAAATCTTTGCATGCGACATGAAGAGCGCAGGGTTCACATTTAAAATTAATTTGCTTTCGAAGTTTAACTTTTCCAAGTTCATTTTTCAGCTCATTCAAAGAAATTTTTTCATGACTTCTCCATAAAAATAATCCTGGCCCTTTTCTATTCTCGGCAATAATCAATGAAGCTCTTCCCGAACACGACGATAAAGTAAAATAATCTTCTTTAGAATTTATCAAATTGCACAATTTCAAAATATGTTTGTCCCAACCGCCGATGCTAGACTGATCTTTCTTTGAGAGAACGGCTTTCTTTCGCATCAAAAATATCTGTTCGTTGTTGAGGACCATAAAACTTAGTGACATGAGGAATTTTTAAATTGTACTACCCCGCGCCAGAACAAGTTTTCATTGCGCTCCGCTACGAATACTGAGAGTTAATAACGAAAATCTAAATTCGGGTTTGCAGTTTTTATTATGTTATGAAACTAAAAAAATAATTTCCCACATCCGAACCAAAGATGGTTCATTTATTATCTCTTGGTAGTTCATCCGCGAGATTTCCGAACCCTGAGGAAATAGAGCCAACAAATAAATCGCGAGCCGAGAAATTTCGCGAGAAAATAATTCCTGTTAAGATTTCGAGCGGGGTTTCGAGTAGAAGGCGAGCCAAATTAGAATAAAATATTACTCCTTCCGAAATAAATAATAAATCTCTCCAGGAAATTCCAAAATTTTATATTTCCAATTATTTCTTTCAAGCATCCAGGCAAACCATTTTCTTCCCTCAATCTTTTTCTTTCCCGACAAACTTCTCGTAGCAAAACTCACGACGAAATTCTTCGCCGGCACTTTCTTAATAAGCTCCTCAGAATAATTTCTTTTAATATTTTCTATCGCATCCAAAACCTTAAACATGAAACATAAATCAAAATCTTCGTTTCGTTGGGCGGGTGGGCGGGGCGTCGTTGGTCGTCGTGAAAAATCATAATTAATTATATCGGCGCTCTCAAACTCTCCATGAAATCCAAATTTATTATAAAACTTTTTCAAAAAATCAACATCGATTGAACTTAACTCTACTCCTTTAAAAAATATTTTTTTCGGCTCATCAAAGTAGACAATGGAGGTGGGATTAATCCCGCAGCCTAAGTCAATAACTCGAATTTCTTTTTTTGCATCCAATTCAAAATTTTCAAATATACTTTTGTAAAGCTCTTCATAATATTCCGCCCGCTCGTTTGTAGAAATATGCGTTTCTAAAATCTGATTTAAAATTTCTTTATCCTTATAATTTTTCATCATCTCTAGAAGTTTGTATCTCTTCTTCACACTAACGAGCTGAAAAACACCGACGACGTTTCTCAAATCCGCGCGAATTTGTTTTACGATTTCCTTCGCGTCTTTTTCGCTTAATTTATCCAATTGAATTTTCTCTCGCGCCAAATATTCTTCAACATTTCTTAAAATAAAATCTTCAGGTACAACTGAAAAATCCTTTTTCTCCATTATCATTTCTGTAATTCTTTTAGCATTCATACTTTTTTCTTTCATATATTCCAGAGAATAATAATTATTTTAAACCCTTCTAAACGATAAAAAATATGATAAGGTGGTTTGAGAGGCATAATTTATTTTCCTGGCTGATTACAATTATCGGCGCAATTTTAATTTTTTATTTCTCAAGCATTTCAGTCAAATCAACTCCAGGGGGATTAAGCATAACCTCTTACCTATATCATTTCTACGCATTTTTTTGTTTCGCAGCATTCTTAATGATTTCATTACTAAAAGGAAAATTCAATAAACTCTTAGCAATTACTGGAATTACAGTAGCATGTTTTTATGCTCTAACCGACGAACTTCACCAACTTTTCGTGCCGTACCGCTCTTGTAACATAACAGACGTATTCACAGACTTCACCGGAATTTTATTTGCCAGCGTGTTATATTTGTTAATAATAAAAAATAGAAAGAACTAACTGAAACAAAGCCATTCATTCTAGCATATAAATCTTTAAAAAACAAAAAATGGAAGATAAATCATGAAAGATTACAGCGCAAATTCCCAAAATGTAAGAACCGGAGATATTTATCTTGACCATACTCCTAGCACCATTGTAGAAGTGTCAGAAAAAAGTTTTGAATATAAACCTGAGTATCACGCCCCTAATTTAAAAGTGAAATTTGAAACATTCAATCAGCCAGGTAATCTAGCATTCCCGCCAACAGGAATAATACTAAGACAAAAAGATAATGGTTTAGAAATAATAGCCATTGCAGGATCAGTCTTAGAAAACATTGAAAGAATATTCGCATCAAAACCTAGACAAAATTAGCCAAACGCCTCAGCGATCTCAAACAATTTATCTTCTTGAAATTTTCCGCACAAAATTTGCATTCCAACCGGAATTTTATCCTTTCCTTCCGCAATTTCTCCAATAGGAATTGAAATTCCACAAACACCCGCAAGATTTGCCGGAGTCGTCAGCGTATCATAACTGTACATATCTTTAACAGAAATATTTTCTCCGAATTTATGCGGCAATCGTGGAACCGTCGGCATAATTAAACAATCAACCTCTTCAAAAACTTTTTCAAACTCTTCCCCAATTAATTTTTTAACAAGCAGAGATTTTTTATAATATTTTCCTTCAAATTCAGCTTTAGAAATTTCCGAGCCGCCAAGAATTCTTCGTACAACTTCCGGTCCAGCCGCTTCCTCAATTTTCTTTCCATATCTTCTTCCATCAAATTTTCTAGTTCCCGAAAAAAATTCAACATAAACAATAGGATAATAAGTCTGAACGGCCAAATCCAAAAGTTTTATCACAACATTTTTTTCTTTCCATCCGTTTTTCTTAACAACTTCTTCAATTTTTTTCTTAATTAGTTTTTCAATTCTCTCGTCGGAAATTTCAATCTTCGGAATTCCGATAATAAATTTCTTTCGAGAATCATTTTTTTCAGTATCTGATTTAATTTTATTTTTCTCATCTCGGGCGGCGAGTGTTTGCGCGAGACACTCTTGGGTGGGTGGGCGGGGATACGAATTACGAGCGCAAACGTGAGTGGGGGGGGAGCGTTCAGGAACAATCGTTATCGGATCTCGTTCATCCTCACCTTCAATAACATCTAGCAATAATTTACAACCTTCCAAATCATTTGCAAACGGACCAATAGTATCAAAACTCATCGCTAAATCAATCACACCATAACGAGAAACTTTTCTATAACTCGGTTTAACACCATAAACTCCGCAATGCGAGGCTGGATTTCTTATGCTCCCACCGGTATCAGTTCCTAAAGTTAAATCGCAAAATCCCGCAGCAATTGCAGCCGCAGAACCAGAGCACGAACCGCCCGGAATTCTATCTAACGCCCTCGGATTTTTTGTAATTCCAAACGCAGAAGTTTCTCCAGAACTTCCCGCGGCAAACTCGTCCATATTGCACATTCCGATAATCAAACCATCTTCTTTTTTTATTTTCTCAATAACTGTCGCGTCATAAGTCCCAGTATAATTTTCCAAAACTTTCGAAGCGCAAGAAACCGTCAGTCCTTTAACATTAATATTAGCTTTTATTCCAATAACAAGCCCCGCAAGTTTTCCTGCCTTTCCAGATTTTATTTTTTTATCAATCTCCCTCGCCTCTTCCAAAACGCGCGGATTTACCTCAATAAATGCATTAATCTTATTTCCTTTCTTGTCATTCTTCTCAATCTCCGCAAGAAAATTTTTCACATTCTGTTCAGCCGTCAATTTTCCTTCGCGAATTAATTTTAATTTTTGTATAGTGTTCATTTTACAAATCCTCCTCGTTTATCAAAGGATAGATATCCAAAGCAACTTCTTCATAAGGATGAACTTTCTTAATCGCTTTAATTATTTCTTTGGCTTTATTCTGTTGACAGATAAATTCTACTCTTTCTTCTTTTACCTCTTCAATAATGTTTGACTTCCCCACAAAAGGTTTTGCCTTATCATTTGGCTTAAATCTTCCCACGCCGACGGAAGAAAAACTGCAATGAGAATAATTTCCAATTATTCCTCCACCAGAATCACCAATCGCTTTTCTTACAAGCTCACAATGTGTCAATGGAACAAATACGACAATTTTTACATTTTTCATTTTATATCTCCTTTTTCAATCAAGAATTTTATATTTGGTGTAACCGAATACTTTCCAATTTGATTTATTGGCAACCAAAGAACTTCATGTCCGTCATGCTCAAATGCCGAATAATCTTTTTTAGCATTTAATCTCATACATAAAAAATGATAAAGGGTTATATCGGCTGGCTCATTTGTTTGCGGATTTTGACTCAGCCTCATTGTGTTTAATGGTTCTAAAATTTTTCCAGAAAATCCAGTTTCCTCTTTTAGTTCTCTTAAACAAGTTTCTTCTAAAGTTTCATTTTCTTTTGGCTTACCGCCAGGAATTTGAAAAAGAGGTTTATTCAATTCTTTCGTTACAAGCAATTTCCCATCTTCAATTATAACCGGTCCAGAAGCAACTATGAATTTCATCCTTCAACCACCCGAACAATATTTCCGTTATTATCTAGCTCAATAAAATTTTTCATCTCCCCATTTGTAAAACTCAAGCATTGATTTTCTGATTTTTCATCGTCGGCATTTCGCGGAACATTAACCAAATCAACCGCATAATCTTCGCAATTCCCAAGACACTTAGAATTTAATTCAACAGACAAAGATTTCACCGAAGCGTACAAAATTTTCCCACAATCAATCGCATTCTGCTGTTTCAAAACATAATCCGGAGTCTGCGATGGATTGCCATGTTTAACCCAAATTCCTTTTGAATCTTTAATCCATAAATCCTCGTTAGAAAAAAGTCTTACAGAAATTAGCGCCCCAATTAAAGCAATCACAATAACAACAGCAATAATCACCGTCTTTGATTTTATACCCATTTTCCTCTCTCCGCAACTATGCAATCTTTATCTTTGTTCGGCGCGTGTCGAGAATCACCGGATTCTCGAGCACTCTCAGGAATCGAATTCCTGAAGTTGTTTAAAACAATTTTTCTAAAACTCTCATCTTGAGGATTGAATTTCTCTTCATCACGAAATTCTTTTCCCGCGATTTCAACATCTTCTTCAAGTCCTTTAACTTTTTCCAAAGATTTTGCAAATTCATCCATAAGTTTCTTCGCGCCAACCCGAATTTCCTCGCGCTCATTTTCAGAAACCTCGTGCCATTCAAATGTTTCCTTAACCATAAAAATCAAAGATAAAAGGAGTTTTTAAGTTTTTAGAAATTGAAATATATGCTCGGATTCCTATAGAATCTTTCCTAAAAGTTTTTCAAGTTCCTCTAGGTTTTTGGCCATCTGAACACCAGAAATATCTTTATCCCCATAAAAATTTGCATAAATGCAAGGAACATTATTCTCTTTACAAAAGTCGTACGAATCACTTTTGCTTCCGCCGACATAAACTTTTGGTTTTCCGTATTTTTTCAGAAATCTTTCAAAGACAAGCCGTTTATTATCTTTTTCCTCGGGCAGAGAAGTTTCAATAACATCAAATAAATTAATTCCCATTTGAGCAAAAACCTTTTCCAAAAAGTATTTTGTATTTGTAGTTATCAGAGCAATTCTATAGTTTTGTTTATGAGTAGAAAAATATTTTATAGCCTCTTTATTTACAAATTGAGGATTTTTCTTTATCAAGTCCAAAACTCTTCCAAAATAAATCTCTCTTCGTTTTATCACTCTCTCCGTCGGTGTTAAATTTGGATAAATTTTTTCCAGAGCAGATTCAACTTTTTTAAAATAATCTGGTGAGTCGGTCGCTTTCAAAACTGAATCATCTCCAGAAAGTTTTGCTAACTCTTCCATTCCAAGTTTATGAGCAATTTTCCAAGGTTCATTCGAGATAAACAAACCTGAAACTGTCGTCGCAATTATTGGTTTTTCCATACTGCATTATAGGCCCTGCTCTTTAAATAATTTTTTAGGGGAGCCCACTCAGCTAAACTTATGACTATATCTCAAATTCGAATCAAAACTTTCAGTCCTAAAATTTATAACTCCTTGTAAACTATGGCCTTTAATACGCAATTGATGATTAAGAGTTTTTTTACCTCGGACGCCAAGATAATCTTTTTCCAAAAATTGAAAACCTGTATGTCCGCTAACTTCAATATACTCACCACTACCGTCGTTATAACGTAATTTAGCAGAAGAACTAACCGCCAATAAACCATCGATAATTCCCCTAGCGTCATCCAAGCTTATCTCCCTAGAATGCATTAATCGCCCATACAAGAATCTGTCGCAAAAATCAGCAGATAATTTTTTAATATCCATAAAAGAAGAAAGACTGTTCATTTATAAAAATTGTCGCGCTGAAAAGTATATTTTCCAAGTTTCAAAAGAAAACTTTAAATAAATAATAAAAAAATAAAATAAAAAATAATCACGAATTACTTACCACTTTTAGCCTTTTCATAAGACTCACTTGCTCTTTGTTGTGATTGTTCTGCCGTATTCCCAACGCCACTTCTTGATGTTCCATCATTACCGGTTATCCTAGTTTCATACGATCCAGATTTCACACCAAATGCATATTCAAGCGCTCCGGGCTCTCTATGGATAGTTTCTGATTTTGCCATTTTAGTTACCCCCTTATATCTATATACTCTCAGCGTATGTTCTGTTTCCTTGCATCAAAGATCTGCTCGAGTCAAACTCTGCTACAAATCCCATAATTCTCTGAATATCCTCGGGCACACCCCTTATGTAAAAATACTGCATCTCGCCATTTTGTTTCGCTTGTAAAATATATCCCTTCCTTGAATCGTCGTATCCTTTTACATCCAAACACAAATTTGAACCAACCGAAGAAATTTTGCGAAATCTTCCCGGAGTTACACAGTTTTCACCAAAAAAGTCATCTAAAAAGCTAAGAAAGGGAATAAAACTTCTAACGATGCTATGTTTGTTACCATCAATTTTTTGTTTGAATCGTACCATAATCATTTTACCTAATTAAGATATATAATATTTCTTTTCTATTTTTTTTACAAAATTAAACTAATTGATATATAATTTAGAAAAAAGTCAAAATAGATAAGTAATTTTAATTAAGTTAATATGAATCTTAAAAATACTTGTCCGAAAATATTCCGTTTAATCTTAATAAAAAAACAATATTAAAAATTTTTAAAGTATAAACTCTGCCAGAGAAAATTTTATAAAGCCATAACTTTGTAGTATCTCAACATGGAAAGAACAAAAATAATTGATCTTAAACAGAAAATAGGACAATCTGTTCTTATTGAAGGATTTATACACGAGATCAGAGATCAAAGCAAAGTTAAATTTTTATTAATAAGAGACAATTCTGGAATTATACAAACTGTAACAACATCAGACAAAGATATTTTTGGAAGCATAGCAAAAATACCAAAAGAGTCAGTTGTTTCAATTGAGGGAATTGTAAAAGAAGAAAAACAGGCTCCATCCGGAGTTGAAATCCAAGTTGAAAAATATGAAATACTTTCGAAAGCAGACATTGACTTGCCAATTTCAGTCGTAGAAAAAGGAGAACCTCCCGCTCTGCCAATAAGATTAGATTACAGATGGATAGACCTAAGAAAGCCAGAAAATCTTCTCATTTTCAAAATATGGACGGATATGGAAGCTGCTATGAGGGAATATTGGTTATCCCACGGATTCCTGCAAATTCACACACCCAAATTTGTTGCTGGAGCAACCGAATCCGGTGCAGAATTATTTTCACTAGAGTATTTTGGTAAAAAGGCGTCACTAGCACAGTCACCACAATTCTATAAACAAATGGCAATGGCCGCGGGTTTCGAAAGAGTTTTTGAAATCGGTCCAGTATTTAGAGCAAATAAGTCTCACACAATCAGACACGATACAGAATTTACCTCTGTTGATATAGAAGTTTCGTATATTAAATCACATGAAGACATTATGAAAATTGAAGAAGAGTGGATGGCCCACATTCTTAAAAGAGTAAAAGAGAAATATGGGGATAAAATAAAAGAAACTTTCGGAGTGGATGTTGTCGTTCCAAAAATTCCCTTTCCAAGAATAACTATGGCTGATGCATTAGAACTATTGAAAAAAGATTACAATCATACTTGCGTTGGAGATTTAGATCCCGAGGGTGAAAGAATGCTTTGTGATTACTTCAAGAAAAAAGACGGACATGAATTCGTTTTTGTACATGACTGGCCTCTTGATGTCAGACCATTTTACCATATGAGAGAAAATGGACTCTCAAAAAGTTTTGATCTTTTATGGAAGGGAATGGAAATAACCACCGGAGCACAAAGAGAGCACAGATATGAAATTTTAAAGAAACAAGCAGAAGAAAAAAATGTTCCGATAGAGGGAATAAAAACTTATTTAGAATTTTTCAAATATGGCTGTCCACCACACGGCGGCTATGGACTAAGCCCGACAAGAGTTTTAATGCTAATGCTTGGAATAAAGAATGTAAGAGAAGTAACTTTCTTGCCAAGAGACACAGAAAGATTAAATCCTTAAATAAAGATTTATTCTCATTTAAATGAAAATTAATGATGCCCATGCACACGTCGGAATAGATTATTTTTACTATAAAATAAAAAAAGATAATGAATTTAATTTTCCTTTAGAAAAACTTTTCAAACTAATGAAAGAAAACAAAGTTGACAAATCAATTGTTTCTTGGTGCCCTTCAGTAAAAGAAATTACCTGCTGTTCTCCAACAGACCTTTTTTTAGAAAAAAATAAAATCATCAGCAAATGCCCCTCTTGTGGCAAAGTAGTTGCAGAATTAACTCATGACCCTTACAGAAAGTATAATATTCAATTAGCAGAAGAAATTAAAAATCAAGGTTTGACCGAAAAAATAATTCCATTCTTTGTAATACATTTACAAAATCCCTTTCTAAAAGAAGAAATAAAGTTTTATTTAAAAAATTATAAAAAATTTGGTTTAAAATTTCATACACTCACTTCAAAAAGATCCATCTTGACAATTCAAAATGAATTGACCAGATTAAAATTACCAATTTTAGTTCATACAGGAACAGAGGAGTTTACAAGTCCAGCTAATTTAATTGAATTCGCAAAAAATTATTCTGGGAATGTTCTAATGGCTCATGCAGCAAGACTCTCTTCAAAATATTTAGCAGAGATAAACTCCATCGATAATCTTTTTGTGGATATAACCCCCTTAACTTCTTTTTACAGAAGGATTAAAACTAAAGATTTCTCAACAATTTTAGAAGGTAAAGAATCTTTTGAAGATATTAATTCACCGGAGGATATTTACTATTTTCTTCTCAAACATGTAAACTACAAAAAGTTATTGTTTGGTACTGACGTTCCTTGGTGCAATAAATTTGGTTCGGGCTATTCTTCTGAAGTTAGTATCCTTAATAATCTGAAAATAGATCAGGTAAAAAAAGAATTTATTGCCAACAAAAACTTTGAAAAGTTTTTAGAAAATGTTTTGTGACTTTCAAATAGTAACATTTATAAATCTTAAAAATAGCAAGATTTTATGAAAAATCGAAATTTAATTGGACTATTGGGAAATAACATTGGGCAAGACGTACGTGTGGCTGGATTTGTAGATAAAATAAGAGATCAAAAAAGAAGGCAGTTTTTAGTAATGAGAGATCATACCGGCTACGTTCAGGTTATC
>Ga0247841_10004482_pt1 | contig 23925 bp, 21 predicted proteins | sample LaCruzMarch2015__2_FD_192410 | JGI IMG/M metagenome (GOLD analysis project Ga0247841, IMG submission 192410) | Freshwater microbial communities from meromictic Lake La Cruz, Castile-La Mancha, Spain - LaCruzMarch2015_18m | ecosystem: Environmental > Aquatic > Freshwater > Lake | place: Spain... | reverse complement strand
CCGTTTGAATGGAAATTCACTCGATACGATCTGAATATTTTGCTCAACAAGATCAAACTGGCAAAGTCAGCCTCCGAACGATTGGCGGCGTAAATACGTAACCGAATTTATGAATCAAGGTACTTAGCCTCAAACACATAAAAGCCAGTATCGGAACGACCTTGGCACCACGCCATCTTCGGAATCACTTCGCACAGCTACTGGCACCATCCGAGTACCAGATGGTGAGGCAGATTGTTCGGAGTTCTTGGCCGTCCATTGAACTGCACAAATGGGAACGAGACATGGATGACAACACGATCAGATGTTTCTTCAAGGAAGGCCGGTTTGACAGGGAATTATGCTGGGCAGGCCAAGGCCTTCAAGTGTGGTTCCAGATCGTGGCTCATCTCGTTCGCTTGCGGTACACAGCCATCCTCGTACTTGATGAACCTGAGATAAACCTGCATCCCGAAAAGCAGAACGACTTAATAAGGCTGCTCCGGGAATACCACTCTGGCAGCGTCATCGTTGCGACACACTCGGTTGAGTTGATGAACAATGTCAGTGTTAGCCATATCCTTCACGTTGAGAAATCGCGATCCCAGCCCCGGATCAAAGCCACAAAGGACAGAGCCTATCTCGATGTTGTCAGGTCCCGCATTGGAAGCAACTTTAATTTGATCGCCTCACAGTTCGAAGTTTTTGATCGAATTATTTTTACCGAAGATACGTTTGATTTCAATATACTTATGGCTTTTGCCGAGTCACTTGGCAGGCGTATATCAAGCTTCAATATCCCGCTTCATGGATTCAGTGAATATCGCAAAGCGTTCTTTTATCGAGAGGCATACGAACTCTTAATCGGCCGCGATGTCCCTTACAGCATGCTTCTGGATAGAGACTACTACCCAGAGGCTTATCTGAATACCGTGCGCCAGGAGATGACAAAAGGGGGGATTCACACCACTTTTACACCGGGCAAGGAGATTGAGAACTGCTTCCTTCTCCCTTCAGTCCTTCGGAAGATCTTCCCGAAAGAGCTCTGGGATGATTTTCAGACCTTCTGGGACAACGTCTTCGAAACTGAGCACTTGGACTGTTATGGGAGTTTCCTCACTCTACACGCGAAGTTCATAACTCCGCGCCTTGATACAAAGTCTGTGACGACACGCTACACGCCTGTCTTCAATAAGATATGGAATGATCACGCAATGCGGCATCTTATCATATGTGGAAAGAAGGCGCTTCAGTCTGTGCGTGGGTTCTACCGCGAACGATGCGGGAAGAACCTGACTCAGGGTCTGCTTGTTGCTGCGGCAGTGAGCGGTGCTAAAGCGAAAATCGAGGAGCTTGTGGCTCAAGTCTTCGATACTTGAACATTCATACAGATAAGAGGCAGGGCGTTCATAAGTTCTACCGATAATCTTCGATATCTCCAATGATTGCCTACCATTTGTTTGTAGGTGCACACAATAAGCAACCAAATCTTTTTGGTTAAGAATTACGGATTGTACTCTGCTACAAAAAATTATCGGCCTCTCTTACCGACTACAACCGCTTATTCCCCCGCTTTGGCCTTTCCGCCCTGAGGCGCCGTCACGGCCAGATTATCCCGGTGGATCACCTCGTCGTAGTCCTTGTAGCCCAGGACCTGCTCGATGCGCGAGCTCTTGAGCCCCATGATCTTCCGGATATCGTCGGCGCTGTAGTTGGTGAGCCCCTTGGCGATCGCGTTGCCCGTCGCGTCCACGCAGGTCACCGGATCGCCGAGGGTAAAATCCCCCTCTACCTGGGTCACGCCGGAGGGCAAAAGGCTCTTGCCGTCCTGGACGAGGGCCTCTTTGGCGCCGTCATCGATGAAGAGACGGCCCCGGGAGCGTAGTGTGAAGGCGATCCAGTATTTACGGCTGTTCAGGTGCTCCGCCGGTGGAAGGAAGAGGGTGCCCGTCTCCTTTCCGTCCATGATCTCCTGGAGGACGCCGGGACGCCGTCCGGGGGCGATGATGTAGGGGATGCCCGAGGCGGTGACCTTCTTCGCGGCCTGGACCTTGCTTTTCATGCCGCCCATCCCGACGGGGGTGGCCTCTTCGGTTGCGGCGGCCTCGATCTCGGGGGTGATTTCCGCGACGATGGGGATGAGTTTCGCCTTCCCGGGGCCGGTCGGGTTCCGGTCATAGAGACCGTCCGTGCTGGTCAGGTTGATGACCAGATGCGCCTCGACGATGTTGGCCACCATCGCGGCCAGGTGGTCGTTGTCGCCGAATTTGATCTCATCGACGGCCACCGTGTCGTTCTCGTTGATGATCGCGATGACCCCCCACTCCATCAGGGTTAAGAGGGTGTTGCGGATGTTCAGAAAACGCTTGCGGTCGGTGATGTCGCTCATCGTCAGGAGGACCTGACCGACGAAAAGGCCGTGCTTCCCGAAGGCGTTGGAGTAGACCCGCATCAGCCGCCCCTGGCCGACCGCGGCCGCCGCCTGCTTCTGGGGGATGCTCTTGAGTTTGCCTTCGATTCCCATCCGGTGCTTCCCGGAGGCGATGGCGCCGGAACTGACCAGGACGACTTGGCAGCCCCGCTCGCGCAGGGCCGCGATGTCGGCGACCAACTGCTCGATGATGTTGAGGTCGAGGCCCTCCTCACCTGTCAGGACGGCACTGCCGACCTTGACAAGGACCCTCCGGATGTTCCCGAGTTGCCTTTTTTGTGTCATGATGGTCTTTCCTCCGGCAGTTCTACCCCGCTCTCTTCATCCACGGGGGGAAGATGCGGGGGGATCAGGACGATGAGCTCCCGGAGCACCTCCGGGACGCCTTCTCCCGTTGCAGCCGAAAAAGCGAGTAATTTTATTCCTTCTTGTGCAAAGATGTCAACAGCATCCTTCCACCTCTCCCGGGCCACGGGGAGGTCGAGTTTGCCGATCGCCACGACCTGCCGTTTTTTCCGCATATCGGGGCTGAAGAGCGAGAGTTCCCGGTTGATCAGTTCGTAGTCATGCCAGGCGCCCTCGTGGGATTCCGGCGAAACGTCGATGATGTGGAGCAGGACGGAGGTCCGCTCAACATGGCGGAGGAACTGCATCCCCATCCCCAGCCCTTCGTGCGCCCCTTCGATCAGCCCGGGGATGTCGGCGATCACGAATGATTCGTGCTCTCCATACCGGACCACGCCGAGATGGGGGACGAGCGTCGTGAAGGGGTAATCCGCGATCTTGGGACGGGCGGCGGAGACGCGGGAGATGAAGGTCGATTTGCCGACGTTCGGGAGGCCGACGATTCCCACATCGGCCAGGAGCTTGAGTTCCAGTGTAATCCAGCGCTCCTCGCCCGGGATGCCGGGCTGGGCGAAACGCGGGGTCTGATGGGTGGCCGTGGCGAACCGCGCGTTGCCGCGACCGCCCATGCCGCCTTTGGCGACGATGAAGGAGGCCCCATCTGCGGCCAGATCATAGAGGAGTTCCCCCGTTTCCGCGTCCCGCACGACGGTGCCCACCGGGACGACGATCTCCACGTCCTGGGAGTCCTTTCCCGTCTTCTTGCTGCCTTCGCCGTGACTCCCGTGCTTCGCTACGTGATGCTGACGATACTTGAGGTCGAGGAGGGTCCGCCGGCCCAGGGAGGCGCGGATGATGACATCTCCCCCATGGCCGCCGTCGCCTCCGTCCGGTCCCCCGCGGGGAATAAACTTCTCCCGCCGGAAACTGACGCAACCACGCCCGCCGTCGCCCGCCTTGACGTAAATCTTCGCCTCGTCGATGAATTTCATGAGAATTGCCTATGCCTTTTTCGTGCGGAGGGAGCGGAGGGAGAGGATGTCATCAGATTGCCGCGGGAGAAGAGCCACTTACCCCCCGTCTTCCTGAAAGGGATGAAGACCGATCGGCGGTTGCATAATGCAACCCGCCGGCCCATCACCGGGGTGACGACCTGAATGGATGATATCGATAAAAGATGGTTGCCCCGCCCTGACGAAGACCGGTACGCTATATTTTGCGTACGTCCGCGGCGGCCTGGCCCTTCTGATCCTGCTTGATCTCGAACTCGACCTGGTCCCCTTCGGCCAGGCTGCGGAACCCCTCCGCGACGATGGCAGAATGATGGACAAACACGTCGTCTCCCGAGGTCCGGGAGATGAAGCCGTATCCCTTTTTGTCGTTAAACCACTTGACTGTCCCGGTTTCGCGTTCGTTCTCGCCCATTTCCCCGTTCTCCCCCTTTATTGAAAAAAGAAAAGATATCTACGCCGCGGCGTAGACACTGACCTTCTTCCGCTTCTTATCGAGTCGCTCGAATTTCACGAAGCCGTCAATCTTCGAAAAAATGGTGTAGTCTTTCCCGAGTCCTACGTTGTTGCCGGGATGAAATACGGTACCGACCTGACGAACGATAATGGAACCGGCGTTGATCTTCTCGCCGCCGAATGCCTTGACGCCCCGCCGTTGGGAATTGCTGTCTCTTCCATTCCGGGAGCTTCCCTGTCCCTTCTTGTGTGCCATAATGCCCTCCGCTTAAATGGATATTTCCCTGATCTTCATGCTGGTCAACTGCTGGCGGTGACCGGTCTTCTTGTGGTAACCCTTCCGTTTCTTCGTCTTGTAGACGATAAGCTTGTCGCCCTTGGTCTGGAGGAGGATTTCGCCGACCACCTTCGCCCCTTCGACGACGGGCCTGCCGATCCGGATGTCGCCCTCTTTCTCGACCATCAGGACCTGGTCAAAAACGATTGCTTCCCCTTTGTCGCCGTTGATCTTTTCGATGGCGATTACATCTCCCACGGAGACCCTGTGCTGCTTGCCGCCTGTTTTGATGACTGCGTACATGGCTTATATCCCTCTTTAAAATTTTGAATCCGCACCATAACGAAAACAAAGTGCATTTGTCAAGAAAATTTATTGGGTGGGAACACGATGCGGCATCATGTACCCGAAAATATTTCCCGGTCGGATAGTCCCGCGAAATCGGCCGGACGGGTGGCCGTTTTGACGATGCGGACACCGTGGGTCGCCTCGGGGGAAAGCCCGAAGAGAGCGGTCAGAAGCTCGGTGGGGCGGACCGTCCCCTCCGGGCCGCAATGCGCGGAAAGGATGATCCGGCGGGAAGGCCGGTCCAGGGCAAGATCCGCAACGAGGGGGCGGATCTCCTTGATGGCGGTCTTCCCGTTCGCCTCCCGGTGGACGGTGAAGCTTTCCAGGTTGAGAAACCGGAGAATATCGGCTTCGAATCGGTCCAGATCCGTCTCGCGGGTCCCCTCCGGCAGAATGATATCATAAACGAACCCCTTGACCAGTTCCGCGAGGGAGAAATCATGCGGCGGAAGCCCCCGCATCGCCGTGACCGCGACACCGGAGGGCAGACCGGCATTGATCCGGGCCACGAGGGTTTTCAGCTCCTCGTGGGGATCCTGGATGCGGATGTCCGCGAATTCGCACCGGCTCTCCATGCCCACCGCCGTTGCCCCGGCAAAAGAGATCCGCGGATGGGGATGGAACCCCTGTGAATAGACGAAGAAGATCCCGCCCAGGATCATCGCCCGGCTGAGGGCTGCGGAAAGCTCCATGTGGGAGAGAAACCGCGCCGGACCCAATTTCGTGAACCGGAGGCGAAAGGCCCTTTCCGGCCCCCCGGCGCCTCCCCGGCCGGCGAAGGTGGAGACGACGGTCCCGACGGGCGCGTCCGCAGGAACGGTGACGACCCGGATGGTCTTGTGATCGCAGACACCGCAGTCGCTGCACGATCCGGTCCGGCAGTCCGGCGTTGCTTCTCCTGCTTCGGCTTTATCGGCTTCGGCCAGCAGAAATTCCCGGCGGACGCCGCAATCGATCCGCTCCCAGGGGAAGATCTCCGAACGGGGACGTTCCCGCATATATGCCTCGGCGTCGATTCCTGTCCGCTGGAGCGCCTCCTCCCAGAGGTCGAAACGGAAGCGGTCGCTCCAGCCGTCGAAACGGCAGCCGAGACGGAAGGCCGTTTCGATCAGGTCGCCGGTCTCCTCCCCCCCGCGGGAGAAGATCCCTTCGAGGAGACTCATCCGGGCGTCATGCCATTTGACGCCGATGTTCCGGTTCTTCAGGCGCCTTTTGAAAAACTCCTGCCGGTCGATGATCTCCCCGATTCCGATCTGGCGCTGCCACTGGAAGGGGGTGTGGGGCTTGGGAACGAAGGTCGAAAGGCTGACCGTGACCTGGCCCCGGTTCTTCGCCGTCCGGAGGACCCGATGGGCGAGTTCGGCGATCCCCTCCAGGTCCTCCTCCCGCTCACCGGGAAGGCCAAGCATGAAGTAGAGTTTCACCGCCTTCCATCCGGCCGCGAAGACCCGCTCCGTCGTCGCCAGGAGCTCCTCTTCCGTATTCCCCTTGTTGATCAGGTCGCGGAGACGCTGTGTCCCCGCCTCGGGGGCGAGTGTAAAGCTCGTCTTCCGGACCCGCCGGATCCCTTCGATCAACCGCGGGGTAAGGGTCTCGGCACGGAGCGACGGAAGCGCGAGGGCCACCCGCCGGGAGTAATAGCGGTCCATGAGTGTCGTGAGAAGGGGTTCGATCCGGGAGTAGTCGCCGGAACTCAGCGAGAGAAGGGAGAGCTCGTCATGCCCCGTCGTCCGGAGCATCGCCTCGGCCATCTCTTCGAGGACAGCGGGCGTCCGTTCGCGAACCGGCCGCCAGACCATCCCCGCCTGGCAGAAGCGGCAGCCCCGCGTGCATCCGCGGGCGATCTCCAGGGTCACCCGGTCGTGGATCGTCTTCATCAGCGGAACGACGGGACAGAGGGGCTGGCGCCAGGCGTCCGGATCGGTGATGATCCGTTTGCCAATCCTTTCCCCGCCGGTATGGACGGCCGGGACGTATACCCCGCGGAGTGCGGCCAGGGCCTCGAGCTGTTCCCGCCTCTTTCCGCCCCGTCCCCGGACGGTCATGACGGCGGCGGCGATTTCCGCAACGACCTCCTCCCCTTCGCCGATCACAAAGGCGTCGATGAAGAAACTCATCGGAGCGGGGTTGAAGGCGGACGGGCCGCCGGCAATGATCAGGGGGTGTTCCTCACCCCGCCCTTCGCGGCGCAACGGGATGCCGCCCAGATCGAGCATCATGAGAATGTTCGTGTAGGAGAGCTCATACTGGAGGGAGAAACCGACGATATCGAAAACGTGGAGCGGCCTCTGCGACTCCAGGGAACAAAGGGGCAGACTGCGGCGGCGCAACTCCCCCTCCATGTCCGGCCAGGGGGCGTAGCAGCGCTCGCATGCGACCTCCGGCAGGCCGTTGAGCACCGCATAGAGGATCTGGAGGCCGAGGTGGGACATCCCGATCTCATAGGTGTCGGGGAAGGCAAGGGCGAAACGAAGGCGACAGCTCCCCGGGTCCTTCCGGACGGCGTTGACTTCCCCCCCGGTGTAGCGGCTGGGTCTTTCGACGGCGAGAAAGAGCTCGCCGGGGTTTTCTGCGGACGGATCGGTCATGTTCAATTCTCTTTCAGGAATTCCCGATATCGGTAAGGATGGGTCTCGATTTCCCGATATTTCGAGAAGGCGAACCGGCGGGGAAAATCGGGCCGGGAGAGATAGGCGAGCGAATCCCGCCGAAAGGCGTCCCGGAGCTCTTGGGAGACGGCCTCAATGGCTGCGCTGCGGACGAAACTCCTCACGGCCCGGTATTCGAACCGGAGTGCGTCTCCGAAAATCTTCCGGACGGTCTGATAATGGTCCGGGCAGGCCCAATCCCCGAAGTTCAGGGGAACCTCAATCCCGAAGAGGATTTCCACCTTTGTCGTATCGGCGGCGATCAGACGGGAGAGGTCCCGCACCTCAACCGTCAGACCGTTTTCCAGGGGGATCGTTTCGATGAGTTTCATGGCAATACCGCTTGTCTCTTTCCATTTTCCGTGCACTCCCTATCATCTTTGCCCTTGACCTGCAATCTCATTCCTCATATATATGCTGATCAGCCCGTCCCGGACGGGATAATCCGTTCCACCGCAGCGGTTTTTTTGGCCCGCGACATCCTTTGGAAACATGCCCGACGAAGCGTTCAGTCACCTCTGCCAGCCGGACGGCGGCAAGTCCTGCGGGGCCTGCTGCGGTATCTACAATTATGTGGACAGCTCCCGGGAGGCTTTGGTTGCGCGCCTGGGCCGGCGGACGAAATGTTTTCGCCGCGATGTCCGGGGGGCGGCGGATCTCCCTTCCTTCTCCCGGATGATCCGGGCGACCGAGGATCAGACCCGGCGCTTCGAGGTCATCTATTGCTGCGAGTATGCCGGCTTCCTGGATGACGAAGAAAAACGGGTCGGATGCCTTCTCCATCCCGCCCAAAACGGCGGGAACGACCTCCGTGATGTCTCCTTTTATGGACGGGAGCTGTGCGACGGTCACTTCTGCCCGAGCTATTCCTTTCTCAACCGGACGGAAAAGCTCGCCCTCATCGATATTCTCGACGACTGGTATCTCTACGGCCTCTGCGTCACCGACATCGATCTGGTCAAGGAGTACTTCCGCCATCTCGGCGACCTGTTGGGTGAGGCCCCGGCGCCCGTGATGTTCCGCGAGGAGTCCGTCCGTGCGATCGCCCGCCGTTTCTTCGAATACAAACTCGTCTGGCCCTTCCGTTCGGCGCAGGTCAACCGTTTCGGCAGGTTCTACTTCGACGGCTCGCAGCACATGATCCGTCCGATTGATTATGCCGCCCTCGGCTGCGAACGCTCCCGTTTCGACGGCATCTTCCTCAGCCTTTCCTCCGAGTTCCGGAATCCGGAAGAGTTGCGGGAGGCGGAAGGGATGATGCGGGAGAATATCCAGGCCCTTGCCGAGACCTGGAATGGCACATCCTGATTTTCGTTGACAGGGCGCCCGGCGTCGTTTAGTGTGCGGACGGGTGTTTTTTCTTTCCGGCCCGATCGCAATGGGTCCGATAAAGCAGCGGAAAGATTTTTTAAGAGGGATGCAGCGATGGCGGAGGCAGAGATCCTCTTTTCGAAGGAGGTCATCGACCGGAGGGTCAGGGAACTTGCCGGGCAGATCTCCCGGGATTACACAGGAAAGGAGCTGCTGATCGTCGGTGTCCTCAACGGCGCTTTTATTTTCATGGCCGATCTGATCCGTGCGCTTGACGTCCGGTGCCGGGTCGATTTCGTCCGGATGGCCAGCTACGGTGCGGGATCCGTCAGCTCGGGGGAGATTCGGATCGGCAAGGATCTGGAGACGCCGATTGCGGGATGCGATGTCCTCATCGTGGAGGATATCGTCGATACCGGCCTCACCCTTTCCCGGCTGGTGGAGATTCTGCAGAGCCGGCAGCCGGCATCGCTCAGGGTTTGCGCCTTTCTCGACAAACGGGAGAGGAGACGGGTTCCCTTTACGGCGGACTATGTGGGCTTCACGATCCCGGACCGTTTCGTGGTCGGATATGGACTCGATTATAATGAGAAATTTCGTTTTCTTCCGGATGTTCGCGTGCTTGAGGACATCGTCTGAGAGGGAGGGCATATGATTATCCAGTGTCAGAAGTGTGAAACTCGGTTCCGATTCGACGACAATTTGATGGAAGAGGATGGCGTCTGGGTGCGGTGCAGCCGTTGTCAGCATGTCTTTTTCCAGGAGCGGACCGCCGGCAATTTCCCCGCAGCGGAATTGGAGATCCCCTCTGTTAGGATCAGTGATGCCAGACGTACCCCGGACGATCGCTTTCCCGTTGCGGAGGAACGTCCGCTGCCGACCGAGGTGAAGGCGGAAATCCCGCCGCAACCAGGTGAAGATGCGGAAAAAACGCTGCCGGTTGAGTTCGAGAGGGAACGCTCACTTGAGGAGTTGGAGGTGGATCTGGGGAGGGAACCGCTGGGTGGTCAGGCCGCCGGCGTGGAAAAAGAGGAAGAAGCCATAGAGGTGGAAGAGAGTGCCGTGGTGGTCGGGACGGGGCAGAAGCGATGGGGGCCGACGCTGTTGAAACTGATCGCGCTGATGGTTTTTATCGTGATCGTTGCGGGAGCGGTTTATCTCTATCTCTTCCCGGATGTCCGGACCCAGGTGATGACGTGGGTGTCTCCGTGGCTGCGGGGTGTGCCCGTCCTCGAAAATCTTATCGGCCCGGAAATGAAAAGCGGTGGGACAGTCGCAACGCCGGTGCGCATCAAGGATGTCCGACAGCGTTCCGTGGCGAATCTCCTCACGGGAAACCTCCGCGTCATCGAGGGGGTTGCCGTGAACCAGGCATCCTACCCGCTGGCGAGGATCCGGGTGCGTCTGGTCATTGCCGATGCCTATGACGTCGTTCTCGGGGAGAAGATCGTCTCCTGCGGCAATCTCCTGACGGATGCGGAGTTGGGTGCCATGGCGGAGACCGAAATTCAGCGGGAGCTTTCCATCCCCCAGGGGAGCGACGTCCCCAATGAGCGGATCGCACCGAACGGCGAAATCCCCTTCATGATCGTCTTCAGTCAGGAACAGGCCGGGGCGGTCAAGACGATGGTGATCCCCGCTGGCGCCGACCGGATTCCCTGATGATCGACCGGTGCAGGTCAATTCCATAGAGTCAGAATGCATGAAGGAAATATGTTGATTTGCCGGCGTAATCCTTCTGCCTTTCCCGTCTTTGCGAGGCGCGGATCGTCGTGATAATCTCACTATTTTCGAATGGTTATGGGATTGCTTCGCTTTGCTCGCAATGACAAATGGCGCGTTTTTCAACGGTCTCAGCGTATCCAACAAGAGAGCGTCTCATAAATTCAGGACGCAAAAGCTCAGATTTCTATTTTAAATCTGTCGAAGCGCATGACTGTTGAGGCTTTCAGGAGTCGGTGACTGCGACGGCGACGGTTTCTTCCAAGATTTCACGAGAAGGTCAGCCTTCCGTCGAAGGCAGGGCATTCAAGATGAGGACCCCGGGGATGGCGCCCTCGCGGAGGATGCGAGGTGGATAGACGGTGACGTCGAGGATCGTCGAACCCGCACCCCCTGGTGTCTCTCCGCCGTCGATCACCGAATCGGAAAGTTCGCCCAGGGCGCGGATGACCGCATCGGCCGAGGAACACTCCGGACTGCCCGAGAGGTTGGCGCTCGTTGCCGTCAATGGCCCTCCCAGCCCTCCGGCAAGAAGCCTCGCCAGGGGATGGCTGGAGACGCGGATGCCGATCTTTCCCGTGTCTGCCGTGAGACGCGGCAGAACGGAGGAAGATGCCCGGAAGACCAGCGTAAGCGGGCCCGGCCAGAAAGTTTTCATAAGGATTTGAGCTGCCGCCGGGATCTCTTCCACGAGAGGGATCACCTCGCGGTCATTTGCGACGATCACCGAAATGGGGTTCCGGAAGTTCCGTCCCTTGATCCGGAAGATCTTCTCCACAGCTGTTTCGTTTCGCGCATCGGCCCCAAGGCCGTAGAAGGTCTCTGTCGGAAAGGCGACGACACCCCCCTCGCAAAGGATCCGGACGGCCTCTGCCAGCTTTTCCGCATCGGGTTTTCCCGGATCGATCTTCAGCAGGCGGGTCATATCATCTCTTTAAATTATCGTGCTTCCGTTCGACCTCCCGGGCCATCTTCCGGACATAGGCTTGGAGTTTCTTGAGAAGGTCGTCATCCTCCAGGGCCAAAATCCGGACGGCGAAAAGCGCGGCATTCTTTGCCCCCGCCTTGCCAATGGCCATTGTCGCAACGGGTATCCCCCCCGGCATCTGGACCGTGGCGAGGAGGGCGTCCAGCCCGTGGAGCGACGTCGCGTCGATGGGCACCCCGATGACCGGCAGCAGCGTCTGGGATGCGATCACCCCGGCCAGGTGGGCGGCGGCACCGGCGCCCACGATAATTACCTTCACCCCTCGCTTGGCCGCCCCGCGGGTGAACTGCGCCGTCCGCTCCGGCGTCCGATGGGCGGAGGTCAGATAGAGTTCATGCGGGATCGCAAACGCCTCCAGAACCTTGACGGTCTCCTCCATGACGGGAAGATCGGAATCGCTCCCCATCACGACGCTGACGACAACCCTTGCCTTTTCCTGCATATCCTTTTAACTCCTTATGCCTTTTAAAAAGCTGTAAACCTTTAAGAAAGGGGACTTCGCCAAGAGCAACGGCGAAGTCCCCTTCCGACGTTCTTATGGATTAATGTTTGAAATGGCGGATTCCCGTAAAGATCATCGCGAGGCCGTGTTCGTCGGCGGCCTGAATGACCTCCTCGTCCTTGATCGAGCCGCCCGGTTCGATGACAGCGGTAATCCCGGCCTGCGCGGCCATGTCGAGCCCGTCCCGGAACGGGAAAAAGGCGTCCGATCCGAGGACGCACCCCTTTGTCGGGAGGACCGCCTTCATTTTGGCGATCTTCACCGAATCCACCCGGCTCGTCTGGCCTGCCCCCATGCCGACGAGTTGATCCTTCGTGGTATAGACGATGGCGTTCGATTTCACGTGTTTGACCAATCGCCAGGCGAAGTCGAGGGCCTGATATTCGGCCTCCGTCGGGGCCCGTTTGGTGACGACCTTCGCGTTGCGGATGTCGAAGTCGTCCATGTCCCGATCCTGGACGAGGAGACCGCCCATCACCCGCCGGAAGTCGTAACCGGCGGAGCGCTTGCCGCATGAGGACGGGATTTCAAGGACCCGGACGTTCTTCTTGGTGCCCAGGATCTCGACCGCATCCGCCGCAAAGCCCGGGGCGATGATCACCTCGAAGAAGGTCTTCACCAGCTCCTCTGCTGCCGTTTTGTCCACCGGGCGGTTCAGCGCGACGATGCCGCCGAAGGCCGAAACGGGGTCACCGGCCAGCGCCTTCCGGAAGGCCTCCGCCATGTCGCCGTCCGACGTGGCCGCGCCGCACGGGTTGGCGTGCTTGATGATGACGACGCCGGGGAGGGGGATATCGGAGACGACCTGCCAGGCGGCGTCGCTATCCATGATGTTGTTGTAGGAAAGTTCCTTGCCCTGGAGCTGTCGCGCATTGGAGAGGGCGGAAAGTTGCGGGTCCCTCTCCCGGAAGAAGGCGGCCTTCTGATGAGGATTCTCTCCGTAGCGGAGATCCTGCGCCTTGGCGAACTGGCAGGAGAAGGTGTCCGGGAATTCACGCTTTTCCGGGCTTCCGGCGCTGAGCAGGCCGAGATAGTTGGAGATGGCGCCGTCATAGCGGGCGGTGAGCTGGAAGGTCTTCTTGGCCAGCTCAAAGTTGGTCGCCTCCGAAATCTTTCCCCCCGTCTCTTTCATCTCCGCGAGGATCTTCGGGTAATCCTCCGGATCGGTTACAACGGAGACGAAGCGGTAGTTCTTGGAGGCCGCGCGGAGCATCGTGGGTCCGCCGATGTCGATGTTTTCGATGGCGTGCTCCAGCGTGCAGCCCTCCTTGGCGACCGTGTCCTCAAAACGGTAGAGATTGATGACGACCATGTCGATCAAGCTGATTTGGTGTTCCCGGAGGGCGTTCATATGTCCTTCGTTGTCCCGCAGGGCAAGAAGACCGCCGTGGATTTTCGGATGGAGGGTTTTCAGTCTCCCGTCCATCATCTCGGGAAAGCCTGTGTAGTCCGACACGTCGATGACCGGGACCCCGCTTTTCCGCAACTGCGCCGCCGTTCCGCCCGTAGAGAGGATCTCCACGCCAAAGGCCTGGAGCCCCTGGGCGAATTCGACGATTCCCTTCTTGTCCGTTACACTGATCAGTACCCTCTTGATCTCATTTAGTTGCATGTTGCCCTCCTGTTTATATTGGTTCTGCTTTGAGCGTCTTCATGTGTTGAACCCGCTTCCGGATGAGCAGTTCGGTGCCGATGTCCGGCCGGTGGTCCACGGAACCCCGGATGGCGCTTACGGCCTTTTCGGCGATTCGCTCCGCCTCGTCCAGCCCGTCGGCGATTCCGACCACGCCGATTGCCCGGGAAGAGGTCATGTAAAGCCCGTCGGGCCGTTGGTCGATCGATGAATAGTAAAGCCGCGCCTCGTGCGCTTCGCCGATCTCGATCCGGGAGGATGTGGAAGCGGCCTCGGGGTGATCCTGGGGGAGGCCATAGCCCTTAGGGACGACATACTTGCACACCGTCGCCTTTTTTTCAAATACAATATCCATGCGGTCGAGCCCGCCGTCGATGATCGCCCGGCAGACATCGATGAAGTCGGTCCGGAGAAGGGGAAGGATATTCATTGCCTCGGGGTCTCCGAAGCGGGCGTTGTATTCGATCAGTTTTACCCCGGAGCGCGTGACGATGAAGCCACCGTACATGATCCCCTTGTAGGGGACGCCTGTCTCCCGGCGGATCGCCTCGGCGACCTTCCGGGTGATGGCGAGCCCTTCGGCGACGGCGGCGGCATCCAGGAAGGGGAGAAGATGGTCGGCGGCTGAATAGGAACCCATCCCGCCCGTATTCGGTCCGCAGTCGTCGACGAAGCGCCGCTTGTGATCCTGAACGGAGGGGGTCGCCACGACCGTCCGTCCGTCGCAGAGGCACTGCAGGGAAAACTCCTCCCCCTCTAATTTCTCCTCAATGGTCACGCCGGGATGGCTGTTCAGGATGTCACGGCAGAGGCCGAGGGCCTCTGCGCGTGTTCGGAAATGGTCCCCCTGGACGAGGACCCCCTTGCCTCCGGTCAGCCCATCCGGTTTGAGGACGATGCCGTCCAATTCGTCGAAGAAGGCCTCGATGCCGACCAACGATTGGAAATTCCGGAAGCGCGGGTTTCCGGGGATTTCGTATTTTTTCAGAAGGTTCCGTGTGAAGGACTTCGACGTTTCCAGGCGGGCCAGGGATCGGGTTGGTCCCACGGCCGGGATGCCCGACGCCGCGAGGGCGTCTACGACTCCGTGGCTCAGCGGATCCTCGGGGCCGACGACGGCGAAGGCAACACCGGTCTCGCGGGCGAAAGCCGCGATGGCCTCCGGCTCGTCGTACCGGCCGAGGCGGACCTTCTCCGAAAGCGACGCGATGCCGGGGTTGTTGGTTTTCATGAAGGAATAGAGACGGGGGTTCCGTTCCGAGCGCCGAATCGCCTCGGCGATCGCGTGTTCCCGGGCCCCGTTGCCGATGAGCAGGACATGGGTCATGAAAGATCTCCTTCCGCTGCTTTTTTCACGTGTGCTCCACACATATCGAAAAAAAAGACCGGAGTCAAACAAATCCAAAGAAGGAAACCACAAGCGAGATTTACGCGCAGGAGGGTGATTGGGACGGCGAAGATAAATCGTTTGTCTTTTCCCCGTGGAATCTGATACGTTTCCACCTCACCCCCGGGGTCGATGGTTTGCGGACGGGGATTCGTAAAGGGAAAGAGACGATACTGAAATGGCGGACAAGGTATGAACGGCAAAGGCGATACCCGCGGAAGGCAAGGATTTTCCGCGATCATCCTGGCGGCGGGGAAGGGTAAAAGGATGAAATCCGACCTTGCAAAGGTGCTGCACCCCCTCTGCGGGCTTCCCATGCTGACCTATCCTGTCGCAACGGCCCGGGCGGCGGGTGCGGAGACGATCGTCGTCGTGATCGGCCATCAGGCAGGGCAGATCCGCGAAAGGTTCGGGGATCAGGGATTGATCTTCGTGGAACAGCAGGAACAGTTGGGGACAGGCCATGCCGTGCTTCAGGCCTCTGAGGCCTTCCGGGACCATGACGGGGCGATCGTCATCCTCTGCGGCGATGTCCCGCTGATCCGGCCGGAGACGGTCCGATCCCTGTACGATCGGCACCGGACGGAAGGGGCGACGGTCACGGTCCTGACGACGATTCCGGAGGACCCTGCCGGTTATGGCCGGGTGGTCAAGGCGGACGGCGGGCTTGTGGTCAGGATTGTGGAGGAGAAGGATGCCGCACCGGAGGAGAGGAAGATCCGCGAGATCAATACGGGGATCTACTGTGTGGAGAGCCGTTTCCTCTTTTCAGCCGTCGCCGGTCTCGGCAACCGGAATGCCCAAGGTGAATACTACCTGACGGATATTATTGAAATTGCATATCAGAATGGATTGCGGGCGAGTTCGTCCCTTGCGCCCGATCCGGTCGAGGTGATGGGGATCAACACACCCGAGGAGTTGGAGAGGGCCGGTCGCCGCATGGCGGTACGAAATCCGTGATGAACGGTTGATCCCGGTAGGAAAGGTTTTATGAACATCGGTCGTCTTCACTTAAAGAATAACATTTTTCTCGCCCCGATGGCGGGGATCACCGATCTTCCCTTCCGGACGATCATTCGTTCGTTCGGTTGCGGTTTGGCGTTTACCGAAATGGTCAGCGCAAGCGGTCTTGTCCGGAAAACGGAGAAGACCTTTCGTTACCTTGCCTCCTCGCCTGCGGACCGGCCGCTCGGGGTGCAGCTCTTCGGCAACGATCCGGAAACGCTTGCCGCGGCCGCGAAGGTGGCCGCGGAGCGGGGGGCTGACCTGCTGGATGTGAATATGGGCTGTCCGGTGAAGAAGGTCGCCAAGGTCGGTTCAGGGGCGTCGCTGATGAGGGATCCGGAGCGCGTAGCCGCCATTCTCCGGGCCGTGAGAAACGCATCTGTTCTTCCGCTGACGGTGAAGATCCGCGCCGGGTGGAACGCCCGTCAGGTCAATGCCCTCGAGATCGGACAGATCGCCGAGGAGTGCGGCGTCGATGCCGTCGTCCTCCATCCGCGCACGGCCGACCAGGGTTTCGGGGGGCGGTCGGATTGGGGTCTGATCACGGCCCTCAAGGCGCGGCTCCGGATCCCCGTGATCGGGAGCGGCGATGTCCGCTGTCCGGAGGATGCGGACCGGATGCTTCGGGAGACCGGTTGCGACGGGGTGATGGTCGGGAGAGGTGCCTTGGGGAATCCCTGGCTCATCGGAAATATTCTGTCGTATCTGTCCGGAACCGGGATCTCCGAGCCGTCCCTTTTGGAGAGGGAGGAGCTCATCCGCCGTCATCTGACGTTGGCCATCGATATTTATGGCGACAGGGTCGGGACCAGGGATTTCCGGAAACACCTTCTCTGGTATACAAAGGGTCTCAGAGACGGTGCCCGATTCCGCCAGGCCGCGGGGAGCATCAGCGACCGGGACTCCGCCTGGAAGGCCTTGCGGAACTATTTTCAACACTTGGAAGATACCGCTGTTGCCTTTTCCGGTCCCGATGGGTACGGGTCGAGCCCGGAAAAAGAAAGGGAGGCTTCATGGGGAGCCGACAGGACCATGCAAGAATATCCTATCGACCATCCGGTTCCTTTCGCGGCGAAATAAGGTCTTGACTTTCATAGGTCATGTAGTCATAATCGACCATAAATTTACGCGGTGCCGTCTTCGGGACCCGGCGGAATTCAGGCTGTATATCAAAGGGAAATGGTGGGATCGTGGAATTTCAAAGGTTCGATGAACTGGAAAAGAAGATCAATGGTTTGATCGGTGATTATGTGTTGCTGAAGAAAAGGAACCTGGAGCTGGAAGAACTGCTGCTAAATAAAATTTCGGAGCTGGATGAAGCAAACAAAAAAATGGGAGGGTTGAGGGAAGAAAGGGATGCAGTACGCACAAAGGTGGACTCGCTTCTGGATTTGCTTCAGGAGATAAAGGTGGCCTAAACAAACCTTGAGGTCGTCCATTGAAAAAGCGCTTTGAAGTGAGGATACTGGGACAAGAGCTCTCAGTGATAAGCGATTCGGGGGATGAGCATGTAGCAAATGTCACCAGGTATGTCATGGAAAAGGTGGAAGAGGCTGGAAAGTCCGCCGGTAGCAAGAACGCCTTGAGCATTGCCATCCTGGCCGCATTGAATATTGCGGATGAGTATTTCCGGGTGGCGGGCGTAAAGGAAAACATTCACAGCCAATTGGAGAGTAGATCGGAACAATTGATCCATTTGATCAATGATATAAGGTGAACAGATTATCCCCTGCGATGTGCGTGATTAACATTCGTTTTTTGAGCCAACACCTGGGAACCGGGGACCTTTCCTTGTCCGCCGTGTGCATGTCCGCCGGAATTCCGCAGAAGCGGACGGTGGAAAGCCTGAAGCGGCAACATTAGGCGCCCACTTTTCAACTGGTTCAAAAAGGTGGTTAACACGGCATCGGCGGGGGTTTTCTTTACCATCCCCACCGCTTTAAAACGCATTCCTTCCTTCGAACTTCCCGGATCGATCCATTACGCGCAATCGATTTACGTTTGTAAAAATATCAAGGAGGTGAATACTTTGCTATATAACGGCATGTTGATCCTGGTCCTCCTGGCGGCGCTGGCCATCGGTGGGGTGCTGGGATTCATGATCAAACAGCGGCTTTCCCGGAAAAAACTGGAATCCCGTGAGAATCTCTCGGCGAGGATTATCGACGAGGCGAAAAAGGAAGCCGAGAACATTAAGAAGGAGGCGATCCTTCAGGCGAAGGAGAACCTGCTCAGGGTCAAGACCGAGTTCGAGAAGGATACGCGGGACCGAAAGGGCGAACTCGACGCGCTGGAACGAAGACTCCGGTCCAAGGAGGAAAATCTCGAACGGAGAACGGATCTTCTTTCTCAAAAGGAAACCGGCATCGAAAATCGGGAAAAGGCAATTCTGCACAGGGAATCCCAGCTCAACGAAAAGCACGAACGTGCCGACCGGATTCTGGAGGAACAGAAGATCAAGCTGGAGCAGATCGCCGGTATCAGCTCGGAGGAGGCGAAAAACTTCCTGATCCAGTCGATGGAGGCTGAGGCGAAAAGGGATGCCGCCCTGATGATCCGGAAGATCGAGGAAGAGGCCAGGCGGACGGCGGACAATACGGCCCGGGAGGTCATCGCCTATGCAATTCAGCGCTACGCTGGCGATTATGTGGCGGAAAACACGGTCTCGGTGGTCAACCTTCCCAATGATGAGATGAAGGGACGGATCATCGGCCGGGAAGGGAGGAACATCCGGGCGATTGAGGCGGCAACGGGGATCGACCTGATCGTCGATGATACGCCGGAAGCGGTCGTGCTCTCCAGCTTCGACCCGGTGCGGCGCGAGGTGGCGCGCCTCTCCTTGGAGAGGCTGATCACCGACGGTCGGATCCATCCCGGCAGGATCGAAGAGATCGTCAAGAAGGTGAGGTCGGAGGTGGATGCGATCATCAAGGAAACCGGAGAAAGGATTTCCTTCGATGTCGGTGTCCATGATCTGCATCCTGAAATCATCACGCTGCTCGGCAGCCTCAAGTTCCGGACGAGCTATTCCCAGAACGTCCTGCAGCATTCGATCGATGTGGCCCATCTGACGGGGATGATGGCGGCCGAGTTGAAGATGAACATCAAGGAGGCCAAGCGGGCAGGACTGCTCCATGATATCGGAAAGGCCATCGATCACAAGGTGGAAGGAACCCATGCCGCTATCGGCGCCGACTATGCCAAACGGTTCGGAGAATCGGCGCGGATCGTCCAAGCCATTGCCACACATCATGACGACGGGAGGAGCAACACGCTACTCGGCGTCCTGGTTCAGGCGGCGGACACCCTGTCGGCGGCCAGACCGGGGGCACGTCGGGAGATGCTGGAGAGTTATGTCAAGCGTCTTGAAGAACTTGAAAATATTGCGAAATCATTTAACGGTGTCGACAAGTGCTTTGCGATTCAGGCCGGGAGGGAAATCCGGATTCTCGTGGAGAATGAGAAGATCTCCGAAAATGACACGGTGATGCTCTGCAAGGATATCATCAAGAAGATCGAAGCTGAACTGGCCTATCCCGGACAGATCAAGGTGACGGTCATCCGGGAGACGAGGGTTTCCGATTTTGCGCGATAGGATACCTTCATGAAGATACTTTTTATCGGGGATATTGTAGGCAAGCCGGGAAGAAGGGCCGTTCGCGAACTTCTTCCCGGGATCATTGAGGAACGCCGGATCGATTTCGTCATCGCCAACTGCGAAAATGCCGCGGCGGGATTTGGTGTGACTGCTGAGATCGTTGAAGAACTGTACGGGGCCCATATCGACGTCCTGACTTCCGGAAACCATATCTGGGATAAAAAGGAGGTCATGGAATTCGTGGACGATTACGAGACGCTGCTCCGGCCGGCCAATTATCCCGAAGGGGCGCCCGGCCGGGGAAGTGTGGTGATCCCGGCTCAGGGCGGGATTCAGATCGGAGTGCTCAATCTGGCCGGCCGTGTCTTCATGCAACCCCTCGATTGTCCCTTCCGGACAGCCGACCGGGAGATCGAGAAATTGAGGAAAAGGGCCCGGGTGATCATCGTGGATATGCATGCGGAGGCGACTTCGGAGAAGATCGCCATGGGCTGGTATCTGGACGGCCGGGTCTCGGCAGTTCTGGGAACTCACACCCATGTGCAGACGGCCGATGAACAGATCCTGCCTGGAGGCGCCGCATATATCACCGATGTCGGGATGACCGGTCCATTTGATTCCGTGATCGGGATCCGAAAAGACAGCATCATGCAGCGATTTCTCCTACAGATTCCCAACAAGTTCGATATTGCCAAGGGAGATGTCCGCCTCCAGGGGGTGATCGTGGAAATTACCCCGGACGGCCGGTCGATTGGGGTGGAAAGGCTGAATATTTCGCTGCAGGAGCCGCCGGGGTGACCATTCTGAACCCTGACTTTAACATGGGGATTAGGTAGGGGTATTGCCGGCGTTTTTTAGGACAATGGAGGCGAGGCGTTGAAGAGCGTGTACGATGTATTCCGGGAGAGGGGTTTTATCGAACAGATCACGGATGAGCCTCAGATCCGGGAACTTCTGGAACAAAAATCCATCACCTGTTATATCGGTTTTGATCCGACGGCGACCAGCCTGCATATCGGATCTCTGGTACCGATCATGTCGCTGGCCCACATGCAGAGGCACGGCCATCGGCCGATCGCCCTCGTCGGCGGCGGCACCGCCCTCATCGGGGATCCTTCCGGCAAGACCGAGATGCGCCAGATCCTCACCCGCGATCAGATCGATCACAACGCCCACTGCCTGCAGAAACAGTTGAACCGTTATCTCGAATTCGGTGATGGAAAAGCCGTTTTGCTCAACAATGCCGACTGGCTGACTCGACTCAATTATATCGAGTTTCTCAGGGATATCGGACGGCACTTCAGCGTGAATCGAATGCTCACCGCCGAGAGTTATCGCATCCGCCTGGAAACGGGACTCAATTTCATCGAATTCAATTACATGCTCCTGCAAGCTTACGATTTTCTGCACCTTTTTAAGAATTACGGCTGTCAGATGCAGATGGGTGGGAACGACCAGTGGGGTAACATGGTGGCCGGCATCGACCTGATCCGGCGGGTGGAGGGCAAAACGGCCTTCAGCATGACCTTTCCGTTGATTACCACCTCTCAAGGCCACAAGATGGGAAAGACCGAAAAGGGGACCGTCTGGCTCGATGCCGAACTAACGTCCCCCTATGAGTATTACCAGTACTGGATCAACACGGAGGATGCGGATGTGGGGCGTTTCCTGGCCCTATTCACCTTCCTGCCGGTGGAGGAGATCTCGGTCGTCAAGACACTGACCGATGCCCGCCTCAACATGGCCAAGGCGGTTCTGGCCTTCGAAGCCACGAAGATCACCCATGGCGAAGAGGCAGCGGTGGCCGCCTGGAAGGCCTCGGCCGAGGCCTTTGGTGTAAGACCGATAGAAGACGGATTTTTCCCCTCCAGCACGGTACCGCGATCCGCGGAAGAACTGGGTACAGACGCGATTCCTTCCATTGAAAAGAGCCGGGAGGCGCTGGTAACCGGAATACCTGCTTTCGAACTGTTCCATGAAACGAACCTTTGCGCCTCCAGGGGAGAGGCAAGACGTCTCATCGTCCAGGGGGGAGGTTATGTCAATGACCGGCAGCTCAAGGCCTTTGATGAAAGCATCGGCCTTGCCGATCTGGATGAGAAAGGTGAAATCCGTTTGCGGAAGGGGAAAAAGCGGTATGTGATTCTCTCCGTGAGGTGATAAAATGTTCGTTTCGCAGAGCGGTAGCTATAGATAATTTCTTTTTGTTCCAGTTATATAGAATCTTTTGAAAGAAAATTTAAATAAATGCTTGACTCCTGGAGACGGGTGGGGTAGAAACCGCGCTTGTTCGTTGACAGAGTGGGTTGAGAAAAGAAAATTTTGATTTCTGCTTGACATCACCGCCTCAAAGGATTTATAATCCCCTTTCGTCCCAAATGGGATGAGTTGCGAGACGGAAAGTTTTTTAGAAATTGTTCTTGACAGGAAATCGAAATTGGTTTAGATCTACCGACTCGTTTCTAACTGGCTCTTTGGAAATTGAATAGTGGGATAATTGATTTGTGGGTCCTTAGTACAATTGAGTAAATAAGGAGAGAAATCTCCTTCAGGATTAAAAACTTGAGAGTTTGATCCTGGCTCAGAACAAACGCTGGCGGCGTGCCTAACACATGCAAGTCGTACGAGAAAGGGTCCTTCGGGATCTGAGTAAAGTGGCGCACGGGTGAGTAACGCGTGGATAATCTGCCCTTCAGTTGGGAACAACTCATCGAAAGGTGGGCTAATACCGAATAACACTGTGAGACTTTGGTCGAACAGTCAAAGAGAGCCTCTGCTTGCATGCCCTCGCTGAAGGATGAGTCCGCGTACCATTAGCTTGTTGGTAGGGTAATGGCCTACCAAGGCGACGATGGTTAGCTGGTCTGAGAGGATGATCAGCCACACTGGAACTGAGATACGGTCCAGACTCCTACGGGAGGCAGCAGTGAGGAATCTTGCGCAATGGGGGAAACCCTGACGCAGCAACGCCGCGTGAGTGAGGAAGGTCTTCGGATCGTAAAGCTCTGTCAGTTGGGAAGAAATGCCTGAGGGTTAATACCCTTCAGGCTTGACGGTACCAACAGAGGAAGCACCGGCTAACTCCGTGCCAGCAGCCGCGGTAATACGGGGGGTGCAAGCGTTGTTCGGAATTATTGGGCGTAAAGAGCGTGTAGGCGGCCTGATGTGTCAGATGTGAAAGCCCTGGGCTTAACCCAGGAAGTGCATTTGAAACTGTCAGGCTTGAGTAGGGGAGAGGGAAGTGGAATTCCTGGTGTAGAGGTGAAATTCGTAGATATCAGGAGGAACACCGGTGGCGAAGGCGACTTCCTGGCCCTATACTGACGCTGAGACGCGAGAGCGTGGGTAGCAAACAGGATTAGATACCCTGGTAGTCCACGCCGTAAACGATGTTCACTAGGTGTTGGGGGTATTGACCCCCTCAGTGCCGGAGCTAACGCATTAAGTGAACCGCCTGGGGAGTACGGTCGCAAGACTAAAACTCAAAGGAATTGACGGGGGCCCGCACAAGCGGTGGAGCATGTGGTTTAATTCGATGCAACGCGAAGAACCTTACCTGGGCTTGACATCCACGGAACCTGCTGGAAACAGTGGGGTGCCCTTCGGGGAGCCGTGAGACAGGTGCTGCATGGCTGTCGTCAGCTCGTGTCGTGAGATGTTGGGTTAAGTCCCGCAACGAGCGCAACCCTTGTCTTTAATTGCCATCATTAAGTTGGGCACTTTAAAGAGACTGCCGGTGTTAAACCGGAGGAAGGTGGGGATGACGTCAAGTCCTCATGGCCTTTATGCCCAGGGCTACACACGTGCTACAATGGGTGGTACAAAGAGCAGCAAACTCGCGAGAGTAAGCGAATCTCAAAAAGCCATCCTCAGTTCGGATTGAAGTCTGCAACTCGACTTCATGAAGTTGGAATCGCTAGTAATCGCGGATCAGCATGCCGCGGTGAATACGTTCCCGGGCCTTGTACACACCGCCCGTCACACCCGGAAAATTGATTGCACCAGAAGTCGTTGAGCTAACTGCTATTTATAGTAGAGGCAGATGCCTACGGTGTGGTTAGTAATCGGGGTGAAGTCGTAACAAGGTAGCCGTAGGGGAACCTGTGGCTGGATCACCTCCTTTCTAAGGAGTAAGTAAGTGAGATATCGAATGATATCAAAACTCTTACATGCCTAGGTCAGTACCCGCAAGTCAATATCCCCTATTCATGATTGTTCTACCGATTAGTCAGATAATCCAAGGGCCTATAGCTCAGTTGGTTAGAGCGCACGCCTGATAAGCGTG
>Ga0247841_10004480_pt1 | contig 23927 bp, 21 predicted proteins | sample LaCruzMarch2015__2_FD_192410 | JGI IMG/M metagenome (GOLD analysis project Ga0247841, IMG submission 192410) | Freshwater microbial communities from meromictic Lake La Cruz, Castile-La Mancha, Spain - LaCruzMarch2015_18m | ecosystem: Environmental > Aquatic > Freshwater > Lake | place: Spain... | reverse complement strand
ACCCTCTGCTCCGCAATACAGCCAGCTTATCCCGCTCTTCTTTCGTTAAATGTGTGTATGCCATACCTGCCTATTATATTACAGCAGGTCCTGTTAGTTTGTTGCACTAGCGATTTGAACTCGTGACCGGCTCATTTTATAGCCCGGGATTTATACAGGAATATTGTAGCAAATAGATTTAGCGGAAAACCCACTCCGAACATCCAAAACCCCGGTCAGGCCACCTTCACGCCTTTTCCCACCCAGATAAAGGCAGCGGGGAGGATCAGACACTGACAGTGATTGCTGAGGATGGAACTTTCCTCCGGCAGGATGGAAACTATGCCATTGGTCCAGCTCACATAGCGTATATGCTCCGCGTCAAGCCATTCATACACCCTGGGCCCCACTCTGGGCATTATTGTCCATACCACGGCTTTGTCCCAGGGGATCTCTCCGGCGTCAGATGAAAATTTTATCTCAGGTATCTTTTTAAATAACGAATCCATGATAAACTCCTTAGAAAGAGGCAAAGCAGTCTAGAGGTATAGCAGTTTAGATGCACAGCAATTTAGTTGCGCCTCTAAATCACTGCATTGCTTTACATCCAAGTTGCTAGACGGCTTTGCGTCTAAATTGCTGTGCATCTATAATTGCTAAATATTCTTGATCGCGGACTGTACCCCGAATTCTGTCCAGCGCCTTGCGACGCCTGGAGGATCATTTATCTTGTGCGGCCCACTCTGCGCTTCCACCCTTTCGGGTGAAGGACGGGCAGTCCGTAACGCATGTTTGGCCTTGCTCCGGGCGGGGTTTGCAATGCTTTGCCGGTCGCCCGGCAAACGGTGCGCTCTTACCGCACCTTTTCACCCTTACCTGAGGCCTTACGGCCCCCGGCGGTATACTTTCTGTTGCACTTTCCGTGGCTCGGGGATATGGCCCCGACCCCCCGGCCTATGGCCGCTTAACGGCTTTGGACCGGCGCCTTGCCGTATGGAGTTCGGAAGTTCCTCCCCTCCCGCAAGCAGGAAAGGCGACCCTCCGTCCGCGATCAAAAAATTTAAGACACTAAAAGCCTATAGCTTATGGCAAAAGACCTTCAGCATTAATGGTCTTGCCCATATAGATAATCCGCTGGCAGTTATCACAGAAAACCAGCGCGTCCGGGGTTTTGATATCGACTATTTTTTGCGCCGTAAGACCCATATTGCAGCCGCCGCAGGAGATATGGCCGCTCTTATCCTCTTTAACGTGCACTATCGCCAGCCCTTTGCGCTGGGCCCTGATAAACTCGTATTTTTCTATTATCTCGGCGCTTATCTTCCCGGCGGCATCAGTGCGCGCCGCCTTGGCGGATTCAAGCGTGGTTTCCATGTTCTTTTTCTCGTCTGACAGATCTTTCGTCCGCACATTTTTCTCTTCCTCCAGTTTTTTCACTTCCTGCTGGAGCCTGCGGTCCTCCGCTGCGGCCTTATCCACCGAATCCATAAGTCCCAGAATAGCGGTTTCGGTGTCGTCCTGGTCTTTCTTGGCCCGCTCTATCTCGGTCAGCAGCGCTTTGAAAGCGTTATTATCTTTGACCATGTTCAGGTCGCGTTGGTGTTTCCTTATCTCTTCATCTTTTTCAGCTATCAATAATTCTTTGGATTTTTTTTCCACCTGAAGCTTAACAAGGGTGTCCTTGGCGGTCTGCATGGTGCCCTTTTTTTCCTCAAAAGCATCGTCAAGGGCCTGTATTTCCAGCGGAACGGAAGCGATCTTCCTGGCCAGATCGTCTATTGCTTTATCCCTGGCCTGAAGGTCTATCAGAGATTTTATTTCCGTAGTATGCATTAAATTCATATTTTCCTTGCCCGTAAAATTATACCAATAAACACTTGAGGGGAAAGATTCAAACCTGACACCCGATCCTTCGGTCTTCTGCTCTTCTATGATAGCCCAAGGCGCGCGCGGATCTTTTCCAGTTCCCTGACTTTATCCGGGGGGATAAGCCGACCGCCTCCGGCCAGCGCTGCCGCCAGCGTTATCTTGGCGGCCTGCTCCACCGTCTCCATTCGCTGAAAAGCCGTTTCCAGGCTCCGTCCGCAGGTCATGACTCCGTGATTGGCCAACAGTATGGCGTCATGCTCCTTGACCAGCCCGGCTATGGACTCTGTCACCTCATCGGTGCCGGGAGTGGCATATTCAGCCAGTGGCACCGAACCCAGAGCGATGACCATCTCGGAAGTAAGCGGCTGATCCAGCGCCATGCCCGCGCAAGCGAGTCCGGTGGCAAGCGGCGGGTGCGCGTGCACCACAGCCATCGCGCCGGGCTTTTGTTTGTACACGCACAGGTGCAGACGATACTCGGAGGAAGGTTTTTTTCCGCTGATAACCCTGCCGTCCATACCAAGTTTAGTGAGATCTCCGGAAGCTAGCGCCCCCTTTGAAACACCGGAGGGAGTGATAAGGATAGAACCATCGCCCAGCCTGACGCTGATATTACCGTCCGTAGCCGGAACAAAACCGAGGGCGTAAAGTCTGCGCCCGATTTCAACGATCTGTTTTCTTAATTCTTCTTCAGTCCGCGCACCCGTTTCCGGCTTGTGACCTGTAACCTGCGCCCTGCGCCCCGAGACCTGCCCCTCATAATCCATCCAGTCCCGCGAGAGCGGGCTCAAGATGGCGTTCTCCGGAATATTTCCGGAGTTTTTCCTCAGTTCCCAGTCGCTTATAAAAACCCGTTTTTTTATTTCCGGTTTTTTGGTCATCGGATATTTTTTAGTATCTCTTTAGTGGCTTTGGAGCGGTTTAAGGTGTAAAAGTGCACGCCGGGCGCCCCGTTCTTAAGCAGCTCTTCCACCTGGCGCGATGCGTATTCCACACTGAACTTTAAGAGCGAATCCTTATCGCCGGCGTATTTTTCTATATTTTCTTTTACTTCCCGAGGTAACAACACGCTGAACATATTGGGGAAATTATTGAGCTGTTTGTAGCTGGTAAGAGGCATAAGGCCTGGAATGATCGGCACACTTACCCCGGTCTTACGCGCCTTTTCCACGAACTCAAAATAGAACCTGTTCTCAAAGAACAGCTGAGTGATAATAAATTCCGCCCCGGCTTCAATTTTGGTCTTCAAGGCCCGGATGTCGGAATCCAGATCCGGGGCTTCCGGATGCTTTTCGGGATAGCCCGCGCCGCCGATATTGAAACCGCCTATTTCTTTTAGGTCCGCGGCCAATTCGCTGGCGTATCGGTAATCCTTCTTGGGCGGACGGCCTTCTATATTATGCATATCGCCGCGCAGGGCCAGAATATTTTCGATATTCATGACCTTCAGCCGTTCGGCGATGCCCCTTATCTCCGCCTTGCTATGGCCGATACAGGTAAGATGGGCCATAACTTCCAACCCTAACTCCGCCTTAATAGAACCGGAAAGGTCAACGGTCCTGTACGGCGCGACTCCGGTGGAAGAATTGGTGATGGAAATAAAATCCGGCCCGAGAGCTTTCAGGTCTCTTATAGTGTCAAAAAGCTTTTCCGAATCCTCCTTTGTCTTTGGAGGATAGAATTCGAAAGAAAATACTTTGCCCGGTTTCTGGAGTCTTTCCGTTATTTTCATGTATACGTGAAGCCGCTATTAATTGTTCGCCTGCAATCAGTTACCAATTACTGATTACCGGCCACTGGTTACCGGTTACTATTTATTCCGGCAGCCCCATCCTTGACGGCGGCCAGTAGATGAACCAGGCCTTGCCCTTTATAAGATAGGCCGGCACCGGTCCCCAGTAGCGGGAGTCGCAAGATCGGTCCCGGTTATCCCCCATCATCATGTAATGGCCTTGGGGCACCGTGACAGGGCCGAAATTATCCCTGACCAGCTCTGAAACTCTTTTGGCCAGCGTGCGGTTCTCCCAGAAGAGCTGGTAGTCGGCAGGCGTCACTTTGCTGCTATGCGGCCTTGGGTACCGCACCGGATCCTGATACTGGGCGTATTGCTCATACGGTAATTTAGTCCCGTTAATAAACACCACGCCGTTTTTGAGTTCGACCGTCTCGCCGGGCAAGCCGATGACGCGTTTTATAAAATCCTTTCCATATTGACTGCCGCCGCATTGCTCCTCTGCCGGGTCAAAGGACGGAAACTGGAAGACCACGATATCCCCGCGGTTTATTTTTCTGAAGTTCAATATCTTCTTATGCGTGTAAGGGATCTTGAACCCGTAAACAAATTTATTTACAAAGAGATGGTCGCCTTCAAGGAAAGTGACCCGCATAGAGCCTGAAGGTATCTTGAACGCCTGAACAAAGAGATACATGACCACGGAGGCCAGCACCACGGCCGAGAAAATAGTTTCAGACCACTCCATGTCCTCTTTTACGACATCCGTCTTGGGCGCGTGGTGTTTAGCCGCGGATGCCTTCCCGTCTCTCACCGCGGGTTTCCCGCCAACCCTTAAATACGCGGCCAGGCCGCAGACCAGGCCGGCAATAAGCCCGTAAATGATCTGCTTTTGGGAAAACAGCACGGCGGTCACAACTTCCCCTTTGCGGTTATCCAGACTAACCATCAGAAGCAGCGCGCCGGCAAAAAACACGACGGCGATGAATACAGCGTGCCAGACGCGCACAAATTTATCGGATTTAAATTTACCCTTCTCATTAAACTGATGGGTAAGGAACAGGTATATCCCCACCAGAATGCCGATCCAAAAAAGTTTAGCTTCCACAATGTTTCTCCTTATTGTCGACACTGAATTTAAAATCGTCTGCCATAAGGGCGCAGCGCCCGCCATAAGCTATATGCGTCTGTTCCAGCCGCGCCATAGGCGATACGCTAGTTTTTATTCTGCCTATAGCCTACGGCGTGAGAATCCGGCAAGCCGGATTCTCACTTGTTCTGCCCTATCTTCAACAGCGACATAAAAGCTTCCTGCGGGATTTCCACGGAGCCCAGCAGCTTCATTTTCCGCTTGCCTTCTTTTTGCGCCTCAAGGAGCTTGCGTTTGCGCGTGATATCGCCGCCATAACATTTTGCCAGAACGTCCTTGCGAATGGCGCCTATAGTCTCCCTGGCTATTATCTTTCCGCCCACCTGAGCCTGGACCGCTATCTCGAACATATGCCGGGGAATCAGGTCCTTAAGCTTCTCGCAAAGCAGCCGGGAATTTTGAAGCGCCTTCGCGCGATGCACGATAAAAGATAAAGCGTCAACTGTTTCAGCGTGCAGCAGGATCTCTATCTTTACCATGTCGGAGGACCTGTACTCGTAAGGTTCGTAATCGAAAGAAGCGTAGCCTTTCGAAACAGATTTAAGCTTGTCGTAAAAGTCTATGATGATCTCGCTCAGCGGCAGATAATATTCCACTATCACCCTGGTGGCGGAGATATATTCTATCTTCACATGCTCGCCGCGTTTTTCCTTCAGAAGGTTCATGATCCCTTCCATGTAAACCAGCGGCGCGATAATATTGGCGCGCACATATGGCTCCATGATATCAATAACATCGCCGTAATGCGGGAAATCCGCGGGGTTGGTGACCTCCAGGTATTTGCTTTCCTTAGAAGTGGAATGGGTTTTGGCCAGAACCTTATATATAACGTTCGGATTGGTGGCGATAAGCGGAATGTTAAATTCGCGCTCGATGCGCTCGCGGATAATATCCATGTGCAGCAGCCCCATAAAACCAAGCCGGAAGCCGAAACCCAGGGCCTTAGAAGTCTCGCCCTGGAAATTAAAAGACGAGTCCGTCAGATTCAGCTTCTCTATGGCGGTTTTCAGGGAGGTATAATCAGTGGTATTCACCGGATAAAAACCGGCAAAAACCACCGGATTGACATCTTTATAGCCGGACAGCGGTTCGGCCACCGGCTTCCCCTTTTCGAACATTGTGTCGCCCATCTTGATCTCGTGGATATCCCTTATACCGGCGATAATATAGCCCACTTCCCCGGTCTTTATGGACTCGGCCTTCACGAGCTTGGGCGTGAGGTAACCGACCTCTTCCACCTTATAGGTTGCTCCGTTAGAATAGAAAGAAATATGCTTCCCCGCTGAAATGGCTCCGTCCACGACCCGGGTGAAGATGATAACGCCTTTATAGACGTCGTAGAAAGAATCGAAAACCAGAGCTTTAAAAGGCGCGGCGGGGTCGCCCACGGGCGGTGGCACCTCGCTGATGACGCGCTCAAGAACCTCTCTGGCGCCGCGGCCGTCCTTGGCGCTTATGCGCGAAGAGTCTCTCGGATCTTTGAGCACTTCCCATATCTGCTCCTCGGTGGCATCCGGATTCGCGTGCTCAAGATCTATCTTGTTTATGACGGGAATAATGGTCAAACCCAGCGACTGCGCAAGATGCGCATGAGCCAGCGTCTGCGCCTCCACCCCCTGCGAGGCGTCAACCAAGAGTATCGCTCCCTCGCAGGCGGCCATGGCGCGCGAAACCTCGTAGGAAAAGTCCACATGGCCGGGAGTGTCTATCAGATTAAGGATGTAATCCTTGCCGTCCGCTTCGGACTTATAGAGCATCCTGACAGCTTTGGCTTTTATAGTGATGCCGCGCTCGCGCTCAAGCTCCATGCCGTCCAGAAACTGTTCCTTCATCTGGCGTTCCGGGATAGTATTAGTGAGCTGTATAAACCGGTCGGCCAGTGTGGATTTGCCGTGGTCTATGTGGGCGATGATGGAGAAGTTTCTGATATTCATTATTACAAGTGGTAAGTCATTGAAAGATAATCCTTAATCATTACGCGTTATTTCACTTCCTCCTCGATAATGCGGCGTATTTCCGCCGCGGTGGGAAGCCCCAGCAGATGCTGTGCCAAAGCCGAAAATTTTTCAAAATTCATGGAACGAACCGCGTACTTGGAGCGCAGCTGCATCTTTATGGGCACGGAAAGGATGTCCACACCCAACCCAACCAGCACAGGTATGGCGTAAGGGTCGGAAGCCATCTCCCCGCAAACCGAGACCGGCTTTCCTTTTTTGTGCGCTGTCTGGACCACCAGATTGATAAGCCGCAGGACCGCGGGATGGAACGGCTCGTAAAGTTCGGAAACATACTGGTTTATGCGATCCACCGCCAGCGTGTACTGCACCAGATCGTTAGTGCCGATGGAAACGAAGTCTATCTCGCTAAGGAGAGAATCAAGAATGATCGCCGCGGCCGGGATCTCTATCATGACGCCGAATTCCGGATCGCCATTTATGGCGTAGCCTTCCTCTGCCAGCTCTGTTTTGACGTTCTGGGCTATCTTTTTTACCGTGCACAGCTCGTCAAGAGACGAGAGCATGGGGATCATAATTTTAATGTTCGCCTCGGTATTGGATTTATAGATAGCCCGGAGCTGGGTCTTAAGCAGTTCCGGATACTTTATGAACAGCCGTATACCGCGAAACCCCATGAACGGATTGCGCTCATCCTTGAGACCCTTGATGCCAAGCTGAGTGGCGCGGTCTCCGCCTATATCCGCGGTCCTTATAGTGACCGGCAGATGCGGAACGGCTTTGGCGATGGTGGAATATGATTTAACCTGCTCCTCCTCGGTAGGAACCGACTCGCGGTTCATGTAGAGGGACTCCGTCCGAAAAAGACCCACGCCTTCAGATTTTATGGCAGCAAGCTCGGCGGCGTCCTCGGCGGAATCCACATTGCACATCAGGCTTATTTTGTGCCCGTCACGCGTTGTGGCAGGAAGGCCTTTCAGTCGCAGGAAAAAATGTTCCTGTTTATGCAGCTCCTCTTTGCGAACTTTATACTTCTCTATTATCTCCGCGGTGGGCGCGATAATGACCATCCCCTGCTCGCCATCCACAATAATGGTATCACCGCTTACGATCTGGCGGCTGATATCCGAAAGCCCGACCACCGCGGGAATGCCCATGCTCTGCGCGAAGATGGCGGTATGGCTGGATTTTGACCCCAGATCCATGCAGAAACCAAGCACTTTATTGGACTCTCTTATATGCAGGGTGTCGGACGGGTACAGATTATGCGCGACGATGATCACCGGCTCCTTGAGCTCCTTAAGCGTAACTTTTTCACGGTTGACGAGATTGGAAAGTATTTTTTTACCCACATCAAAAAGGTCGTGTTTGCGCTCGTGAAAAAACTCGTCGTCTATCTTCTCAAATTCCTCTTCAGCCTTGTCCAGGATCTCCGAAAGCGCGAATTCCGCGTTGACGCCTTTGGTCACGATCAGCTTTGGAACCTCCTTGGTGATCAGCGGATCCTGCAGGATCAGGTGATGCGCGTCTATAAGCTTAGCGTGCTGCTTGCCAAGCACATTAAGCACTTTGGAGCGGATGGCGTCCAGATCAAGCTTGGTCTTCCCCAAGGCGTCCTTAAAGCGCTTTATTTCGGCCTTAAGCTTATCCTTGGGAATATCCTTCTGCTCTATAAGGATATTTTCCTCTTTGACGATATGGGCTTTACCTATGGCTATGCCGAGGCTTGCCGCGATACCTTTTTTTATCAGCATAAATCAATTATCCCCTGAATGATCTGATTCAAAATTTCGGATTCCGGATTAAAGACTGTTCCGGCAATATCAAACCTTCAATTCTCAATCCTTACTCCTCACTCCTCATCGAAATTTTTAACGAAGAGTTCCCGGATCGCCTCAAAGGCCTGCGCCTCGTCGGCGCCGTTAGTGACGATGGTGATAACGGAGCCCTTTCCCGCCGCCAGCGTCATGATACCCATAATGCTCTTGGCGTTTACTTCTCTCTTATCCTTTATAATCTTAATATCGCAGGCGAAGCGTGAGGCGGTGTTGGCTATCATGCCTGCCGGGCGAGCGTGAATACCCAGTTCGTTGGTGATCTTGATGTCTTTTTTGGTCATAAGTATATATTAAACTTTTCCGGATTAAAAATCGTGAACACCGCCACTGAAACCGCGACAATTATCCCCATGGCGAAAAATATAGAACGCCCGAATTTTCTGGTGACGCGCTGCAGCGTCATAACACATAAGACCAAAGCGAGTTTCAGCGCAAGATGGCCTTTAGATTCTCCCGGAAGGTTATGAACGATAAGCAGACCGAAAGCCCCAAGAACTATCAACAGCGAAAACGCGAAACCTGTAACGCTGAGTCTCCGTATAAGCTCCGGCCAGCGCATGGCATCAAGGCCGCAATTGGCCAGACCGCCGCAAGCATAACCCTTTTTCAGCCCGATCCAGCGCAAATAAACGGCAAACGTTCCGTAAACGACTATACCGGCCAAAGGCCCGCTGAACACGACCAGCGCGGAAGGCCGGTAACCATCACCGGTAAAAAGCCAACCGTAAAAACCGGTTAAAAACCAGATCACTATGCAAAACTGGGTAGTAATAGGTTTAAGCCGGCCCCAGAAAACACGGTCACCTATAGACGCGAAACCAGCCGACAGGGCCTGCTTGACCCCGATCAGTTTCTTCTCTAATTCCGTGTTCCCGGGAGCGCGGGCAAGCCCCTCTTCCATTTTAATTACATTCCCGAGCACGAAGCCGACCATATAAGGCTGTGTGTTAAAAAGGCCAAGATGCCGCAGAACCGCGGCGTTAAAAGCTTCTTTTGAAGCGTAAATCCGCCTGAGCGCGGGCGTTATGGCGAACGCGAACCCCAAGTTCTGCAGCCTCTCATAGTTCCAGCCGGCCTGTATCATAAATGACCGGAAAAAAACAGTGACTAGCGGCAAACGGCTAGCGGCCAACCCCGAATCAGGAAGTTGCTCTTTATCCGGTTCTATACTCATAATTGTTTCATCATCGTTCACTTACCACTTATTGCTTATAACTTACTCCTTACCGCTTCCCACTTATCACTAACCACTACTTCTTATATACCTGCGTGCTGAATCTGAAATAAAGTCCACTCAGGCCCAGCCAGGGCATAAGCGAATATGCGAAGTCCGAGGCACGGAGCAAAGCACCGAAACCGGCGCATAATCCCAAGCCGTATCCCAGCGCGAGCAGCCATGAAAAAATAAAAACATAAGATCCGGTCATAGCGCTCTCAGCAAGGAGCGAGCCGGCTAGCCGGCGCTCCAGCCTGAGAGTCCCATCCTTCGCCTGGGCCTCTATGCCCGCTATCCATGAAGAACGCAGCACGCGGAGACGATATTCAAGATTCGCGTACAAAAACCCCGCCAGAATACCGAAAAAAAAGGCTGTGGATTCCGGCAGTCCGCCATACGCGAAACCCAAAACCCCTACCGCGGCCGCCACAAGCCCACAGGGCGGAACGACACCGCCGACCGGGATGAAGTCGAGATAAATAAGTTCGGTCAGCAGACCTATCTTGGCGCCCTCAGCAGGACACCCATTCAGCCATCCCAGCGCCGGGCCCACCAAAGCCGGTCTGGAGATAAGAAACTGCCCCGCCTGGACATTATCAAGCTGGAGCAGGCCGGCGAAAAGACTTGAGATAAGGGCTTTCAGAGCTATAATCATATTACGACAGTGGTTAGTGATACGTGGTAAGAAATTCCATGAAGCTTATTCATTAATTCTCACTGCTTAATTCTTCCATTCACAGATCACTGTTTTATTGCTTCCATCAGGTCTATCGGCTTATCGGTGGGGACCCCGCGCCCCTCCAGTTCCACCCCGGCTCCGGATATGAACTTGAGGTATACGCAATCCTCCTCACTCAGAAATATCGCCTTACCGATTGAAACATTCTTGCCGGCGGAGTAATGCATGCCGCCGATATTAAGAGAGGGAATCTTGAGACCTTTAGAGATCATATCTGCCGCCTCTTTCAAGCCTGGCAGCAGGACCAGAATTCTTCCTGCGGATGGGTGGCCGTTAAGATAGTTAAAAGCGTCAGTCACTCCCAAAATCTTCAGCGCCACTCCTTCCGGAGTGGAAAAACGCATTATGGTGCTCCTGACATCATCGGCTAATATCTCATCGGAGATAACCACTATTTCGTCAGCCCGGAGATGGGGGACCCATGCTTCAACTACCTGGCCGTGAATAAGCCTGTCGTCTATCCGAAATAAAGTAATTGGCATAAAATATTTTAACTGAGGAGTAAGCGCTACTTACCGGCTGCCGGACCCCGCAACAACATGCTCTTGACCTCGCAGATGGCCTTCCTGCCGTCCGCGAGGATCTTACTTACGAGTCCGTCAAAATCCAGATTTTTCCGGTAGGCAAAAGCTGAGGTCAACATATTAATATTCACGCCGCAGATCACGGCGGTTTTAGAGATATCTTTAACCAGCGGCAGCACGACATTCATTGGCGTTCCGCCCGGCATATCTATAAGGAAGATCAATCCGTCGTCCGAAAGCATCTCCGCGCTGGAGGTCTCTATAGCGTTTTTAATCTTCTCCAGCGACATCCGCTGAGATATGGAGATGTTCTTCACCCCATCATGCTGAACGCCCACTATACCTTCAGCCGCTTCAATAAGATAGGCGCCGAACTCGCCATGGGTGATAACGATGATGTTTATCATAAATTACAACTCTTATTTGCAATATAAAAAATTGCCATTCGCTATTGGCCATTTGCCGTACGCAGAAACAGTAAAGGGACTTCCTTATAAAGCATATGGCATACAGCTAACGGCAAATGGCCGTCTTTTTCTGCGTATGGCATACTACTTCCTGATATCCCTGTGATACTCCGAAACCGAGAAACCGAATCTGGAAAGACTTTCAGCGACCTGGTGAGCGATAAAAACGCTGCGGTGCCTGCCGCCTGTACAACCGATAGCGATAGTGAGGTATGACTTGCCCTCCTTGATATAAAGCGGCAGAAGATGCTTTATCTGCCCGGTATAGTCTTTTATAAAGGTCTTAAAGCCCGGCTTGTTCCGTATATAGTCGCCTACGGGGCGGTCCAAGCCGGTCCTGCGCTTTAAACGCGGAATATAATTAGGGTTGGGGAGGAACCGCACGTCCATCACCAGGTCAGCGTCCAGCGGAATGCCGTATTTATAACCGAAAGATATAACCGTAAGCTTCATCTCGGTGGAGCGTTTAAGCTCAAGCGCCCCGGAAAGGATCTCTTTTAATTCTCCCAGTGTCAGTTTGGAAGTATCCACAACCTTGTTGGCCCGCTCTTTCAGACCGGAAAGAATTTTCCGTTCTTCCCTTACCGCTTCGGAAATATTTTTGCCGAGCGGATGGCGATGGCGCGTCTCAGAAAATCGCTGCAGAATTATGGGGTCGGCGGCGTCCAGGAATATAACTTTATAATCCAGACCGAGTTTGCGCAGGATATCCAGGGATTTCACAAAACCTTTGAAGAAACGACCCTCTCTTATGTCTATGCCAAGTGCGACTTGCCTGAAATGCCTGTTTGTTTTTACCAGTTCGGAAAAAGCCGGAATAAGTGCGACAGGAAGATTGTCTATGCAATAAAAACCAAGGTCCTCGAAGCACTTGAGCGCCTGGCTCTTTCCGGCGCCGGACATACCGGTGATAATAAATATTTTTCCGTCAGTTTTTTTGGAGTTCATGGTATTCAACATTTTTGCCATAGGCCATAAGCACAATTACATCCACAATAAAACTATTCGTTTACTATATGCCGTAAGCCATAGGCAGAATATATAGAAATCACTAGAAAAGCCTACGACCTAAAGCTTATGGCGCGGCTGGAACAACCGTATATGGCAATCATAGCGCAAAGCGCTATGATTACTTCTTCCCCATCTCCCTTATAAGGCTTTCGTTAAATTTCTTGGCCACAAAGTAGCCCTGGTTTTTCAGGCGCTGATTGAGCGAGGCTACCTCTATGAGCACCGCGAGATTCCGTCCCGGAGTAACCGGCAGGCGAAGAGAGGGCACTTGCACTTCCAGAATGGAAACTTCGCTGGACTGCAGGCCGGTGCGATCGTAGTTGGAGAGGTTGGTCGCCCCTGTCACGCTTTCCAGTTTCACATGCATCTCTATCAGCGACTGGTCCAGAATGGAACCAATACCGAAAAGAAGTTCAACGTCTATGATGCCGAGGCCCCGGACCTCCATGTAATGTTTTATATTCTTGGGAGAATTACCGACCAACATGTAGCCGATGCGGCGCTTTATTTCCACAACATCATCGGCTATGAGTATGTGGCCGCGCTTAAGGAGTTCCAGCGCGCATTCCGATTTTCCCACCCCGGAATCGCCCTGGATAAGGACGCCCAGTCCGTACACGCTGACCAACACACCGTGAGCGTAAGTGATAGCGGCCAGTTTATCATCCAGGAAAATGGTGAGTTCGCGGATGAAGGAAGAGGTGTCAAAACTGGTCGCGAGCAGAGGGATCCCGGCCTTGCGGCAGGCATCCCTTATAACCGGGAGAGGCTTAAGCCCCCCGGTGACTATTACGCAGGGGATATCGGAATACGCGAACATTTTAGCCAGGCTGGCAACGACTTTTTTGGAGTCCTCTTTGACGCAGTAGGCGTATTCACCCTGGCCGATTATCTGAATGCGCTCGGACCGGAACTGCTCCAGGTGGCCGGCTATAGCAAGGCCGGGACGGTTGATCTCGCTGACCGTGACTTTGCGGGACAGGTTCTTGGACCCGGCTACAACCTTGAGTCCCAGGATCTTCCCGCGGAATTTAAGAAGCTCGCTTACGGTTATGGACTTGACGCTGGTATGCGTTTCCGACATGAGACTCCCTTTGTGCGGCGCGGCAACAAGAGAGCAGGAAAGCCCGGCAGTTACAAAATTAATTACCCAGCTGTCTTTCTGCCGCGCTGTCCCGCTTACGCGCTATGCTGTTATTTCTTTACCGGCAGCAGGAGGCCGTAGGTGCTGTCCAGCCGCCTGAAGACGACCTGCACCTGTTTGGAATCCCTCTCCACGAACATCCAGAAGTTGAAGCCGAGCTTCTCCATCTCCTTAACGGCCTCCTCCCTGTTCATGGGTTTTATGGGGACGTTTTTGACCACCGAAAAAACGACCTGCGGTCCCACAAGAGTCGAGAACTCGCTCATTTCAGAGCTTGAGGGGCCGCGATGTTCCGAAAATTTCTCTTTATATTTCTTAACCTGGGATTCCATTTTGGTCATGGCCTTGTCGATGGCCGGATAGAGCTCGTCGGATTCCCCCGCGGCCTTCATGGTCTGATGACCGGCGTGCACGATAACTTCGGCGGAGTGAATTTTTTTCTCCACGCTCACTATGACCTGCGCCCAGACGATATTATCAACAAACTCCGTCAGTTTGGCGAGCCTGGCTTCTATAAAATCCTTTATAGGCTGAGTAAGTTTGACCTTTCTGGCTACTGTATGTATTCTCATTTTTTCCTCCGGAGACTTTGGCGAACGCTACGACAAAACATATTTAAAAAAACAATCTCAGGCACCACGTCCCGCCACGGGACACAGCCGGACTGTATTTATGTATATTCAATCAATTTGAGCGGTCTTTTTCAACTAAAAACTAAAGCGCTGAAACCCGCGTATTTGGACTCCGGCTTACTGTTCCTGCCAGGAATCTTTTACCAGCACCACGTTCAAAGTGGGAACATTGAGTTTAGAGTTGTAAAAAACCATGGTGTTTCCAGTTCCCGAAACATTACCTACCACCCACATGGAACCGAATACATCCGAGGCGCCGGCGCGGGTAAAGTTGCCGCCGATATACAGGAATCCGTAAACACCCAGGTCGCCGCCCGACCCGCCGCTCTCGGTTGAGCTTGTGCCGATTTTATAGGTCAGCGTATTGCTTTTTAAACCCGTATCCCCGGGATACTGATTTGTAGCAGAGGTATCAAACTTCTGATATTCCCGCCAGGCATTGGGCGGCACCACGACGGTACAACCCGGACTGGCAGGGAGGGTATTGGTAGTATCGTTGCTCCTGCAGTACCGATCATCATGACCGGCGGTATCAATGGTCATGTTCCCCATCACGATAATGGTTCCCTTAACTCCGGTGTATCCTCCCCAGGTAGCGTTATGGTCCCAATACCAGGTATAGTCCTTGTCCCTGTAGGTGGTCTGGTGGAAAATATCCGACAGGGTGCAGTCGGTACAATAATCAACAGTGGCGTCGCCGTTATGGTCATAATCACAGGTAATAGGTCCGCCGTATGTATCGGAATGGCAGCATTGCATAACAGGTGTGGTAGCCGTGGTGGTAGCGACGGTGACGGTACAAGTGCAGCTGCCGCCGGCGCCGTCACTGTCGGCGCAACCGGTGCCGGTGCAGGTCTTATTGAGAATACAGCCGGTGCCGGAACCGTCGCTGTCCGTACAACCGGCGCCAGTGCAGGTCCTTGAACAATCGCAGTTGGCCCCGGGGTCAGGGCAAGAGTTGCCCGTGCACACCTTGGAGGCGCCGCTTCCCGAGCAACTGCAGCCGCTGCCGGGGTCGGTGCAACCGCTGCCGGAACAGACTTTGGTCGCGCATGAACAACTGCCGCCGGAGTCAACACAAGCGGGGCCGGTGGTGGTGTTGGAGCATGAGCAGCTGCCGCCGGGGTCGGTGCAGGCGGTGCCGGTGCAGGGGTTGTAAATATTGGTATAAGTCTCGGGGAACGCGTCCTTGCAATTAAGTGTGCCGGTCTGCGCGGCCGAGGACCGCATGGTATTGAAGTCAAATATCGGCAGGTCAGGAACATTATAGTTTGACCACCATTCAAGGCTGTCGGTATTGGGGGGATTTGTGTCATTTGTGGAGTCGCGGGGCTTAACCGTCTGCATCGAGAGCTTGCGCGGATAAGTCGGGTAACCGGTGGCCAGCACTATATCGCCCTTCGCCATAATGGGCCCCCAGTGTATGGTGCTGTCAATGTCGTCAGCGTTCAGCTGGCCGGCGGAAAGTATGGCGCCCGGCACGCTGGTATTGGTAAAAACGGCTTTAACGGTGCGTATTTCATTGCTGGCGGAGTCGCTTCCCTCTCCGACAATCGTCACCTGGTCCTCACCCGGGCCAGAGGAGATGTTAACCCGGTAACTTCCGCCGGGAACATCCGTATAAACAGAGTCAAAATGATAGCCGGTAAGGGCGCTACCCAACGCAACGGAATTATAAATGCCTGTTGAGCTCTTGACCTTCCAATAGCCGCGGTCAACAGCCGCTTCCGCCAGATTGAACGCCAGCGTTGATTTCTGGTCCTTCACCGAAACTTTCGTGTCGTCCTGCACCCACCTTACCATCACGGGAACTATTATCAGCATAAAAATAAAAATGAACAGCACCCCCACCAGCAGAAAACCGTTTCGCTTTTTCATCTCAAACCTCACTCGTTCATTATTCGCACTTTTTCCGACGCCATGTGCAGGGCCTTATTTCTTCCCTCGTAAATATTTTTCCTGAATGTGATCGAGACCGAAATTATTCCCATATCGTCGGAGCGCGGAAAGGTAAAGGCCAGGTAGCTCAGATTGCGGCTGAGCACCCGCTTGCTTGTGCCGATGACCTGATATAAAACCGTTCCCTCCTGCTGAAACACCAGAATTGAAGAAACTCCGGCCGCGGTCGCCTGCTTGGTGAAGGATATCTTGGAATAAAAAGGCTGGCCTGAAACCTGACTGATGGTGACGGTGTCGGCCCGGGCCTGTCGCAGGTTGCGCGTCAGAATATACATGATACCGCGCGCCTCCTGCTGCAGCTCCAGCTTGGTACGCACGAGTATAAACTGCCGGTTGGCCTGCATAAGGAGCGGCGCGGCCACGGCGAACAGGGCTGACACTATGCCCATCACCACCATCATTTCCATCAGCGTGAAGCCTTTCCGGCGGACTACCATGAAAAGTTCACCCCCGAAATGGTCTGTCCCGCGGTAACGGAAACATTGGCCGCCGTATTAGATGAATAGATCACGGCGCTGGCGCTGCCTACCGACGGGTAATAAGCGTAAACGCGGTACAATGACCCGTTGCGGACCTCAACCTGATAAGTGCCGTTCTCCATACTGGAAACCATATAAAAAGGCGGCCCGGTAAGTGTCGCGGAGCTTAAAGCCGGCGGCGCGGGCGGCGAACCTGTAAGCGTGGTGGTTGTAACGACTATAAGCACCCCTGTCTTTATGGGTTGGCCGCCGGAGGTCACGGTGCCGCTGATAGCACCAAGCGCTCCGGTAATAGTGAAAGTGGATGAGAACATTGTGCTGCCCATTCCAAGGATCGTCACCGTGGAGGCAATCGGGTTTGAGGCCTCAAGCGCGCCGATGGCCGGCTGAACAATGTAATAACCCGTGGACAATATCACTGAAGTAAACCGCCCGTCAGCTCCGCTCACCTGCTGGTCCTTGGCCACGCTGTTGGCGTCAAATATGGCCACTGCCACTCCGGGCAGGCCGTTAGTGCCGTCCATGGTAACCTTTCCGCTCACCCGGCCGCCCTGGTAAAGCGTAAAATCCACCCCGCCATGGATCTCCCCGGCGTCCACGGATATGGAGTTGGAAGAGGCCTGCACATACGTGGCGGAGCCGCCGGACGGGTTCGCAGTTATGTTCATCGTGCCCGGATCTACTCTTAACCTGTAGCGGCCGTCGGTGCCGGTGTTGGTTGATGTCGCTCCGCCTGAAGTTACAGTTATTCCGTTTAGCGCCGCGCCACCGACATTGAGAACACGGCCGGCAATTATGCCCTGGCTGTTGCTTTGCGTAAGAAAAGTGGAAGTGCTGTCAAAAATGTAAACCGACCCCGGAGAGGGCACTGAAACGGTGGACCTCTCAAGGCTGTATATCCCGCTTGAAATAAGAGTTGTCCAGGCGCCGGTGGCTACATCCACAAGTGAGAAATAGGCGTAGGATTGCGCGTTGGGGGACGGATTAGCGTAAATCACGGCCTCGGTAGACGCAGAAAGTCCGTCCGCGCAGGAAATCACGGCTCCAGCGGCCGGGGTGCCCGATATCACCGGTTTCACTCCGGAAAAAGAACCATGCGGAGGCGAGTCCAGTAAGGTCATGTAATCATAAAAATCAAGGCTGTTATTGTTGGAATCGTAGGCGGGACCGTAGTTAGAATTTACGCCGCTGAAATCGCTTGTACTTGTGAAACGGGTATAAGCCTCGTTGTGGGAAAGCCCGGTGGTCTGGATGATAGCGGCTCCTTCATAAAACGGCGCGGGATGGTAGCTTTTATTCCAGCCGACCTTATCCAGCACTGTTCCGTCCGAGATACTGTAAAGCTTAACGGCGCCGCCGCCTTCATTGCTGGGGATGACTCCGTCGTCCCCGTCAACCGGAATAATGTTGTCCTGCGTCGCAAAATACGGGAAACTCGAAGTCGGATTGCCTGGCGCCCAGACGGCGTCCGCGTCCACAACCTCGCCGCCCGCGACCACGGTGCCGGTATTAGCGAAAAGGTAATAACCATGGCTTGGGATCTCGTCGTTGTAATAGGTAATCTGTATGGTCTTCTCCGATAAATCCGAGGCGCGCTGGAATTTAAGACCTATATTTCCGCCCATGGTCCAGGTGAATGTGGACGGATTAAAGACTTCCACATACTCCTGGTCAAAGTTAGGCGTAACGGAAACGTCAATAGTGCTGCCTACCACCTGGCTGATCACAAGATGATCGTTAAGCCAGGGATAACCTATGATCCTGCCTGTTCCTATTTTCGCCATATCGAAATTATTTGTCTGTGTGTTGCCGGCCGCTATAACCACGCTCTTCGTGGCCGTGTAATAACCGGTGGCGGAAACCATAAGAGTATAAGTCCCGGGGGTGGTAATTATATTATACAGCCCTGAAGAACTGGTTGTGTCGCTGCAACCTGACGCCTCAACCACCTGAACCAGCGCCCCGCCGATAACCACTGAGGACGTGGTTCTGATCACGCCGTTAAAGACGACATTGGATATTATAGTGTCCGGATTACTCAGAATGCTGCGCACTGTCACTTTTCGCTTGCCTCTTCCGGACTCCCACATTACGGTTATGGTGATACGCTTCATGCCGGTATCCGCGATATTAGGCGCGAGCGTTGCAAGCGCGCCAGAATCCTCTTTTATCCCCTGCACATAGGTATAGCGCGTATAGGTAACGCCCGCCTCCATGATCTGTTCCGGAGGAAAGTAGCCCATATCATATTCAACCACTTCCGGGGCGAAGTCGATTATATTGTAAGCGGGGCTGGAAGTCACAATTACCTGGTAATATGACTTCTGTTTTAATATCTGCATCTTTTCCTGCGCCAGGTTGGAAGCAAGCGTTTTGTTTTTGGCAAGCTGCACGGATTTTTGTATGTATTCGAAGGAGCCCATCATGCCTACTACGCCTATGGTAAGGATAGCGAGCGCTACCATAAGTTCCACCAGCGTGAACCCGCCGCGGCGGCCCGGGAAGTTATCGCCCGAAAACAAACCTTCTACACCGGAGAATATCCGGCACAGGCTGAAATGCTTGTTCAATAACCGCATCTGTAATCCTTGCAACCACTCAACGGCAGTTGTGAGTCCCGCCCCTGGTCTGAAATTTAACACGTATAAACACGCGACAAATCCACAACCGTCGCGCTCTGAGCCAAAAAACCGGCTGAGCGCGGCAGAAACCAACCACTAGTCACTGCCCACTAACCACTTTTTTATTACGGGTACGAGCCCGCGTCTTCATCCGCTTCGGCCGGAGCTTCCTTTCCGGTGGGCTTGGCGCCCGCCGGCTCGTCAGCCATTATATCCTCTACCGGTTCCTGAACTGCGGGGGCGGCCTTTTTCTTCAGCGCACGCTTCTTTCGGGGCGCGGACTGGTCCGCGGCCGGGGCCTTGTCAACCACTACCTGTCCCGTTTCCTCGTCGGTATCCGTGAGAAGAGGGGCAGCGGCTTCACCGCCGGCTTTGGCTTTCTTTCTCTTTATAACTTTCCGCTTCTTCACGGCCTTTGAAGCCTCTACGGAAGCCTCTGCCGGCTTCCTTCTGGCCGCAAGCATGGCGTCGTAAGTCTGGCGCTGTTCGTCATCCAGAAACTCGCGGATCGCGTCCGGCAGATCCTTGCTTATCCTGGTCATCTCGTATTTTAATTCATTTACCTTGAACCGCCATTTTTTCTCTTCGGCGGAAGCCTTGTCATATTCCTTGAACAACTTGTCGAAATTTTTGCTCTTCTTGTCCACGGCAGCTTTAATGCGCTGCTCCTGCTTGGTGCTCAGGCGCAGTTCGGCGGTCAGATCAGCCAGAACCTTCTGGGAGTCCGGCCTCTGTATATCAGCTTCCGCGACCGGTGCAGCCACTGCGGCCTCCATACCGGGCAGCGCCGGCAAACATTGGTCATCAGCCTTAACCGAGGGCGCGAGTAGCGCCAACGCCGCGCAAATAATGAATTTTCTGGTCATTAAGCCTCCATATCTATGATCCTGCCGCGCTTCCGGCCTTTCAGCAGGGGCGGCGCAAACTGAATTATAACATAAAATATTTGTACATTGACATTGTGCGCCGGCCTTGTTATATTATTAATGGATTTAGCTGATTTTCGGCCCCGGAAACCTGTTTTTTATGGAAGAAGAAAGAAAAGAAAAAAGTTCAGTCCTGTGGATTTACCTTATCCCTGTCTTTATCCTCGCCGCGTGGCCCGCGTTCCAGTGGATGAAGAAGGCCAATAACGACAATATTGAACTTTCCAAGGACGACTATTCGCTCTTCAATTCGCAGGAAGGCGAGATCCGCAAGACGGCCGCGGCCGCTACCCCCGAATTCAACGACGGTATTATGGGCGTTCGGTATAAATCAAAGCCCGGCAAAACTGCGAACGAAGATTTCATCACCGAAGAGCGGGAACAGAAAAGGGCGTCTGCCGGGAAGCGGCCCTCAACCGTGAACCAGGGACGGGAAAAACAGGAAGTAACAGACCCGATAAAGGCGCAGGAGCAGCGATCTATCGGCTTCACCAGCGGCTTCATGGAGGCCGCGGCACGAAAGATCATGAATAATCCTAAGGCCGTAAACGCGCTTTTCAGCAATAAATATATAATCAACGGCTTCATGGCAAGGAGCACGGTAAAAGCGGCTACCGGAAGCACCCAGGGCCTCAATAATTTTCTGAAAGGCGAAGGGCCGACCAATTTCATGAATAGTCCGGTTGTCCGGGCGGCGCTGAAAAACCCGCAGGTCGTCAGCGCCGTGGCCACCAGCGGCATTGTCACAGCCCTGCTGAACACCCCTGTCGGCAAGACCCTTATGAACGACCCCTCCGCGCTTGGAGCACTCATAACTTCCAACCCGGAACTTATGGCTATGGCTATGTCCAACCCGAGCATAATGAACATGCTTAAAGGCAACCCGGACGTGTCCGCTATAGCGAAAAAGTTCAACCTACGCAGCATAAAAAAACAGCACTAAAACACGGAACGCTTTCGCGAATTTACGCAAAACTTCCGTGTTTTTATTTATGTCCTAAAGTTTATAGATCAGGATTGACCCGCCGACGTTTTCAATCGGAATAATTTTATCCAGCCATGAATAGTCCAGGGGATTTTCGGGGGTTTTTTTAAGCCGGGAATTCTGATAGAAATTGGCGGAAACCGCCAGATAGCTGCCCTCCGGGGGCCGGCCGTTCTGAACATGCCATTCAAGCATTCTGTCTCCCATATAATATTTCGCCGGCGTCACACCCGGGAACACGTCAACATAGATCTTTTTTATTCCACGCGCGTCAACCCGCGCGACAAGCCTTTTCAGGTCCTGACCCCAGTCTGTATTTGAGTCGGTCAGATACTTGTAACCATTCTTATACCCGCCGACGAATTCGTTATGATAAGACAGGTAATACGGATAGCTGAAAATACCGGCCGATACATACCAGCCAACAGACGCAGCTACCAGCAGCGAAGCCCAAAGTGCCGGACCTGAGGGAACAATGGCTTTTTTATTCCAAAGCGCCCGCGCCGTGCTGAAGTCCAGCATGTTTGCCGTTTTTGAAACATAGACTATTACGAAAGCGTAAATCGGAAGCATATACCGGACGCCCAGGTTCAGCTTTCCTGTCATGCCGATGTACATAAGCGCGGCAGGCAGGGTCCAGAAATACCATTCCGTAAACCACTCTTTGTGATTTGTCCTCTTCCAGAACGCCGCTGTCAGCAGAAGTAAAACAAATAAGCCGATCTGGGTTTTTAAAGCCAGCGCGACCGGATAATAATACCACCATCCCTGGTTTGACACCATGCCCAGCAAATACGCGTCATGCCCGCCAGACACGCGCGCGGTGACCATCATGAACCCGAGAAGATATTGAGCCAAAGGCCGGGTGAGGCTGTTGCCGGAAAGCAGTGGCAGAAACTCAGCGAAAGCCCCCTCTTTCGGCAAAGATTGGCGTATCAGCTCCCGTTGGACATCAGCCGGCATATTAATGGTGTGCGGGAAATAAAATATCCAGGCGGTTATTACGCCAGCGAAACAAATAATCGCGAAACTGAAAACGCCGGCGGAAAACCTTTTTCGTCTGTCCGGCCCGTTTATCTCCTGAAGGAAGGTCGCCGGCTTTTGCCCGCGCTCATTAAAAACAAGCATAATTAAAACAAGGCAATAAACCGGCAGGCAAACCGCGGCGGAAAATTTTGTGACAAGAACGAGCCCGAAGGTCAGCCCGGTCACCAGAAGTCTTTTCCAATCCGGTTGCTGAAGATAGTAATAAAGCGACATCATATTCACAAAAAAAGCGAATGAAACCCCGAGATCGGTGGTGACAAATCGCGAGTGGGCTATGACCGCCGTATTAAAAGCGTAAAGCGTCAGAGCCAAAAGCCCCGCCTTATCTCCATAAAGCTTACGGGACCATAAAAAAACAAAATATCCGAACATAAGCGATATGGCCATTACCGGAATGCGGGCCAGGATATTGAGGCGGTCGGGATCGTTGCCCAGCTGATATAAAAATTTCCAGCCTATCTCCCACTGATTGTTGACCACCGGATCATTCGCCTGCCAATATGAATAAGGGAATTTAGCTCCGATCACCGCCAGAGGCAGGGCCGCCATATCTTTAATGAGCGGCGGATGCTCGGGATTAAGCCGATAGTCGCCGCGGGTTACATAAGAAAAGCCGGAAGGGATATGCGCCGCCTCATCAACGATACCAGAATCGCCTTTTGATGAAAAAAACATTAATCCGGCCATCACGACAAGGATGGCCGCGGCAACAAGTCCGATCCGATTCTTACTGATAAATCCGAACATTCCCGCTCCCTGGCCGCCGCCCGGCAGATCCTTATCGATAGTTTCCGGTCAGCTGATTCCACCGTATCAAAAAAACAGCCTTGAATGAGCTCAGCATATCACTGATCTTAAAATTTGAAGCCCCGGCGTCATCATACCAGACCACCGGCACTTCGATCATGGAAAAACCAAAAATCTTCGCCAGAACCAAAACTTCAGAATCAAAATCCCAGGTTTTTATCCGGCACTTAGGAAAAATCTTTTCCGCGGCTTGTTTTGAACACATCTTAAAGCCGCAGCGGCTATCGGTGAAACTTTGACCCAGAAGAACCGTGAAAGCCAGGTTTCCGCCGCGTGAAACCAGCGCCCTGAAGCGGCCCTGTTTCATTTTCGCGGTGTAACGACGGGCGTAGCCGTATACGATTACCTGAAAAACATCCTCCACCGCAAGCCAAAATGACTTAAGCCAGTTTCCGCAAGGGCTGACAGCCTCGTCAGAGTATCTGGTCCCCAGCACAATATCGTAGTTGTCCAAAAACGGGAGCAGTTTTTCAACCTCTTCAAACCTGGTTGAATTGTCGGCATCCATAAAAATCCGAAAGTCTCCGCGCGCTTTGGCCATCCCCAGCTCTACGGCCAGACCCTTCCCGTTTCCGACATATTTTTCATCAGTATGCAGAATCTGATGATCGGGGTGATCTTTTAACCGCTCCGCGGCGATCTTAACCGAATCATCGGTAGAACGATCGTTCACAAAAACTATTTCAATGTTGAAATTATTGAGCTTTTGAGACTCCGCCTTAATATGATCTATTGTTTCCCCTATTTTTTCCGCCTGATTACGGGTCGGGATAATAACGCTTATTGTTTTCCTGGGCAAATTTCCCCCTGACCGGAGTGTTTTTGCGCGAGTTTCGGGATTCACCGC
>Ga0247841_10004479_pt1 | contig 23932 bp, 21 predicted proteins | sample LaCruzMarch2015__2_FD_192410 | JGI IMG/M metagenome (GOLD analysis project Ga0247841, IMG submission 192410) | Freshwater microbial communities from meromictic Lake La Cruz, Castile-La Mancha, Spain - LaCruzMarch2015_18m | ecosystem: Environmental > Aquatic > Freshwater > Lake | place: Spain... | reverse complement strand
TTGCCTCGGCTCAATCCAAGAAGCTTCAGAGCTTACTTTTCCTAGCTGGAACCAGTCGCTATATAGCTTTAGCGCATGGCGGTAGCCTCGGCCGAGCTTAGCAGCCATGGCGCTGGCATAGTCTTCTTGCGTAGATGAAAAAATAGGAATAGTCATAAAAAAGCAGCTAATATTAGCCTTTGAAGTTCCTGGTAAAAAGTCTTAGACTCCACTATACGACTTCAGATAACTTTTCAGCATTTCTTTTTCCTAGATCTAGAATAGTTTTTGAAATAAATAGCTTATCTTATGAGAAGTTAATGCAAGCAATCAGACGTAATTAGTACTTTTGTTTGAAATAGAATCAAAAAAATGCTGGAATTTAAGCATCTGCAATCCAAAGCCTAAAACAGGCTCTTCAGACTTAACTCTTCGTCAATTTTGAATGATATTAATTCTCAGGAATTAGTTCTAATTCCAATGAATTTCCGTCTAAATAATTAGCTTTACTAACCACTTTACGTCCACTTTTTTTCTCAAGAGCACTCCTTGCGTCGCCAGCAATTTCCCCGCCTTCTCGAGCCGCCTTTTTGTTTTGAGAAAATCCTTGAGTGTTTTTCCGGATAGCGATTTCAGTTGTAGAGGCCTCACCCAACATCGTAAAAATCAATTCAAGACTAGTCATGTGATCTCTAAGATTTTCTTGTTCAAGGCCCTTGAGCTCTTTATATTTGGATGGAGTTAGGCCAAATGTGGCCTTAGAGATTTCTGCAGTCAGGATAGCGTATTCCCTTTCTCTCTTAACTCCTCTTTTATCCCACTCGTCTGTCAGCTCCTCCCGAATGGCGATGCCACGCATCCTTTTTTCAATCCAAGTATCACTATAACCTTTATCTTTATAAAGATCCCTCGTTCGTTGAGTCGCAAGCTCAGGATCTTCAATTTCTTTGACACGCTCATACCCAACTTGAGCTAACCATCGTTTAAAAGGCTCCGCTTTGGGCGAGGAAATAGCTTGAATAATGCGGAAAAGAGTTTCTGTATTGGTTGTATCAGTTTCTCTCATTTTCTTATCAGGAGCCTGTAATTTCAACCTTACGATTTTTTCGTAAAGTTGACTAAAACCCTCTTTTTCAGCGAGTTGGATTTTTAAGTCGGACCAGTACCGATTGGCATAAGTACTGTCAGTTAAAATTCCGACTACATCAATAATGGAAAAATACCATTCCCCATCGTGGAAAATACGACGGATTTTCTTGTCCTCAAAAACGACAAGCTTTCCTGCAGATTTTTGGAGATCCTTATTGGTTACCATGATTAACCTTTTTACAAACAGAAATTGAAGAAAAGGTTATACAACGCAAAGCTCCTTAAACACAAGGAGTGTAATTGGTAAACCAGGTAAAATTAGAAAACCGCAGAAATTAAGAAAAAAATGGCATTATTCATTATGAGCAATTGCACCGAACAGGACTCGAACCTGTAACCACCCGGTTCGAAGCCGGGTACTCTATCCATTGAGCTATCGGTGCAAATAAGAGATTTTCTCTTTGGACTGGCCTACAAAACTACCTTCTTACAAAGAAAAATACAAGATCTTTTGCTGGGCGGCAAAGTGGTCTGCTACAAATTTTTAGATGGCGAGGTGAACCAAAGGGCGCAGAATATGTAGGTGAAGTTAATACTTGAGGAAGAGGCTAGAAACAAAACCGGCTGCTAGAGTCTGACTCTAGCAGCCGGTTTACATAGTAGTACAGGAACTTTAGAAATCAAAACGTGCTGTAAATGTCAAACCATGCAGGTATAGATCCGCTGGTGTTGAACCTGTTCCTGTCAGGTAATGGTCGATCTGATTACGAAACATGTTCTGAGACCAAAACATCATGAAGTCATAATCTGCAGAGAAATCAATATGAAAATCTCCATTGTATACGTATTTTCCCCAACCTATACCAAGACCAAGCTCTGCTATAGGACGAACTGTATTTAAGTTCGATGTTGATACTTTCAAAGATCCTGGATTGAATGTAGTAGCAGCGCTATCTTCACTATGCTTAATACTTGTGTACTGTGTATAGAGAAGGCTTGCTGAAGCATCTCCCTCAAAACGGAATCCCATAGGAAGTAACCACTGACCTTGACATCCCATAACTGCACCTAATGACCAAGAATTTGAGCTATTTCTTGATTGAATTGGCTGAGCAGGTATTGATCCAGAGAAAAGGGTTGAATTTTCTGTTAAGTTTACTGTCATTGTTTGACGGATCCATGCAGAACGGATTCCTCCAAAAGGAGAAACAGTAACCGTACGTCCTGTATAGAAAGGACGGCCAAATACAGCATCTACAATATCCATCGCTAGGTGCCAAGAGGATGACACATGAGATCCAGAAAGGGCCTGACCTGAAGTAGTACCTTGTAAAAACCAATCATCAACCGCCCATACAGAAGTACCGCTAGCAGCAGTGGTTGCAGCAACACCTGCTGTTGGAACTGTTCCTGAAAGAGTCGAACTTGATGTGTGATTTGTCCCTCTATACCATGTGTACTCTGCTTTTGCTGACCACTGGTGATCTCCAACAACCCCAAGAGCCACTTTAAATCCAGGCTTATACGATGAGGTCTGGGTAAGTGTATTTGCATTTTGTGAATAATATAAAGTTCCCGCTGAACTAAGAGCCGCGCTGTTAGCTATTCCTAATCCATCTTCTCCTGCATACCAATAGGTAAATGCACCATCAATGAATACATGTACAGAATCAGGACGTATAGGCATGTCTTTAGGATTTACATCAATTGTAGCTGGAGCATTGTATCCAGAAGTAAATCCAGTCGCATTTAAAGGCTCGCCTTGCATCTGCCTTGCATCGTTTGAAGCAGTGCTCATTTGAGGAGTAGCTTGATCTGAAGAAGAATCCATGTCAGAATCACCCTGATCTGCTATAGCATAATCATCATAAAAAACCTCAGTTTCATACTCAGTTTGATCAGCTACAATGGCATCATCATAATACTCATCGGTTTCATATTCATATTGATCAGCAACAGCGCAAATGCTTAATGCTAGAAGAGTATTTACTAGAAAAAAAGTCTGTTTCATAGAAACTTCCATTTGTAAACTTGGCTAAAGGTATTTAATCTTGATTGGCTAAGTTCTCCAAGTTACTCTTGAAAGCAACCAGAAAAATCACCTACCAAACACAACTACATTTTTATTTGGATTGTAAAGAATTAAAAAAAAATAGCAATCTTTTTTTAAACATAATGCCAATTTAAACCTAAATCGAGTAAATAAGCGCCCTACCGAAAACTAAGAGTCAGGCTTATATACAACACCAATCGTTATGTGAAAATCATGACCGAGATACAGAGGATCTAGACGATAGTTTATTCGGATTTTAGTAAGATCTGCCGAGATAAGTCTGAGATAATACACCCTTTGAAAAGGTCCCTGATCAGGGTCGACATAAGCAAGGCCTGCAACACTAAAACATACTTTGCGACCCTTTTCTGGAAAGGAAGTGATGGCTTTTGGAAGCTCTCCCACATAAATGACACTGACATGAGTTCCTATCTTGCCATCTCCTACATAGGGGGGCTTGCATAAAACGTCTGCGTCATCTGAGCCTGATGCTCTTAAGAGATCTTGGAGCATAGGGAAAAGATCATCTACATATTTTTCTGACACCTTCAGATAGACAAAACCCTCTGATGTATTTTTAAGCGGGCCACAAGGGTTGAGTTTTTTGTCAGCATAGGCTAAGAGCGTAGAGCCATCGATCGTTACGGGAACTGCTCCAGAGGCGTAAGCACAAAAAAATAAAAGGATGGCTATGAGATACCGTTTCATCACTGAGCTCCTGGTTTTGAGGTAGTCGCTTCTTTAGGATAAAGAAGAACGACAAGACAGACACCTGCAAACACAAAAACAAATCCTATAATCTTATAGAGATCTATCTGCACATTCCATAAGTACCAATCATAAAAGACACTAAAGACAACGGAGGAATAGTAGAATGGACTGATCAATTTAGCTGGAGCGTACTTGGTAGCGAGTGTAAAGAAGATTTGGAAGAAAAGGCCGAGTATTCCAATCCCTGCAAGTAGTAGCAATCCTTGAGCGGTAAAAGCATTATGTAAAGAACCATATTCTATGGGAAGACAAAGGGCTCCAAGTATCGAACAGATCAAAAAATAGTAAAAAAGGGTTCTGCTAGTCGGATCGGTATAGTGAGAGTAACGAAGGGAAAGGGTGGAAATAGCCCCAGCAAGGCCTGAAAGAAGGGCAAAAAAAGTGCCCTGCTGAAAGAAATCCGGACCTGGTTTTACAATAAATACTATACCTAAAAAGGCAAGCAAGATCCCCCACCACGTCTTAAAGTGTATCTTCGATCCCTTCCAAAGGAAGGCGACGATCGGTAAAAAAATCGGCATCGTATTAAAAAGGACTGACGCATCTGAAAGATCGACAGTTTTCAGAGAATAAACGAATAAGGCGATGCTTGCAAAACCTGCTACCCCCCGAATGATCTGCATTGTCATTGAGCTTGTCTTAAGAAAGTCGAATAGCCCACGCTCTCTTTGTTCAAAGCTGAGCCACCCAAAGAACAAAAGAAAGCTTACAAAGTTTCTAGCAAATACAATTTGCGTCATCGCCAGCTGAGAATAAGAAAACTTTGTGAGCGCTGATAAAGACGCCGCAAAAAAGGATGCGATCAAGATAAAGAGGATCGCAATGGTAAGATTTGTCCGAGGCGCTACACCGAGCATGACAGTTCCAAATTAGCTATTTAAATTGGAACGTATAATAATTAAAAATTAATTAGAATATTTTTTAAAATTACTATAAATCCTTTGAGGGCTTTTCTCTAAACATCTCGATCAAAGTCACAGAAGCTATATTTTGCGCAATAAGAGCTGTAGCACTAAGAGGCCATCCTCTAAACATCTTTTGAAATGCTCTTTCTGAGAAGAATTTGGCAAGATCTACATGAGTGGAGCTTTGTTTCATTGTATTGATCACATCAAATGGAGCTTTAATAGCGCTTACGACAACGCCTACTTTGACCCCTGTCCTTATGAGCTGCATAAAGGAAAGATCTTCCACGCCCGATGAGGCTCTTTCTTTTTCTCTAAAGTGTTTTTGAGAAACAAGAAAAGTGACCCAAGCGACTGAAGAGTGGCTCACATTGGCTCCAATACCTCTCCATCCTTCTTTATAAATATCTTTCCAAGATAGCGTTTCCCCTTTGCCTACCGCGGAGAGTACTTTGGCTCTTTCAAGGGGAGTTGTAATAGAATCTACAAGAGAAATGCTAAGACCCGTAAGAGCCATCTGCATCGTATCAGAGGTGCTATAACGACTCCAAAATCCTGGCATATTAACAATCATCGGCCAGTTCCAGATTTGTTTTAGACTGCTTTTTGCAAGTTGTGGATACAACCCTTTATAAAAACCGCTGACACCTTCACTTCGAAAAATACGCCCTGCTACTTCATGAATTTTCTCATTATTACCTGGCTGTTGTTGGACCAATTTCATTACATCTAAAGGATAAATACAACATTGCACCGATAGGCTTCTTGCTAGACCCAGCATGCTACTGGAGCCTAAAATATTCGAGAGGGCATCACTTATAGAGCTCATGAATCCTCCTGTATTTTTAAAGACCTTTTTTTCATTACATAAGCGCTTCCTATCGCCATTGAACTCAAAAGGGCAAGGACAGCCCAATAAAGGCTAACACTTGCAATATGATTTGTTTTTTTAAATAGCCAAAGGGAAATAGCGGCCGTTGGCCCGCCAAGCAGCTGTGAGCCTATGGCATAACCAAACGAGATCACCGCATAACGCTTTGAAGAAGGGATAAGCTCTTGCGCCCATGCATGGAAAGGAGCGAAAAAAGCTACTCCTAGTATGACAAAACAGACTCTAATTCCTATGACGCCCCCAAGGGTAGCTCCTTCAAGCATCATAAAAAGAGGAATCGCGCCGATGACAACTCCAAGTGATGCGCTAAGCATAAGCCTTTCTCTAGAGATCTTAGAGGCAAGCCATCCGAAAAAAGGTAACGCGCAGAAATCAAAAACAAGCAGCGCTGAATTCAGTGAGATCATCTGCACTTTAGTTAAAGAGGAAACAAGTGGAACAAATCCGTTCATTAAAACAAGTGCAATAGCGTAGTTGGCATATGCAAAGCCTGCACTTACGGCGATAAGAAATAAAGGCTTGCGGTATCTCCAAAGATCTTTACTAAGCTCTATGGCACTCTCAGAAAATTTACTAGGATTTGGAGCCCCTGCACCAGAAGGAATGCCTCTTCGTATGAAACATCCAAAAAGTGCTGTGATCGCACCTAATACATAAAGAAGGCGCCATCCACTTTCTATGCATTTGAAATAGCAAAGCAGGGAAACGCCGGCTGAAGCGAGTAAAAAACCACCGATGGTCGATGCATTATACAGACTGCTTAAGATGTCATGACGCCGGCTCGGGCTATTTTCGAGTAAGAAAATAGCGCCCCCCATCGTCTCTCCTGAAGACAAAAAGTTTTGCAAAAATCTTCCTAAACAGAAAATCATCGGAGATAAAGCCCCCGCTTGGACATAGGTGGGGCTAAAGGCGATGACAAGCGACACAATAGCCATGCCAAAAAGGGACCAAAATAAAGCTTTTTGTCTTCCATACGTATCACCAATATAGCCAAAGAAAAGAGACCCAAACGGCCTTGCAATCATCCCCAAAGGGATCATCGCATAGGTCATAATCAACGCTGTGATGGGTTCCGCTTTTGGAAAAATCATAGGAGCTAGAAATGAGGACAACAATCCAAATAAAGCGGTATCATAGTGTTCAAAAAGATTACCGAGACAGGCGCTTAGTAATTGCATACGAGAAGGTTTGTTAGATGACATGACTGCCTCCTTTGCTACTGCGTGCTTGATTTAGAATTTCTCTTATCTTCTTTGCTGTAGAGATCGTATCTCCTCTCCAAAGCTCCCCTACCATGGCGACTCCATCCTGACTTTCAAGTTCCCTTGCGACACTCTCTACGTTAGTTAAATCAATCCCTCCAATGGCGACAATCGGGTGTCTTACTAAAGAGCGCATAGCTCTTAAGCCCTCAATACCCCATGTAGCACGGTCTGTAGGATTTGTATTTTGTGAGGGAAATACTTTTACGCTCACGTAGTCTACATCAAGATCATTACAACTCACTGCGTCTTCTCTATTACGCACAGGGACACCAATTATCAAGCTGTCTCCAAGGCGTCTTCTTATATCCTGGTAAGAAAGGCTCTTTTGCTCGAGAAACACGCCATCTGCATAAGCGGCAGATTCAATAGAACCATTCACAAAGAGTCTAATGCCTGTACCTTTTAGCATCTCTTGCAAGCGCCTTGCAGTGGACACTACAGTATCGTTATCGTTTTTTAGATCTCTGTATTGGATACAAGACACCCCTCCAATAATTGCATTATTCACCTTATGAAAAAAATCTTTATCGGAAGCTGCAGAGCCGCGGTCCGCTACAAGGTAAAGGGAAAGATCAAAAGAGGCTCTCTTTGCATAGAGGCCACAGCCTCTAGCCATTGACAAAACGGTGCATGACATATCTGCCTCCAGTATTTAGCAGGGGCCATGCCACAAGGAATAGATAGAAAGATCTACAAATGGAGAAATAAGATTTTGTATTCATTCACGCTTCCTACGCTGGCATTACCCAGATCAGGTATTAGGGACTCTCTCAGCTAAAGGGCCTATTGAAGGCTCTTTAGCACCCCTGGTGTTTCGTTAAATTTTGGTCTTTTATGAAAAAGACAGCTAGAAGGATGCACTCCGAACTCTTTTTTTATCAACCCTGATCGTAAACTACTGAGAAAGAGTAAGAGATTCTTTTTTTCTAAAAAAAACATATACGTTAAAAAAGAAACTGCATATGTAGAAAAGAAAAAACCAAATCATATGATGAAGCTTACAGACAAAACATCTTTTGCCGTCACGTTATTTGCTATATTTGTGAATATCTTCGTATCAGCACAAATTTATGTGCTATTCGAAGATTCCATGCATAATACTACCGTATATAACATCATGGAAGCTGTCGGCGCCATCTTCATGGGGTTTCTGTCGGATAAATTCTGCAGAAGAAAGACTAATATCTTATCCCACTTAATAGGTTTTTTACTTTTACTAGTTATCTTTCTACATCCAAGTTACCTGTTTGCTATCTTCTTACTCGGCTTTTTTTACTCTCCCCTGCCTATTCTTCGAGCAGGTCTTGTTGACAATTTTACCTTGTTTCCAAGGCTGTATCTACTTATGCTTAGCTTTGTGGTGCAATTCATTCCTTGGTGTTTCTATTATGTCTATGTGAATGTAAATCCCCATATCATGCACTGGACAGCCCTTGCTCTTATTACTTTAAGCCTTGTGGGATCGATCTTCTTCTTCCACGATAAACGGGATCAAAACATAGCAGAGCGGCTTCGGTTGAAATCCGCTAGCATCATTCACACATCAGCTAGAAAAAGAGTGGCTTATACATTTATTGCTTTTTTTCTGATGCAGCTTGTGTTTTTCTTTTCAGATAATTTTCTTGAAAGCATCGATGACATGCCCAATTTTTATTCTTTGATGTCTATAGGAACTGCGATCTGTGTGCTTCTAGCTCTTGTTTTCAAAGACATATCGCACACCTCTGTTCTACGAGTGAACTACGGCATTAATGCTGCCGTATCATTCCTACCCCTGATCGCTGTCATCTTCTTTAATACGCTCCATTTTAATGGCGCGTTTCAGGTGATTATGCTGGCAAGTTTTGGAGCGATGACACTCCCTTTTGTCTACGACATCACTATGCATTCGGTGAATGCTAACTATAGAGGTACTGCCTCTGGTGTACTAGACTTCGTATATAACCTCTCTTCTTTATTCAGTATCTCACTCATCACCTTACTCGATATGCATAAGGTCTATACGTATGCGATCATAACGGCGGGGCTGTGTATTGCGGTCTTCTTTCAGACAAGATCTGAAAAACATCCTGAGATCGCAAAGCCTTAAAAGACCACTCAAGTCTGTATATCCAAATCACTTTTTGAATCTTCCTGAGATTGAAAAATCGAGTTCTCTTTAAGAGGAAAAATAGTAGAATCTCTCCATTAAACTTCTTATTTAGGTCAGAAAATGGCAAGTGCAGCAAAAGGGATGCCCACAACTGTTTCTTTCAGATATCCTAGAGAAGCAGTCGGTCTGCCATTAGCAGAACTTACTGATAGATACCAGCTTGGCTGGTTTTTTTTATCAGATGGGAGAATTATTCACGCCGTAGAGTGTAAAAAAGCCCCAGATGGTAAACCTAATGAGGCTACTGAAGTTCTCACAGCTGAAAGATTCATCCGACTCATTAAGCTAGCTGCCAATGGAACACATCTTTCACTTCACCACGATGTTACATACGAAAGAGATTTTCAACTTTTTGCACGCAGCATTCCTGACGTAGAGCTTGTATCTTCGAAACTCCATAGAGCTATAAAAAAAGCAACCTACCTTGCCCAAGGAATTTTACATGCTCGTGCACCAATAAAACGCTTATCAAGCCAGTATTGGCAAGAGGCTTTACTCCCCTTTCATCCAAGCAGATCCAGCATTAAGTTTTTCTTTGAACGTTGGAAAGCAAGCACTTCTAGAAAATGTTTTGAAGTTGCTCTTATGCTAGATCGTATATTCCAAAGTTTATATCGAGAAGACTTAGATTTCTCTACTATATCTTTAGTTACTTACTTACATCCTGCAGAAAGAAGTGGGTATGCAATTACTTTCGAGGGTGGCAAAGTTTTTAGTCAGGGAAGACCTCTTCAGTCTGAAAGCTTTATATCGAACGAAACACAGAAAGCCGCTATCTACGTAATTCTTCCTGATCCTTCAGGCCCTGTAATGTATGTAGGACCCCACATCCCAAACAAATTTCATCACAGTAGCTTTAATGGAGGTCAACCCGTGATCTGCGCAGGAGAAATTTACACCGATGCGGAAGGGGCTATCACTCAGATTTCTAATAGGAGCGGTCATTATGGTCCTGGGATGACACAACTATTGCATACCTTAGAATTTCTAGAAAAGCAAGGGGTAGACCTTGCCCCAATAAATCTTGTCGTCTACTCTAATAAACCGACTACAGGCTACCCTTCTGCAGCAGCATTTTTAAACTATCATCAAGTAAAAATATTTATCCGAAGCTGAATCTGAAGCTTACACCTTACATGTTACATTACAGGCCTCCATTTCTTTGTCCGATAGGTATAGGCAGTCATTAAACAAGCTACTACTGCTCCAATCGCTAAGCACGAATACAGAAAAAAACTTTTGTACTCAGCAAGTGTTTCTATAGATAGACGCTGAGAGAGCTCTCCTGCCCCATAGCTTGCATAAGCAAAGCTCATAGTGACAAGGCTCATTATCCTTCCACGAAACAGATCCTGACTGATTTTAGAGCAGTAACAAAATACTACAGGAACAATACAGAGCTCTCCAAGAGCGATACAGCAAAAGCTTACCATCGGAAAAAAAATACAAACCTTATCTGTTCCAACTACGCTACTGATGTAGAGTAATGAAAAAGCTGTGAGTAATAACCCAAATGCCAGAATAAGCTTTAGAGTGCTTCCCAAGCGCTCAAAAAAATGATCCTTTCTAGAAAGATAAAAACCTGCAAGAACAACAATCAGTGGATTGATCGCAATAAGACTAGAGCTTGGCAGTGTAATCCCAAAAAATTTCCTTTCTACGAATTCTTCGGAAAAGACCATAAGCATCCCTCCCATAAGCTCATCAAAAGTAAAATAAAATGCTAAAAGAGTAAGAAGCCCAAGTAAGGGAACTAAAGCTTTTTTCTCTATAGCAAAACTCTTTACCTGCTTACCAAAATACAGGGTTGTTGAGCATCCTATGACAAGTACCAAAATCCCGGCTATCTGTGGACATATAAAAGACAAAGTAATGCCACAGCAACTTAAAGCCAGACCAGCTGTGAGCAGTAGATACTGTTTAAGAGAAGGTGATTTTTTCACTTCCTCTTGGATCACTGATTGCTGCGTAAATAAAATACATAGACCAATGAGCATACCAAGTGCCGCGAGCCCAAGGCCTACATGCCAGCCGTATTTGATGCTAAGAATCCCACAAAGGATCGTTGAGAGAAAGCCTCCGATATTGGATCCTGCATAAAAAAGGGTGAATCCCTTTTCTCTTCTTGGATCTTCTTTAGTATATAGAGCGCCAAGTAGCGCTCTAATGTTTCCTTTAAAAAGACTTGATCCGACACATATGCAAGCAAGGCCTCCATAAAGTGAGCTTTCTACAAATAGCATGCTATGACCAAGCAAGATCATTACACTGCCAAGATAGATCGATCTTTTCAGCCCGAGGATTTTATCTGCTATGATCCCCCCTGCAAGGCCTCCCATTTCTACAAGAGCCGTATAAAGTCCATATACAGCAAATGCATGCCCCAAACCTTGTGAAAGCTCATTTACCATGTAAAGAACAAGAAGAGCGCGCATGCCATAAAAGCTAAAACACTCCCACATCTGCACGGCAAATAAAACATAAGCAGCCCTCGGCTGCTTATGTTCGATAGAGCTTATCATAGTACCCTTGCCCTACGTAGCTCATCCACACTTGCTGTATGGGCATGAACAATCGTAAAATGACGCGGTGGGAATCCGCATCCTAGAGCTTTACCTTTCTCTCTAAAATCTAATACATGTGCTTTAGCTCTTGTATCAGTATCGAGTTTGGTTCCTTCTATATCTTTACTAGAGAACTGAGGCGCTAGAGCTGCATTGGCAAGGAGCATTTCATCAGCTGGAGTAGACTCTATTAAATCCTGTAGATCCTCTTTACTTTTCACTGCATCTGGCACAAATCCTTCTAAAACAAATATCGGGCTGTCACTTGCTAAGGCAGAGGTTTGATCCGTTGGTAAACTCTTGATACAAAAACCGGAAGGATTAGATGCTGCGACGATTTGGTAGACCGATCCGAAGGGAGCTTCCCCTTTGGCTCTGGCATGCTTTTGCAAGCAAATCAATCCCCCTACATCACGGATTCTTAAGAGAATTGCTGTAAAATTGTAAAGAATAGAGCTAGAAGAGCGCTCAAGCTTTGCACTCTTTCGCTTGGGAAGTAACTGTTCCACAAAGGAAAGACCCTCTAAGATATGGGCTTTATCAGGAGTGCTCGACTCCTGTAAAAGAGCAGCCTGGCTCTGAATGAAAGAAATAGAATCTTCTGAGAGCTTCTTTTGACAAAAATCGACAGTGGCTCTCAAAAGTTCCGCATCGATCCCTTTAGAATACAAAGACTTCGCCTTATCAAAATTGAACTCTTCGACATCAGAGCCATCTGCATTCATCCTAAATGTTTTAGGAGCTGTTAAAAAATGCGACTGCAGAGAAAATATCATCTCCTCCGTTGCTTCAAGCTCACCCGAGCTAAACACTTTTAGCATATCTCCAAGAGTGATAGAAACAGATGGGACATGAGGTTTATTTGTCTCTTTTTGGACAGTGTCTAATACCTTGTCTGCAACTACACTCAGCCTTCTTGCTTCTTCATTAAGACCTTGAGCATAAAGCATGATATGAAATCCCCTGATCTGGCATGAGTTATCCAGAACAATCGGATCAAACATTGAATACTCTGATGCAAGTAGAGATTTGCACCCATGCCTGACAATAGAGGCTATTAATTTGGCAACGCTTAGCATCTTCATATACTCTTTCCTGTCTCGATCGGGAAGACCTATAGGCTCAAATGTGATAACCCTGGGAAGAAACTGCGTATGAATCATTTGTAATGGACATGTTGTAACTGACATAAAAAACTCCTTAAAATTTTAGATAAAAAAATACCCTTCTCTCCTCGTTTTGAGGAAAGATAGGAGGAAACAAATAGAGCTGTTTGAAAAAAATTAGAGGTGGCTTATCGCCAGGAGAAAGCAGAAAGAGAAGCTAATGCAAAAATACGGGCAGGATGGATCTTTACAAGTGGATCCACAAAGTCATGAGATATGAAAAAAAGTTTATTACGCATAAGCACCTGAAAAAAATTTGTTTAAATTCTTGAAAACACTAAAGAAGGTAAAGAAAAATAAATGTATGGCTTAACGCCAAGTAAGAAGAGAAACTAGAGAGTGAGCTCTAAGCTGGGCCGCAACTGTGGATCTAGCTAACATAGATTTCATCTCATTTTGGAATTTTCCCCGATTATAAAGGACAAGGGATTATTTAGTCAAATTTCTAAAAAGGAAATCAAAGCCCCTTGGAAGATAAGTCCCTCATCCGTCACAATGAGGGAATGGCAGAGCAAACACTTAAAGCGATCGTGCTGCGTGCGATCCCCTTCAAAGACAGACAAACCATTCTAACTCTCCTTTCTGAAGAAAGAGGTATTGTTAGCATGATTGTTAAAGGGCTATCTAAAAACCGACCGAATTTCATCGCATGTAGTAACCCTCTATGCGAGGCTGAGTTTACCTTTACAGAAGGCAGATCCGAGCTTTTAAGCTGTAGAGAGGCCTCTGTTGTAGACTCCCATCACGCATTAAGAAAAAAATACAGCTTTTTAGAAGCTGGCATGCAGTTTGCTAAGATCATTCTGCACTCGCAGTATCCTGGTAAATCCTCACCTGCATTATATGCTTTATTCTCCAGCTTCTTGAAACAGATCCCATCAAGTGATAAAGCACTACCAAGTCTTTCTAGCAGCTTCTTATTAAAAGTTCTTAAACACGAAGGACTACTTTCGCTCGATCCCCAATGCAATGTGTGTGAAGAAATTACCCTTGTCCATGTATGTGATGGAGATATCTATTGCAGAAGGCACGCGCCTTCTGGATCTATTTCTTTTTCAGATGATGAATGGAAGATGCTAGAACTACTTGCCCATGCAAATTCTTTTCAGGCTGTAAGACAATATCCTGTAGAAGAAAAGTTATTTGCCAAAATTTCTCTCTATGTAGAAGCTCGGATGAAACAAACTTAACACTGATATATTATGACTAAATGTCCTTGTGGATCTTCCCGTTCTTATCTTGAATGTTGCGGCCCCTTTCTTGAAGGGAAGGCTCTGCCAAAATCTCCAGAGGAGCTTATGCGCTCTCGATACTCCGCCTTTACGAAAGGCGACACTCTCTATCTAGAGCAGACGATGACAGGTAAAGCCCTAGAGAGGTTTGATGCAAAGGAAACTAAAGGATGGGCATTATCGGTACAGTGGCTAGGACTTACTATTGTCAAAGCACCCGCTCATGAGGGAAACATAGGATGGGTGGAATTTATCGCACGCTTTAAAAGTGAAGGGAAAGAATACAAAATCCATGAGCTAAGTGAATTTCATAAAGTTGATGGAAAGTGGTATTACGTTGATGGAAAGCACTTTTAGAAAGTGAAGACTTACTCTATTAAACAAAGTCTTGATGGTTCTTTCAAAACAAAGTTTTCATGAACAATCGTTAGGACCCTTTTTTGCTCTGACCATGACAGAAGATCTTTAGCTTGCTGAAAACTGAGCCACTCATAAGCATCATGTTCGCTTGGAGATAATACAATCCTTGATGGCTCATTTACAAAAGCTACGAACACAGGTACGAAGGTTATTTTATCTAGAGATTTCATGTAAAATGTCTCCACAGCATCTGCAGAATAGAGACGATCAGGCACAAGACCCGTTTCTTCTTTAATTTCACGAAGCGCGGCTTCCCAGGCTTTTTCCCCTGGTTCTATCCCACCTGTCACCATTTGCCATGTGTTGGGCAAATATTTACCACATCTGTGGATGAGTAAGTACCTTTCCTGATGAACGACAAAAACACTGATGGCATGAGGATCAATAAAGGAAGTCATGTTACCTGAGAAAATTGGATGTAAGAAAGAAGAAGAGTAAAGACATTGCGGAAGGGGGGACTCGAACCCCCAAGAGGAAACCCTCACTACCACCTCAAAGTAGCGCGTCTACCAATTCCGCCACTCCCGCAAATAAACTAAAACAAGAAGCGCAAATGATAGTTTTTTCACATAAATCTCTGCAAGGGAAAAAAAACTTCTTCTATGGCCGTAAAAATTATATTTTTTTTTACCTATGACGAAAGACCTCTCTTTTCAAGAGGTGTTTTCCTTTTTAATCTTCAATCGGGTATAAGGATCCTATCGATTCATTACACAAAGTAACCCTATGCGTTGTACCTGCTATTGCACAGCCTCCTCTTTCGACATCCCCCGCCTTTTCCAGTCTATGATCACTCAAGGACCGGCTCAGCTATTTCGGGATGTTGTCCATGTACAAACTAGGGAAGATAGAAAAACTAAAGGAGATATCTTTTATTTTTCTTATGGTGTAGTTGTAACGTGGGGCTTTAGCGATTCAGAAGAAAAAGAGATCGTTGTAGCTGTAAAAGAGTACGAAAAAGAGCCTAACTCCAAAATGGAACTCGATGAGTTCACCTTCGCTTTTGGAAGTAACATGCAGATCGAAGAAGATGAAATCCTTCTGCAGAATAAAAATACTCTTACCAAACTTGCGGTATCGCATGGACTGGCTCAATCTGTCAAACTAACGACATTTGAAGAACTCATACAGAAGACCATCGACACCACAAAACATATCCCCTCTGAGCTTGCTGTCAAAGGGAAAATCCCTCTTTCTAGAAAAGAGATTTCAAAAAAGATGGGAGAGCTCTTCATAGAGCGTAACTTCATTAACCTGCATTCTGAAATCCTCGATACACCAGAGTTTTTCTGGGACTATCCAGAGCTTGAGCCTTTCTATAGAAAAACGGCTCACTACCTAGATGTTACCAAAAGGGTAGAAGTACTCAACAAGCGTCTGAATGTTGTCCACGAACTCTTCGAGATCTTAAGTGATGAGCTCAATCACCAACACTCATCACGACTTGAGTGGACGATCATCATCTTAATCGTTATCGAAGTGATCTTAGCGGTGCTTCACGACCTCTTACACGTCATCTAATAAACTAAAATTTTATTTAGTTATTATAAAGATTCTGCTAAAAAAATCTCTTATTGCAAATCAACCCCTGCAAGAGGAGATATTTTATGGCTATTCCAAGACAAGCTTGTGCAGCAACAGATGTGAGAAACATTCAAGTTCCACTGCGCATAAATCCGTCTAATCCTTCTACTGGATTTTTCACTGACCTGCAAAACACGGTCTCCGATGTCTTTCGTCAATTTACCGAGAGCTTCTCCCTTATTACATCACCTATGGAAGGAATGAAAAGAGTTTGGACACATGTTGCAGGAAGCTCCGGAACATTTGCTCAAGGTGCGGGCATTACATCCAACATAGTCATGGCAGCAGGATCTCTTTTGGGAAGCCCGATTATGTTTACTATTAGTTTCCTAACATCGACAGCTTCTTTTATGTACCTTGGAGAGCAAAGCAGGCAAGCCGAAATGCTTGAAAAGGCTCTCATTGAATTCAAACAAGCCAATATAAGATTAGAAGCTACGAACAAGAATTTAGAAAGGCAAAATCAGATCCTTACAGCAAGCAATCAAGAGCTCAAACAAAATATTGCCGATCTTAACAAGAACATTCGAGTCCTAGAAACGCACCTTGGTACCTTGCAGCAGTGTAACGCAAGTTTTAGGCTAAATCTCACGGAGCTGAGCAGATGTATTGAAGAGTTCAAAGCAGCAAATGGAAGAGCGGGAGGGAGGGTGGAATCTATTTCAGGTCTTGAAAGATCCATTCAAGGGATCAAAACTGAAATTTCAAGATTTTCTACTCGTCTGGATGAGACGCAAACGATCCTTACAACCCACACCCAAAACTTTGCAACGCAAATGGGAACCTTGAGTGATACTATGAGAATCGTGAGTGAGAAGCTCCCTGATCTACATAGGATTCAAGGCCTCTCTATCGTATGTGGCCAGTTCAATCTAGCACTTGAAGGAATGCGAAAGCATCAGGACGAAGTAAAACAAACTAGTGAAGAGCTACAAAGAGCACAAAAAAGATGTGCTGATGAACATGCTCAGCTAAAAGCTTGCAGACTCTCATGCGAGGCCATGCTTGCAAAATTCCAGCACCTGCTCGGAGAAAGAGCTAAAGTAGCGCCTCAAATGCCTCCACAGAGAGTACAACCAAAGCCTTTGATTGGAAGAGCTGTGCGAGCTACTTGATGAAACATTTGAAGAGGCCGCTTTAAAACTTAAGGGAAAATAACTCGTCTATAGCATGGCATGACCATAGAGGAACTCTCCAAGCCTTGTTCCAGCTAACTGTTTTTTCTCCTGCACTAAGCTGTCTACTCCATTCTCTATCATGGAGTGATGTTCCATCACCTGTCCATTTTCGAGAAAAAAGACTCTGTCTAAGATCTTTTTAGCAAAGCTCATATCCTGGCTAGAGATGATAAATCCTGTTCCCTGCTGCTGTAGCTTTTTAATGATCCCTATAAAAAGATCTGTATTTTCCGGATCAAGCGCCGATGTTGGTTCATCTAAGAGAAGAAACGAGGGGCTAAGAACTAAAGCTCTTGCAATCGCAACCCTTTGCTGCTGTCCACCTGATAACTGCTGAGGCTTTGAGAGTAGGTATTTCTCCATGCCTAAAGAAATGAGCAGCTCGGAGGCCTGTTCCCTCGCTTGCTTTTTGCTAATTCCTAAATGAATCGTGATAGGCTGAGAGCAATTCTCTATACAGCTCATGTGAGGGAAAAGAGCATAGGATTGCGATACAAAGCCGATCCTCTGACATCTTTTTATCGCAGGCATCTCCTTTAGATCCTCTTCTTTGTAATGGATCGATCCTTCATAGTTTTTTTCTAGTTGAGCTAAACATCTAAGAAGAGATGTTTTCCCAGAGCCACTTTTTCCAAGAAGTAGAGATATCCTTCCAGGTAAAAACTCGATCGAAATATCACTCAATATGGGAAATGCTTTTCCCTGTTTGTCTTTACATTGAGTTAAATTAGTAACCTTTAACATACAAGAGCCTCTTTTCTAATTTTTTAGAAGTAATATTGAGCAGTCCGGAAAAAAGCAGATAGATCACTGCGATAGTAAGGTAAATAGGAACCGGCTCCATTTCTCTAGATACTAGGTTCATACCCACTCTTGTTAGCTCAAGCATACCAATGGTTGAAATCACCGATGTGCTTTTCAACAGCGAATCTAGCTCGTTGTTAAATGAAGGTAAAACGATCCGAAACATCTGGGGAAGGATGATATGGTAAAGGCTTCGAGCTCTGGAGTAGCCTAAAGAAAAGGCCGCCTCCCATTGACAGAGTGGGATCGCATTGATCGATCCCCGTACAAGCTGCGCCACATAGCCAGACGAACAAAGCCCCAAAGCAATGACCGACGCTGCAAAGGGATCTAGATTAAAACCTATTAAGTCGGGCAGAACAAAATAGACAATCAAAAGCTGCACATAGAAAGGGATCCCTCTCAGCACAAAAGTGATGAGCTCTACCATCTGCGAAAAGACAGGGATCTTCAGTCGATTAGAGCTGCAGACTCCCATACAGGTCCCAAGAATCATACTGAGGCAAGAGGCAAAGAAAAACACTTGCAGCGTCGTTGAGAGCCCCTTGATAACAAGGGGCAGTGATCTAGCAAGTAAATAAAAGTAATTATCCATAGTACACCTCGTTTACTCTTGTAGGTTCCATTTCTTTTCAAGCTGGGCGATCTTTCCTTCAGCAATCAATTCAGAAACGGCCTCTTTTACTTCAGAGGCAAGCTTTTGATTTTTTTTGCTGATGGCAATGCCATTACCAAAGATCTTCTGATCCTCGGGTATCTGTAGGTTAACAACCTGTAACTGAGGGTATTTTTTTTGATATCCAGCGACAAGACCTGGATCGATCGTTGTCGATAGGCTCTTTCCATACTTGAGATCCATGACACTGTCTAAGACCTTGTCTGCATACTTCAGATGGAGTTTGGGAAAAGCTTTGAGTATAGCCTCTTGAGAAGAGCCTGCCTCGACGCATAAGACTGCATTGGGTATCTTTTCCAGATCGCCGATAGACTCGATCCCCTCTGGCACCTTTTCCCAAAAGAGGAAAGGGGCCCTATCAAGAGTCTCTCCTTGGTAATAGATCATCTCTATCTTTTCTAAACGCTCTTTCGTAATCGAGATAGCCCATATGAGCATATCGGCTTTATCTTGCTTTAGCGCCATCATAAGACTTGGCATACTTCCAAAGTCTTGGATAACAATTTCTCTTCCGAGTTTTTCGGAAAGGAGCCTTGCAAGGTCGATATCAAACCCTTCATATTCTCCTTTAGCATTCAAAGAGACGTAAGGTGCGTATCCAGTCGTTGTACCTACTACAAGCGGCTGTGTCTTTTTTTCGGTATTTGCCCCTGCAAAAGCGTTACATGCAATAAAAAGGGCCTGGATAAAAACAAAAAATGATTTTTTCATAAATGTACTCACAATGAGAAAAGTTCTCCGATGGAGAAGTTTTCAATGTTCTTAAATCTTTGAGCTTTTTAGCTGTGTAATTCGCAATTTTTGACCTAGCAAGTGCCCTATGACAGATCTAAAAATAGATCATTTAATACGAAATATCTCTCGCATTAGGACATAGACCAAGAGCTAAAGGCCTTCTGGCAATGAATGAAATTCAACTAACTTTCGCTAGAGCTGAACTACTTCAATGCAAATCTGTGGATTAGATATGATGATGGTGAGAAACGTGGATAAGCTGATGCTTATTATAAGAAGAAAGCGTAAGAGATGTGTTATTGATTGTACTACGTATTGTTTGCAGCGTCTTTGCCACAATGCCTAACTGGTTCACGTTGTTACCTCATATTAAAAAAATAACGGATCTTTTCTGCTATATGTTAAGCAGCATACTGCTAGCATATAATGTGAATTATAGTTCTTCACATAACGAAAAACAATTAAATTATACTCTAGGGTGTTTTTCAAAACAATTCTATATCGAAAAGGCCATATCAAGCATGACTACGAAAGCATTCCTAACTCCACTTCCGTCGGGATTGATAATGTATTGAAAGTCTGGTTGGATGTTCAGCCATTTTTTAGGGATGTACACATAGAACATCTCTATGTCTACCTCTGCAGGCTTTTTATACCCAGAGCCTGGCTCTAGAGAAAATCTTTCCATCGAAGCTCCAAAGCCGAAAACATCATTTTTTCTTTTTGGGATCATACCAACCCAGCTCATCCCTGCCGCATAGGCCTGCTTGACTGGATTAGGTTTCGGACTTGTAAAACCAAACTGAAAAAATAAACCTATTTGTCTTATGTCATCAGGAAGCGGTCCTTTCCATACGAGCTGATCGATTAGCGCGTACCCTCCCTGGACCCCAATAGCTGTCCCTCCGCTGTATTTCGGAATATGAGAGGTATTATGCCATCCCCCAATCCCTACTCTTCCCGTTAAGCCCTTTGTAAGATTCCAGCTGAAATCCATCTGCCCAATCATAAAGGCATGAGCCGCCAGATCATTAAAGAAATCACCAAATATACTTCTGGCACCGGTCTGAACACCGAGTATTTCAGAGCCGTCGAATAAACCGGCTTTAAGTGCTATAAAGTCAACAGGTGTCGATCCTACGATAACGCCCATGGCAGGGTTAGGATAGGTGGGTAATTCACGAATTGTACCTAAACCTTCAAAGCCAGCATTTTGAAAGAAGCTTCCGTTATTTGCATAATCGAAATACAGCGAGCAGTCATTCTTCCCTACTTTGAACCAAAATAAGTCATCTCCAAAAGACTGCTTATACCAAAGTTCTGAGAGCTGGGTGAGATTGGGAGCTTCGATAAGAACCAAAGTCTCATAACTTCCTGCATCTTTGGAAGGATGTCCCCCTTTCCTCCACTGGAAGTCTGCAGAAAAAATGCCACCTTTAAAATTGGCAATTTTCTCACTTATGAATTTAACGTTAAGATCTAAAAGGAACTGAAGGTTACCATCTGTCGTTCTCTTATTTCCTCCTATAGCATCCCAGCCTGTGCTCCCAAATAAAGAAGGGCTGAAGTCGATACCCTGATCACGTAATTGATCTAGGAAGTCTTTAGAATCTTCTCCTCTAGGAATGTTCCTCTTACGAAATAAATGGAGTAGGGCGTTCGTATCATCAGCGTGGATGCTTGTACATACCGTTAGCAAGCAAAGAGTCGCAGTAGAGTAGATCGCATAGAGGAGTTTACGCTTCATATTTTCCCTTGAAAGTTTTAAGAGAACGATAGGGTCTCAAAAAAAAAGAAGTCAAGAGCAAAACTCAAAAAAACTTTAACTCGGCGAGTCTCAATTTGATCTTGCTACCATTTTCTAGACATAAAGAGACTAGATGAGAGAAAATAGGAAAAATCAATCCACAAGCTTTCATGCTATTTAAATTTATTTTATTAAAACTCATCAAATTCTACCAGCTGGCCATCAGTCCTTTTTTCGGCACTTGCTGTAGATTCTACCCCTCTTGTTCTGACTACGGGCTAGAAGCCATCCAGAAGCACGGAGCCTTAAAGGGTCTCTTTCTCACCGTTAAAAGAATAGTAAGATGCGGCCCCTGGTCTAAAGGCGGCCTGGATTCTGTTCCTTAAAGCATACTTTTTAATGATGCTTATGATGGGGATGTTTCTCTTTGATCATCACAAAAGAATAGAGAGAAATAAGTCCACAGGCAAGCAAGAACCAGCATATAAATCCTCGATTCCCAGTAGCTTGAAAAAGAAGTAAGGCTATCGCGGGAGTAAAGCCCCCTATTAAAGCATCTACAAAGTTAAAACTTACTCCCACACAGGTGAAGCGGGAATAGGTAGGAAACACATCACAGATAATGTAAGGGATGATCGCTGAGAGGCAGGCAAAAAGCACGCTGAAGACAAAAACAACTACACTTAGAAAAATGGGCGAGGCAGAATTCATAGAAAGGTAAAGTGGATACAGTAAGATTAGAGAGGCAAGCGTCACATAAATTAGAAGGTTCTTATAATTATATTTCTGGGCTAATTTTCCAAATAAGGGCAGCGGCACCGTAATCACAAGTAATATCAATGTAGTGATCACTAAATAAAGCTTAGAATTTATGCCGAGCATTTGCGCGAAGTACATTGGGAAATTGACAGTGATTAAATAAAACGAAGCTGAGTTTAAAACAAAAAAAAGACCGCCCTGAATTAGCTCTTTTTTATGCTTTGTAAATACCTCAAGCAATGATTCTTTGACTATCTTCTCGTGAGTATGCATCTCTTTATAAAGAGGAGTTTCATGGAGTTTATAACGCAAAAATAGACCAGAAACACCTATAAGACCTCCGAATAGAAACGAAAATCTCCATCCCCATAATAACAAATCCTCTGAGGGCAAATATCTTTCCAAGAGAAAACATTCAAGTGTACTGAGTAAAATACCAACCTGAAATCCCATCGCGCTCCAGCTAGACATATATTTTCTTTTGTCTGAGCGAGCGCTCTCATATAAATAACACATAGCGCCCGGCAATTCTCCTCCGGCAGGAAAGGCTTGAAGGATCCGCATCAAAGCCAAGATGCACGGGGCGAAATGTCCGATCGTCTGATATGTTGGCAAAAGGCCTGTGATAAATGTCGGAAAAATCATCATAATAAGCGATGCTATCATCGCTTTTTTTCTTCCAACCCGATCCCCCAGTCTCCCGAAGAAAATCCCTCCTAAAGGACGAGCTAAAAAACCAAGGCCGAAAATCAAATAGGTATAGATCATTCCTTTAAGCGCTGAATTTGGATGAAAGAACAGCTTAGAAATTATAGGAGCCCAATAGACGTAAAGATAAATCTCATACCACTCGAGCATGTTTCCAATAGAAACTGCTAGAATGATTGTCCGTCTTTCTTTTTTAGAAAAATCTATTACTGTCAACCTCTAGATCCCTTTTTCTTACTCAGTTTTTTAGAAGTTGCTACCCTTTTCCTTTTTGAAGTTCTTGCAGAGCTCTTTCCTTTCTTTAGATCTCCTGCAATTTGAGCAACAATTTGATCGATCGTTTTATAAGTCAAATGAGTCAGTGTGATCATATGAGAGATATCAAGCTCTGTCGCAAGCTGCCATTTCTTTATGGTTTTATCAGAGGGTCTTGGGAAAACAACGATAGGAGAATTTTTATTGCGCCAAGCTTCTATTCCGTGCTCATTGAATTTCTTGACGGCATACCCAGCTTTTTCGATACAAGAATTGATGATCTTTTTAAATCCTACTTTTTTTGCACAGCAAAGTTCGTGCCATAGAAAAAGAGGGGATAAACCATTTCTGGAACCAGTAATGGTTCCATCTCTAGCACCCGTATATTCAATGTATGACCCCACTTGGTCACGATACTTTTTAAGAGTTATGACTACCCCACACGGCATAGGAGTACCTATCATCTTATGACCGCTAATTGCAATACTGTCGATCTTCATTCTGAAATCGAAAGGCTGAGCTTCTATTTCAGGCAGAAAAGGTAAAATCATACCAAAAAAAGCTGCATCACAATGGATATAATATTTTTCTATCTTAAGGTCGGATAAGATTTCTTTGATTTGAACTAAATCATCAACAGCACCTTTCATCGTCGTACCAATATTGGCTACAATGATCGGCGTTTGTTTCGTATGAATTAAGGCCTTCTGTAGCTCTTGATAATCAATCTCGCCATTGGACATAGCCCTAATTTTCACACTTGGCATCCGAAGAATTCGGAGATTTTTTTCTATGCTGTAATGTGTTTGATCTGAGTAAAATACAACTCCATCGGGATATAATTCACGAGCTACATAAACACCATATAAGTTCCCCTCTGTCCCCCCGGAAGTGACATACCCCCAATAAGAGTCTTTAGGAGCGTGAAAGAGATCAGCAAATTCATCTATTACCTCTCTTTCAATTTCCAGAGTATTTATACGGAGATTAGAGGT
>Ga0247841_10004478_pt1 | contig 23939 bp, 27 predicted proteins | sample LaCruzMarch2015__2_FD_192410 | JGI IMG/M metagenome (GOLD analysis project Ga0247841, IMG submission 192410) | Freshwater microbial communities from meromictic Lake La Cruz, Castile-La Mancha, Spain - LaCruzMarch2015_18m | ecosystem: Environmental > Aquatic > Freshwater > Lake | place: Spain... | reverse complement strand
TTCTTTCAACAAGGAGAGAAAAATGAGAATCATAGATTTTCAGGATGCAAAGAATGAAAGCTCGCTTCTCAAAAGTTGCGCTGAGCTTTATTGCCAGATCTGGAGAGAACCCCCTTGGAATGAAAATTTGTGGACTGTTTCTGGGGTTTTGTCCGATATTGAGCAACAGCTTTCCAAAGCTTGCTCCGAAGGTTTTCTGGCTGTAAACGGCAGCAATGAGGCAATCGGATTCACTTGGGGATATCCGGTTTCCAAAAATAACATGCGGCGGATTTCCAAGAGCAGTGATCTCGACTTTGTTTTCCAAAAAAGAAAAAAAGTATTCTACGTCGATGAGTTGGGTGTTGGCTCAAATTTTCGAATCAGAGGAATAGGCAAAACTATTTCCGGGATGCTTATTTCAGCAGCGAAAAGACATGGCTTCAATTGTTTTATTCTGCGGACTGACGAAAAAGCGGCGGCTGCGAGAATGCTTTATCAAAAGTTGGGATTCCAGGAGCTGGACGCGAGAGACAGAGAATTCACTGGAAGAACTTACTGGCTATTAGAAATTTAACCTCAAATTATTATCTCCTCCTATTCCCGAAGGAGATGAATGGCTAACTAGCCATTCATCTCCAAACTTGATAAGATAAAACGGTATGAATACACCAATTGAAAAATTACTTATAAATTTGCTCAAAATTAAGTCAGTTTCTGGCGAAGAGAAAGAAATTGGCGATTTTTTGGTTTCCGAGCTTAAAGATTTCAAGGTAAAAAAACAGTACGTGGGCAATAAAAGATTCAATGTCATTGCTCAAAAGGGAAAATCGGATATCTGGATAGTGGCTCACATGGACACGGTTCCAGGAGATGTTCCAATAAAGATCACTAAAGACAAAATATACGGGCGGGGAGCGATTGACAACAAAGGAAACATGGCGGGAGCGATTATGGCGGGAAGGAAATTAAAAAACATAAATCTGCTTTTCACGGTCAGTGAAGAAACTGATTTTTCCGGAGCGAAAAAATTTGGAAGCAAGAAAGGAAAGTTTATCGTCATGGAGCCGACCAATTTTTCAATTTTAAAGGGACAGCGGGGAGCCGTAGCTTTTAGAATTGTTGCCAGAGGCAGGCAAATGCACTCATCGCTAATTTTTAAAAAAGAAGACAGCGCTGTTTTTAACCTCCTGTCAGTCTTAGCGAAGCTTTATAGAAAAAACTGGACAGCTTTTAATGCGGTGATTTCCGATGGCGGGAAAAAAGATAGTATCGTTCCAAAATATGCCGAAGCAAGAATATTTACCAGACCTAAGACATTGAAAGAATATCAGTCTACCGTTAAGTATCTGAGGCGGTTTAGGGCAAATAATGTTAGGATAAAAATCGACGGAACTTTCAAGCCTTGTCGCAGTAATCTTTTCGAAAAAGGAAAAAATGCGCTATTTTTTTCCGAAATGATTTTCTTTAAAAATAGCCTGTTGTTCGGGGTGGGGGGCATTTTTCTGGCACATGCAGAAAATGAATATGTTCTGCGAAAAGATCTAAATAGTCTAGAAGAAAAATTACTTGCGTTAGTTGGGAAAATCAATAAATAGAATCTCGGGTAGATGAAGTTGCTGTTTTTTGCTAAATAGCTGATTTATGCTAAATTTAAATCATGACTATCCAGGAACTCAAAATCCAAATCCTTTCCGAAATAGAAGAAGCTTTCAAAAAGGCGTTTTCGAAAAAACCGGAGAAGCTGGAACTCGGCTTTCCGCCCGATGTGAAGTTCGGCGATTTTGCGGTGGAATTTTTTGCCGAAGCCAAGAATCTGGGCCGGAGTCCGGCGGAAGTGGTGAAGAAAGCTGGGGATAATTTTAAACCAGGAGATTTAGTAACTGATGCCAAAGCCATCGGGCCGTATTTGAATATCAAAGTTAACAATGAAAAGCTATTCGGAGCAGTGATAGGTGAAGTGGAAAAGGAGAAGGAAAAATTTGGCAATTCTAAAATAGGCAAAGGCAAAAAAGTGATGGTGGAATATCTGTCGCCCAACACCAATAAGCCGTTGCATCTGGGGCATGCCAGAATCGGCACTATCGGGATGGCGCTTTCAAATATTCTAGAAGCACAAGGACACGATGTGATAAAAGCCAATTTAATCAATGATCGCGGAGTGCATATCTGCAAATCGATGCTGGCTTGGCAGAAATGGGGAAATGGAGAAACTCCGGAGTCTGCTAAAATGAAAGGCGATCACTTTGTGGGAAAATATTACGTGAAATACGCAGTTGAAGTTGAAAAAAATCCAGAGCTAGAAAAAGAAATCCAGGAGATGCTCCAGAAATGGGAAGCCGGGGACAAAGAAACGATAAAAACCTGGAAACTGATGAACGGATGGGTCTATGAAGGATTTGAAGCGACATATCGGGAATTCGGCTTTAAGTTCGATGAAATATTTTATGAGTCTGAAACATATAAACTGGGAAAGGATATAATCGAAAAAGGCCTTAAAAAAGGAATATTTATAAAAGACGAAACAGGGTCGGTGGTTTTTGATTTGCCGGAAAATGAGTTTGGAAAAGACAAAAACGGAGAGTTGAAAAAACAGACTGTTCTTCGTGCCGACGGAACCAGTGTCTATATGACGCAGGATATCGGAAATGCCGTTTTGCGATTTGAAAAATATAAATTCGATAAAATGATCTATGTCGTCGGAAACGAGCAGATTTTTCATTTTAAAGTTTTGTTTAAAATTTTAGAATCATTGGGATATGTTTGGTCAAAAAATCTTTACCATTTTGCGGAGGGGATGGTTACTCTTCCGGAAGGCAAGATGAAATCTCGGGAAGGAAAAGTGGTGGATGCGGACAATCTCCTCTTGGAAGTGGAAAAAATAGTTTCAGTGCAAGTCAAAGAGCATGAAATGGAAATTGCAAAGAAAGATCTGGAAAACCGAGCGAGAGTCATTGCTCTGGGTGCTATAAAATTCCAGCTACTGCGGGTTCGTCCGACTCAAGACATCGAATTTGATCCGAAAGAATCAGTGGCAATCGATGGTTTTACAGGACCATATTGCCAATATGCTTATGCCAGGATTTGCGGGATTTTGAGAAATTTACCCCTTCACCAAAAAAACAGTAAAGAAACAAAAGTGAACAGTAAATGCAGCAAAATATTTAGTTTTTTTGAAAAAAAAGATGATTTTTGGTGTGGGGGCGCTGACTTTTCCCTGCTTGGTAACAAAGAAGAATTGGAGCTTGTTCAAAAGCTGATCCAGTTTCCGGAAGCGCTGGAAAAAGCGGGGGAAGAATTGAATCCGCTAAGATTGATTACCTTAGTCTATGAAATCGCCCAAGCCTTTAATCTTTTCTACAATAATCATCAAGTTCTGGACGAAAATAATGAAAAAATAACTTCAGCCAGAATTCAATTAGCCAAAGCCACAGGTGAGGCTATCAAAGCCGGACTGAATTTGCTGGGAATCGGGGTTTTGGAGAAGATGTAGAACAATTTAGCTGGATTTTTTTTGAATTTTAAGTGACAGAATATGGACAAAAGTTCCAAGATAAGTGACAGTCAAATCGCCGTGTTTAAGGGGAGAACTATCAGAAAAACCATTTTTCAAAAAGAATGGTGGTTTTCGGTTGTTGATATTGTAGGAGTTTTGACTGATAGCGTTGATGCAGGAGCTTATTGGAGAAAATTGAAACAGAGATTGCAGGAAGAGGGAAGTGAAGTCGTGACATTTTGTCACGGGTTGAAACTGGAAGCGCCTGACGGAAAAATGCGCGAAACTGATTGTGCCAATACTGAAGGGATGTTCCGCATAATCCAGTCTATTCCATCTCCCAAGGCCGAACCGATGAAGCGCTGGCTGGCAAAAGTAGGCTATGAGCGGATACAAGAGATTGAAAATCCGGAGCTAGCCACAAAGAGAACGAGAACGCTGTATAAGCTGAAAGGATATCCTGATGACTGGATTGAAAAAAGGATGCGTGGAATTGCTGTTCGCGAAGAATTGACTGATGAGTGGCAAAAGCGCGGAGCCAGAGAAAAAAGAGATTATAAAATTTTAACGGCTGAAATTTCCAGGGCGACTTTTGGCTTAGCGCCGGATGAATATAAAAAGCTAAAAAGCCTGAAAAAAGAAAATCTGCGCGATCATATGGATGATTTTGAATTGATTTTGACTATGCTTGGCGAAAGGACGACGACCGAAATCCACAGAACTAAGGATTCAAAAGGAGTGCCAAGATTGAAAGGCGACGCGAGGGCGGGCGGGCAGATTGCCGGAACGGCCAGGAAACAAATTGAGAGAAAGCTGGGGAAGTCGATAGTTTCTAAGAATAATTTTTTGAAAAATGCAGGTGGGAAAAGGATAGGAAAATAAATCGGGAAAGAAAAAAGTATTTGAATCCTTTCTTTCTCTGGGAATTGGGGTTTTGGAAAAAATGTGATATTAGTTTAAGATATTTAAGGAGGGAATTCCGTTATTGACAGAATCCCCTTTTTGATGTATAATTAGAGGTTATTGCAGTACCTGAAAAAGTGAATAAAATAACCCTACATGGAGGATTGAGAAATGAAGAAACTAGTAGTATTTTGTTGCTTTATTTTGGCCATTTTCGCCTGTTCTTTTGCCTTCGCTCAAGTTGAGAAAGGTGTTGAAGTTGTGGACGGCGAGGCTTGGGGAATTGACGAGGGAGAAAAGGGTGTGACTGTTGAGGTTGCGTCCCAGTGGCTCAGTCGGTACGTAAGTACCGGAGGAGTAGCTTTCTCGAAGAATCCAGTTGTGCAAAGCAGCCTTACCTTGACTTTCCCAAACGGTTTTTATGGTCAAGTTTGGCATTCGACTGGAATTAGTGCTGATCTGATCAACAATCCAGGTGCAGAACTCGATTTGTATCTGGGCTGGAGTGGCCGTCTCTATTGGCTTGAAAACCCTTTTCTCAACAGTCTTGAGTGGGATGTTTATATTTCCTATCAAGGCTACCCCAGCCTTTCCAGAATGAAAGATGATTTTCTGGGACTAGGCTTTGAAGTCAAGAAGCCCTTTGAGCTGAATGAGGCTCATGTACTGTCTCCATTCGTGGCAGTGGAATATTATTATCCGCTTTCGGGGAATGAAGGGGAGCAGGGAGCGTATGGTTCAGTTGGAGTCAAACACTTCTGGAAAATCTGGAAATCAATTTCTCTCGAGCAGAGCGTTCGGGGAACATATGATTCAGGTGTTTATGGTATGGAGTCTGGCTTCGTTGGTGCTTACACGGCGTCATTGCAGTGGAAAGCTACCGACAAGCTGACGGTGGATATGGGATTGTTTCAGTATACGGTTCCCATTTCTGCTAAAGATCGCAAAAACGAAGTTGTTTACGGAGCGGGAATCAAATATGCCTTTTAGGCAATATGATCTCGTTCCACTAACAGAATCCTGGGAAGCAAACGCTTTCCAGGATTTTTTATTTGCATAAAAAATAATTGAACAAAAAAAAGAACAGTTAAGCTCTTAATATCTCTTCTTTTCCATCAGTTAAATCAATTATAGTGCTCGGTCGACCAAGAATGGCGTCATCCTTAATTTGATAATCAGCTGCTTCCTTCAGCTCCTTTGACAATTGATCAAAAAATATTCCGCTATCTTTTCCGCTAATGTTGACGGAAGTGGAAATGAAGGGTATGCCACTTTTTGAAATTATTTCCGAAAACCAATGATCAGGCAATCTCACTCCGATGGTTTCCTTTTCACTTATAGCCAAGTGAGAAACTGCTTTCTTATTCTTTATTTTCAGTATGAATGAATAGGATCCCGGAAGCTTTTTTGTCAGGATAGCGCGCGCTTTATTATTTGGAATTATGCAGTTTTTCCATATCCACTCAAGCCCGGGAGCAATTATCAGAAAAGGCTTGGCGTCCCTTTTTTTGAGGCTTCTTATTTTTTCTATATACTTTCCCTCCAAAGCGTTTATTCCAAGGCCGTACAGCGTATCTGTCGGGTAAATGAAAATCTTTCCGGCGATTATTTCACTAATCAGAAATTTTTCATTCTTTAATGCGGAGGATTTATCGAATATTTTTTCCATCGCGATTATGTGTAATTTTTTCTTGACCTTATTTTCCTGATGAGCTTTTGTCTATAAGTTGCCTTATGAAATCGGATTTGCTGACGCCCTTTGTCTGGGAAACAAAATCTAGATATTCTTCCTGCTCCTTGTCTATCATCAGATTGAGCCGGATTTTCAAAAGCCTTTTCTGGGCTTTTTTCAAAAATGTCTCAATTGTCGCTTTCAATTTCTCATGATTATCGGGATTGTATTTTTTAATCGATAGCAGGCGGTCTGGGTCACCGATTAAAAGTCCATGCGGAGTTTCGGGGGATCGGTAGAGAACCAGAACATTTTTATACATCTGAAGCGCCATGGCCATGGTGTGTCCGACGCCGATGCTCGGATAGGTGGCTTCAATGATCATCACATCGGATTTCTCGATGGTTTTTCGGATTTTCTGGAAATCTTTGGCATGCTGATCGGGAGAATATTTTTGGACATCCCTGAAATCCCGATTCATGACATGATCCGCATAAGCGGTATGTCCCAGTTCGTGAATTATTTTTATAATGGCTTTATAATCTTTCAGATATTTCTCTTTTCCGAAGAGAGAAGCGTTAAAATATGCTTTCATATTGTTAAATGCTTATGATTCATTACCTTAAGTCTACCTTATTGGTTAGGTCTTGACAATATTGTAGGGGTGCTATAGATTAGATATAATGTTATGTATTAGCATAACATATGTACTTTGTCAACATAATAAAAAAGGAGATAAAAAAATGGTAAAATACTGTAGATATTGCATTAATCCTATTGATTTGAATATTATCAATAATGCAACCGGAAAGGCGTTGGATTTCTGCGAGACTGATAATGGTTTTGTTTGTGAAATCTGTCATGAAATCATAAGTTTTAGGTGCTTGCCATCAAGAGAACAATTTGATGAAGAATTTGATTCGTTTTTGCAGAGAAACAAAAAAATTCTTTTTGCATATTCTGGTGGTCTTGATAGTACTGTTGTCTTGGCTAAACTTGTTTCAGAGTGCAAAAAAAGAAGAATCGAATTGGAGAGCTTCACCGTAAACACTATGGTCAAAGGTGCAGTTGCGGAAAAAAATATCGAGGATGTTTTAAGTTTCTTTAATCTCAAGAAAAATCATTTTTACGTTGATATTGCTAATAAAATTCAGGACGATCCAATAATACTGAACATAACTGGCAAACCGATGACGACATTGGATGTTTACAGAATCTGCAGGGAAAAAAGTATTTTGCCTTGTGGCAAAATATGCAACACCATGATTGATAGGGAATATGATTCCATAGTGAAGCATTTTGGTTTTAGTCAGATAATTACAGGAGGAGATACTCCTAAAAAAAATTCTAAAGGAGTGTATTCTCTTTTCTGGGCTAAACCAAGTGGTGTCACAATTATACGTGGTGCATATGCTTTTGCCCTGTCTAAGTCGATTAATTCCAGCTACATTAAGGAGCATGGGATTCCGTGGATTAATCCCAGATGTGGCGGATACGATACGGACTGTCTTGTTCCCGGTGTGTTTTTTTCTGAAGGATTAAATTTTCAACCCGATCAAAAGATGGAAGATGTTGTCGCAAAATATCCAATCATTTTGGACTATTTGAGTGAGCGAGTGCGCTTTGGCGTAATTGATTATGACGAGGCTTTGAAAATGATCACCCATGTCAACATCTCAAGCAAAGAGTCCTATGCGGAATTAGTGAAAATTCTCGAAGTAGGGAATAAATAAAAGGAGTCCGGCCATGTTTATTGGTAATTTGCACCACTTAGCTGTTCCTTGCATTGTTAAAATAAGGGAATCAGACGAATCGCTTTGTAAAAAGAGCGACATGTATTATCTTAATCCCTCGGCAATTATTCGTTATGAGCCAAGCGGAGCGGTTGTCACCCCACCGATGCTATACTCATCCTTTCTATTTGTAGATAAGGAAATGGCAGAAATTCTAATGGGTAGAAGTTTTTCCGGCAAGGGACTTCCAAACTACATACTGTCTATGTTGCTTGAGAATGAAGTAATTTTATCTGAGCCTGTTTCGGGTCAAGCATATAGGGAAATGCATGTTGGAATTAGCGGATTGCCAACGCAGGTGCTTTTTGAAGTAACCTCCTATTGCAATTGTGATTGCATAGCCTGCTACCATAAATCTGATCTAGATCATTACATTCCTTCTCTTGATCATCTATTGATGAGAATTTCCAAATTAAAGGAATTGGGCATTGGTCTGTTTGAAGTAACTGGAGGGGAGCCATTTTCTCGTGATGATTTATGCCAAGTTCTTACCTATATCAAAAGGCTTGGATTGCATTTCTATGTTGTAACAAATGGCGAATTTCTTCTAGACTCGCCAAGAGAGCTGATTGATATATTGAAAAATGGTTTAGGTTTGGCAGTTAGTCTGGATGGAATTGGCGAAGTGCATAATCGTGTTAGACGGCGTAGCGGTTTGTATGATAGGATGATGCAAGGCTTGAATTTTCTTTATTCTGAGAGAGTTAAGATTTATTTCATCTCGACCTTAAATAGAGAAAATCTTATCAGTGCTGAAGAAATGATTGCTGTCGCGAAACGATACAATACGACAGTCCATTTTCGTCCTACTATCAAAACTGGCGCGGCAGTGCTCAATAATCTTGAACAAGTTGATCTTGCGAAGGAATTGGGTGCACTGCTGAAGCATCCGAATGTGCGGAATGGTTTATTAAGTACCAAAAAAATCATTTCTAAAGCACGTTATTATGGATGTGGTCTAAGGAAAAGAATTTCCGTTGATAGTCATGGGGTGTTATACCCATGCGTTATGGATCGTTCGTGTTTTTTGGGAAACATCAAAGATTACTCGGAAACCTCATTGGTGAGCGAGTTAGAAGATGAAACCAGAAGACTACTGATGCAAAATGAAAAATGTTGCAAGTGCATTCATAACGAAAAGACGATTATCTGCGGAGGATTTTGCAGATTTTCAAATAGTTACAAAAAACAATAATCGGAGGATAAATATGGACAGTGAAAAAAATTATGAAAATTTAGTTGCATATCGCGTGATAGCGCAATTCTACGACAAGCTGATGGGAGGAAATAAATACCCGGGATGGAAGGATTTGATTGCTGATGTTGTTGAAAAATACAACATTGCTAAGGGCACATGTTTAGATATTGCTTGCGGAACCGGAAATATTTCCAAGTTGCTAATAGAGCTGGGATTTAAGGTGGTGGGTTTAGATATTTCCAGTGAGATGGTTTCGATTGCCACGCAAAAATTTCCCGAGGAGCAGTTTGTTTGTGCGGATTCAAGAAATTTCAATTTGGGGGATCATTCTAAATCGATTACTCTGGCTGTTTCCTTTTACGATTCTTTGAATTACCTGCTTTCCGACGATGACATGTTGCAAGCATTTAAGTCGGTAAACAGAAATTTGCCAGTTGGAACAATCTTTCTTTTTGACATGAATCCAACGGATCACATCGAAACTGCCCAAAAATTTAAACCCAGGGTATTCGAGGAAGCGGAATTTTATTCAATATTTCGCTTTGGTGGAGAGGGCAGATTTTGGACGCTAGACATTGATCTCTTCCTCAAAAACGGAGAATGTTATCGGTTAATCAAAGAAAGACATGTCGAAAGGGGGTATAATAAGGAAGACATAGTCCCAATGCTTGAGCGGGCTGGCTTCAATCTTTTGGAAGTCAGAGAGGAACACAAGACATATGAAGACGGCAAGAAACACTTAAGCAGGCTTTATTTCATTGCTCAAAAGGCCTAATGTCAAAGAAAGGAGGTAAACATCATGGACGCAGTTGTGCAGAAAGAAACAGAAATCGAATCTGTAAGCTGGCAGATGGACATCGAAGAATTTGATGCCAATGGTTGTCTTATTAACGGCGATTAACATCGCAAATGCAGGTTCCGTCATAACAATGGCGGAACCTTTCTCAATTCTCTTTAATGGAGGAAATTGATGAAAAAGTTACTTGTGCTAAATCCCGCGGTTGCTTACTGTGAAAAAAATGGGGTCTATGTATTTTATTATGATTTTAGCTATTTATTTTTCACCGGAGCAGCTGCGAAGCTTGTGAGTCAATTATTTACAATTCTCAAGGAAGGGCAAAATCTCGAAACATTACCCAGCTCATTTCTGAATTATCTTGTTTTAAGAAAGATTATATTGGAGGAATGATTATGAACGGATTTAGCAGGAGAGAATTGCTTAAACTAGCATGGGAAAAGCCAATTTTAGCTCAAATGGAAATTACAAGTAGATGTAATCAGCAGTGCACTTTTTGTTATACTGGCAAAAAGATTATAGAAACGAAAGCAGATCTGAACTTAGAGCAATGGCAGGTTATAGTTACCAAGCTTCGCAATCTCGGGGTCAGGCGACTTGATTTTACTGGTCGTGAAAGTTTTATGTATCCTGATTTTGACACGTTGGTGGACTGGTGTAAAAAACATGGTTATGAAGTAAGGATCAATACTAACGGCACATTCGATGTTTCAAATGTCTTGCAAAATGTCGACGAAATAGTTTTTTCAGTTCACGGTATCGGCAGGATTCACGATGAAATTGTTGGTAAAGTTGGATCATTTGATTTGGCTGAAGCCAACATAAAGCGGACAGTGTTTGCGGGAGTAAGGGCCTCAATAAACATGTCTTTAGTGAAATCGAATTACCATCAGATGCTAGAGGTGTTCAATTACTTTGAGTCAACGTATGGTATCCACAAATTTGCACCATCTATTCCAGTGTTATCCCGTTTTGGAAGTGCCTTTAAAGAAGTCGCATTAGTTTTGAATCGGGAAATACTAGAAGATTACATGGATAATCTGAAAAAAATTTCCAAACATAAGCTAATGCTGAAACATGGCTTTCATAGCATCTTCATTAATGACAGAGAACATTATCATGACACTGGCTTGCTATTGCCAAACTGTGCGGCAGGAAAGTATAAGCTAATTGTAGAAAGTGACGGCAAAGTTTTTCCATGCAATTTCTTCAAGGGTGAAGAATTTTTTTGCGGAAATATTTTGACTGATAATGAGTATCAAATATGGAGATCGGGCAAAGGTTTTGAATGTTTTCGCCAGCTTGTACTTGGTGAAAAAATACCCGAAGAATGCGCTAACTGTTTAAAAAAATCAAGATGCTATTCTGGTTGTCGAGCGTGGTCATTAACTTATGAAGAAGGGGGATTTGAAAATGTTAAAGATCGGCGCTGTGACATTGGGTCTGCATTTATTGGAAGTTGAAATAACAACAAGATGCAATCTGGATTGCCATCATTGTTACAACAGGACCAATAAAAATCAAGATATGCCACTGGAGGATGTTACTAGCTTAATTAAGTTTGCGGAGGTAAATGGTGTTAAAAAGTTCATTGTTTCCGGTGGTGAAGCTGTATTGCACGCAGAATTCAGGGAGTTGGCTGACTTCATAAAGGCCAATAAACCAAATCTCAAAATAGTTATTCAATCAAATGGTCTAATTGGTGAAATCGACATTGAAATGGTTAAGGCTTTTGACATAGTTCATCTTAGCTTTGAAACGGATGATTCTGCTGTAAGGAAAACTTCTGTAAAGAAGACCATTGGTACGGCCAAGAGATTTATAGATGCCGGCGTTTATACCTATTTTTTTGCAACAATCCATCCTGACAATATTGAAAAAATTGACTGGATGGTTGAAACCGCGAATCATCATGGTATAGACATTGGTTTTAATCTCTGTATCCATGGGGACAAAGAAGAACTCCGATTATCAACTAGCCAGAAAGTAAGAGTGATAAAAAAACTGCACCAGTTCTATCTTGATAAAAGAACATTGCGTTTTACTTCTCCATTCACGGCGATATTGAAAGAGCAGAGAACAGAAAGCTACGTTGGAATTAAAGGGGGTTGTACAGCGGGTGTTGCAGCTTGTGTTGTTTTGCCAAATGGCGATGTCGTGCCTTGTCCGTTTTTCAGACTCAAAGCTGGTAATATTTACGAGAATAACTTAAAGAAAATATGGTTTGAATCGGAAATATTTAATGTTTTGAGAAACCGTCCTTCATTTGATGAGCCTTGTGGTAAGTGCGAGTATCTTTCGTATTGTGGAGGATGCAGAGCCGGGGCTTATTATCAAAAAAACAAATTAAATGGTGCTGATGTCGATTGTATTTTAAATACAATCAGGTAGTTTAAAACAATCTTTATTCAGGAAGAGATAAGCAGGAACTAGAAAAGAGGGTGATTTGCAAATGCAGGTTGCCCTCTTAATTATAAAAAATTCAGAATGGTAAAAGATAAAGCAGTCTTCAACTGTTAGTTAACAAAAAAACAAAAAAATGCTAGGATATATATAATAAAACACGTTAAATATTATTTTAAACATATGCTTAAAGTCTTATTTTTAGAAGACGATCCGGATCAGATTTTTCTTTATCAGAAGGGCTTCCAGCTGGAAAATATTGAAATGATTGGAGCGCAAAATGGGAAAGAAGCCGAAGAAAAAATACAGTCTGAAAATCCTGATTTGATGCTTGTCGACATTCTCCTTAAAAACGAGAATGGTTTGGATGTGGTCGAAGATCTGCAAAAAAGAAATATTTTGAAAGATATTCCGATTGTTATTTTTACCAACTATGAGAAAAAGGAATTTCAGGACAGGGCGGTAAAGCTTGGGGCGATTGATTATTTCCTGAAAGCCGAGCATGTTCCCGAAGACATGGCCAAAAGGATCAAATGGATCGCGTCTGCCAATGGAATTGATGATGAAAAAAATTGGATGACGAAAATTAATTTTAGATAAATGTATTGTACTGATTTTCAGCCACAACTAAATTTTTTGTTGATTTTGTCATCTGCCGATTATATTCCCAGAATCCTTTATTACTTCTATATTCCTGCTATGATAGTATCCCTTTTTTTGGGATTTTTTGTTTATTTTAAAGCGAAAAAAAAGGAATTACTTGTCAAATTATTTTTGGCGATTACGGCTTCCTTTTTCCTTTATTCCCTTTTTGTTTTAGTAACGTGGGTAAATTTTTTCAGTAATTATGTCGTTATCTCTTGGGTTTATTCAGTTTTCTTCAATTATTTATTAGTTATATTTATTTTTCTTTTCTTCGAAGCATTTATTGATAAGTTAACGTTTTTTTCAAAAAAAAGACTATGGCCGATGATTTTTTCCCTTCCATTACTACCCCTTTGGGTTTCTAATTATTTTGTTATATCGCTAGAAGCTGTTAATTGCAATGTTATTGAAAACAGATTTTATTTATTTTATGAATATTTTTTTGAATTATTTATTATTGGTTATATTTTATTTCGAGGGATATCCGAATGTAGAAATAATAAAGATCAGTTACTTAGAAAAAAGATAGCTCTTCTCCTGTTTGGCATAAGCAGTTTTCTTATTCCGTATTTCTTTTTTTGTGCATTAGCATCATATTTTTTTTACTCTGGAGAAACGGTGTTGTACGAAGTGGAGCCATATGGTGTTTTGGGCTATCCAATTTTTCTTGTGAGCATAGTTTATTTAATAGTTAAATATAAATTATTCAACATAAAAATTCATGAAGGGCAGGCTCTTGTTTTCGGGTTGTTTTTTTTGGTGGGAGCACAGCTTTTCTATATGAGAAATTCAGGCGATCAGGTCATCGTAATTATAACTCTAGTGATAGCTTTTGTCATTGGCTTTTTTCTGATTCGCTCAATTAGAAGAGAAGAGGAGAAAAAAAGAAAAGAATTGGAAATAGTTAATCAAGAGCTTCTTAAGCTAGATCGGGCAAAGTCTGAATTCATAAACATTGCTTCTCATCAACTCCGAACCCCAGTAACTGTCATAAGAGGGGTAGTATCGCTTATAATGTCTGGAAAAATGGAAAAGCTTCCAGAAGAAGAAAGAAGTCAGTTTTATGAATCCATATGGAATAAATCCAACAAGCTTGAGGAAATAATAAAGGATATTTTGAGCACGGCATCACTAACTAACAAAAAATATTTGGTTTCTAAGGAAAACGCGGAAGAAGTTGATCTCAAAAATGTCATTTCTCAAGTAGTTGCTGATTTTCAGGCGGAAAGCGATCGAAAGGGAATTTCAATAAGTTTTCAAAAAGATAAAAACAAGCATTATCTGGCAAAGGGAAATGGAGCTGATCTCAAAGAGGTGATAAATAATCTTGTTAATAATGCTCTCAAATACACTCCTTCCTTGGATGATTATAAAATCCTGAAAGACAGAGACGCGAAAAAAGGAAAGATTGAAATTGCTTTGGAGAAACAAGAAAGTAATATCCTAATTTCCATAAAAGACAATGGAATCGGCATTCCAAAAGAAGAAATGCCGAAGCTATTTGAAAAATTCTATAGAGCCAGCAATGCAAAAAAGCTGTATACGGACGGATCCGGTCTAGGATTATTCATTGCGAAAGAAATGGTCGAAGGACATGGAGGGAAAATTTGGGCTGAAAGCGAACTTAATAAAGGTACGGATTTTTTTGTCTCCTTGCCAGTTTCTTCCTAGGGGTGTAATATTATAGATGTTTATCTTTTTCGTTGTTGATATTTCTCTGCTACGTGCTAAAATAAACATATGGATGCGCAAACAGCTCCAAAAATACAAAGAATATCTCTTGAGAGGATATTGACCTGGACGTTTTTTCTGGTGATAATTACTGTGGTAGTTGTCACTTTTTTGAAATATTTTGTCTTGAAAGACTATATCATCCAGGCTGAAGCGGATTGCGATCCGATGACGGAAGCCTGTTTCATATATGAATGTGTTCCGGGGACGGACGCGGATTGCGCGGATGATCCGGAAGATCCTGAAGCGAAGCTTAGTTATTATAAAAAAGTAGAGAAAAAAGCCTTTCTTATTCCTGACTGCGATCCCAATGATGAGAACTGCGATGCGCTGAATTGCCAGGGGCTAAGCGAAGAAGATTGCAGCGAGACGCTTTGTAGCGATGAGACGAAAGAAGAAGGAATTGAATGTGTTGATCCGGCCATCTATTCCGCCAGTCATCCGGAGGAAGAAGATGAAGCCGGGAGCGAGGAAGAATGCGCCCCGGATGATGAAAGTTGTACTGTTGATGAGAATTTGGAGGAGAGCGGTGCTGATAGTGAAGTCCAAGACCAAGATAGTGTGAGTTCGGAGGATGCCAATGATTGATATTTTTAAGGAATGCCGTAAGGCATTCTTTTTTTATAGCTAGATAGGCAATTGAAGAGCCTTTTAGGAGGGAGGGTTTCCATTTGACAAATTGGTGTTTTTGATATACGATTGTAGGTTCTTTTAAATAGTCCCCGTATTTTACGGGGATAACCAAAACAGAAGGAGGGGAGCATGGAAAACGTTTTTCGCACCAACGTGCTCTTCTATGAGTACGTCGTCTATGGGATTTTTCAACGGTTCATTGGTTTCTTTTTCGGACTCTTTCGAAACGTTGAGATCAATAAAGCCACAGCCTTCGGGTTCACCGCTTGGAAAGTGCTGGGCGTAGTTTACGATCTGCTTCTTTTTACTGCGGTATTGTCAAAGTTTGGATGGATTGGCATTCCTTTTCTGACTATCGGAGCCGGAATCCTTTGCTGGATTACGATTCTGATTTATGACTCAGTCAAGATTGATTTTCTTGGGATTGAGTCTGCCAGAAAAGAGATGGCGGTTTTCAAAGAGGGTCTGATTCACTGGGTCGAAAGGCTCAAAGACAGGCCCGGACAGAAACTGCATCCGCCTTTTTTGAAGGTAAAGATAAAGTATGACACGGATTCCATAAAGATTGCTTTGAGCAAGATCTGGGTAGTTGAATTTCTGATCTGCTCGTTCCAATGGGATGCTGTTATAACGACAATCTACCTTCGGGAGAAATCTTTTGGCGGACTGACTAGGAGGGATTGGAAGATTTTCTTTGTCAGTCTGATTCTTTCCTGTACCTACTGGTCGGCGATTGTGCTTACTGGAATCACTGTTTTTGAGTGGTCCCAGGAGGCAGTAATAGTTTTTCTCCTGGCGATCTGGAACAAATAAAGGGCTTTGCGATATATTCGTAGAGCCCTTTTTAAGTATTTAATAAAAGTCAATATGCTTCAAAATTGGCCACTTGACAGATGATTAAATTATATAGTATTATTGTGACAGTTTTAAAAACATACAAAATCTACAGCTAGATCCCCGGTTTCCGGGGGTTGGGTCTGGCTAATCTGCCGATAAGGCAGAAAGATGGTTTTTGCGTTAGTGAAAGCCCGGTAATCCTCCGTAAACAAGGGATAACTGATGTCGTCCGTCGATGATGTGGAGACAGAGTCAGTGAAGTGGTCTTAATCCGTTTTGCTGACGGATTTTTTTGTCCGTCAAATAAAGATTAAGACAAAAAAGGTGGTACCACGGGATAACCTCTCGTCCTTTTGTCTGAGCTTTGGCTTGGGCACGAAGACGGGGGTTTTTTATTTGACCTTTCGGCTAGGTTTATATAAACTAGCAAATTAGCACTTTGAAAATTCATTAAGCAATAAGATGTCCGTTTTTTCGGTTGTTGTTGCAAATGGAAGGAATATGATTGCAAAAGGTGAGTAATATATTTGTTTAGATTAAATTCGAAGGGAGAGAGAAATGACTGACATTAAACACATTCTTAAGGATCATGCGTATCAAAACGTGCCCTTGTCTTTCGATGAAGCATATGAACTGGGCATGGCAACGCTGAAAAGTTGTAACCCAGATGCCAGCAAGACTATCCAGATTCAAAGCATAGCTGCTCTTTGTGCCTTACATAATGGAGCAGTCTATCGCTGGAAATGGAATGAAAGAGATGCAAGGATTCACGAACATGTTTTACCTCAAAGTGCGGCAGATCAGATAGCAGGAATCTGTGCAGCGGTTTTCGAGCACGACATTGCTAAATCGCGTTACGGATTTTTGCAACCGGAAGTTCCTTACGTCATTGATAACTGTGGAATGGGCGGGGATCTGATAGTGACTGCTAATGTTAGCACTATTGCTGCATTTATTGCGTCGGCAGCTGGCGTTATTATGTGCAAGCATGGTTCTCCAGCCAATGCAGACAAGGGGCGACACGGAAGCTCCGATTTTATCGCACAGATCTGCGGCATCAATAACTATGCCTCAAGATCCGACGTCGAGAAGTGCGTGGAGAAGTTCGGATTTGGATATACAGAGGCCTGTGATACGGGCTATAAATATATTCACATTCAAACTCACAAGATTGCGCTTCTTCCGCACATGAACGATATCATCGGTCCGATTACTAATCCTGTTGATCCTCAAATCATGACAAAGAAAATTCTGGGGATGAACCATCTGGTTCCGCCAAGAGTAGCGGCGGAAACATACCAAATTCTCAATCAGCGCGGGGTGACAAATTTGAAACACGGATTTTTCATAAGGGGATTTGTCAGCAATGATCGTTATGAGGGTATCGATGAAGTTTCCATTTGCGAAGGCGGAACCGAAGTATCAGAATTTGAGAATGGCGAAATTCGCGAGTATTATTTAGAAGCAAGCGATTTCGGACTGTCTCCAGTTTCCGTTGCGGATATCATTCCCATCGGAAGCAAGGGTGACTATTCAATGAGAATACTTCAAAATGAGATCAATGGAGCTCGTGTCAAAATAGTTCTTGCTAATGCGGCGTTGCTTTTCAAGCTAGCTGATTTTTCGGAGGATCTCAAAGAGTGTTATAAGGAAGCTGAACAAATCCTTCGAAGCGGCAAGGCCTATCAGAAGATGTTAGACGTACGGGAAACGTTACCATTGACATGAACCTTCGAGGGAAGGAGCTGATGAATCCATCAGCTCCTTCAAAAACTTGTGTTATTTTAGTATAGTTAAAAAAATGTCACTGGACAAGGACTAATTAAAAAACTAAGATGATAGAAGTTTTATTTAGGTTATGAAAAAAAGCAACATATTTTATAAATTATTTAGAAATAAAAAACCGTTTGTAATCGGAATGGTTCATTGTGCTCCGCTTTTGGGATATAAGGATTTTCCGGGAATTAAGGAAGTCGAGAAAAAATTCAAGTGTGATTTTAAAGCTTTGCTTGACGGTGGCGTTGATGCCATCTTGATTGAAAATAATTACGATATCCCTCATTACGAAAAAGCGAAATTATCTACTATTCCATATTTAACAGAACTCTGCCTAAAAGCGAGAAGAATGACAAAAAAACCGATAGGACTTTGTGTTTTATGGAATGATTATGAAACGGCACTTTCAATTGCAAAAATTGCCAAATTTAATTTTGTGCGTATCCCAGTTTTTGTTGATAAGGTGAAAACAGATTATGGAAATTTTGATGCCAAAGCTGACGAATGTATTGAATTCAGAAAAAAAATCAATGCCGAAGATGTTTTAATTTTTGCAGATGTTCAAGTAAAGCACGCAGAGCACCTCATTAAAAGACCACTTCGCGAAGCTGTACGTGACGCAGTCAAGAAAAAAGCAGATGCAATTATTATTACCGGAAAATGGACAGGAGATTCTCCTACTGAAGAGGATGTTAAAGTAGCAGAAAAAACTGCTAGAAAAATACCAATAATTTTGGGAAGTGGAATCACTCCAGAAAACTTTAAAAAATATAACGCGGACGGATTGATTGTAGGAAGTTATTTTAAAGGCGAAGGAAATCGCAAAGAAGAAGATTATCACAACATATTCTCATGGAAAGTTGGAATGAACACAAAGAGAGTGAAGAAGTTTATGAAAACAGTGAAATAAACTGTGAGTTTAAAGATTGCATAGAGAAAGGAATAGTGATGAAGCTCATTAACAAAAAAAGACTAGTTGATTGTTTCGTAAAGCTGGCAAAAAGGGAAAAAGAAGGGAAAAAGGGGTCAAGTACCTTTTTCATTAAAACAAATTATGATATACTTCAGTTATGGCAAGAATTCCATGACAACCCGTCGGTGATGTAATTTATCATATTCTTAACCGCGCTAACGGCCGGGAACAAATATTTCAAAAAGATAAAGATTATGAAGCTTTCATAAGAATACTTGTTGAAGCCAAAGAAAAATATCCCATGCGAATTCTTTCATTCTGTATCATGCCAAACCATTGGCATTTTGTTTTATACCCAAAGAACGGAGAAGATCTTTCCAATTTCATGCGCTGGGTAACTCATACTCATACCCAGCGTTACCACGCTCACTATAAATCCATAGGATATGGCCATGTTTATCAAGGCAGATACAAAGCATTTCCAATAGAAAAAGACAATCATTTTCTCCAAGTTTGCCGCTATATCGAAAGAAACCCACTAAGAGCTAATTTAGTCAAAAAAGCTCAAGACTGGAAATGGTCAAGTTTATGTATAAGGCAACAGGGGATGGGAAAACAAAAAACATTGCTATCTCCTTGGCCAGTAGAAATACCGCTTGGATATTTAGAATGGGTAAATTCGCTCGATAAAGACGAAGAAGACAAATTGGAAAAAATCAGATATGCTATCAAAAGAGGCTGTCCTTATGGAAAAGAAAACTGGATCAAAAAAACAGCGGAAAAACTGAATTTAATTTCTACGTTAATCCCGAGAGGAAGACCCAGGAAAGATTAGAAAAGGTACTTGACCCCTTTTTCCTTCATTTGAATTTTATTTCTCTAGCTGATAATATAGAAATATAAAAAAAGACTACTTCAAACATCTTCCTAAATGTATGAAATCCCAAATATACGATCAAGCCAAATATTACGAAATTGCCTTCGGTTTTGTAAACCCTAAAAAACAAGGCGATTTATTCGAGCAGTTTATAAAAAAATATGGCAAGAAAAAAGTAGAAACCGTCCTGGATTTAGGCTGTGGCACTGCATTGCAGCTAAGGGAAATGGCCAAGCGCGGATATAAATCAATGGGGCTGGATGCTAGCGCTAAAATGCTTGAGTATCTAAAAAAAGAATCATTGCGAGAAGGCTTGAAAATAGAAGCGGTAAAAGCCGACATGAATAACTTCAAATTGAAACAAAAAGTCGATTTTGCTTATATCATGATGGGTTCAATTTCCTACACCAAAAACAATAAGTTATTCCTTTCACATTTAAATTCAGTGGCGAATTGTTTGAATTATGGCGGACTGTATCTCATGGAGAATCTGACCATCAACTGGGCGGATCCGAAATTTTGGAAGCCGCAGACATGGACAATGAGTCGGGGAAAAATAAAAGTAAAGACCACTTATCAGCCAATCCCTAAAGACCTTATTTCTCAAACCGTAACACAGACGATTAAGCTCGAAGTTGATGATAATGGGAAAAAAATGGTATTTGTAGACAAAGATGAGCTAAAGATTATTGCTCCCGAAGAATTAAAATTACTGGTTGAGAAAAATGGTCAGTTTGAATTTGTTGGTTTTTTTGAAAGATATAGCACTCAACTGCTTAAGAAAATATCATCGGATAACATCGCGCTACTTAGAAGGAAATAAAATATGGATAGAATTCTCAAAATTAAACCATTTCAAGAAACATTAAATGCTGGCATGTGCGGTCCAGCTTCTCTTAAAATAGTATTAGATTATTATGGACTGGATAAATCCGAAAAAGAACTGGCTCAATTATGTCAGCACGATAAGAATTTGGGAGTAGATGACGAAGGAATAAAAAGAGCAGCGGAAAAATTAGATTTTAAGGTAAAAATAAAAAATAACAGTAATTTCAAAGATATTGAAAAATGGCTTGACAAAAAAGTACCAGTGATTGTGAATTGGTTCACGAAAGGCAGACAAGATTATTTAGAATCAGAAGTGGCAGACGGACACTATTCAGTGGTTTGCGGATTGGATGAAAAGTATATTTATCTTCAAGACCCGGAAATCGGCAAAATCAGAAAAATAAAACGAGACGATTTTATGCGAGTCTGGTTTGATTTTAAGGGTGAATATATAAAGCCTAGTGAGTTGATTGTTAGACAAATTATTGCCATTTACATATAAAATAACCTATGAAACTTTTATTAACTTCAGCAGGCTTGACCAATGAAAACGTAAAAAACTTTTTCATTTCTCAGTTTGATAGACTGGATAACAAAACGGCTTGCATTGTGACTTCTGGCAGAAATGAAGAAGAGCAGTTTTACATAGACGGCTCCATTAAAGAGCTGGAAGGTTTGGGAATTAAGGTCGTAGAGTTTAATATCGCCAAACATGAAAGTTTTGTAAACTTCCCGTTATACGACATTTATTATGTCTGCGGAGGCAATACTTTCTATATTCTAGACAGAATGAGAAAAGCTGGTGTTGATAGAATTTTGGTTAAAGCTGCCAGAAATGGGAAATTCTACATTGGCGTAAGTGCTGGAAGCATAATTTCCGGACCGGACATTGAAGTGGCGAGACTCGGAGATTCGAACGATGTTAATCTTGGCGATTTGACCGGACTGAAACTGACTAATCTCATAATCACTCCTCATTACAATCAAAAAGAAGAAAAAGATATTGAGAAATTTAGGGAAAAAAGAAAAGGCGAAACTGTGATTGCCATAACGGATGATCAGGCAGTGTTTGTGGAAAATGGTGATTACAAGATAATAGGCGACAATAAATGACCCAAAAATGAACGCTCAAGAATTATATAAAAAATTAGAAGTAGATTTTAAACTGAACGAATGTTCAGACGAATGGGACAATATTAATTTTGACCCTGATTTTGTCACAGAAAATTTCAGAAAAAGCTATATGGGGATTCTGGCAGATAATGCGGAAGAAATCAAAAAAGTTTATACGGCCGTGTTTCCCAGTGAAAAAATTATGCAGGAAATATTGGAACGAAACGAGCAAGACATTCTTCTTTTCACTCATCATCCGGTTGATTGGAAAATTAGAGCGGGGCAGTCACCATTCGTTAATCTAAATAGAGGCTTACTTCAAAAATTTAAGGAAAATGAAATTTCAATTTATACTCTTCATACACCGCTTGATAGAAACGGAGAATATTCCACATCTGTCAATTTTATGAAAGCTCTTAAAATAACTCAAGCAGGGGAGTTTGCTGAATATTTCGGATTCCTATCTGGAGTGATCGGCAAAACCGATTGTAAAAATATTTCTGAAATGGCGGAAAAGTTCAAGGAAGCAGTCGGTCATAATGTCAAAATCTGGAATTATGGAACAGATGAGATCAAAGATGGAAAAATCGCGATGGTGGCCGGAGGTGGAAATGACCCGGAAATAATTGCTGAAGTGGCGAAACTGAGAATCAACACCTTTTTGACCGGAGTGACTTATCCAAATAAATATTATGAGCCATCGCTTCAGGCGCATAAAATTGCCAAGGAGAATAAGATCAATATGATTGGCGGAACACACTATTCTACAGAAAAATTTGCCTGCATAAAAATGGCAGAATATTTTGAAAAACTTGGCATCCTGGCTGAATTTCTTCAGGATGATCCGGATATGGGGGACCTTGAATAATTATTTTTAAAAATTTGAGATTAGAAAAGGTACTTGACCCCTTTTGCTTTCACATTAACATATTGCACTCTATGAGAAAATAGAGGCATGCCTTTCTATCATCATATTCATTGCAAGTACACGGGTATCAAGGGTATTTTAACGGTATATAACCATTACCTTAGATACAAGTATATGATCAGTGAAAAGGCTCTTCGTAAAGTGCGTATTTTAGTCTTTTGGGAAAAGCACGGTTTGAAAGCCACCCTCGATGCTTTTCCGGTTAAGAAACGGACACTCTACTACTGGAAATCTCTTTGGGAGAAAGCCGGTGGCAAACCGGAGGCGCTCAATAACCAATCACGCGCTCCCAAAACCAAGCGAGTCAGAATCTGGCCGGAGGAAATCATCGCGGAGATTAAACGCCTGCGTTGGGAGCATCCTAATGTTGGAAAGGATAAGATTTATCCTGAGCTTTTGGAATACTGCAAGAGCAATGATCTGGAGTGTCCTAAAATTTCTACCATCGGTCGAATCATCAAAGACTTAGGAGGTCTCAGAATGTTCCCGCAAAAGGTTTCCCATTTTGGAAAAATCAAGCCTCTGAAACGGCAGAAAAAGCTCCGAAAACCGAAGGATTTTAAGGTTCTCTATCCTGGTCATCTGGTTGCGCTAGACACAATCGAAGAGCATATCCAGGGCAACAGACGCTATGTCATATCATTTGAAGACATCTACACCCGCTTTGGTTTTGCCTGGTCGACCAAATCCCACGCCTCTTTAGCTGCTGCTGAATTCTTTGATCTCTGTCGAAAAGTTTTTCCTTTTCCAATCACTTTTGTCCTGACTGATAACGGCTCAGAGTTTGCCAAAGAGTTTTCCAAAAAACTTAAAAAACTTCATCTTACTCACTATCATACTTATCCCAGAACCCCCAAGATGAATGCTCATTGCGAGAGGTTTAATCGAACACTTCAAGATGAGTTTATTGATTTTCATAAATCCGATCTCCTCAATCCCACTATTTTTAACAACAAAATCATTGATTATCTAGTTTGGTACAATACCAGACGAGTGCATCACGCTTTTAAAAACAAACTGTCTCCGGTACAATTCATAATGTCATTGCAAACTGTAAACTTTAATTTACCTCAAGAGTGCAATCGAGGGTGGACTTATACACTTATTTGAAAATTTTTTGTGGATATGCTAGATTTTTCACAGTATCTTAAGATTTCAATAAATTAGATTCTCAAGTCTAATTTTTTGTTCAAAACTCAAGCAGAGGAGCGGAAAATGGATGAACAGCAATATATCAGTTCGCTGATTTTCAAGACGGGCGAAAACATCAAGATACCCGTCTATGAGTGGTTTGTGGCCGAGCGTTCAAAATACCATTTTATCCAAGTGGCCAAGACGAATCTTGGACGCACATTATTTGTAAACGGAATTGTTCAGTCTGCAGAAGGGGATGACGGTGTTTACGAGAGATATATGAT
>Ga0247841_10004476_pt1 | contig 23945 bp, 31 predicted proteins | sample LaCruzMarch2015__2_FD_192410 | JGI IMG/M metagenome (GOLD analysis project Ga0247841, IMG submission 192410) | Freshwater microbial communities from meromictic Lake La Cruz, Castile-La Mancha, Spain - LaCruzMarch2015_18m | ecosystem: Environmental > Aquatic > Freshwater > Lake | place: Spain... | reverse complement strand
TTTCAGCATTCGCCGGGTGGAACCGGCTCCCACTTTTCGGAATGTGGGAGCGGCCTCCGTGCCGCGAAGCTGCCGGTTTGCCAATGCCACATGTTTCAGCATAAGAAACAATGACTGAATATCACAGCAATAATCTCCGGTTGCATAGAGAAACAGACGCATCAGGCACATGGTTTGTCACTAAGTGCCTGCTACCCAGGCGGCCTGCATTGCGCAATGCTGTCTGTGCAGAATCTGTGCTGGCCTCTTTGACGTTTTGCGCTCTTGCGCAACGAGTCACATTCGATCCACAAAACAATTCCTGTTTGTGCGAAACTACATTGAAGAAAATCCGGTTCGCAAAGGATTGTGTGTCAGTCCGCAAGCATGGGCATGGTCATCCGCGCATCCAAAGCACCGTGATATGGTGACTAATCCTTGGCCATGGGATTTTAAGGGCGATCATGCATAACAAATGCAAAAAGCAATCTTCGCCGGGTGGAACCGGCTCCCACATTGCAACCGCTGCTTTTTCACCGAACACCGAACACCGATTACCGAATACTGTGGTGCCACTGCGCCTGCCGGCCGAGTTCGAGCCGCACGCCGCCACATGGCTGGCGTGGCCGAAGAACCCGACCGACTGGCCCGGCAAAATCGTGCCGGTGTATTGGGTGTATGCCGAATTGGCGCGACTGCTGGCGCGCAGCGAACGGGTGCGCATCATGGTCGCCGATGCAGCCCACGAGCAGCGCGCGCGGATTGTGTTGCAACGCGCGCAGGCCGACCTCGCCCACATTTCTTTTGTGCGCGGGGCGTATGACCGCAGTTGGACGCGCGACTTCATGCCGTTCTTTGTGCGCAACGGCAAGCGCGGCGACCGGTCGCTGGTGCAATTTACGTTCAACGGCTGGGCCAAGTACCGCGACTTCACCCATGACAAAGACATTCCGCCCCGCGTCGCGCGTGTGCTGCAACTGCCGCTGCGCCAGGCACGGTGGCAGGAGCGGCCAGTCGTGCTGGAAGGCGGCGCGCTGGATTCGAACGGCGCCGGCACGTTTCTGACCACGGAAGAATGCCTGCTGGATCAGCACACCCAGGCACGCAATCCTGGCATGCGCAACGCCGATTATGAGACATGTCTCCGCGAATATCTGGGCGCGCGCGCGGTCATCTGGCTCGGCCGCGGCATCGCCGGCGATGACACGCACGGCCATGTGGACGATCTGTGCCGCTTTGTCCGCCAAGACACGGTGGTGCTGGTGCAGGAGCATAATCGCAATGATGTCAACTATCGCGCCTTGTGCGAAAACGCCGAGCGCATGCAAGGGGCGCGCACGGCCGATGGCGCGCGCATTCAGGTCGTGCCACTGCCGATGCCCGCGCCATTGCAGTATGCCGGCCAGCGCCTGCCGGCCAGTTATGCCAATTTTTACATCGGCACCTCGCTGGTGCTGGCGCCGACTTTTAATGATCCCAATGATCGTGTGGCACTGGGCATTCTGGCCGAGCTGTTTCCCACGCGCACGGTTGTTGGTGTGCATGCCGTTGACCTTGTTTGGGGTCTCGGCAGTGTACATTGCTTAACTCACGAAGAACCAGGAGACGTATGCAACGCTTAGGATCAATCTGTCTGATATTTCTTGCGCTGGCCTGCCGTGCCGCCGATGACACCGTGCTCGCGCGGGTCGCGATGACTGCCGCCGTGCCGGCCAGCGGCCTGGCAGTCCACGAATTGCTGCAGGATGCCAAGGGCCAGGACTATGCCCTCGTGCTGGCGCCCGTTGCGGCGCTGCGCGCCAGCGACTGCACGTTCGAAGTGCTGGCGATGAATGCCGCGCCGCAAGATTTTGTCATCGCCCGGACGTTCCGGCCCGCAACGCACGCGCAACTTGCGCAGTTGCCCGAATGCATGTATGACGACGGGCGCCACATCATCCTGCGCCGCACCGCCGCGCTCATGGCGCACCGCGCGGACTATGATGCCAGCTTGCGGCCGTTGCCGCAGACGCCCTTGCGCTGGGACGCGCCGGTCCGTGCCGCGCGCCGTGCCACGGCCTTCACCTGCGTCTCCAACGCGGCCGTGGCCGCCATGATCAGCCAGGTTGACGCGGATCGCATCTGGTGGCTGACCGCGCAATTGAGTGGCGAGACAAATCTCATGGTGGGCGACAACGCATACACGATGTTCAGCCGCAATACCGTCAATGGCTCGCCCTATCAGAAAGACGCCGCGTTCATCCTCCAGGCCATGACCAATCTGCAGTATCAAACCCGCTACTTCAATTGGAGCGCGGATGGCTATGTCAGCAGCAATGTCATTGCGACGAAAGCGGGCACGACGCGCGCGAATGAAATCGTCCTGCTGATCGCCCACTTGGACAACATGCCCAGCAGCGGCCGCGCGCCCGGCGCGGATGACAATGCCAGTGGCTGTGTCGCCCTGCTGCTGGCCGCCGAGCAGTTTGCCCCGCAGACCTTCGAACGCACCCTGCAACTCGTCTTTGTCACCGGCGAAGAGCAGGATCTGTACGGCAGTGCGGCGTATGCAGCGGCCCTGACCACGCAAACCGCCAACGTCGTCGCAGTCTACAATTTCGACATGCTTGCCTGGAGCACAAATGCAGCCGCCATCTTTGGTGTGCATACACGCGTGGTGTCCCATCCGCAATTCGCCGCCGACCTGGTCCTCGCGCAATTGTATACCAATGTCATGGCGACCTACGGCTTGGCCGGCGCCGTGTCTACTATTGCCGCCGACGGCGTATGGGCCAGTGACCACTCGTCATTCTGGGATGTGGGCTATCCGGCGGTGTTGACCATTGAAGATTTCGATGACTACAACACGAACTATCACACGGCGAACGACCGGCTGCAGTATTGCAACATGGCCTATTACACGACGATCGTCAAGGGCGCGGTTGGCACGGCGGCGCATGCCGCCCAACTTGTGCCGGAGCCGGGCAGTTTGTTGTATGCCGCGCTTATCTGCATGCTATGGCGCCTGCGCGCAGTAACCCACGCCTGTTCACCCCGATGAAAATCACAATCCGTCACATATGTCTTATTGGTCTGGTCTGCGGCTGTACCGTTATCCTGGCACGCGCCGCCGATGACACCGTCCTTGCGCGCGTCGAGATGACCGCGACGGTACCAACCAGCGGCTTGGCGGTGCATGAATTGCTGCAGGATGCCAAGGGCCAGGACTATGCCCTCGTGCTGGCGCCCGTTGCGGCGCTGCGCGCCAGTGGTTGCGCGTTTCAAGTGCTGGCGATGCATGCCGTGCCGCATGAATTTGTCATCGCCCGGACGCGCCGGCCCGCAACGCACGCGCAGTTCGCGCAGTTGCCCGAATGCGTCTATGACGACGGGCGCCATGTCATCCTGCGCGGCACCGCCGCGCTCATGGCGCGCCGCGCGGACTATGATGCCATTCTGCGGCCATTGCCGCAGACGCCTTTGCGCTGGGACGCGCCGCCGCGCGCCGCACGCCGTGCCGCGGACTTTACCTGCGTCTCCAACGCGGCTGTGGCCGCCATGATCAGCCAGGTTGACGCGGATCGCATCTGGTGGCTGACCGCGCAATTGAGCGGCGAGACAAATCTCGTCGTGGGCACCAACACCTATTCGCTCTACAGCCGCAACACGCGCCATGGCGCGCCCTATCAGAAGGACGCCGCATTCATCTTCCAGACCATGACCAATCTGCAGTATCAGACCCGGTACTTCAGTTGGAGCGAAGGGGGCTATACCAGCAGCAATGTCATTGCCACCAAAGCAGGCACGACGCGCGCGAATGAAATCGTCCTGCTGATCGCCCACCTGGACAACATGCCCAGCAGCGGCCGCGCGCCCGGCGCGGACGACAACGCCAGCGGCTGTGTCGCCCTGCTACTGGCCGCCGAGCAGTTCATTCCGCAGGTCTTCGAGCGCACCCTCCACTTGGTTTTTGCCACCGGAGAAGAGCAGGGTCTGTACGGCAGTGCCGCGTATGCGGCGGCCATGACGGCGCAGTCAGTCAACATCGTCGCCGTCTACAATTTTGACATGATCTCCTGGACCTCGCTGGCCTCGCCCGCCTTTGGGGTGCATACCCGTGTGACCAGTCATCCGCAGTTCCCCGAAGACTTGGCCCTGGCACAGTTGTATACCAATGTCATGGCGACTTACGGTTTGGCCAGTGCTGCATCAAGAATTGTCGCCGACGGCGAAACGGCCAGCGATCATTCGTCGTTCTGGGATGTGGGCTATCCGGCCGTGCTGACCATTGAAGATGACACCGACTTCAATCCGTATTACCACACGGCGAACGACCGGCTGCAGTATTGCAACATGGCCTATTACACCACGATCGTCAAAGGCGCGGTCGGCACAGCGGCGCATGCCGCCCAACTGGTGCCGGAGCCGGGCAGTTTGTTGTATGCCGCGCTTATGTGCATGCTGTGGCGCCTGCGCGCGGTAACACACGCCCACCTACCCCGATGAAAATCACCATCCGTCAGATCTGTCTGATCGGTCTGATCTGCTGCGGCACCGTTACTCTGGCACGCGCCGCCGATGACACCGTCCTTGCGCGCGTTGAGATGACCGCCGCGGTACCAACCAGCGGCTTGGCCGTGCATGCATTGCTGCAGGACAAACAGGGCCGGGATTACGCCTTGGTGCTGGCGCCCGTTGCGGCATTGCGCGCCAGTGGCTGCGCGTTTCAAGTGCTGGTGACGAATGCCGCGCCGCATGCATGGGTCAGCGCCCGGACGCGCCGGCCCGCGACGCATGCCCAGCTCGCGCAGTTGCCCGAATGCGTCTATGACGACGGGCGCCACGTCATCCTGCGCGGCACTGCCGCGCTCATGGCGCGCCGTGCAGACTATCATGCCATCGTGCGGCCCGTGCCGCCGACGCCCTTGCGCTGGGACGCGCCGGCCCGCGCCACGACCTTCACCTGCACCTTCGACCCGATCATTGCCACCATGATCAGTCAAGTCAGTTCCAGTCGCATCTGGCGGCTGATCGCCCAATTGAGCGGCGCCGCCAACTTCACCGTGGGCGCCGCCACCTACTCGATGTTCAGCCGCCACACTGACTACGGTTCGCCATTGCAGAAAGACGCCGCCTTCATTTTCCAGACCATGACGAACCTGCAGTATCAAACCCGCTACTTCCGCTGGAGCGCGGATGGCTATGTCAGCAGCAATGTCGTCGCCACGAAAACCGGCACGACCCGCTCCAATGAAATTGTCCTGCTGCTCGCGCATCTGGACAACATCAACGAGGATGACGAGAACGGCAGCACGCCCGGCGCGGACGACAACGCCAGCGGTTGCACTGCCTTGCTGCTGGCTGCCGAGCAACTGGGCCCGCACGTCTTTGAGCGCACCCTGCAGCTCGTCTTTGTCACCGGCGAAGAACAGGATCTGTACGGCAGCGCGGCGTATGCGGCGGCCATGGCGGCGCAGTCAGCCACCATCGTCGCCGTCTACAATTTCGACGTGATCGCCTACAGCACCATTGCCGCGCCCGTGGTCGGCGTGCATACGCATGTCACGTACCATCCGCAATTCGCTGCCGACCTGCCGCTCGCGCAACTCTATACCAACGTGATGGCCACCTATCACGTGACCGGCGTCACCCCCAGCATCGTCGCCGACAGTGAACCGTACAGTGATCATGCCTCGTTCTGGGATGAAGGCTATCCCGCCGTCCTGGCGATTGAAAACGACGACGACTATAACGACAACTACTGTCACACCGGCGACGACAAGATCCAATACTGCAATATCGCCTATTGCACCGCCGTGGTGCAAGGCGGGATTGGCACGGTGGCCCATGCGGCCCAGCTCGTGCCGGAACCGTGCAGCATATTGTCGGTGATCTGCCTTTGTATTTTCTGGCGCGCACGCGCCCACTAACACCCCACCTACCACTCGTATGAAAATCCTGATTGCAGACAAACTCTCGAACAGCGCGGTCAAGGCCTTGGAACAATTGGGCGCGACGGTCACGGTCAATCCGGACGCCAGCGCGCAGACCTTGCCCGGCGTCATCGGCGACGCGGAAGTGCTGGTGGTGCGTTCGACGCAGGTGACGGCGGCCACGATCGAGGCCGCACCGGCATTGTCCTTGATTATTCGCGCCGGCGCGGGCGTCAACACGATTGATCTCGCGGCCGCCAACAGCCGCGGCATTCATGTGGCGAATTGTCCCGGCAAAAACAATGATGCAGTGGCTGAATTGGCCATCGGGTTGATGATTGCGGCCGACCGCCGGATTGTCGACGCCACGGTCGAGCTGCGCGCCGGCGCGTGGAACAAGAAGGAATACAGCAAAGCGCGCGGCTTGAAAGGCCGCACGCTGGGCATTATCGGCTTGGGCGCGATCGGCAAGTCGGTCGCGCGCCGCGCACACGGGCTGGAAATGAACGTCATCGCCTGGTCGCGCAGTTTGACGCCCGCCGCCGCGGAAGAGCTCAAGATCGGCTGGTGCGCCACGCCGCGCGATGTGGCCGCGCAGGCGGACGTGATCAGCGTCCATGTCGCCGGCAGCAAAGAGACCAAGCAGATGCTGGATGCCGCATTTTTTGCGGCACTGAAAAAAGGCGCGCTGTTCATCAACACCTCGCGCGGCGATGTGGTCAACACCGCCGCGCTGAAAGCGGCGATCAAGGAGAAAGGACTGCGCGTCGCGCTGGATGTGTTCGAGAACGAGCCGGCGCCGGGCGTCGCGCCGTTTGAAGATCGCGAGCTGGCGGCCCTGACGGTCTGCACGCCGCACATTGGCGCCTCCACGGATCAGTCATCCGAAGCCATCGCGGACGAAGTCGTCAACATCGTGCGCAGCTACAGCACAACGGGCAAGCCGCTCAACGCCGTCAACATTCGCGCCAAGTCATGTGCGACGATCAGCCTGGTCGTGCGGCACTACAATCGCGTGGGCGTGCTGGCCGGCGTGCTTGACGAGCTGCGCAATCAAGGCGTCAACATCGAGGAAATGGAAAACATGATTTTCGAGGGCGGCGCGACGGCGTCATGCACCTTGCGGCTGGACGACATGCCGTCGGCGGCCGTGCTGGCGGCGATAACGCAGAACGCCGACATCATTCAGCTTTCGCTCAAGCGCGCGTAGGTGGAGCGGCGTCCCGCGCGCCGTGCGGCGGCTACGGGCAGAGGTACCGCCCGCAGTATGCATTGCCGTATCCGTGATGTGCTGCACGCCGTGCCGGGAACGCCGATCACCCGATTGGCTGAAGGCCGCTGCAATCTCCCAAGCACATTTTATATTATCGTGTCGCACGATAATGTAACGGCGTACCGCGTTACCACACGACATTCCCCGCGCTGGACGGCTGGGCACGGATGCGTTTGCGCAGTATCCTGCGCACGTGGCATCACGGCAAAGGCCGGGGACGTGGCCAAGACCATCAACGCTGGCCGAACAAGTACTTCACCGCACTGGGGCTGTTCACCATGACCGCAGCCCACGCGCAGACGTGCCAGTCCCGATGTGGAAACCACTGACGGGAGAGTCCCGCCACCAGCGCATGTGCGCGCACGCCGGTGCTACCATGGCGCAGCGACGACCGCGGCGGTCAAGGGCCTGACCGCCCTACCTGTCTGCGCGCGCTACGCCGGCGGCTCCCGTGGCAGGAGCGCCGCACGGGAATGCGGCTCCCGTTCTTATACATCTGGCGTAGAAGCGGCTTCCCGCCGCTTACGTTGACGCGCATGCGCCACCGGCGGGATGCGGAGGGAGGGGGCGTGCAACCAAATGCGCTCTTCCTACCCCTATCCTTCAGCCGATCTGGCGATCGGCGCTCCCTTCTCTGCGCGGCCGCCGCGCAGAGTGCGGAGACCCCCACGACCGCGCGTCGTGGGTGAATAAGATTTTGTGAATATGGTATACTCTGGTTATGCAAAACGCACGGAAGGACTGTCGGGCACACGCGCGCGCCGCACGGGCTCGCACCATTTTCATTATTAGGGTTTGCTTATGACACATTTCTCCTGGTTGGTGGATGGCAGTATTGTTGGGCTGTACCTGCTGGCGACCATGATCGCCGGCATCATGGTGCGCAAGTATGTCGGCAAAGTTGAACACTTTCTGGTGGCCGGCCGCGAAATGAATGTCTATCTTGGCGTGGCCTCGCTGGCGGCGACCGAGTTCGGCATCATCACCTGCATGTACGCCGCGCAAAACGGCTACAAATATGGCTTTGCCGGCGCGACGCCCGGCATCCTCCAGGCCCTCGCCATGTTCCTCGTCGGCTATACCGGCTTCTGCATCAAGCCCCTGCGCGATGCCGGCGTGATGACCTTGCCACAGCTTTTCCAGGTGCGCTACGGCAGCTTCATTCGCTGGCTGGCCGGCGTGGTGATCGTGCTGGGCGGCTTGCTTAATATGGGCGTCTTCCTGCGCATCGGCGGCGAATTTCTGGTCGTGGTTTGCGGCTTCAATCTGAGATATCTGGAATTGACCATGACGGTCCTGCTGATCGCCGTGGCGGTCTACACGATCGTGGGCGGCATGCTCTCGGTGCTGGTGACCGATTACCTGCAGTTCGTCGTGATGAGCGTCGGCCTGATCGCCGTGACCATCCTGATCATTGTGAAAATAGGCTGGGCATCACTGGCCGGCACGGTCACGCAGCATTATGGCGCGGCTGGCTTCAACCCGTTTTTGCATGCGGACATGGGCTGGCAGTATGTCCTCTTTAACTTGTTGAATTGCATTGCCATCGTGCTGACCTGGCAGACGACGATTGCGCGCGTGCTGGCCGCCAAGGACAGTCGCACCGGCCGTAAGGTCTACACGCGCACGGCCTTTTTCTTTGTCTGCCGTTTTCTGATTCCGGGCGTGTGGGGCATTGCCGCGCTGGCGTTTCTCACGCCTGCCATGTATGACCGCCTGTCGGACACGATGCGCGCGTCGCAATCGTTGTACGCCATGCCGCTCTTGCTCAGCGCGATCGTGCCGGTCGGCCTGATGGGCCTGCTGGTCGCGGCCATGCTGGCGGCCGACATGTCGACCGACTCCTCCTACATGCTGACCTGGTCGAGCGTTATTTACAATGACATTCTGGCGCCGTTCCGCCGCACCATCTGGCCGGAGAAAAAAGGCTTGCGCTGGAACCGCTGCATTGTCGCGCTGATCGGCCTGTTCCTGCTCTTCTACGGTTTGTGGTACAAACTCGAAGGCGATTTGTGGATGTATCTGCAACTGACCGGCGCGATTTATTTGTCGAGCATGTCCGTCCTGCTGATCGCCTGCTGCTACTGGAAGCGCGCCAATAGTTGGGGCGCGGGCGCCGCGATTGCCTGTGGTGCGATCGTGCCGATTGCCTATCTGGCGATGCAGCAAATTCCGCACACGCAGGCACTGGCGCAGCGCATCGGCGCCAACATGTCGGGCTTGGCGACCTACGTCCTGGTTGCCCTGGCTATGATCATCGGCTCGCTGCTCAAGCCGGCGGCGCGCCCCACGGGAGCTCGCTAATGGAACTATTCTGGCAAATCCTGACTGGCGCGGCGCTGCTGTGGTACAGCACGGTGACGATCTACGTCGCGTTCCGCGGCGCGCGCGACATCCGCGAAATGCTCGAACGCTTGCAGCGCACGGCGGACGAAAAATAGACGCATATCTGCGTGGCAAAGTGGCAGCGACCTCCGCGTCGCGCTGCTTCGCTGCACTTGTCACATGCAACCTGTCACCTGTTCACTGCGCATTTGATCAGTGACGCCGCGCACACGCAGGCATCCTCGCAACGCATCTAGGCTGCACACCGAATCAAACCGCGCTTGCCTATTTGCGCGCCCATTCGTTCCTGGTTATTCCAATCCTGGGCATGCTCAATCTCGACCATCTGAGCGACGGCCTGGGCGTGATCAACGTCACCCTCATCAAAATGTTCGCGCGGCGCGAGCATTTTGAACGTGGCCAAGGGCCGGGATGAATGCCGGCTATCGAATCCCGCTTTGAACCATGCGCGTCAATTTAAGCGGCCGGAAGCTGCTTCTACGACAGATGCACTCGCTAAATTGACGCATATGCGCCTGTGTATGCATATGTATCTCGATAGGCAACATTTTGCAGCATGGCGGGCATGAGGAGCCACTCAAATGGTGCGGCGACGCGACAAAAAGACTCAAAACGCATGCTGCAACCACGGCAAGCAGAATATGGTGTGCCCTTTTGTTTGTCACGATTCTTGCGGCGAAGAGCACCGCCAGTAAATACAATGTCGGAACGAGAAAGTGAGTGAGCCAACAACCGCATGCATGATATTCTTGCTCCGCCCGAGATCATAAGACCAGTCGTTGGCTAATCAAATGAATGGAGATGGTGCCATGGTTATGCAAACTGCCAGTGAATGTTGCCCCAAGTTTGATCCGCGGCCCTGGGACGACGCCGTAGTCACATGGGACAAGAAGTTGTTTCTCCAAGAGCGGGTGCGCAGCTGCCTGCACATTCCGCTAAATTTCGGAGCCGTGATGCAGCGAAGCATGGCGGTGATTGAGGCCGCCGGGGCCATCCCCGCCGAGATGATCGTGCTGGCCGACGAGAATTCGCTCTGGGGCGCGGATGTGTACATTGCGCTTGCGAAGGCGGTGCCGGGCGCGCGCATGGCCACCTTGTCGGGTACATATCTCACCAAGGTGTTTGAAGGCCCGTATCGCAACATGCGGCACTGGATCGCGGCGATGAAAGCCCATGTCCAAGGTAAAGGGCGGAACCTCCAGAAACTCTATTTTTATTACACGACGTGCCCGAAATGCGCGAAGAAGTACCACAAGAACTATGTGGTCATCCTGGCGCAAGTGTGAGCATTAAGGAAATTCTCGCGCGGCGTGAGAATTTATAATGAACGAATTTACCCAACTGCACAAGCTGAAGCTTGTACTCCAACTGCGCCGACGGGGTGTGTGCGCAGAGGCGGCGTCCACGTCGCATCGCGGATGCGGACATGCATACCGCATACATGCGTGCGTCCGCGCCCGAATTTCCCCGGGGAAGAAAACCACAGCAGCGGGGGATTGTGGTGAAAATCGCAGGGCACTTGCAATTTCAGAATACATTTGGTATAGTATGGCTCGCCTTGCATGGAATAGATCATGTAACGGCCAAAAAACCTGGATGACAACGGTTTGCCGACACTGCGCATGCAGAGGCATGTGTGGTGCGGATATGATACGCACTTGACGCCGTGCAGCAATGCAGGCGTTGCGTAGTACGACAGTAAGAAACAAGGTGGCGTTGCCGGAACGTTGCCGCGTAATGCTATAAGGTTTACGAAGGAGACAGCTATGGCTAAGGAACAATTTCAGAGGACGAAACCGCACGTCAACGTGGGCACCATCGGCCACATTGACCACGGCAAATCGACGTTGACGGCGGCACTGACGAAAGTGCTGGCGGAAAAGGGTTTTGCGAAATTCACGCCGTATTCGGAAGTGACCAAGGCGAGCGCGTCGCAGGGCTTCCGCAACGACATGAAGACGGTCACGATCGCGACGTCGCATGTCGAGTACCAGAGCGACAAGCGCCATTACGCGCACATTGACTGCCCCGGCCACGCCGACTACATCAAGAACATGATCACCGGCGCGGCCCAGATGGACGGCGCGATCCTGGTGGTGGCGGCGGATGACGGGCCGATGCCGCAGACGCGCGAGCACGTGCTGCTGGCGCGCCAGGTGAACGTGCCGGCGCTGGTGGTGTACTTGAACAAGGTTGACTTGGTGGACGACCCCGAGCTGCTGGAGCTGGTCGAGCTGGAAATGCGCGACTTGTTGAAGCACTATGGTTTTCCGGGCGACGAGATTCCGATTGTGCGCGGCAGCGCGCTGAAAGCCGTCAATGGCGAGAAGTCGCCGGAGGGCATGGATTCCGTGACGAAGCTGGTCGAGGCGCTGGACAACTACATTCCCGAGCCGCTGCGCTTGACGGACAAGCCGTTCCTGCTGGCGGTCGAGGATGTGTTCAGCATCAGCGGGCGCGGCACGGTGGCGACCGGGCGCATCGAGCAGGGCAAGGTGAAGACCGGCGAGGACGTCGAGATCGTGGGCATCACGCCGACGCAGAAGTCGGTGGTGACGGGCGTGGAGATGTTCCGCAAGCTGCTGGATGAAGGCGTGGCGGGCGACAACGTCGGGCTGCTGCTGCGCGGGATCGAGAAAGAGCAGATCGCGCGCGGGCAGGTGATTGCCAAGCCGGGCTCGATCACGCCGCACACGAAGTTCAAGGGCGAAGTGTACATTTTGAGCAAGGAAGAAGGCGGGCGGCACACGCCGTTTTTCAACGGATACCGGCCGCAGTTCTATTTCCGCACGACGGATGTGACCGGCTCGCTGATGTTGCCGGAAGGGGTGGAGATGGTGATGCCGGGCGACAACGTCAGCATCACGGCCGAGCTGATCACGCCGATTGCGATGGAAAAGGGCTTGCGCTTTGCGATCCGCGAGGGCGGTCGCACGGTGGGTGCGGGCCAAGTCACCGAGATTATTGCGTAACCGAACGGGACCGCGCTGACGCGCCACGAGACAGACCATGGCAGACACACAGAAGATCCGGATCAAGTTATGCGCCTACGATCACCGCGTGCTGGACGCCTCGACGACCGACATTGTCGAGACGGCCAAGAGCACCGGCGCATTGGTCACCGGGCCGATACCGCTGCCGACGCGGATCGAGCGTTTTACGGTGAACCGCAGCGTGCATATTGACAAAAAGAGCCGCGAGCAGTTTGAAATGCGGACGCATAAGCGGCTGATTGATATCGTCAATCCGACGGCCAAGACGGTGGAAGGCTTGAAGAAGCTGAACCTGCCGGCCGGCGTTGACATTAAAATCCAGGTGCTCTGAGCGCGGCACCGGGCATTAGCGGGACGATGATGTTGATATTGGGACGAAAATTAGGCATGACGCAGCTGTTTCAAGAAGACGGGACGGCGGTACCGGTCACGGTGATCCAGGCCGGCCCGTGCGTGGTGATGGGCAAGCATTTGGCGGCCCAGAATGGCGGGCATGACGCGATCCAGCTCGGGTTCGAGCCGGTGACGGATGCCCGCGCGGCCAAGCCGCAGCGCGGCGCCGCCACGAAAGCGGGCTTGGCGCACGCCTTCCGTTTTGTGCGCGAAATGCACGTGGACAGCACGGACGAGTACCAGATCGGCCAAGAGCTGACGGTCGAACGCTTCAGCGTGGGCCAGATTGTGGATGTGATTGGCGTGTCGAAAGGCAAAGGCTTCCAGGGCGTGATCAAGCGCCACCGGCATCATGGCGGTGCGGCGACGCACGGCTCGATGTTCCATCGCGCGCCGGGCGGGATCGGGGCGAGCTCGTTTCCGTCGCGGACCTTGAAGATGCGCGGGATGCCCGGCCACATGGGCGACGTGCGCGTGACGGCCCAGCATTTGAAAGTTGCGGCGATATTTCCGCAGGATCATCTGATTGCAGTGCGCGGCGCCGTGCCGGGCGCACAGCACGCACTGGTGATCGTGCGGCCGTCGGTCAAAGTCAAGAACAAGAAGGCAACGGCATAATCGCGTTGAGCCCGGTGGCGGGCCACGCACAGCGAAGACAGCACAGACGTTATGGCAACCATACCTAAAATCAATTTGGCAGGCACGCAGCTCGGCGACGTCCAAGTCAGTGACGCGCTGGCCTCGTTTCCTTGCAATGCGTCCGTCGTGCATGCGGCGGTCGTGGTGCATCAGGCCGCCAAGCGGCGCGGCACGGCCAGCACGCTGACCAAGGGCACCGTCGATGCGACCGGCCGCAAGCCGTGGGCGCAGAAGGGCACCGGGCGCGCGCGCGCCGGGTACATTGCCTCGCCGATCTGGCGTGGCGGCGGCGTGGTCTTCGGGCCGCATCCGCATGAGTACAACCGCAAGATCAACCGCAAAGCGAAGCGCAGCGCCATTTTCGGCTTGCTGGCGGAGCGGGTGCGCACCGGCGCGGTGCGGATTGTGGACTCATGGCAGATGGACGCGCCCAAGACAAAAACGATCGTGGCATTAAAAAAAGTGCTGGGCGCCCGCACCCTGTTGTGTCTCGGCCTTGGCGTGCAAAAGAACGCCATGCTGTCGGCGCGCAACGTCGTCAAAGTTAAATATCTGGATGTCAACGCGACCGGCGTGTATGACGTGGTGACGCATGCGACGCTGGTCATTGCGGAAGACGCCTGGCGCCAGATCGAAGAGCGTTTCGCCGCCGCAGTTGCCAATCCGGCTGCTGACTGAAGGACCCCACGATGAAAGATCCCCATATCATAGTATTGAGTCAGATCATCTCGGAAAAAGGCACGGACATGGCCGCCGAGAACAACCAGTATTATTTTCGCGTCGCGCGCAGCGCCAACAAGATTGAGGTGGCCTACGCGGTCGAGAAAATATTCAAGGTGAAAGTCGCGGCGGTGCAAATCATGAACCGGCCCGGCAAGCCGAAACGGCGGGGTGCCTCGATCGGCATGACGGCCGCGTCGCGGCGCGCCGTGGTACGGCTGAAGCCGAATAACAAAATTCAGCTTGCGTAAGCGGCACCCACTATTCGCAACGAGATGCACAGGAAATTGTCATGGCGATAAAAATTTATAAACCGACGACCCCCAGCCGCCGCTTCATCACCAACATTGACCGCAGCGGGCTGAGCGATGCGCGCCCGCCGCGCGGCTTGCGGGAGAAGTTGCAGGCGCATGCCGGGCGTGACGCCTACGGGCACATATCCACGCGCCACCAGGGCGGCGGCCACAAGAAAATGTACCGGATTGTTGATTTCAAGCGCGACAAGGACGGCGTGCCCGGCCACATTGCCGGCATCGAGTACGACCCGTACCGCAGCGCGCACATTGCGCGGGTGCATTATCGCGACGGTGAAAAGCGCTACATTATTGCGCCGGAAGGGCTGCTGGTGGGCGCGGTGATCATGTCGGGCGACAGCGCCGAATTTACGGTGGGCAACACCCTGCCGCTCAGCAAGATCCCGCTGGGAATGCAGGTGCATAATGTCGAGCTGGTGCCGGGCCTGGGCGGCAAGCTGGTGCGTTCGGCCGGCTGCGCGGCGACGCTGATGGCGCGCGAAGGCAGTTATGCCCATTTGCGCATGCCGAGCGGCGAAGTGCGCCTGATCCCGGTGCATGCGCGGGCGACGATCGGCACGGTCAGCAATGCCGACCATGCCAAGATCTCGCTGGGCAAAGCCGGGCGCAGCCGCTGGCGCGGCATCCGTCCGGGTGTGCGCGGCGTCGCCATGAATCCGGTCGATCACCCGATGGGCGGCGGCGAAGGCCGTGCCTCGGGCGGGCATCCGACCACGCCTTGGGGCAAGCCCTGCGGTGGCAAGAAAACGCGGACGCGTTCGAAGCGGAGTGATTATATTATTAAAGACCGTCGCAGCTCCAAGTGATGGCGGCCTAACCAGTAATGCGCACAACGACGTATGTCACGTTCAATTCGTAAAGGACCATTTGTGGATGCCAAGCTGGCGCTGAAAGTCGAGCGCTTGAATCAAGGCAACGAGCGCCGGCCGATCAAGACGTGGTCGCGCCGTTCGATGATCACGCCTGATTTTATCGGGCACACGTTTATGGTGCATGACGGCCGCAAACACGTGACGGTGTTCGTCACGGAGAACATGGTCGGGCACAAGCTCGGCGAATTCGCGCCGACGCGCCTGTTCCGCGCGCACAGCGGCGACAAGGGCAAGAAGCCCGGCGACAAGACTTGATGACCACGATGAAGAGGAGTTAGATTTATGGAAGCAAAAGCAATCGCCAAACGAATCCGCATGTCCGCGCGCAAGGCGCGCCTGGTGACGCGCCTGATTCAAAACCAGCGTGTGCCGCAGGCGTACACCACCCTGAAAGGCTGCCCGCAAAAGGCGGCGCCGCTGGTCGCCACGGTGCTCAAGTCGGCGGTGGCCAACCTGCGCGGCAGCACGCCGGTCGAGCAGGTGACGGTGACCGAGGCGTTCGTCAATGAAGGCCCGCGCATGAAGCGCTCGGTCAACGCGCCGCGCGGGCGCGCCTTGCCGATTATCAAACGGTTTTGTCACATTCATGTCACGGTCAGCGATGGCGCTTGATTTATTACGGCATGTTTGGTATACTTGCGCCTTGATTATGAAGTTTAACAGAGATTGCACGGGAGTGCTTCCTTGGGACAAAAAGTAAATCCAATTGGTTTTCGAGTTGGCCTGACTGGCAACTGGCTCTCGAAGTGGTATGCGCCGTCGAAAGACTTCGGCACGCTGCTGATTGAGGACATCAATGTCCGCGACGCAGTCAAGAAGAAACTGCAATTCGCGGGCATCTCGCGCGTGCAAATTGAGCGCGTCACGGATCGCATCCGGGTCACCATTGCGACGGCGCGGCCGGGCTTGGTGATCGGGCGGCGGGGCGACGAGGTTGAGAAGCTCAACGAGATGATCCGCAAGATGACCGGCAAGGAAGTCTACATTGAAATCGAGGAGATCAAGCGGCCGGAGACGGAGGCCCAGCTGGTGGCCGAGAACGTGGCGCAGCAGCTTGAGAAGCGCGCCAGTTTCAAGCGCGTGATCAAGCGCGCGGCGCAGACGGCGATGGATTTCGGTGCGGACGGCGCGCGCATCATCATCAGTGGGCGCCTGGGCGGGACGGAGATTGCGCGGCGCGAGAGCGTGCGCCTGGGCAAGTTGCCGTTGCACACCCTGCGCGCGGATATTGATTATGGTTTTGCCGAGTCGCATACGACCTATGGCTCGATTGGCTGCAAGGTCTACATTTGCAAGGGCGAAAAGATGTCATTGAAGGCTAACACCGATAACAGCGCACTGGCGCGCCAGCGCCGCCGCAAGGGTCCGCGCGCACACGGCGCCGCCTGACGCAGAGGGAATGACGTATGGCAATGCAACCAAAACGAGTCAAGTATCGCAAGCAGCAACGCGGCAACCGCAAAGGGTTTGCCAAGGGCGGCTCGGATGTGTCCTTTGGCGAATACGGCCTGCAAGCGTTGACGCGCGGCTGGGTGACGGCCGTGCAGCTGGAAGCGGCGCGGGTGGCGATTACGCGCCACATGAAGCGCCGCGGCAAAGTCTGGATTCGTTGTTTCCCGGACAAGCCGTACACCAAGAAGCCGGCCGAAACGCGCCAGGGCAAAGGCAAAGGCGCGCCGGAAGGCTGGGTGGCGGTGATCAAGCCGGGGCGGGTTATGTTCGAGCTCGAGGGCGTGCCCGAGTCGCTGGCGCGGGCCGCGTTGGTGCTGGCCGCCGCAAAGCTGCCGGTGCATACCCGGTTCGTATCACGGAATGTAATGTGAAGCAAGGAATGAAGCAAGCATGAGAACCGCGCGAGAAATACGCAGTGTGGAGGCCGAGCTGTTGGCGACCGAGGCGCAACAGTTGCGCAAGACTTTGTTCGAGCTGCGCAACAAGGCGGTGCGCGGCAAGCCCGAGAAGATGCACGAAATGGGCCAGACGCGCCGCGAACTGGCGCGCGTGCTCACTATAATGAACGAGCGCACACGCGGGGTTGTCACGCCTGCGCCCGCGCCGCAAGGATGACCATGAGCACCAAGTCCAGCAATCGCAAAGAGCAGGTCGGCATCGTGATCAGCGCCAAGACGCCCAAGACGCTGGTCGTGCGGGTCGAGCGCCGCGCGCCCGAGCCGCAGTTTGGCAAGCTGATGAAGAGCACCAAGAACTATCATGTGCATGACGAGCACAGCGCGGCACATGAAGGGGACCGGGTCAAGATCATTGAGAGCCGGCCGCTGAGCAAGACCAAACGTTGGCGCCTTGCCGCCGTGGTCGCGCAGGCGACGATGCAGGCCGTGCCGGCAGAACCGGTGGGCGTCTAACCACGACTCGCGACGAGTACGGAGCACGATGTTATGATTCAGTTGCGAACAGGATTGGATGTGGCCGACAACACGGGCGCCAAGCGGGTGCAGTGCATCAAGGTACTGGGTGGCACGCGCCGGCGTTATGCCCACATCGGTGATGTGATCGTGTGCAGCGTCAAGCTGGCGCAGCCGGATGGCACGGTCAAAAAAGGCGAAGTGGTGCGCGGCGTGATTGTGCGCACGAAGTTCACGATTATGCGCTCGGACGGCAGCAAGCTGCGCTTTGACAGCAATGCGGTCGTCTTGGTGGACAAGGATTTAAACCCGCGCGGCACCCGTATTTTCGGGCCGGTTGCACGCGAATTACGCGAGAAAAATTGCATGAAGATTATCTCGCTGGCGCCGGAAGTGGTATAGGAAATGGCTATGAATATAAAACGCAATGACATGGTGAAAGTGATCGCGGGCAAGGACCGGGGCAAGCAGGGCAAAGTGATCCGCGCGCTGCCCAAGAAACTGCGCGTGCTGGTTGAGGGCGTCAATATGGTGAAGCGCCACGTCAAGGCCCGTGCCAAGAATCAAAAAGGCGGCATTATTGACAAGGAGATGCCGATCCACGTCTCGAACGTGCAAAAAATCACGGCAACGGAATAAGAGCTGATTTGTTATGGCAACACAATCCAAAGAGAAGTTAGGCGGCAAGATGCCGAAAGACAGCGGCAAGGGCAAGGCGGCGGCCAAGGCGAAAGATGCGCCGAAAGTGAAAGAGGCGCCGAGCAACGAGCCGGTGCAGCCGCAGGAGCCGGCGCGCATGCGCCTGCTGTACGAGAAGACCTTGCGGGCGCAATTGATGAAAGAGCTGAGGTTGGTCAATGTCAACCAAGCGCCGCGCCTGAAATTTATTGTGGTCAGCATGGGCGTGGGCGAGGCCAAAAAAGACCAGGCCTTTCTGCAGGAAGCGGCCAATGAGCTGGGCATGATCACCGGGCAGAAGGCGATGATCACGCATGCGCGCAAGTCCGTGTCTAATTTTCAATTGCGCGAGGGCATGGCGATCGGCTGCAAAGTGACGCTGCGCGGCGAGCGCATGTACGAGTTTCTGGAGCGCCTGGTGTGCATCGCGCTGCCGCGCATTCGCGACTTCCGCGGCGTGTCGCTGAAGGCCTTTGACGGGCGCGGCAACTATTCGCTGGGCATCACCGACCAGCTGATTTTCCCGGAAATCGACCCGGACAAGGCCAAGCGCACGCAGGGGATGAACATCGCCTTTGTGTCGACGGCGCGCACGGACGAGCAGGGTCGCGCATTGCTGCGCGCGTTCGGCATGCCCTTTATGACTATAGCAACGAGCAAGGACGTTCCATGGCAAAAACAAGTTTAGTGGTAAAGCAGCGCCGCACGCCGAAATTCCCGGTGCAGGCGTACAACCGTTGTCAACGTTGCGGCCGGCGCCGTGCCTATTACCGCAAGTTCAAGCTTTGCCGTATTTGTTTGCGCGAGTTGGCCAGCAAGGGCGCGATTCCCGGGGTTATCAAGGCAAGCTGGTAATGGCGTCCTGCATGGCTTACGCTGCATAAGATCAAGGAGTTTTTACAATGTCAATGTCTGATCCAATAGCTGATCTGCTGACGCGGGTGCGCAACGCGTACCTTGCGCGGCACCGTACCGTGGATGTGCCTGCCTCGCGCTTGAAGCTGGAAATCCTGCGGGTATTGCAGGAAGAGGGCTACATCGGCGACTATCAGCCGGTCGAGGGCGCGGCGCATCCGACGATGCGCGTCTACCTGCGCTATTACCGGCAGCAGCCGGTGATCCACGAGGTGCGGCGCGTCAGCACGCCGGGCCTGCGCCGATATCTGAAGGCGGATGAGATCGGCCGGATCCGCGGCGGGCTTGGCATCGCGATTTTGACGACCTCGCAAGGGATCATGACCGACCGCATTGCCCGCAAGAAGCGGGTTGGCGGCGAAGTGGTCGCCGAAGTTTGGTAATCGTGCGCAGCACGCATTTTATTGTGACAAGGAACACACGCAATGTCCCGAATTGGTAAAAAAGCAGTGCAGATTCCGAGTGGCGTCACCGTCACCGTCAAGACCGACGTTGCCAGTGGCGATGTCGTCAACGCGCAAGGCGTGAAAGGCGTCATGGCAATGACGATGCCCAAACGCGTGCGCATCGCCGTTGCGCACGACACGCTGGTGGTCAGCCGCGGCGGCGACAGCAAGCCGGAGCGCGAACAGCATGGCACGGCCCGCAGCAAGCTGCAGAACCTGATGATTGGCGTTTCGCAGGGCTATCATAAAGTGCTTGAGATCGAGGGCGTCGGCTATCGCGCCCAAATCCAAGGCAGCCTGCTGAGCATCGCCTTGGGCGGCATCAAGCCGGTGCTGTTCAGCGTGCCGGGCGACCTGCAGATCACGGTCGACAACAACACCAAGATCACGATCCGGGGTGTCAGCAAAGAGCACGTGGGCGAAGCCGCGGCGGAAATTCGCAAGTTCTACCCGCCCGAGCCCTATAAAGGCAAAGGCATCCATTATGAAGGCGAGCACGTCCGCCGCAAGGCCGGCAAGACGGCGGCCGCCTAACGCACACAGCGCATTGGAAAGGAAACAACAATCATGAGTGTACTTGTACGAAGGAAGAAGTTGACCGCGCGCACGCGCCGCCAGTTGCGCATCCGCAATCGCGTTGCCGGCACGCCGGCGCGGCCGCGCCTGAATGTGTTTTGCAGCCTGAAATACATTTATGCGCAAGTGATTGACGACAGCGCCGGCACGGTCTTGGCCTGTGCCACCAGCCTGGGCAAGGCGTTTGCCGCCCAGGGTGGCCGCGCGAATGTGGCGGCGGCCAAGGCGGTTGGCACGCTGGTGGCCGAGGCCGCCAAGAAAGTGAATGTCAGCACGGTTGTGTTTGACCGTGCCGGCTATCGGTATCACGGGCGCATCAAAGCGTTGGCGGAAGCTGCGCGCGCCGCGGGATTGCAATTCTAACATGCTAGTTTTGGAGTAAGGCAGTGGCTCATTACACCGACGAAAACGCGTCCGAACTGATCGAGAAAGTCGTCGCGGTGAATCGCACCGCGAAAGTGGTCAAAGGCGGCCGGCGCTTCGGCTTTTCCGCGCTGGTCGTGGTTGGCGACGGCAAAGGCCGCGTCGGCCTTGGCTATGGCAAGGCGAATGAAGTGGCGGATGCGATTGCCAAGTCGTTGGCGGATGGCCGGCGGCAGCTCGAGGAAGTTTGCCTGTATCGCACGACCATTCCCTTTGCCGTTGAAGGCAAGTTCAAGGGCGGGCGCGTGATGTTGAAGCCGGCCACGTCCGGCACCGGAATCATCGCCGGCGGCGCCGTGCGCGCCGTGCTTGAGGCGGCCGGCATCCGCGACGTGCTGAGCAAGAGCCTGGGCTCCAGCAATCCGATCAACGTGGCCAAGGCGACGATGACCGGGCTGCGCATGCTGATGGATCATGCCAGCGCGTTTGCACGGCGCGGGCTGAAGTATCAACCACGTGCGACGGCCGATGCGGTGCGCAGTGATGTCGCGGCTTCGGTGGCGGCGGCGAACGCAGTGGCGACGGACGAGAATTAACCGCAGCGCATGAGAAATGACTATGTTTATCCATGAATTGAAACCACCGGCAGGCTCGCGCCACCGCACCAAGCGGCTGGGCTGCGGCATTGGTTCGGGCCATGGCAAGACCAGCGGCCGCGGGCACAAAGGCCAGAAGGCGCGGGCAGGCGGGTTTGTCCGGCCCGGCTTTGAGGGCGGCCAGACGCCGTTATACCGGCGTTTGCCGCGGCGCGGCTTCAACAACGATAACTTTGCCATTGTGTATGACATCATCAATGTGGACGCCTTGTGCGGGTTCACCGCCGGCACGACGGTCACGCGGGCCGAGTTGATCAAGGCCGGGCTGTTGCGCGGCACGCGCAACGCCAAATTGAAAATCCTCGGCGACGGCACGGTAACCGTGGCGTTGACCGTCGTGGCCGACAAGTTCAGCAAGAGCGCCGCGCAAAAAATCACCGCGGCGGGCGGCACCTGCACGCCGGCCGAACTAAAGGTCAGGAAGAAACACGCGACCACACCGGCCGCCTCCTAACCGCAACGACGACGACGACGAGCCATGTTTAGGACGATCATTAATATGTTTCGGATTCGCGAGCTGCGCGAACGTATGCTGTTTACGTTCGGCTTGCTGGCGGTGTATCGCATTGGCTCGTACATCCCGACCCCGGGTATTGATCCGCTGCGGCTGAAAGAGCGCGCCGATCTGCTCAGCGGCGGGCTGCTGAACGTGATGGACTTGTTCACTGGCGGCAACCTCCAGAATGTCACGATCTTTGCCCTGGGCGTCATGCCCTATATTTCCGCATCGATTATCCTGCAGTTGATGACCAGCGTGATTCCCTCGCTGGAGCGCCTCTCGCGCGAAGGCGAGGCCGGCCGCCGAAAAATCAACCAATACACGCGCTACGGCACCATCCTGGTCTGCATCATTCAGGCGGTCATGCTGGGCCGGTCGCTGTGGCAGGCTGATGTCTGTTTGATCACCAACCCGATCTTCTTGATTTTTATCGTCACCCTGACGCAGACCGCCGGCACCACGTTCACCATGTGGCTCGGCGAACAGATCACCTCGCGCGGCATTGGCAACGGCATCTCGCTGATCATCACCGCCGGCATTGTCTCGCGCATGCCGAACGCGCTGCAGTACATGTGGCAAATTTACAAGCCGGGTGGCGATGAGACGCGCCACGTGTACGAGGCCGTCATTTTGCTGTTGATGTTTGTGGCGGTGGTTGCCGGCGTCATTTTCGTGGTCCAAGGCCAGCGCCGGATTCCGGTGCAGTACGCCAAGCGGGTCGCCTCGGGCGGGCGCGTCTTCGGCGGCCATTCCACCTATATTCCGCTGCGCGTCAACCAAGCCGGCGTGATTCCGATCATCTTTGCGCAGTCGATCCTGATTGTGCCCGGCGCCATCGCGAAATACCTGCCCGACTCGATGGGCATGCTGAAAAACGTGCTGGAATATTTTGCGAACGGCAACGGCTACATCGGGCTCTACGCCCTGGCCATCATTTTGTTCTGCTTCTTCTACACGGCGATCACGTTCAACCCGGTTCAAATCGCGGACGACTTCAAAAAGAGCGGCGCGTTTGTGCCCGGCATCCGCCCGGGCAAGCCCACGGCCGACTTCCTTGAGCACACCATGGTGCGCATCACCGTCGTGGGCGCGCTGTTCCTGGCGGTCATTGCGGTCGTGCCGATGGTGGTCGCCGATCAACTCAAGATTCCCTATCTGATTGCCAGCTTTTTGGGCGGCACCGGCTTGCTGATTGTCGTCGGCGTGCTGCTCGACACCATGCAACAAGTCGAGGCGCACCTGCTGATGCGGCATTACGACGGCTTCATGAAAGAAGGCCATCTGCGGGGGAGATACTGATGCATGTGATTTTGTTGGGCCCGCCGGGCGCGGGCAAAGGCACGCAGGCGGTCAGCATCGCCGAGAAAGCCGGCATTCCGCATATCTCCACCGGCGACATGTTCCGCACCGCGCTCAAGCACGGCACGCCGCTCGGCCTGCAAGCCAAGAAGTACATGGATGCCGGCGAACTGGTGCCGGACGATGTGGTGGTGGCGATGGTGCGCGAGCGGATTCAGAAGCCGGATTGCGCCAAGGGCTTCCTTTTGGACGGCTTTCCGCGCACGATTGTGCAGGCCGAGAAATTGGACGAAATGCTGGTGCAGGCAGGCTTGACGATCGACCGGGTGCTCAACCTGGAATGCTCGGCCGCGACCGTCTTGAAGCGCTTGACCGGCCGGCGCGTCTGCAAAGCCTGCGGCGCGATTTTCCATGTCACGAATATGCCGTCGAGGCAGGCGGGCGTGTGCGACGCCTGCACCGGCGTGTTATACCAACGCGACGACGATAAGGAAGACACAATCCTGAACCGCCTGGAGGTGTACAACCGCCAGACGGCCGGCTTGATCGACTATTATCGCCGCCGGGCTCTTTTGACAGATATCAATGCGGATGTGCCGCGCGAGGAAACCCTGGCGCAGATGATGGTGCTGATCCGCGCGTAGCGCCATGAGCGCGCGCCGCCAGATGATCCCGGTGAAGTCGCCCGACGAGCTGGCGCGCATGCGGG
>Ga0247841_10004475_pt1 | contig 23950 bp, 27 predicted proteins | sample LaCruzMarch2015__2_FD_192410 | JGI IMG/M metagenome (GOLD analysis project Ga0247841, IMG submission 192410) | Freshwater microbial communities from meromictic Lake La Cruz, Castile-La Mancha, Spain - LaCruzMarch2015_18m | ecosystem: Environmental > Aquatic > Freshwater > Lake | place: Spain... | reverse complement strand
TTTGTAGTTCAAGTAAAAACGCTTACACCAATTAATAGTTGTTTTAATTGCGATACATCTTTAGGGGGAACAGATTGTAGCGCAATGGGTGTGTCTAATTCAAATGGCGACATTCGAACCGCCCTTCCAAATTCCGTGTCACCGACTGCAAACTTGTTGCCGTGTGTTCAAGCCGGCGTAACGGTTCCGGGATGGAGCGCAAATCCAAATGATAGTGGAACATGCATTGCGACACTTGCCGGACAAAAGTGTTGTCCAACAACCATATACAATGGACAACCAGTTTGTGTTGCCGGATTTAATGGTTATGACGAAGCTGCAATGAATAATTGGATGAGTTCGTGCATCACACCACCGTCTCCGGATGAAATCAACCAGCGAATTGCGCTTGCAAACGAGTACTGCCAAGGAAATGGCATCGACTTAAATTATTGGAGCAAAAATGCGAATAATTTCGTGCTTGTTACAACACAGGATCCAGGAGACAGCACTAAAAAATTCGTGGATCAAAATGACAGTTGTTCGGGATGGGCTGATTCCGGCGAGTGCGAAAAAAATCCAAACTACATGTTGAGCATGTGTGCTGCTTCGTGTGTTCGTGCTGGAAGCAATGTTCCGGGTGAAAATATTCGCCCATTTGCAAGAATGAACAGCGTTCCGGTTTGGATCGTAAACACGTTTACGAACAGTCAGGATGCAAATAAAGCCAAAATGGCTGCCGTGTTTAGTCCAACCATTCAAAGCACGCTGAAATCGACGCGCGATGATATGATGAATGCAGGCACGACATTAATTAAAGCGCTTTCATCACAACAGTCCACAACTGCCGAAGAACGAAAAAGCATCGAACAACAGTTGCGGTCAATAGAAACGAAAATGTCTAATCTCTCCGCTCAGTCACGCGACTTAGATATTTCATTGACAGATGCTGTAACTACCAATATCTCTAAAAATAAAATGAATGTAAAACAGAAACAAAAACAACACGCAAATCAAAGTGCGCAAAGTTCGACAACTGTACAAGTCAGCAAGGCGGCGGCGGCGGCGGCAACAGGAGCCGCAAATACAAAGGAAACATTTTTGGGTACGTCCTCGCTACTTGCACAAGAAAAAGATACCCGCATACAGTTTGAGTCGAATTATACTTTTTATACGGTATGGCTGGTTATCGCGATTGTACTCTTTGTAATAATGTTTAGCAACATTTTTTATACACCGTCATCCGCCGATAATGGCGGCGAGTCAGGTTCGTCATCATACGGTTTGTTATTTGGAATAGTTGCATTATTGTTATTTATCTATTTTATTGTACAGTTTGTGCTGGCTAGTTATAATATTTCTCGCCCGCAACTACCTTTTGAAAGTGTCAATCCGTTGTTTGTATTTAAGAGTAATTCATAAAATAAATGAAATATAACGAATAATTGTAAAAAATAATAAAAATAATATATATTATAGAATAATTTTTATAATATATATTATTATATTTTTCGTTTCTTATTATAGGATAAATAATAATTTAACTAATTCAATTCATTCAATTCATTCAATTTAAAAAACAAACAAACATGTCGTCTTTAACCGTGACGCCAAATTCGCCTAGACAAACCGCTGCATCAGTGAATGCGCCAACCGTTCCAACACAAATTGTTGACAGCAATGACTCGACTTCAAAGCCGCAATCGCTTCCGCCAAGTCAAGATAATAACAGTCCAATCGAACAAATCATTGCAAAAATTTCCAATTTACAGGATTTAGAGAATCAGAAATATGACGATTTGAATATTTTACTCGCTTCAAATCCAACGCCGGATAATATTTCGCAACAAAAGGTGCTTATCAACGACATTACGCAACTCACAAATATTCGATCTCAATTATTCAACACGCTGCTATTGCAAGCTCAAAATAATGCGAAATTAAACGATACCATGAATGCCAACGTGCAAGACAAACACACCATTGTTACGCTGAAAGAAAATGACTTGAACGCGCGAAGAACTGCAATTGCGGCATTGAATCAAGAATTTGAAAACACGCAACGAATGGTGGATATCAACGTGTACTATAAAAAACAGTATGAAGCCCGCGTTACAATAATGAAATATATTGTTCTCTTATGTTTTTTGGTAATATTTTTCGTGGTATTGATGAATTTGGGTTGGTTACCGCAGGAAATGGTAATTGTTTTAGTCGTAATTATCATTTTCGTCGGCGGATTATACATTGGTTCGTTGGTATATGACGCGTATCAGAGGAGCAACATTAATTATGATGAATACAATTGGGGATTTGATTCTCAAAAAATGGCGTCCACGATATCGAAACAACCCAAACATAAAAAACCGGCATCAAGAGATCGAACGTGCGCCAATGATGACAGCATTTCATCTAGACTGGATTCCATGTACAAGTCCGTTTCATCATCGGCGGCATCCATTGAAGATTCGATGAAATCGTCGTCGTCGACATTAATGTCGGATTTAACTACGACTGCAAACGGCGGTAACTCACCGCCTGCTCCGTCTGTTTCATCGTCCTCCATTTCTGCTGCTTCAACCATCGCCGCATCGACAGCGCCGGCAGCATCAGCGCCTTCAGTGCAATCAAAAATATCTGAAAGTTTCATGCTGACAAAAGTGCCTCGAAACTATTTTTCTGATGTTCAAGGAGGAAGTCAAGGACAAGGTGCAAATCCATTTATAATAGAAGATAATTATGGCAAAATATAAAAAATAAAAATTTAGATGAAAATAATGAAATTTGTATATATAAAAATTCATTATTATAAAATAATATATCGTTATTATAGTAATAACAAGTAATTTATAACTATAACTATTTATAAGTATAAAAGTTTATAAAAATAAAAAGAAACGAAATAAAATAATAAAATAAAATAAAATAAAATAATAAATAAACGATAAATATGACAGATAATGCCGCATTACTTCAAAGCATTCAAACCATAAATGAAATGGTTACAAGCGTTAATAATTCGTGTGACCACGATTGTTTAATGGCGAAACAAAAAAGCGAATTGAAACAACGGTATTTAGATGCAGAACGAAATGTTAGAGTTGCGCCCGAAAAACTGACACAAGCTGAACATGATTATTTATTGAATAAAGATGGTCCCAAAAAATATAGAGAATTTTTGAGAAGTCGTTACGGTAAAAATGCAGATCAGGAAATTAAAAAACTGAAGAGTGAACATAAAACGATTATGAATGAAATTGATTTAGGAATTATGAAAATTCAATCACAAAATGATGAAATGTACAATTCGACAAACTATAAAAATATGTTGATGTCCACACAGACACGCATCGAAGATGATTTACAGGATAAAGAACAAAGTACAGCCGTTAGCAGTCGAAAAATATTTTATATGGAAAAACAGATTGATTCATTTTCGTGGTGGTTCTATTTGTTTCGTAATTTGTATTGGATATGCGCAATGGTGTGGATCATAGTCGGCGTTATTTATTATCGCCAATTTACCACGCGTTCCCTCATTACCTTTGTGTTCATCGTGGCGTACCCGTTTTTCATGGTGTGGCTGTTCGTGGCTGCGTATTCTTTGATAAAGTATATTGCCTCGTTGTTTCCGAGAGATGTGTATCTCAGCATTTAATATGTTATGTGATTTTTAAATATTTTCAGACAATTAAGTAAAATAAATATATATAATAAGTATAAAACATTTAAAAACTTAAAAAATATATTTATTTATAGTACAAGTTATTATTATTATAATTTTATAATTTTATAAAAAGGAATACGATGAAAACGAATATGGAAGAAATAAGGAAAGCAGTAGATATTAAAAAACTAAAGCTTAAGACGGGAGATTTACTGGTCTGTGATGGTTTGCATCATGACGATTGGGGTCTGTTCAGTTGGTTTATAAAATTTTTTACAATGAGTGATTTTTCTCATGTGGGAATGGTCGTTGTTGATCCGGACATGACGAACCCTGCACTAAAGGGTACATACGTCTGGACATCGGGTATATCGAATACGCCCGACCAAGAAGACGGCATCAAGAAATTCGGCGTTCAGTTCATTGAATTTGAGAATTTTTTACAAACGTATGGGGGAAAAATATATTTGCGACGATTGAAATGTGAGTCGGAAGAACAGTATCATAAAATTTTCAATATTGAAACGCTGAGAGAAATTCACCAGGTTGTGTATGATAAGCCGTATGACACGGTGGTCGTGGACTGGATTGAAGCGTACGTCCAAAAGGACTTTAAGCCACAAAAGACAACAAGATTTTGGTGCAGCGCACTCGTTGGATACATTTATACGAAACTCACGCTATTGACGAGCGAACTAGATTGGAGTATTCTTTCCCCCAGTTTTTTTTCAAGTGAAAATAAGACGTTCAGTATGTTGCATGGAGCAACACTTGAAAAAGAGGAACAAATTTGGGGATAAAAATGGCATGCCTAATCCTAGGAATTAAAATGGCAGATCTTAATCATAACCACTTAATAATTTATCCATCTCTCCCGATACAAGATCAAATTTTTTTTCCAACATACCTAATTCCTCCTTCCGTTTCATTATTTCTTGCGCAATACTCTTCACCTCCGCCATCTTTTGTTGCAGTACAACATTTGTTCCCCCTCGTTGCCGATAAGTGTAGCTTCGTCTGAATCCGCGCTTTTGACTGCGCCCACGACGTACAGTTTTACTATTCTTGACCATATTAATAAATTAATTGTTATTATATATTTCCTAAAGAAAAATAAAAAATAAATATTGGACAGCGATAAGAAATATAATATTTATGAAAAAAAATAATAGAGAGATTTTTTTCATATAAATATAATGCTGGTAAAAACAATAAAAAATCCAATGCTGGTAAAAAAAAATAAGAAATCTAATTCGAAGCGAAATGGTGATGACAGTGACACGAGTGACAGTGAGAATGACGATGAATCAAAGATTGATAGAGAAAATAATCACGTATACTTTTATAGTGAAGTTTCTCGTGAATCTGTATTTAAATTAAACGTCCTGTTGCGAGAAGCTGCAAGATTCGTTCACACAATATGCTTTGATTTGAATATTAAAAGTATCCCGATTTATCTTCACATTAATTCATTGGGCGGTTCGCTCTATGACGCGTATGCCACAGTAGATACGATAAAAAATTTGCGTGTCCCGGTTTATTCAATCATTGAGGGTTGTGCTGCTTCAGCAGGAACAATCATTAGCGTGGTATGTGATAAACGGTTTATTAGTGAAAATTCCTACATGCTTATTCATCAACTAAATAGCAGTATGTGGGGGAAAATGAGCGAAATTGATGATGAATATAAACATTTAAATGAATTGATGAAACAAATTAAACGATTGTATGGCAAATATACAAAAATACCAAATAAAGAATTGACTGAACTGTTAAAACATGACATTTGGCTTACTAAAGAAAAGTGTATTTCATACGGATTAGTTGATGCTGTTTATGATTCAGCGGTTTCAAACTAGGGGTAAGTTTACTTATTTTATTTATGATTTATTTTTATTAATTATAAATAAAATTGAATATTTTTCTAGTTGTATGTTAGCGTATCAAAGAAAGTAAAGAGATATATAAAAGAGATATAAGCAAAATGAGCCACCAAGATTGGACACCCGTTGTATTCGGAAAAAAATCAAAAGATGTCGGAAAGTCGTCATCGTCATCGTCATCGTCATCGTCATCGTCATCGTCATCATCATCATCGTTATCGAATGTTGGTGTTTATAAAGCAGCCGGCGATGACGATATGAAAAAAACGAAATATGTATCGAAAAACACGTCACAAGCAATTATCAACGCACGTTCTGAAAAAAAAATGACACAGAAGGAACTCGCGCAAAAATGCAATATGGATGTTTCTATTATTAATGAAATCGAGCGCGGGGTGTGTGTTTATAATGCGACACATGTAAACAAGATTCAGAGCGTTCTCGGTGTAAAGATCCCGAGATCGTAGAACTTACCTTTACTTTAAATTATAATAATACCAATGATTTCAGGAACTGTGGATTCATGATCAATATACACGATGTCATCAATAATGGGTGCGCCGGGCAATCCGTTGAAAATACTTTCAATAATAGGGCTGAAGAGAGGTATAATTTCAATATTTTTTTCGATACAGCATCCGGCCAGTTTATTTTGACGATACTTGTCGAGCGCAATGTATTGACTGAGTGGAAAGTTTCTATTTTTTACAAAATAATTGTTTGATTCATTTGTTCCTTGGAAGTTTCCGGCGTTTGCCATGGTTGCGCCATATGCCGAATAATATGAAAATCCGTTGCTTGTTATGGTATCGGATTTCAGTTTTTGAATTCGCGTGCTTCCTGAAACTGCGCCCTGTCGTGCAAATTGTGGATTGTTGGGTTTGTAAATAGTACTACAATAATTATTCGGAGGAGTGTTCAATTCGTTATTGTTATATGTTTTAGGGTTAGCACAATTCTTTGGTTCATACACTTGCGGACCTCGAGGATTATCATTCGGATACAAGAATATAAATGGAACATTCTTTGTTGGGCTGGGATAGTATATACCGTCTGGGAGTTTTGTGGTTGACTCGCGTTGTGCATAAGTTCGACATCTTGACTCCAGAAACTGCGATGTTGAGCTGTAATACGACTGGCTTTGCGTTACTATTCCCGATTTGATGACGTTGGCCTCGGGATTGCATGCAATGCACGTCGTATCGAATACACCAGTATAAATGTGATAATTCGTGTCAACCGTCGCTTCTGTCGGTTCTGAATCGGGAATGGGGACGTCAATTTGTCCATTATTTTGCAGCTTTGTTCCATTCATAAATTCGTTTTTATTGAATGCTTCAGCAATTTCAAAGGAGTTGTGCCCATTATAAGTAGTATTATCTTCTATCTCAGTACCTTCTTGAATGGGGGTATTCGGATCAATGTTTGTAATTTCGGGAACGGTGCTATCACCCCCGTCATAATGAATGTCCATAATAATGACTGCTCCTGGAACTTCGGGGTAGATTGATTTAATAACTGGTGCATTATTAACAATACACCTGCATGAGTCTTCATTTGTTTTATAAATAGTGGAACCAGGAGTATCCATGAAATACACTCTTGACATTCGTTTTTGTGTGGAGTTGTCACCGGACGGATTCGTGGGGACCAGTTGTCTCCGCCAATGTTTTAGCGGGCGCGCTTTAAATTCGGGTCCAATAAAATCGTGCTGCTCTAAATTAGTGGGTACATTATTTGCATTCGGGCGATGCATTCCCGGCACGATATTAAATGCCGTTTCTGTTTTTGTTGCATAATGCGGCTTTCGAGTTGTAACTAAAGTATTCGAACTTTTAAAGTTTTGCGGATTATTTATTTTTGGAGTTGTAACATGTGGCATGAGTTTTTACTCGTATTCGTATTATTATTATTATTTAATTATATAAAAAAATTGAAAATATAATTCAATAATAAATTAATGACAATTCACCAATTCATCGACGACCGATCCAGAGTAAAAATGGCAACGGCAACAACGGCGGCAACAGAAGCAACATCTGCATCTGAAATAGCGGCAGAAACATTAAGTAAAATATTTATTCATGAAGATCATAATTTCAAAACGGAGAAGGAACAGAGGGTATATTTTTATAATTCGAATCCACCACGTGAACTGGGCACATTTGAATTCAATCAGAAAAAGTGGAATGCGGGAATTAATGGATGGGGAGATGGAGAGTGTAAATTCTCAAAATATACATTCAACTATGAATGTCCGTATAGTAAAGTATATTATTATGGTGTCAAAGAGACACCGGGAACAACAATCGGTCCAGAGTACGAGTTTGACAAACACCCAAAAGATAGAGTGTATTATCGACGCTTGAATGCAAAAGGGGGTGTGGCTACACTTGGAAGAGTCCTGGATCATGGTTATCCGTATGATGCGGGATTGAATGGATTCTCGTACGGGCATACTATTTTTGAATTTGATAAAGAGTCATTCAGAAATGGTGATTGTCGGTGCACATTGCCTGTAAAATACAAGGTATACTTTTTAGAATAATTTTATAAAGTATGATAAAGGTTTGGTGATAAATGTTTGGTGGTAAATTTTATTTTCTATATTTTCTTGTAGAATGACGGCGATTACGACGACGATGTTGTTTTTTTTGTCGTGTTCGTGTTTGTGTATATTTCTTTTTTTTTCTTTGTCCGCCTTGAAAATCGGACATATCATAATTTTGTAATGATCCTTCTAATAAGTCATTATGGTATTTGCGCCGAGCTTCATCATTGCGAGAATTGCGACGAGCTTGAAATTCAAGAGAATCGGCTTTTTCCTTTTCAGCATTTTCATAATCTTGTAAAGACATAGGAGGAACAAATGGTCGGACATTTTGGGCATTTGCAGAATTTACATAATCTTGAAAAGACATACGAGGAACAAATGGTTGGACATTACCACGCGCTACACGATCCAATGGACCATCTTGTCCAATTGTAAAAGTAACTCCTCTCTGCATTCTCTCCATTTCTTCTTTCCGCATTTCTTCTTCTTTCCGCATTCTCTCCATTTCTTTTCTCATAATATCCAGTTTATTTATTTCCCCCCTTTCTCTTCCTCCTGTTTCTCTATTGTTTCTTCTGCTCATTTTTCCTAAATATTATTTAATATAATGTAATATTATAATATTTATTTTTTCGTAATTTCAAGTTGTGAAATTGTATATGGAGTTTGAATCAAATAGATCTCATCATCATCGGGATGCGACTTATACATGGAACAATTCGCGTATTTCAATTTCATGAGCTTAGTTGTTTCGGTTTCGCGTCGTTTTAAAACGGGTTCTTCAAAATCACCTGGTTCTGCCGTCGCGTCATCATCTTGATACTCGGGATCGAACTGGAGAGAGGATTGATACGTTTCCAGAATGTTGCGAATAATGTCAACTTGTTTCAGGGGGTCGTGTGTTTTTAAAATCAGTTCTTGCTGTTTTTCAACATTGGATAAAATTGATTGAACTTCGTCTCGCGTGCGTATATAACGAACGTGCTCCTCCTTTTTTCCAACAACAGTTTCATAATCAGATAGATATTTTTTATAAATTTCGAGCTCTTTATTGAATTCGGGGATTTTGCCAGAAATTTCAGCAAGTGTTTCATCCTCTGTTTTATAATTAAATAGTAAATCCAGTTTTAAATTGATAATTTGTTCCTTCATCGTTTCGACCCTTTTAAACTGCGACGCAATTAAATCTTGAAGGTTGTGCTTGTTTCCAATTTTAAATCCACGACTCCTTTTCAGTCGTTGCATTTTTTCCATTATATTTTTTATAATTTCAGAATCTAGAATTTTTTTTTTCAGTTCGTTGCGTTTTTTATCATTTGTCATTTCCATAAATTTTGTTTTTTTATACAATTGGCTAATTATCTTTTTTCTCTCCTCGAAATAATCTTGTCGTAATTTAAAAAACATTGTCATTTTTTCTTCATCGTTTGATTCAAATGATTCCGCCGCCTCTGCCATTTATCGCCGAGTTTATTGTTTTACTAAATTAATTTTAAAAATATTGTTATAGGATAGAACTTGATTATATATATAATTTTATATTAATTTCTATATATAAAATTAAACTATTTATTTTAATTTTTTATTTTATATTTACTTACACTCTTTGTATATATTCATCTAAATATCGCAAAGAATTTTTTTGCCATAAGTTCATGTTACTGCGAGGATTTTTCTTTTCCACAAGTGCAATTGCTTGTTCGGAATTCATTCCGTGTTTATACATTAAGCACGCAGCCACTCCACAATTGCTTCGACCTTTCCCTCTATAACAATGTATTAAAATGCGTGCTTTTGGATTTTCTGTATAAATGTTATCGATAGTCTCAAATAGTTTTTGATAGCTCTCCTTTGGTGGAGGCATATAATCGGGAACCGGTATTCTATAATACTTGATAATTGTGTTATTTATCCATTCTATTTCCTGGCTTCGATACTCGTTCGGTTCCATAAATCCAATAAGGGCATCAAAAGCCGAAATTGTGTCAAAATTATCTTTTGTCGGAATACTTGAAACTGAAATCGAATTATTTATATGATACATGTGAAATTTTGAATCATGAATAAGACCGGTTCGTTTTGTAATATATATAATTTTGTTAAGGATTCCAAGTCCAATATATTTAAAATAATAAAACATACGTGTATCAATATATAATAAATATATATATTTATTTATTATATATATTTATTATATATATTTATTATATATATTTTATTATATATTTATATTTAAAATAAAATAAAATTAAAACATGTTACCACCCTGGTAAATCGGTAATAAAATTTGCATTTGTGATGTTTCCAATTTTTTGTCGGTCTGTGTTGATCACCGCAGAAACATTATTCAATCTTGTTAAAATGTATTGTTTTTCTTGTTGTCTTTTACGTTCTTTTTCTTCCGGAGTTAATTTACCTTTATACTTGAAATAAAGAATGGAACAAAGAAGGAATATAAAGAGAGCAAACATGGATACATTGAATAGTGTATTGTAATGATTGTTTCGAATTTGGTTGCATCCTTTTAATACACCACTAAAAAATGATTTTACGCCGGGTTCGATCAGGATCGGTTTTTCATCATTTGATAACCCCGTTCTAATAAAATTCATTCCGAAATTCATTTCAACTAATTTAAACTAAATGAATTGAATTGCTTGCTTTTAAATAGACTTTATATAATTCAAATAAAAATTATACATAAAAATATATATTTTTTATAAATATATTTATTATATTTTTTTATAGATGTATTTATTATATATTTATTATATAGTATTAATTTCAAATATAGATTTTTATTATTAAAAATATATAAAAAAATATATAAAATATGTCTTCCCCTCAACAAAATCCAAATAATGCAACCTCAGCAACAACAACAACAACAGCCCCAGTAAAAACAACAACATCGGCAAAACCAGCAACAACCCAAGGGATTGATCCTGTAGCATCAATATATGTATTCACCGGCATTACTCTAGTATATTTTATATTTAAATATTTAATGCCAGAAAGAGAATCCGTGTTATTCATCATTTATTTTATTCTGGTTCTTGCCAGTCAGTTTGGTTTAAATATATCTTTAGCAAAACAAATGTGCAACAGTCCTTCCAATGTGGGAACTGCCGCTCTCGCAACTTTTATCCCATGGCTTTTCATATTTGGACTTCTTAACTTACTCTTGAACGTGTTCCCGGGATGGCTCTCTGCTTTTTCAAATACAATCGGATACGCAATTGCCAGTGTGGCCGGTGTGGCATCGCTCTTTACAGACCAGCTTCTTAATGTTGGAAAACCGCCTACTAAAGATGCATTTAAAGTCATACAAAATGTGACAAACGATCCGTCCACAATTATTAATACTATCAATGATGAAAATGTAGAAGAATTTTGGAACAAAAGTATCGATGTTAATTTTTTCAATACATTTCCACAAGTGAAATCGGGTACCGAACCACCACCGCAATTCATCCAACTTAAAAATTTTATCCGTTTGAAAAACATCGTTTCTTATTTCATTTGGTACTTGTTGACTGGTATTTTAATTACATCGATAAGTTATAATTATATGTTATCAGTGCCGTGTGTACAAACACCCAAACAGGCGCGCGAATCGGCAGCACAGTTCATAGCAAGCCAAGCCGCTAATAAAGAGGCATCAGATGGCGCAAAAGCGAATATGCCGGTATACAAAACAGACGGAAAGTAATGATATTGCTTGCACTCACTTTACAAACAGTACAGTCAGTGCAGTGCCTCTTCACAAAAATGTAGATCGATACTGTCTATTTGTGAGTTTTATCCAATTTCAAGGGTGTAAAGGATTCATAAGAAAGTGCGTACAAACGCGTACAAATATTTAATATATTTAGTATTATATTTAGTATATATTAAATTAAATATTTTATAAATTAATTTATCTACTTATTATATATAATAAATGAATAATAGAAATGATGACTGTAAAATTTTGTGTATGACAAGACATTCTGCACGTGGATTAAACTTTTTTAACTCTCAAGAAATTAATTTACCAAATCAAATAAAAATTCCAAATTATTTTTTTGCTTGGAAAGAAAATTTACAAGAAGACGCAGATAAATTAATACGTATTGATTCAATTAATAAATGTGTTCAGTTAGGATTAAAAACAATTGGTTTATCTATATCTAATTTTAATAATAAATGGGATGAAATTAGATGTGATTTTACAGAACAAAGAACATTTGAAACTGGTAGAATACTAAAAGATAAAATAAAAAACAAAAAACCAAAGTTAACGGCGATTATTGATAAACAAAACCCGAGTGAAATTTACCTTTATAGCAAGATTATAAATAATATAAATATTGATCCAGTAACTAGTATCGTTAACCCGGGTGATTTTCTACAACAGCCTCCTTCAGAACCAACTTCTATTAGTCCCGAAATATTTGGTAAATTATCAGTAAATTTTTTGAATTATTTAAATCTGGCTTTAAAAAATAAAAAATTCACTGAAAATGTTGATCCTGTGATAGTTAATGGAGAACTTTCACTTTCATCCCTGAATATAAACGTAGCAGTTGATACAATTATTATGTCAGCAATACAAATTCCACCTCTTAATAAAATTTATAAAACAATTAAAAAGTTTAAATATCAAAAAGAATTACTTCAAGTAGCTTGTATGTGGATACGATATTATTTTATTTATCAATATCCTATACAGTATTGTGTTTACCAATCTATGCCTGTTATACAATATTTAAATAAAATGAATTATGGAAATAGTAGAATATTACTTACACATGACATAAACCAATTACACCTAATGAGAAGCATGGAAATAAAACCATATAAATATAATATTCCATTTCAAAGTTATATTATTATTCAAAGTTCAAAGAATGTTTGCGTATTGTATACTGCACCAAAAATACAAAGTAATGGAACATTTAGTACTAATTGTTTTATTAGAAAAATAATATGGAAAGGAACAATTGAGGAATGGGAAAATAAAATAACAAAAATGTATTCATATGTAAGTAATTTATACCCTTTATATCCAGTCGAAGAAGCCTATGAACTTCTAGTTTGATGGACGCGTCGCTTCGCGTGATACACTATATTTGTTAGCCCGATTTTATGTTTTATCTAAATTAATTATCAATGCCGATTGATTAGTATCGCGGTTTCAATTTATTTTCGACGGTTTGATTTGTTTTTACGTGTAAAACGTTTGTAATATTGTTTCTTACCATTACCACCATTTCTATCAACTTGATCGTTATTTTCTCTCACAACTCGTTCAATTATACTAACAATGTCTAGAGGTCTAAACGGTTGGTTTGATCCCACTTGCACTATACGCATACGCTCCTCTTGAATTGCATCCATAATTCTGTTCAATAGTAAACCCTGTTCATTATCCATTATTTGAAACGCCTCGTTAATAAAACCCTCAATCATTTGGTTAAATGATTCTCTATTATTTGTTATTCTTATATTTTCACGAATATAAGCTTCAAATACTGCTGCCTGATCGGGATTCATTATTACAATTATGATACTTTGAATGATTGGATTATTCAAAACTTTTTGTATTTCGCGTTCTCTTGTTCTCGCCATCGCCACCTCTCTCTCTCTTTGTTGTCTTTGTTGTTCTAAATGTTCTAAATAATCAGCTTCTGTTTTGTATCCACTCTGTTTCCATTTAGGCGGTATTTCCCTACCGCCCGTATGATAGTAAAGAGTGCGCTTTCTTTTATTTGTTTTATTATTTGTTCTTTTTTTTGAACTTTTTTTTGAACTTTTTGAAATTCTCTTCATAAATTAAATATCTTTTATTTATAAAATATTGAAATATTATTTTATAAAAAATGTTATAAATAAAAATTATATTCGTTATTCTTCGTTACTCATAGATGAAACCATTTCGATGAAACAAGTGTATTATCTATTAAAAACATGTCATACTTTGAAATAAAATATTTTTCGAACCATCGTTTACTAATTACATTATATCCCTTTTCAAACGCGTATTTACAATAGGATTGATAAATCGAATACAAAGAGTGACTATTCACCATTGCAGAATTAACTGGCGTAGAAGCTTGTGAGTGTTTTAACATCTTATAATATTCATTAAACTCTTCAATTTCTTTTTGTTTATTCCATATTTCCGGTTTGATTCCAACTTGAATCAGATATTTGTCGTCTTCGATGATAACATCGGGATAAAAATGGCGTATAAGACCTAGCAGCATTTTATCGGATGCATTGTTATGCAGTAATGTGGTTGCTGATTTTTTTATTGATTTATTAAACAACATCAGCAGCTCGTCAATTTCTAATTCGTATTCTTCTTGTTCTTGTTTCTCGCATTCTTCTTCTTCTAAACATATTGCGTTAGCGCCGCATTCGTAATAACAAATAATATTACTCTCCCAGTATGAAATAAAATTACACACAAAGGGGACGTGTTTACTTGTTCTATTTTTGATTATGAAGTTATCAGTTTCACAATGAGTTCCGTTTATAAGCGAATTCGAACTCAAAGTAAAATCAGTACCGGATGCAATTTCAAGTCCGAGTTCATGCGACTGTGTTAACAACATTTGTTTGAGAGAATGGTTGAAAAATACATTGGGAATATTTTCGTCTTCGATAAATACTTTCCATAAATACAACATATTTTTCCACGAAATGTGATATCCGTTGCATTCTTCTGTGGTAGCATTTATAAATTGTTTTAAAATTTCAATGCTTTTACTATTTTTTAGATATAAAGCGTAATTGATCACTGAATAATCATTACAATAATTTTCTAAATATGAATCCCCACACACATATCGCGTGGAATAATGCGAAGCTACGCAAAATAAATTAATGAGTCGATTCAAATCAATAAAATTGAATAGCATCGAAGATGGTGAAATTTCGCGCATTTGAATTAAACGACAATCGTCGTTCGAATGTTCATAATATTTAAATTTGAAATGGTTCAACAAGTTTATTCCGAGAAATTTATAACACTCTTGACTCAGTTCTTTAAAAAGCGGTATCAGCGTTTTGGAATGAATAAAATAATAGTACGATTTTTTTTTATGCAGAATATCACCGATTACAGTCAAGAAATATTTCGCAGCATCTTTGGTTGAAAAAAGCGACGGAACTAACAGTTGTATAATGTCTTGAATGGTTTTCGATTCTGGAATCGATTTCAGCACATTATTTTCTTTGATTTGTTTCATAAGTTGTATTTTAATTTTATATTTCCAAGGCATTAGTTCTGGATACTTTGATGTTATTGTCGTAAGAATCAAGTGCTGAATGTTGTCTTCTTTTACGATTTCGTACATTTTTTCATCTGAATATGTAAAAAATAAATCGGTTGATGAATAATAAAAAAAATGTGTTTTTGCCATGAATTCTTCAATAAACTCGTCAGATTTTTCTTCAAGAGTATTTTTTCTCTCTTCTCTCTCTTTTTGTTGCTGAAACGCATTTTCGCAAATACCCGGTAAAATATTTCTAATGTAGTGATTTATTTTTTGTTTCATTTTTGGATACTGTTCAAATAATTTTTTAACCACGTCAATACATTCTGTTTCTAAATTGTCATCATTTGCATTCGTTAGATTCATTCCTATTTTATTATTTTATAAGCAATTAAATAAATAAATATATAAATGTATATTTTTATATTTATATGACTATTTGAAATATAATTAATTATTGTAAAACGATATAAAATTATTTTTTCATTGATTTTTTATTTTTTTTTCCATATTTACGTCGTCGTGATGTTTTCTTCTTATGTTTATTTTTATTCTTTTTTAATTTTTTTGTACTTTGACCACCAAAATTTTTATTTCCTTGAAGTTCTTGAAGAATCTTTTGTCTCTCTGGATCCTTATAAAGTAATGCGTCACTTGCTTCCGAATATTCATAACCATGCGGGTTTCGTTCGTACCGCAAGGGATCTTCAAAAATTGAACCCGATGGTCTATTATGTTTTGTTAACGAGCTTCCATAATATCTAGTTTCAGAAGAAGGCGGTTTAATAAAACGCTGCAACTCTTCCTTACTTATATTAAGATCTGCAGCTATTTCATTTTCTGTAGGGTTTCTTCCCAATTTACTTTTTAATCTTGCTATTACAGAAGTTACCTTTTCTTTTGTAGTTGGCAAAATATGAAACAAAGATGATGATGACATTTATTTATTATTTTATTTTTTTACTTTTTTGTAGATTTCGTTTTAGTATATTATTTTTTAAATTTATTAATAATTTTATTAATATATATAACATAAATATTATTTTATATTTCGTTTTTTTATAAAAATTTTATAAAATTGTTTATGTCTGAACTCGATATAAGTGATCGCGACGTAAATATGGAAAATAATATAACATAACAATGGATAACTTTATAACGTTGTTGCTACCGTCGTATTCATTAATCCTAAAAACATTTTGAATCGATGGTCTAAATTATAAACGTGAGTTTCAATATTTACTAAATCCATCGAAACATCGAAACTTCGCACATAATAAAAATATTTTCGAGTGTGTGCCTTTATTTTTTTCAGCATATCGTCCAACTCATTATGCAGTTTTACGCACATTTCGTGAATGCCGGTAAGTGCTTTGTGAATACTGGGTCGCTCATGGGCAGCATCCGATACCTCGGAAATGTAACATTCAATCACTTCCAGTTTGTATAGAATGTCCAGTTTCTCAATCCTGGATTTAACATATCCCTCGCTGCACATGTAGTCGGATAAAACTTCGTACAGTTTTGAATTTGTTGCGCCAATAGAACGCAGCACTGCATCTCTCTGCAACAATGTTATAACAATTGACATGAATTTACTATTTATATAACTATAACTATATAATTTTAAATATTTTACAATAATGAATATTTAACATTTAAAAAATGGTATTTAGAGGGGACTTGGGAGAATCGAACTCCCGATCTCTTGCACCCAAAGCAAGCATCATACCACTAGACCAAAGTCCCTTAACTTTTATTTTTATTATTTTCGTAATTTATATATTTATATTATATATTTTATATTATATATTTTATATTATATATTTTATATTATAAATATTATGGATATTCAAGTTGAACATACAAAACACAGATGTTATTTTATATCAGTTTTATACGGGTTATCATTATACGGTTGGTATAATTATTCATTATTTGATCCTATAAACAACAATTTTTTTACACCATATTATCAGAATTGCATACTCATGTTAGTTTATTTAGGTTGGGATACATACCATATGTTAACTACACGTGTATTATTTAGAAGAGATTTGATAATACATCATTCTTTGGCATTTGTTACATATCTATCATTTATAAATATATGTCCTTTACAAATGAGTAATATATTGACTATGGAGAATATTTCATTAATGAACTATTATTGGAAAAATAAACCAATGTTATTGAAAATATATAGAATGTGTTGTATATTTTTTATTAGATTCCCATTATGGTTTTGGACTTGGATTTATTATTTCCCGTCTTATATATTACCCCATTATAAACCCATGATATCTCATATTCATTATATATATTTATCAATATTTATAAAAATAATGTTATCTTTTTGCATATATGACGCATTTATAGTATACAGATTATTAAAACCAAAAAAAATGAAGAAGTAATAGTAATAAAATATTTATTTTAATTTTGTAATTATGATTTTTCTCTCTTCTCTCTAAAAATGAAATCATAAAAATATATATACATTTCGAGTCACGATTTTTATTCACGATTGATTTTATTCTCGGGTTTCTATTTTCGAATTTAGAGAGAAGAGAGAAAAATCATAATTACAAAATTAAAATAAATAAATAAATGCAAAAAATACCTTATTTTACTATAAAAATGTTTAAAATTATTTTTTATATTTTCTAGAACTTATTTTTTTACGACGACTTCTTTGTTTTTTATTTTTATTTTTCCGTCTACTTTTTTTTGCACCACCACTTGATACGGCAGTTTGTGATTGGTATTGAGATGCTGTCGGACTTAGAGGATTAGGGAATTGATTTTGATCTATTCCCATTTCGCCGCTATTATCTGGTGACATGCCCGACATGTCTGATATATCATTTTGTGGTGCCGCCGTCATTCTAGAATCAGCGCCATCTTGCATATTATATGGCTCACTACTGGTTGACATATCGCTGCCTGGTATTAATGTATCCAATTTCACACCTTCATTATTATCGCCTAATTGTCTCTCGGTGTTCGAGGGTATTGATGGTGATGTTGTCGTTGTATCTACAGCCGCCACGTCTGGATTTAGCGAATCACTTTCCATAGGCATCATTTCTATGTCTCCTTCAGCACTATTATTGCTACAAGCTTCTTGAGCCGATTCTTTTGCTTTTGCACATTTTTCTTCAGGCGTTGATGGTTTAAATTTATTTATAAATTCGTCGAAAATTCCACCACCGCGTATGCGCCTTTGTTTTCTGCGTTGGCGCCGTGTTCGTCCATATTTACTTCTCGATCGTCTCAGTGTATGTGCCATGATTTTAAAATAAGTTACGTGTATGTATATTTACGGTATATATATTTACGGTATATATATTTACGATATAAAAATTATTATAAAAGTTATAAAAATTATTATAAAAGTTATAATAATTTTTATTAAATACAATCTTAATAAAATTGTTTTATTACTTTATTACTATTTTATTCTAAATATTATTTTTTAAGGATTTAAGGATTAGTTTATTCAGCGTATATCTGACGATTGCCGATACTACTATAAATAGATCCGCCTCCTGATTTGAATTCATTATTTGCTCCTTTTTTTTTCGGCGCAACACACCCTCCTGCGCGGCACCTCCTGAGCGCATCATTTCTACTTGTTGTATCATTACTTTTGAACGACAAGGGTGCACTTGTTGCTAAACCCACCTTCATACTTCCTCCGCCAATGGCATTATTCTTAAGACGCTCTATTCTCTGTGAACTGTCTTGCGGAAATGAAATTGGTTTCCCAACAAGTCCCGTGCGTTTATGCGGCGGTATCTGGTTAAACGTGGAACCAATGCTGGCACGAACCGTTCCGGCAACTTTATTGTCTGTATTGTTGATTCCATTGGGTTCACCTTTGGTTTGTGTAAAAGTGCGCCGACCCATTGCAAACACGCTGTCATTCGAAGATGGATAAAATTGTTGGGGCATGGGATTGACGCCGGTAAGCGTTGCATTATTGCCGCGCTGTTTGATTAGTACATGATTATCAGGCGGACCGTTGAAATTATACTTTAACTTGAATGTCATTATTGAATTCCTTATATACTTTACTTTTTAAAAATGAATATGATATATAAATAATCAAAATAAAAAATAATTATATATATAATTATATATATATATATATATATAATATAATAATGAAAATAGGATCATCGTGGAAAATTAAAAATTACAACTTGTATAAAAATGATGGTTTTGGAAAATTAGAAAAAATGGAAGCTGGACCTTTTTCTTTAAAATATGAAGTAACCGATATGAAAAAATCAAATGTTAAAGATTTTTATATTTTAGCTTTAAAAATAAACTGGAAATATAAATTAGATAAAGCAGAAGAATACAGTACCGCAATATATGATAAAAAATAAAAAATTAAAAACAATTGAACCAGAAATGAATTCATCAAAATTTGGTTTTGTTGAGTTATCTATTCTAAACAATGGAAAATTAAGAGTAAAATATCTTGATGAAGATATGTATGGTTATGTTGTTGATTTATGTAAATTAACATAAAAAATGAGAAATAAATTAACAGATTCATAAATCAATAATAATCATTTGACACATTCGATCGGTGTCCATTTTTTAAATTTATAATTGAAAATACACTTCATTTTAATTTTTTTAGTTAGATCTACAAATTTATCGATGTTTGTATTTTCAAATTCATCTTCATCGTCGCTTTCTTCTAAAGCGTCTAAAGATCTGTTTTCTTTAATGTTTCTAAACAAGGCATTCATGAAAACGCTGGTTTTATAATCGGGAATGGATGCAATAAGGTTGCTGCCACTAGTATAATTTGATAGCGGTGCAAAGTCCTGAGGATCTACGAGATGATAAATGTCATTCTGAATATCAGCGGAAACGATAAATATTTTATAATTGTTACTCGTTTTTTCTATATGTTTTTTAGTTTCTACTGTATTCATTCTTGAACCTGTAATGACTGGTTTAGACGTAGACGCAGACGTAGACGCGGATGCGGACACAACTACTTGTTCTTGTGCTATTTTTGGTTCTTCCTTTTTTTGTATTTTCGATAATTCCTGATAATAAATATTTTGATATTGATTTTTTGTATCATTCGCGTTCTTTTTTTGAATGCAATAAACATTATAGAATGGTTTTACAGCCGAAATGCGTTCAATGCATGTGTCAATGTGCGGTAACCCAATGTCAATTTGAAATGTTTTTTCCAAAGTAACGGTAGTAAATGCAAGATGAAGTGTTTTACACTTTTCAAAAACGGTGTGTGTTGCGTCGAGATTGACTCCATTATAATAATGAATATTCTCAATTGTAAAATAATATTGAATATTTACTATAGAATTTGAGTTTGCGTTCATAGGGGCTCTATAATAAAACTGAGTTCCATATAAAATTGTGTCATTCGGAAAAATATACGACGTTTTTTTACACATAACATTTACCACTTGTTTATCATTATCAAGCTCTAAAAATAAACATTCGTCATTTTTAAACCATACAAAATATTTTTTACCTTTTGGTATTATGAAGTATATACTATTATTTTCATTATGAAAATCGCCGTTACTTGAATTAGTAGTGGTAGTCGAAACTTTCTTATAAGATTTTAACTCATAAGAAAATTTTATTTTTGGAAACTGTTGTAATAATTTTACATATTTATTGTTATTATTGTTATTATTCGATGTAGAATTCATTTATAAAGTATTTTTTACCAGAAACTTCTTATTCAGTAATAATATACATGTTTATCTTTTTATATTAAATTTATATATTAATTATACTATAAACTAACCATAACTATAACCATAACTATAACCATAACCATAACTATAACCATAACTATAACCATAACCATAACCATAATTATGACTATAACCATAACCATAATTATGACTATACCTATAATTATAAAACTACAACCATACCTATAAATATACTTCTATTATTATTATTTGGAAAATGAAAATGATGAGATATTCGAATCCAACGACTCGAGTGTATTCAGATCTGAACCCGAGAATGACATTGACTTAAAGTTAGAACCAGAAGCAGAACCAGAGTCAGAACCAAGTTCTTTTAAAAAATGAATAAGGTCTTCCTTCATTGACTGTGTAGAGGTGTTTGTCGTGGTTTCATTCGTGCATTGTTGTAATGACTGTTGTTGTAATGAATGAAACATTTTGTTATATTTTTCCTGTGGAAGAGTTACTAAATCTTTTACTTTTGGAACGGTTAATGTTGACACAAAAAAGGAATAAAGATAATGAATAAGAAAAATGAATACAAGCGATAAAACAGAAACTTTAATAATCCAATACCACATGTTATATTTTTATAGTTTATAAAATGGATAATACTCTTTTTAATAAAATATAAAAATATAAGTTTAATATGATAAAAACGTACATTATTTTTATTTTTTAATTATTTTATTCAAATTAATTATTTTATTCAAATTAATTATTTTATTCAAATTAATTATTTTATTCAAATTAATTATTTTATTCAAATTAATTATTTTATTCAAATTAATTATTTATTCAAATTAATTATTAATATTTTTAATTATTAAAAAATATGAAAATGAAATGAAATGAAATAAATATTATTGATAAATGATTTAAACCCAAGGATTAAAATAGATATAGAAGTCAGACAATAGTATAGATTCATTCATCCACAAGTATAAAAAATATGCCATCGATTGTAATTGTTGAAAAAAATGGTGATTTAAAAGCTCAGGAGTATAAGAGCGAAAATACAGATGAGTTATACAAAAAGTGTTCTTTTAAAAAGGCAGACGGATTCGGAAAGGTTTCAGAATGGACATACTCTAAAAAAGGCGAGACTATGATTACGGTAGAATTGTGGGCGCGATTCGATGGTCAAGCAAACCAAGAAAATAAATATGATTTTCCTCCACCTGCAGACAGTGAATTATTTTTTGGGAATTGTGCACTTTTAGCGAGAGATTCAAATATGAGCATTGTTGATCTTACGGTTGAAAAATGGAATAAAGTGTATGAGCACCTGTTTGGTGGTTTTGAAACACTTGCTGACAATGAAGATGAAGATGATGAAGAAGAAGATGAACTGGATAATATCCCTTCAAATATGAAAACAAAAGATGGGTATTTAAAAGATGGATTTATTATTGAAGATGCGTTGGAAGATGGCGTTGATTCAGATAATAATGATGACGAGGGTGAAGATGATGGTGAAAACAGCAACTGTGACGATGACGATTGTAATGAACATTGCGAAACAATAACCACAGACGATGATGAAGATGACGATGATGTATGCGAGGACTCTTCAGAACTAACTTCAGAAGAATATGATTATTCTGAATCTGAAACAAGTGATACGAATGAATCGTAAATGCCCGAATACCTGAAGATCTGAATAATTGAATCCTTACTTCTTAATATTGTGACAAACATTGTAGTATCACTGTAATGTAATATGGAATTTTTATGAATAAATAATATTCATAAAAATTGATTTTAAGAGATAGTACAACTAAAATATAATATAAAGGACAGTCGGTCGATAGATACCAATACATAATACAGATCAGAATACCAGAATACAATGATTATTCAAGACCCAGATTCGTTTCGTCAAAATATTCGCAAAAAGTTTTCAGAAAAAATAAAAGACAACTCCGGGAAAATTGGACTTAATTTAGAAAAAGGTATTTACAACCGAACGCTACAGAAAGCAGATGAAATGAATATTGTAAAAAAATGGGACAACACCTATTTTGTTCAGCTGTATACTGACTGGTTGAAGTGCGTTTTTATCAACCTTGACAATCCAGAAGTAATGAACATGATTACGTCGAATAAAATAAAACCACATGAACTTGCATTTATGACGCACCAAGACATGAATCCAAAGATGTGGACAAAGATTATTGAAGACAAGAAGAATCGCGATAAGAACAAGTACGAATTAAAAATCGAGGCGTCTACAGACTTGTTCACTTGTCGCGCATGCAAGTCGAACAAATGCACATACACGCAACAACAAACGCGTTCAGCAGATGAGCCAATGACGACATTTGTCACATGTATTGAATGTGGGAAGAGATGGAAATGTTAGAGAAATAATATTTATACAGCAATTTAGATTTTATAATAGTATCGAAGCCTAATGCAAATAAACGGCTCTAATATATTGTTCATCTGTATTTTCTGGTAATATAATAATAGTTTCTTTATAATATTTTATATCACAAATATCTTTTACAATTTTTGTTTCATCAATAAACGATGGTACTTTCATATTAAGTAAAGAAGTAATACATGATTTTATTTGATATTTGTTTAAAAGATTGTCTTCCAGCGGTTTTCGTGATAATTTTTTTAAATAATGATGCAAGTTGTCATTTGTTTTTATAACTGATGGCAAACAAGATAACATTCCTAATTGTTCATTATATTCGGGATATATTTTTCGTAAGTTTACTGTTAGATTGTATTCATCAATCTTTAATTCATTCAATATATGTTTAAATATTTCCGAACTAGATAATGGTGATTGTAGTTTATTTTTTGGAATTTTTATAATTTTTTTT
>Ga0247841_10004474_pt1 | contig 23956 bp, 23 predicted proteins | sample LaCruzMarch2015__2_FD_192410 | JGI IMG/M metagenome (GOLD analysis project Ga0247841, IMG submission 192410) | Freshwater microbial communities from meromictic Lake La Cruz, Castile-La Mancha, Spain - LaCruzMarch2015_18m | ecosystem: Environmental > Aquatic > Freshwater > Lake | place: Spain... | reverse complement strand
GAATAGCAGACTCCATAATCACATAAGGGCATAACTTCTGTTTGTGTATCCATTTTTCGAAATCGGCAATTACTAAAGGGTGGATAATACTATTAAGCACATCAAGTTTTTTATTATCAGAAAAAACAATTTGAGCAAGTTTCTTTCTGCTTACTTTTCCCTGCCTATCAATGATCCAGGAACCGAAGCGCTCTTTGATCTTTTCAACAACATCAGGAAATTCCAGCATATATTTCGCATTATCGTCGGCATGATAAATTGGAATACCAAGAATATCAAATATCCGGGTCACAACGGATTTACCGCTGCCAATATTACCGCTTAGTCCAACTTTCAGCATTATTTTATGAGGATGTATTCAATTTTTTCAGGGTCAATTTTCCGTATCTTCACATAAGAAGGAAATTTAACAACATCTACTTTCAGCTTTTTTGATTTAGCGGAATACGACTTAGAAATATCAGCAACAGCAGTAAACATATCGGGTTTAACATTTTTAAAATTGTTAAGTGATACTAAGTACGTTACTTTCACTTTATCAGGAAAAGTTCTGACATTATAATTGTTTGTGTTATTTTCAATATCAATTGGTAATTCAACTGTTGCTTCTGTATATTTTTCAATCGGGATGAATACTTTTGCAGCAGAAGGGAAAATTGTTAATTTGCAATCGTTATATTTCTTCATAAACTCAAGCGATAGCGCTTGATTACTGCTAAGATTTGATAAGGTTTTTGGGGCGGTTTCAACAAATTTAATGGTATCAATAACAGAAAACGGACCGCTTACAAATACACTGTCTGGTTTAACCCTGATGGAATCAGCAAACTCGTATTGTTGGGTGCAACTCAAATTTAATTTGATTTTTACCGGCAACTTTTTGTTGAAAACTTTTTCCAGTCGGAAATAAACAGTATCAGGTGTTACAGAGATCACATTGTTGGGATAATGAATCTGCTTGCCTATAACATGGTATAGATCGGATGTTGCAATATAATAATCTTCGTTCGAGTTATTCTTTTTCCTGATCAAAGATGCTACATCCACACTAATGGAATGTGGTTTAAAAAAAATCATATTTGAAAAAATCTTGAATCCTTTCGATTTCAGGTTTAATGTAAACATACTGTCAAGGTTATTTACCACCACCTTATCGCGGGGAATATTTGTATAAACTATAGGATATTTCTGCACTTCAGTATATTCCCGCGACAGTTTGATCAGTATCCAGAATAAAGAGGAGATAAAAAAACAAATAAGAAATATATATAGTTTTTTTCTAAAGCTGAAACGTCTTTGGTTTCTTTTCTGATCGGAATTTGGATTCGGTTCCATAGTATTCATTATACATAGTGCAACACAGGGCTGCAAATAAAATTATAAATGAATTATGAATGATGAACAACCTGCCCTGCCGGCAAGGCAGGCGAATATCGAATAACGAAGTCAAGACTTCTTAAATCAAAAATCGTTAATCCCTGCCTTGCAGGCAGGCTTGTTCTTAAATAATAATCTTAGACTTTATGGACAGACACTGATTAACTCACGAATATAGTGTAAAAAAATAAGCGGAATTTACTTTTCGGCTAAGGGTTCCAGGTTCGTACTTGTAGCAACAGCGCTTCTTTCAATCCTGAGTCGACCTTGTCCTTCGGTTTCAATAGTGAATGTTGTTTCCTGAACTTCGATGATCTTTCCGTGAATACCTCCAATGGTAATTATTTTATCACCTTTTTTTAAAGCTTCTCTGAATTTCTTTTGTTCTTTTGCTTTTTTCTGCTGTGGCCTGATCATGAAAAAATAGAACACAACAACCAAAAGGGCGATCATGATAAAAAAAGAGTAATTCCCGCCACTTTTTCCGTCTGCCGGTGGAGCCATTAAAATAACTGTTAATAGATTTGTCATGGTTTTTAAAGTTTAAAGTTATTGATTATTTTCGTTTTCGCCTTCGGGCACCTGAATCTGCGCCTTAATTGTTAAGACTTTTGTATTGGGCTGTGTATTCGCAATTAGAGTAATTGTTTTATTCTGGTAACCTTTTTTGCCTTCGGTGTTAAATTTCACATCAATTGTTCCTTCTCCACCAGGAAGAATAGGAGTTTTTGGATAATCAGCTATTGTACAACCACAACTGCCTTTTGCATCTGTTATAATAAGATTCGACTTACCGACATTCTTGAATTTGAATGAAAAAGAAACTTTTTCACCCTGAATAACCCTTCCAAAATCATGAATCTCTTCAGAGAATGCAAATTTCGGCAAGCTCGAATCATCAGTATTTTCATTGGCAGTGTTCGGATTTTTTACAATATCCGTTGATAAAGGTTGATCGGGGTTTTGATTGTTCCCATTTTTACATGCTGCATACAGAACGAATAATGCCATTAACCAGTATAAAATAATTCTGTGCTTCATATCATTTCAACATTTTTTCTGAGTGCAAAAGTAATAAATAAATTTTATAGCTAAATAAAAAAGGTAGTGCATAAAAAACATAGATGGACATCATACCAATTGACTATACTTACATTAAGCCTCTGCCGGTTTTTTTTATCATATTAGCATTTTTGAAATCACTGATTAATTTATCAAGTATTCCGTTAATAAATACACTACTTTTTGGTGTGCTGTACATTTTAGATATGTCAATATATTCATTCAATGTAACTTTAACAGGGATAGAAGGGAATTCAAGCAATTCGCACATGGCCATTTTCATCAGCAGTATATCCATCATTGCTATGCGTTCAATCTCCCAATTGAGCGTTTTTTCAGAAATTATTTTTTCATATTTTTCAGAACTCATAATTGCTTTTCTGAAAAGATTAACAGCAAACTCTCTATCTTCATCATCAATATACCATTCCAACTCATCAAATGTCTTATCCGCCGCACCTTCTTTGATTGACCTTATAATTTTAACAAGAATATGATTTACAATATCAATATCATCTACCCAGAATATGCTTTTCCCTTCATAAAACTGCACCAGCTGAGGAAATTCTGCAATATATTTTTTAAACAGGACTGCAACAATCTCTTTATCTTTTTCGAAATCGTTTTCGGCAGAAGTCATATACTTTTCATACTCAGAACCACTTTTAAAATTATTAAACACTCTTTTTGCAATTTCATTTTCACTTACCCATGAAATTTTTCTTTTTTCGAAATGACTTTTGAGTTTAGGGTTCTCTGAAAGAGCAAATAACAATAAATTTTCAATGAACCTGGTATTGGGATTTAGTTCTTGTTCCGTTGGGCGATGCTTTTGTTTGGAATCTTCAATTTGTTTTTTAGCTATTTCAAAAATTTCTGTGAGAAAAAGAAGTTGGTACAGAAATAATTCGTAAAAGTGGTTAATACTTAACAGTAATTCTTTTTCGCCTTTTCCTATACTTTCGTCCCCTGCATTGAAAAATCCATATAATGCCTGCATTACCTTAATCCTTAAATGCCTTCTGCTTAACATAAATATATAATGAACGATTTATTTAAGCGGCAAATGTATATATTTTATTTCTGGTTTATAATATAATGAGCCGATATTATGATATTATAAAATATTTTCACTATTTTTGCAAATAAGAACTGATATAAATCATACTATTATGGAAGAGATGGAAAACAAAGAAAAACAAAGAGAGGAAATCTTCTCTAAAGCTGTAAGAGCAGGGAAAAGAACCTATTTCTTTGATGTAAAATGCACGAAATCCGACGATTACTATCTGACGATTACAGAAAGTAAAAAAAGGTTCAGCGATGACGATGGTAAATTTCATTACGAAAAACACAAATTGTTTCTTTATAAAGAAGATTTTGAAAAGTTTTCGAATGGATTAAACGAAGTTATTGAGTTCATCAAAACCGGCAACCGTCCGGCTATTACAACTTCCGAAATTCCAAAATCTGAAATATCTGAATTTTCGGATGTTTCTTTTGACGACCTGAAAGAAGTATCAGGAAGTAAAAAAGAAGAAGAAGAAGAAAAAGAAAAAGAAGAAAAATAAACTTTCATATTGTTATATTTTTTGCAGCTGAATTTTCGCAGGTTCGGCTTTTTTTAATCGTTATAATGACAATTAATCTCCATTGTTCATAAATATTCATGAAGTCAAAAACTTATTTCTTTAAATTTGCTGTCGCTTAAAAACTGATATTATTTCAATATACTATGTTAATTAATTATTACGGACACGCCTGTTTTGAGATCAGTATCGACGGTAAAAAGTTGTTATTCGATCCTTTTATCAGTGGAAATCCTCTTGCAAGTGACATTGATATCAAAAAAATACGACCGGATTATATTCTTGTTTCCCATGCTCACCATGACCATATTGCTGATGCTATTTCTATCGCCATTCAGTCGAACGCAACGATCATTTCAAATTTTGAAATAGTAAACTGGCTGCAAAAACAAGGCGTATCTCAAGGGCATTCCATGAATATCGGCGGAAAACATTCTTTCGACTTTGGTGATGTAAAATATGTCAATGCGGTTCATTCCAGTTCACTTCCCGATGGTACTTATGGAGGAAACCCGGGTGGATTCCTTATCCAATCGTGCGAAGGAAACTTTTATTTTGCCGGAGATACCGGGCTTATGTACGACATGAAACTGATAGGCGAATTCAGGTCGATTGATTTTGCAATGCTGCCTATTGGAAACAATTTTACAATGGGCGTTGATAATGCTATTATTGCATCCGATATGATAAACTGCGAAACTATTTTTGGGATGCATTACGACACCTTTCCAATTATTACAATTGATAAAAACGAAGCGAAAGAAAAATTTAAAAGAGTGGGAAAAGAACTGATTTTACTTAATATCGGTGAAACACTTAATTTTCAAAAAAAGGTATGAATAAAGTAATTGCAATCGCAAATCAAAAAGGAGGAGTTGGAAAAACTACCACAGCTATAAATCTTGCAGCAAGTTTGGCTGTGCTGGACCATAAAACATTGCTGATAGATGCAGATCCACAGGCAAACGCCACATCGGGAGTTGGTTTTGACCCAAAGAATATCAAGACAAGCATTTATGAGTGTATCATCGATGATGTGGAACCAAAAAATATTATTCTGAACACATCTACACCTAATCTTGACCTGATACCTGCGCATATTGATCTTGTGGGCGCCGAACTGGAATTAATTAACCAGCCCAACAGAGAAAAAATGATGAGAAAGATTATCAATAAACTCAGGAACTATTACGATTTCATTCTTATTGATTGTTCTCCATCTCTCGGTCTTATAACAGTGAATGCATTGGCGGCGGCGGATTCCGTTATCATACCTGTACAGTGCGAATATTTCGCATTGGAAGGACTTGGCAAACTGCTGAATACAATTAAAATAGTACAAACCCGAATCAATGCCGACCTTAGTATCGAAGGCATTTTACTTACTATGTTCGACATTCGCTTACGCCTGTCAAACCAAGTAGTGGAAGAAGTCAGAACACATTTCCGGCAGATGGTTTTTGACACAATCATTTCAAGAAATGTTAAATTAGGTGAAGCTCCTGGCTTTGGTGAAACTATCATCATGTACGATGTACATAGCAAGGGCGCTGTTAATTACTTATGCCTGGCAAGAGAAATATTGCAAAAAAACGGTATGACAAAAATTAAAGAAACCGATAAAAAAATCAACATAACAGATGAACGCTAAGAAAAAAGCATTAGGAAGAGGGCTTGGCGCCCTGCTCGAAAATTCGGGAATAGACGAAATTACCTATCAGCTTCGTAAACCTTCCGATACTATTATTGCAGGAGCTATTGCCAACATTCCAATTAACAGGATTGAAACCAATCCTTTTCAGCCAAGAACTTACTTTAATGATGAATCGCTGAAAGACCTTGCAAAATCCATAAAAGAACAGGGCATCATTCAACCTATAACTGTCAGATTGACCAACGATGACAAATTCCAGCTTATTACCGGTGAACGTAGATTAAAAGCATCCATGTCTATAGGAATGAATGTAATACCTGCCTACATCAGGACAGCCAACGATCATGCAATGCTCGAATTAGCGCTTGTTGAAAATATCCAGAGAAAAGACCTGAATGCAATTGAAATATCGCTCTCCTTTCACCGTCTGATCGACGAATGCAACCTTACTCAGGAAGAACTGAGCGAAAGAGTGGGAAAGAACAGATCCACCATTGCCAATTACCTGAGATTACTTAAACTTCCTGCTACCATTCAGATGGGCATACAAGATAACTTAATAAGCATGGGGCACGCGAGAGCAATTATCAATGTCCCATGTATCGATACCCAGCTTGCTATTTATCAGGATATCATTGAACAGGATCTTTCCGTACGCGAAACAGAAGAAATAGCCAAAAACATTGATAGCGAACCATATAATCTTACTCAAAAAAAGAAAAACACAACTACCCTGCCTCCAAAATATCTGAAGATAAAAGAACAAGCAAGTAAATACATCGGGTTAAAAGTTGATCTGAAGAGAAACAGTAAAGGAAAAGGATCTCTTATCGTGCATTTCGGGTCTGACGAAGAACTTAACCATATTGTTTCAAAGATCAGGAAATAATAAAAATGCAAAAATCATTAGCTAATATTTCAAATCTTTTTCGGGTAACGATCAGAATGTTGGCAATTTTTGCCGTATTAATTCTGTTTTCCTTCCAGGTTTCCGCACAAAATTCAGACACAACAACACAAAAATCAGATACAGGTAAAGTAAAAAAACATTCTCCCCGAAAAGCGGCACTTATGTCGGCATGCCTTCCGGGACTAGGCCAGATATATAATAAAAAATACTGGAAGTTACCAGTTATTTATGTAGGAGCAGGAGTCATTACCTATTTTACAATTTTAAATTCAGATAGTTTACGAAATTATAATAACGCATATAAACTCCGCATGGATGGAGACCCTGCAACTATCGACAAATACGAAAGCAAATATTCTGACGATAATTTACTTCAGATTAAGAATTTTTACAGGAGAAATCTTGAGCTGACAGTTATTTTTGCAGTTGGGCTTTATGCTTTGAATATCATTGATGCGAGTGTTGATGCACATCTTTTTGAATTTGATATAAATGATGATTTGAGCATGAAAGTAACGCCCCTGTTTATTGCTGCGCGGGATTTTTCTATGACAGGCTTGTCATTTTCTCTTAAATTTGGCAAAACAAAAAAACAATCATTTTTATTTTAACAATTATTTAGAAATTAATTCTTTCCGTTAAACAATATACCGTAATAATTAACGTATTTGAATGATAAATTTAATTTTTTTCTTATGAATGCATATGCTATTTTTATGTTGCTTTCTTTCATCGCTACCATAGTAGGACTGTGGAAATTGTTTGAAAAAGCCGGTGAACAAGGATGGAAAGTCCTTATTCCATTTTACAATTTATATATCTGGTTGAATATCATTAAAAAGCCGATGTGGTGGTTTGTTTTTCTGATTATCCCGTTTATCAATGTATTTGTTGTCTTGTTGATGATTGTCGAAATCGTTAAATGTTTTAAAAAGTATGGACTGGGTGCACAGGCGCTTGGCGTGGTTTTTCCATTTATTTATCTTCCATACCTTGGATTTTCTGCAAGGGAAACCTATCTTCATCCCGATAAACGCCCTATAATTAAAAAATCATGGGTAAGAGGATGGGTTGAAGCTATTATATTTGCTGGTGTCGCAGCTACCATTATCAGGACTTTCCTTTTCGAAGCCTATACCATTCCAACTTCCTCAATGGAAAAATCATTGCTTATCGGAGATTTCCTTTTTGTAAGCAAGATTAGTTTTGGACCCAGGGTTCCTATAACCCCGCTATCCTTCCCATTTGCCCATCATACAATGCCTTTAACCACAAACACCCCTTCGTTTGTTGATTGGATACAATTACCTTATTACAGGTTTCCCGGATTCAATACAATTAAAAATGGAGATGTTGTGGTATTTAATTACCCAGATGGAGATACTACTACTCTTGAAATTCAGAGTAATAGAAGTTATTACGCAATGTGCAAAGAAATGGGCAGAAAAAATGTATGGGAACAATATCATGTTGTTTACCGCCCTGTGGATAAAAGAGAGAACTTTATTAAACGTTGTATTGGTATTTCTGGTGATAAGCTTAAAATCATTAATGATACTGTTTATATAAATGATAAAATATTATCTATACCTGTAAATGCCGAATTCAAATACTTTGTAAAAACAAATGGCAATGGTATAAATCCAAAAGTTCTTCTGAAATACGATATCACCGATGGAGAACAAATGCCTGATGGAAACTATGTAATGGCTTTAACAAGTGAAACTGCATCTAAACTCAAAACATTTGCAAATGTAACCGATGTGCAAAAAATAATTGCTCCCAAAGGGGTAGGAGATAACAATTTGTTCCCTTTTGATTCAACCTATAAATGGAATGTTGATAATTATGGACCTCTTACTATTCCTGAGGCAGGAACAACAGTTTCCTTAAATAATTCTAATATTTCATTGTATAAACGCATTATTGATGTATATGAAGAAAACGACCTGAAAATAGATGGGGGTAAAATATTTATTAATGGAAAAGAAGCTACAAGCTATACTTTTAAAATGAATTACTATTGGATGATGGGCGACAACAGGCATAATTCAGCCGACTCACGTTATTGGGGCTTTGTGCCTGAAAATCATATAGTAGGAAAGGCCGTTTTTGTATGGCTATCACTTAACCCCAACCATGGATGGTTTGATGGTAAAATACGCTGGGGCAAAATGTTCAGGTTTATTAACTAGTGTTAAGTTAATCCTAATCTGTCGTTTTAAGATTATTCACAAATTATTTTATTCTATTTAAGGTGTTCATGAGTCGCTTCGCTAAGTTGCTTCACCTCCTTCGTCGGTCTCGCAATTGCGATGGAGGAACGACAGAAGCAATCAAATCATTTGATTATCTCAACACAACAATACCCAATTTTCCTATTATACATATAAGTTGTTCATTTGAACGGCTCTTTTTATAATATTAACAAACTTCCTTCGACTTTTCTTTATTTTTATATTTACTTTTAATTTGTATTTATTACATTTGCATCAAAATTCAAATCCGGATTACATACTTTAATGTTTTTATGTTAATCCGACTAACATACTTCTTGATATGAAAAATAAATACATCGACCTCATTGAGCAAACTTTCGAGTTTCCACAAGAGGAGTTCAGGATAGAAGAAAGCGAATTATACTTCCACGATATTCCTCTGATGGATATAATAAAACAGTATGGGACCCCTCTTAAAATATCTTATTTGCCTAAAATAGGCGAACAAATTCAGAAAGCAAAAAAAATTTTCAATGTTGCCATTGCAAAGGCAGATTACAATGGAGACTACCATTACTGCTATTGCACAAAAAGCTCACATTTTTCCTATGTAATGGAAGAAGTGCTTAAAAATGACGTTCATATCGAAACTTCATCAGCCTTTGATATTCATATAATTGAAGAGCTTTATAAAACAGGAAAGATCAAAAAAGATAAATATATTATTTGCAATGGCTTTAAAAGGCCACAGTATATTGACAATATTGCCAATCTGATAAACCTTGGGTTCGAGAACACCATCCCGATCCTTGATAACAAGTTTGAACTCGACAAATATAAAAACTTAAATAAAAATTGTAAACTTGGCATCAGGATAGCAACAGAAGAAGAGCCGAAATTCGATTTTTACACCTCCCGTCTGGGTATAAGGTACAATGACGTAATACCTTATATTGAAGAGAATATTAAGGACAATAAGAAGTTTGAATTAAAAATGCTGCATTTTTTTATAAACACCGGCATAAAGGACACAGCCTATTATTGGAATGAACTTTCTAAATGTGTGAATATTTATTGCGAACTTAAAAAAGTTTGTCCTGAACTTGATTCTCTGAATATCGGGGGTGGGTTTCCCATCAAAAATTCATTAGCCTTTGATTACAATTATGAGTATATGGCGGAAGAGATCGTTTCGCAGATAAAAAATATTTGTGAAAGAAACGTTGTGGCCGAACCACACATTTTTACCGAATTCGGATCGTTCACCGTAGGTGAAAGCGGGGCGGTTCTTTACTCTATTATTGATCAGAAACAGCAAAACGACCGTGAGCGTTGGAACATGATTGACAGTTCTTTTATGACCACTTTACCCGACACCTGGACTATCAACCAGCGCTTTATTCTTCTTCCGATCAATAACTGGGATTCAGAATATCAACGAGTTAACTTAGGAGGGCTTACCTGTGATAGCCATGATTATTATAATGCTGAAGCCCATCAAAATGCTGTTTTCCTTCCTAAACTTAAGGATAATGATATCCAATATATCGGATTATTTCATACAGGAGCATACCAGGAACCTTTAGGCGGGTTTGGAGGCATACAACATTGTCTTATCCCTGCGCCAAAGCATATTGTTATTGATATTGATGAAAATGGAGAAATTTACACAAAATTATTTGCAAAAGAACAAAGCTATAAATCTATGTTGAAAATACTGGGATATTAATCTTTGCAAATTCTATCTTTTGAAGAATTTGTTTTATAATTTGATAATTTATTTTTTTTCTTTTAAATCATGTAAAAAGTGTAACTAATCAGTGCTGTTAAAAAAATATTTCTCGCTGACGAACGCAGATAAAAATCGCTGATAATCGCGGAAAGTAATAAATATAAAAAAATGTTTCTGCGTATATCTGCGGAAAAATTTGCGAAAATCTGCGAGAAAACAATACCTTAATAAAAACATCTTACTGTTAATTAAATATTTAATCATGCTGATTAGTTACTAAAAAGTTATATTTTTGCGAAAAAATCAAAATAATAATTAATAAAAAACTATATGAAAAACACATTCGGGATTTTAATGGTAGTTGCAGTTGTTTTTGGGACGAATGAATCCTCTTTCGCTCAGAAGGATAAAAAAGCTTTTCAGGGTACGATAACTTATGATATTTCGTATAAAGGAGAAAGTCTTACTCCTGCCCAAAAGGCTCAATTACCCGCGAGTGCAGCTGAAACTATTAAAGATTGCAAAACGAAAACAGAAACTGTCGCAGGCATTTTAACAATAACTTCAATTACTGATGGAGCTGCCAAATCCTCTACAATGCTTATTGATATTGGAGATAATAAATTTGCTCTTAAGAAGACAGAGGCGGATATTAATAAAGAACAAACCGACGAACCTAAACCTATAGTTAATATAACTCCAGAAACAAAAGTTATTTCAGGTTTTACCTGTAAGAAAGCAATAGTAACTACAACTCTTGAAGATGGAACTGTTAACAACGACACCCTGTTTTTTACAGAGGACATCGGTTGTAAAGACATAAATTTTTCAAGCGGATATAAAGATATTCCCGGAAAAATTCTTCAGTACTCTGTCTACAATACAGAGATGCAATTTTTAACTTCTTACACTGTAAAAGAGATTAAAAAATCAAAAATATCTGACAATATTTTCTTAATTCCCAGTGATTACAAGGAAACAACTGAAGAAGAATTAAAGAAAATGTTCGGGGGCGATGAATAGTTTAAAAAATATTTTATACATTTCCCCCGTTTAGGGGGATTTTTTTTTATTTATACGTTAGGTTATAGATAGGAAGAAGGATTTTTTTACCTTTGCAAATCAGGAATACAGTTTTAGATGGCAGACTTAAAAAATCAATTTAAGAAAAATACACTTAGGAATGAGGAGCAGGTTTCATCTACCCCCGAAAAGAAAATTACCAGGAAGGTTAAAGAAAAGAAATTTTCTTCAAAAGAAAAAACATCAGCGAATCGGAGTTCTTTCATTTATGATGAAAGGTTTCATAAAGTAGCGGGATTGTTCTTTCTTATTTTCTCCATATACCTTTTGATTGCATTTGTATCGTATCTTTCCACATGGGAAGTCGATGATAACATTTTTTCCGGATCGGCATCTGATTTAATATTCGATAACAGTGTTGCTACAGGAAACTGGATGGGACGAATGGGAGCGTTTCTTTCCTATATATTTATAAAAAAATGGTTTGGAATTGCGTCATTTCTTTTTGTTTTATTATTTTTCGTTACCGGATTAAAATTTTTCCTTAATATTCGGATACTACCGATTGGACTTACATATAAATATTCATTTTTTGGACTTATCTGGTTGTCCGTTGCTTTTGGCTATTTTTTCAAAACCGACGAATACCGTATACTCGGTGGCACTTTTGGCTTTGAATCAAATAGATGGCTTTCCGGAATTATTGGAAATATCGGAGCAGGATTATTATTACTTTTCGCATTGTTAAGTTTCCTTATTGTTGCATACAATCTCTCTTTCAGATGGTACAAGAAAAAAATATCTAAAAAAGAAGGAGAAAATGATGAAATAGAAACAACAAACACCTTAAAACAGGAAGCAGACGGGAAAGAACAGCAGGTTAATACCGTTGAATTTGAAGTAGCAGAAAAGAAAAGTGAACAAGAAAAATCCGAAGAAGAAAAATCCGAAGAAGAAAACGACATTTCGGATATCAAAAAAGAAGATTCAGAAAAGAAAGCCGATGGTATTGAATTTTCGATTGAACCCCCTGTAACCGGTGATGAATTCGATGAAGAAAAAACAGCAAAAAAGCTGATTGCAGAAATGGGCCCGTTTGACCCCAAACTTGAACTTCGCAATTTCAAATTGCCCTCATTAGATCTGCTGGATAATTATGAAACAAATTCTGTCGGCGTTCAAAAGGAAGAACTCGAAGAAAATAAAAATCTCATTGTTAAAACACTGAATAATTACTCGATTCAAATTGATAAGATAAAAGCTACCATTGGTCCTACTGTAACATTATATGAAATAGTGCCAGCCCCTGGTGTAAGGATATCAAGGATAAAAAATCTTGAAGACGACATCGCGTTAAGCCTTTCAGCGCTGGGAATTCGAATAATAGCGCCTATTCCTGGTAAAGGAACTATAGGCATCGAAGTTCCCAATCAATGGCCTGAAATTGTTTCAATGAAATCAATTTTATCGTCTGACAAGTTTATAAATAACAATTTCGAACTACCTATTGGTCTTGGCAAAACAATATCCAACGAAAGTTATGTTGCAGATCTTACAAAAATGCCTCACCTTTTAGTAGCTGGCGCTACAGGGCAAGGTAAATCTGTTGGTCTGAATGCAATCCTTACTTCATTACTTTACAAAAAACACCCATCTCAGCTTAAATTTGTTCTGATTGATCCGAAAAGAGTTGAACTTACTTTATTTTCAAAGTTGGAGAGACATTATCTTGCAAGGCTACCCGACCTGGATTCAGCCATTATTACTGATACCAAACAAGTTGTCAGAACTCTTAATTCACTCTGTATCGAAATGGATCAGCGCTTAGACCTGATGCATGATGCCAGAGTGAGGAATATCAAAGAATACAATGAAAAATTTGTTGCAAGAAAGCTAAATCCTGATGATGGTCATCGTTTTCTTCCCTATATAGTCCTGATTATTGACGAATTTGCGGACCTGATCCTCATGGCAGGGAGAGAAGTAGAAATTCCCATCACACGGCTCGCACAGCTATCCAGAGCCATAGGAATCCATCTGATTATTGCAACCCAAAGACCTTCTGTTAATATTATTACCGGTACGATCAAAGCCAATTTCCCTGCACGTCTTGCGTATCGTGTAATTTCCAAGATCGATTCACGTACAATACTTGACACTGGGGGCGCTGATCAACTTGTTGGACGGGGCGATATGCTATTGTCAACTGGAAGCGACCTGATCCGCTTGCAATGCGCCTTTGTTGATATACATGAAGTAGAAAAAATTGCTGAATTTATTGGTGGGCAACGCGGTTATCCTGACACATTTCATCTCCCCGAATATAATGAAGAGAATGGAGATGATGTAAAAAGCATGGATCCATCTGAAAGAGACGAATTATTTGAAGAGGCGGCAAGAATCATCGTTTTGCATCAGCAAGGATCCACATCCCTGCTTCAACGAAAACTAAAGCTTGGATATAACAGAGCCGGAAGAATTATTGACCAACTGGAAGCAGCCGGTATCATTGGGCTATTTGAAGGAAGTAAAGCAAGAGATGTTCTGATAAAGGATCCCGGAAGTTTGGAACAGTTTTTGAAAAACATTAACATGAAACAAAATTAAATTATTAACAAATGAAAAATATTAAATTATTAATCCTGTCCTTCTTACTATTCAGTATTTGTGGAATTAATGTGAAAGCCCAGGACGATACAAAAGCAAAAACAATTCTTGATGGCGTGAGTACAAAAATGAAATTGTACACTACCATGAAAATTGAATTCACATATACGATGGAAAACATCAAAACCAATGTCAACGAATCAAAAACAGGTATAATCCAGATCAAAGGCAACAAATACCGCCTTGAAATTGGCGGACAGATTGTATTTTGCGACAGTAAGACTGTCTGGACATACCTCAAAGATGAAAACGAAGTAAATATAAATAATGTTTCCACCCAGGAAGATGCCATAAATCCTGCCACTATTCTTAATAATTACGTTACTAATTTTAAGCCCAAATTTATCAAAGATATTGTCGAGGGCGGAAAAACGATTTCTGTTATTGATATGACCCCTATAAAAGGAAAATCATATTATAAGATCAGGCTGAATATTGATAAGACAGCACAGCAGATTTTAAGCACACTTGTATACGACAAAAATGGATCGACCTACACCTACAAAGTAAATAAATTCACCACTAATATTGCAATATTTGATACAATATTTACTTTTAATAAAGCTAATTATCCAAGTGTGGAAGAAAATGATATGAGGTAATAAAATATTTGTTACTACTCAGCACCTGTCTTCTTCATTCATTATTGCACCGAACTACTAATTCTTCACGAACTTACGAACTACGAAATTGCACCGAACACGGTTTCATTCTCTTTTAGTACTTCGTAAGTTCGTATTTGTTCGTACTTCGGTGAGGTGAGTAGTTACGTTTTTTTTCTTTGAATTTGGGCCTTGTAACTTTGTGGCAGAAATAGTCAAACAACTTGAGCAGTAACCTATTTCTTTTCTTTTTCCGGTTCAATGATCTTAGGGTGCTTACGGACATCAACAAATTTGTAATCTTCATAACGGAATATATTAAGAAAAGAATTTTCGAATCCATCATTCTCACCTGTTCTTACAAATTTATAATTACTCTGTAAATAAGCATTGCCTGTTTTATCCATACATTTATCAAAATTTATCCCATAATCATTTAATGCTTTAAAGAAGAACATAGCTATATCAAAACCCTGGAAAGCATATTTATCAGGTTCAGTCATATATTGGTCGCGATATTTCAAAATGAAACTTTTTACGTTATTGTCCATATAATCTACAAAAGATGATGAGAACAAATGAAGGTGAATGTTTTGCATGTATTCTGTTTCAATATTGTCAAAGTTCCGCCAACTGGACAGACCAAAAATGATTATTTTATGTTTGTCATAAATATTATTAATCCTGCTTACATAGTTAGTTACGAATATTTCTCCATTGGTCAATGTTACTACAATATTAGTATCAATATTGCTAAAACTTTGGGTAATTCCGGCAACTCCGGTTGTGTTGTACGCTACTTCCTTAAAGCTATTCTCAATTTTTCCTGTTTTTTTTAACTCATTGTTTAATGCGGTTTCGAATACAGTCAGATATTTTTTTTCATTTTCTCTATTATTGTGAACAACCACAACCTGAGAGCCAGGATACCTTTCTACAATAAACGCAGCAAGCTGTTTAAGCTGCATATTGACAGAAGGAAAAGCATTGAATACATTGGGATTTCCCTTTAAGATATCATCATCTGCAGATACAGGATCAACAACTTTAATATTATACTTTTTTGCAAATCTTGCTACTACATTCAGGCTGTTTTCAAAGAAAGGACCGATGATAAGATGCACCTTTTGTAATTCGGGATTTTCAAGCATTTTAAGTGTTGCGGCAGTATCATCATCCACGTCGTAAACATAAATTCTGGCTGAAAATCCTATCTTTTTCAGGGAATCAACGGCCATTAAAATGCCTTCGTAATACTGAACAAATGTAAATGATGTATAATCACCAGCATCTTTTTCTTTTATATTCGGATTATCGGGATCTATCTGATAAATATTATCAAGATAAAATGGGATCATTAATGCAATGTTATATGAATTGAGCAGTTTCGGTTTGTTACAATCATATTCTGCAGAATCTTCCTTTTTAAGAGCGACCGTATCTTTTTTACAAAAATTAGTTTTATTACCTGGTTTTATTGGTATTTTAATTATTTGATTTGCTTTGATTTTTTCTGTCAGGCCAGGATTTGCACTTTTAATCTCATCCACAGAAACAGAATATTTTTTTGCAATCGTGTATAAGTTTTCTCCTTTCTCAACCGTATGATTGATGAGTTCGGTGCCTTTGTTTGTTTCGCCTTTTTTAACAGGGACTTTCAGCTTTTGACCAGGCTTAATTTCTTTATTTGCATCCGGATTTGCTGATATAATATCATCTTGTGAAACGCTGTATGTTTTAGCAATTTTCCACACCGATTCGCCCTTTTTAACGGTATGTATATAATACTCCCTCCCATTGATCTTTTCTATTTTTTTAGATTTCTTCACATCTTGCGAATGTGCAACAATAAAAAACAAAAAGGGAAATAGTATGGTGAGTAATAAGGCTTTCATATTCGGAGCAGGTTTGGAAATAGTGATTATCGTCTTTATAATTTCAATGAATTTCTTCAGCCTTTGAAACACGTAATTTCTTCTTTAAATCAAGGAATGCAAATATATAAAAAACAAATTCACTTTTTTTGACGAAACTATTTGGGTAAATATTATTTTCCTGCCCGACTGCGTCCCTGCCTGCATCATGCAGGGGTGCATAATAGTTTGATTCTAATTGCTATCCCCGTCTGACGGTAGGCTGGGGAACAATCCTGCACTTCAAAAATTTTTTTTGCCATTATTACGCTTTACACATTAAGCATTTTTCTTCACATAATTCACCAAGCCCTTTGCATCAAATATTGCCATAAGCTTAGAAGGCAAAGGTGAAAAATTAAAGACCCTATTGTTTATGTAAATTTCGCCTTTTGCAAAATCAATATCTGCTTTGTCACCTTGTTTGTATGCATCCACAGCTTCGGGAACTACAAGTATCGGCAACCCCTGGTTAACAGAAGAACGGTAAAATATCCTGTTCACCGATTTGCAAATAACTGCCTTTATTCCGGCATAAGCAAAACCTACAGAAGGATGTTCGCGTGAACTGCCGCAACCGAAATTTACTCCTGCAATAATGATATCGCCAGGTTTTACCCGTTCAGAAAAACTGTCATCAAAGCCTTTAAAGAGATAAGGCATAATCTTTTCAGCTTCAGAACTATTAACATTGTATGTTAAATTTCCTGCAAACATCTGGTCGGTGTTCAGGTTATCAACATCGGCATAATTCCATGTTCCACAGTTAAAGCGGTCTTCTCCTTTTTGAATACAAACAGTGTTGCTTTGCGGAATTTCAAAAGGAAATTTATCATTTGCATTTATCTGTCTCGGATCGCTGATACAGCCGTTTATTGCCGACCATGCCACGGTAGCAGGAGAAGCAAGGTAAATATTTGCTTTTTCATTACCCATACGGCCAAGGAAATTACGGTTAGCTGTCGAAATCACATTATAACTGTCTGCCGGTATCCCCTGTCCTGTACCAAGACATGGCCCGCATGAAGGAGTTAAAATGTTTGCGCCTGCTTTAAAGAAAGTAGTAATCAGGCCTTCTTCCATCGCTTGCATAAATATCTTCTGTGATGCAGGGATAATCAGCAATTGAACATTTTTTGTTATTTTTTTGCCTTCAAGTATCTTGGCAGCGATGCGAAGGTCTTCGAGACGGCCGTTGGTACATGTGCCTATTAATGCCTGGTGTATTTTAAGTCCTTGTACTTCTGAAACAGATTTTACATTATCCACGTTATGCGGAGCAGACACTACCGGAAATATTTCAGCCAGATCGATCACAAACTCTTTAGCATATAAAGCATCTGCATCAGCCCATGTTCCTTTTACTTTTTCTCCAAGAAACTCAAAAAGCACATTATCAGCAGGAAATATCGCATTTTTAGCTCCCATTTCGGAAGCAAGATTAGCTATAGTCATCCTGTCAGCAATGGATAAAGTTTTAACTCCTTCGCCATGATATTCAATTGACATATAGTCGGCGCCGCTGGATCCCATCATTCCAATGATCCAGAGAGCAAGGTCTTTTGCATAAACGCCATCATTTAATTTTCCTTTCAATATAATCTTCACAGATTCAGGTACACGGAACCATGTTTCGCCTTGTTTCCATAGTCCGGCTGTTTCGGTACGGTCAATTCCAGCAGCAAAAGCATTAAATGCGCCTGCGGTACAAGTGTGACTATCGCTGCCAACAATGATCATATTGGGTTTTGCATAGTAAGAAACGATCTGGTGGCAAATGCCTTTTCCAACATCGTGAAATTTTTTGATACCTTGTTTTTCAACTATCTCGCGGATTTTCTGGTAATCGTTGGCGAGTTTGGCATTGGTAGGAGGTGCGTTGTGATCAAGAACGATCAATATCTGATCAGGATCAAATATTTTGTTACCGCCCATCTTTCCAAAAGTAGCGTTAATACTGGCAGTGTTATCATGTGATAGCACAATGTCCGGTTTCTTAAAAACAATAGCGCCAGTTTTGGCACCCAATATTTTTTCAGCAAAAGTTTTTCCCATGTATAAAAAGTTTTAAATACGTTATTAAATATTAATTAAGCAAAAATATAAAATTGTTCGCAGAACTCAAATTGAACACACCATCATAGTTATTAACTCAATTCCCCAATTTAAGGAATAATGGTTGTGCCTGCAAAAGGATTTGTAAATTAAACAGGTTTATTGGAATTTTAACTAAATTTGTTTTTCTATTTTTTAAAAAAGAGTTTTATGAATGCAATGCCTTTGGTAATTATAACGCTTGCAGTTTTTGCATGGACATATTTTATTTATTCGGGAAGTGTCGCAACCATCTGGCCGAAGGATGTGAAAATATAATAAATATTTACCGACCGCAAGTGTTTTCTGAGAAAATGCAAGTGCAGGGAATCATAAATTTTGTATTAATTTTGGTAATTATGTTCTGTGTTGTTTCAATATTGCTTGATGCTGTGCCAAAATGGATAAAAGTAATTAAAGAGAAACGTCCGTTAATTAAAGAAACTTGAGATGAGAATTGATATTCTGACCATATTCCCTGAAATGCTCGAAAGTCCTTTTAATTATTCAATAATTAAGAGGGCAAAGGAAAAGAATATTGTGGATATTTATATTCATGATATAAGGGAATACGCTACCAATAAGCACAAGAGCGTAGACGATTATCCTTTTGGTGGTGATGCAGGAATGGTGATGATGATTGAACCTATTGCTCTTTGTATTGAAGATTTAATATCCGAAAGAAAATACGATGAAGTGATCTACATGAGCCCTGACGGTGAATTGCTTGATCAAAGGCTGGCAAATAAATGTTCTCTTTATAACAACATCATCATTCTTTGCGGGCATTATAAAGGCATTGACGAACGCATCAGGGAACATTTTATTACAAAAGAAATATCTATAGGTGATTATGTATTAAGTGGCGGAGAGCTTGCTGCTGCTATATTTTGCGATAGCATCATTCGCTTGATTCCGGGCGTTCTCAATGACGAAACCTCCGCCCTTTCCGATTCTTTTCAGGACAATCTTCTCTCGCCACCTGTTTATACAAGGCCTGCCAATTTCAGAGGATGGAAAGTTCCTGAAATACTTTTATCCGGAAATGAAAAACTTATTAAAAATTGGCAGTTGGAACAAGCCGTAGAACGCACAAAAGCCAAAAGACCAGACTTATTAAGGGGACAAAAAGAATAGTTTTTTTATAAATTTTGCAAATAATTAAAATTTTATATATAAATTTGCACCCCGTTTTTAAAGGAAATTATTTAAAATCAAGAAGCCATGAAGGCAGAAATAATAAAACAAGTTGAGAATGAGCTGATGCCCAAAAAGGATTTGCTGGCATTTAAAGCAGGTGATACCATTACGGTTCATTATAAGATTATCGAAGGTAATAAGGAACGTATTCAGCAGTATCAGGGCGTTGTGATTCAGCGTTCAGGTTCAGGTGCAACCGAAACTTTTACAGTTAGAAAAATTTCAGGTAACATCGGTGTTGAAAGAATATTCCCCATCAGGTCACCTTTTATTGAAAAAATTGATTTGAATAAAAAAGGTGTTGTAAGAAGAGCCAGGATATTTTATATCCGCGGACTTAGAGGCAAAAAGGCTCGTATCAAAGAAAAGAGAATATAAGGTTTATACCTCATACCCTAAATCTCAATATTTCCTGAGAAGATACGAAAGGCACATTTGTCGTTTTCGCAGATTTTCACACAGAATTTTAAGCTAAATATTATTTTACAAGGCATGATTTGCGAAAAGAGGTGCTTGTTAATTACCTGTTAATATTTATTCATAAAATTTCCGGTTTCATTTCGACCTTTGGCACATTAACTTATAACCAGCCAGGAGCAACAAATTCAGAAAATCCGTTTTTTGTTGTTTTATTCACCACTGTTAATAATTATGCAGGTAAAAAAAATTATGAACATCTGTTTTAGTGCTCACCTACTGTTTTACTTTTGTCCAACAATTAACGGACTAAATTCAATATAATCATGTTCAAATACGATAACACATTCAAAAATATAAGTATTCAAAAAATAATCGAATCTATAAAAAAATCTCAAGGCATCATCATTGGGGCACAATCAGCAGGACGCATTGAATATTTGATGAACCAGCGGCATTTTTTGGTAGATTCTGTTGAAATTTCAGGGAAAAATATCAATACGGGAAGATCAGTCCAATTATTGCTTAATATCAGGGAATTAGCGCAAAAGCTGATATAACCAAAAAACTTTTTACAGCAAATCGATATTAATTGCAACAGAGCCATCGGGAAAACCAATGGATTTGTCGTATTTTTCTATATTTGCATTGTAATTTTTTAGTAAATGAAATCCCCATCCAAACTATTGCTGTTTACAGGACAATGCAGCATGGCCTATTTCAGCAATTACCTTACAGAAAGTAAATACTCTGCTGTAACAGTACTTGTTGACGAAAATACAGAGAAATATTGCTTGCCTGCAATAAAAGATTTACTTGAGATTCATTCAATAATTACAATAAAAAGCGGCGAGAGGAACAAGACTATTTACACCTGTATCAATGTATGGAAACAATTTTTGGAGGTTAACACCGATAGGAAAGCGCTTCTGATTAATCTTGGAGGCGGTGTACTTTGCGATATGGGCGGATTTATTGCAGCCACATACAAAAGAGGAATAGATTTTATCCATATTCCAACTACCCTTCTTGCTATGTGCGATGCCTGCATTGGAGGCAAATTAGCTGTTGATATAAATGGGAATAAGAATCAAATTGGTTTATTTAAAAATCCAAAAGCCATTTTGATTTACCCTGATTTCCTAAAAACCTTACCGGAAAGGCATTTGCTGTGTGGGGTTGCCGAAATTATAAAACATGCCCTTATCAGCGATAAACGTTTTTTTAATGAAATTGCCGGACATACCGGAATTACAGAAGATTTCAGTAAACTAATTACGCACTCTGTAAAAATCAAGACAAGAATTGTAAACTTGGATTTTTATGAAAAAGGGATTCGAAAAAGCCTGAATTTCGGTCATAGCATAGGCCATGCACTTGAAACATATTCGCTCAATAACGACGGCGACCATTTTCTATATCACGGTGAAGCCATTGCAGCAGGGATGATCGCAGAATCCTACATTTCTTACAGGAGAAACCTGATTTCCATATCAGAGTTAGAGCAAATCAACAGGCTAATTCTTAATCGCTTTAGCAAAGTGAAAATTAACAGGAAAAATTATGATATAATTGTTTCCCTTATTTCACAAGATAAAAAGAACGAGAACAACAGGAAACTTTTTACATTACTCGAAGGTATCGGAAAGGCAAGGATTAATGAGACGGTCAGTGATGAAGAAATCAAAGAATCATTGGAATATTACGACAACCTATAAATGACAGAACAAATAAGCATATCACATATATCACAACAACTTTCCGGTACAATTGACTTACCAGGTTCTAAAAGCGAAAGCAATCGTATACTGATCATCAATGCCTTGTCAGGTAATGCTTCCAAGGTAACCCATCTTTCTGCTTCCAATGACACAAAAATTCTGAAGCGGGCGCTGGAGTCGAACAATACAGAGATTGATGTGTTGGATGCAGGAACTGCCATGCGTTTCCTTATTGCATATTTTGTGGCAACAAAACAAAATAAAGTAATAACGGGAACTGAACGAATGTTGCAACGTCCTGTCGGACATCTGGTGGATGCGTTGAATTCGCTGGGTGCAAATATTGAATACATTAACAAACCAGGGTTTCCTCCAATAAAAATAAATGGAGATCGATCCATATTTAAGAGAAATAAAATAAAGATACAGGCAAACATAAGCAGCCAATTTGTTTCTGCAATCCTTATGATAGCTCCTTTATTGCCCTATGGGCTTGAGATCGAACTGGATGGAAACATTTCATCAATACCTTATATTGAGATGACACGCGGGATTATGCGTCATTTCGGCATTACAAGCGAATGGCTTGACAATACCATTATCATTAAAAAGCAAGATTACATTCCTGCCGAATATACCATAGAATCCGATTGGAGTAGCGCTGCCTGTTGGTACTCAATGGCTGCGCTTTCTGAGGACACAAATGTTTTTCTGAAAGGTTTGAAACGCAATTCATTTCAGGGAGATGCAATTATAAAAGAATGGTTTCTGCCATTTGGAATAATCACAGAATTTAGTGATACCGGAGCATTCATTACAAAAGACAGTGAAAATCTTTTAAAACTTCCTGCCGTCATTGACTTTTCAGCTAACCCCGATCTTGCTCCAACGATAATTGTTTTATGTGCAGTTAAAGGGGCGTTATGCAAATTTACCGGGCTTGAGAGTTTGAGAATGAAAGAAACTGACAGGATACAGGCATTGCAGAATGAATTAATAAAATTCAATGTCTCACTCGTCGAAGACACTCACGGAATATTCAATATTCATGGCGCTTTTAATGCAAATGCTTCTTCTTATATCGAAACTTATAATGATCACCGTATGGCGATGGCATTTGCGCCTTTAACATTGAAATGCAGGAAAATCAGTATTAACAATCCTTCTTGCGTAAAAAAATCTTACCCTGCTTTATGGGAAGATATTGAAATTGCAGGGTTTTCAACAGAACACAAAACATGAAAGTAATGTTATTCATAAAATGAAAGACACTGATCCTTATAAATGGTACGCATTATATACAAAGGCAAGAGCGGAAAAGAAAGTAAACGAAAGATTACTCGGAAAACATATTAACGTTTATTTACCTCTGCGAAAAAAGCTCCGGCAATGGAAAGATCGTAAAAAGTGGGTGGAAGAACCATTGCTCAAATCTTATATTTTTGTCAATGTAAGCGAAAAAGAATATTACGATGTGCTTAACACCAATGGTGTTGTCCGTTATGTTACGTTTTCAGGTAAAGCCGCTCCAATACCCGAACGGCAGATCACAGCGTTGAAACAACTACTCGAATCCAATTATGATTTTGATGTTTCAACTGATTATTTCCAGAAAGGGGATCATATCAAGGTGATATCAGGAGTATTAACCGGCATGGAGGGTGAGTTGATTTCTTTTAAAAGAGGGAAAAAAGTCCTTATCAGAATTGATCATATTTGCCATCATCTGATAGTTAATATACCATTGACACAATTAGAACCTGTAAAATAGTATTA
>Ga0247841_10004473_pt1 | contig 23964 bp, 27 predicted proteins | sample LaCruzMarch2015__2_FD_192410 | JGI IMG/M metagenome (GOLD analysis project Ga0247841, IMG submission 192410) | Freshwater microbial communities from meromictic Lake La Cruz, Castile-La Mancha, Spain - LaCruzMarch2015_18m | ecosystem: Environmental > Aquatic > Freshwater > Lake | place: Spain... | reverse complement strand
GACCTTGAGCGTCTTGTAGTTGCGCCTGACTTTCCTGTGTTTGTCTTTGTAAATTTGCAGCGTTTTCATCAGTTAATCTTTTAATTTCTGCAGCATGCTGTGCTGCAATATCACCCTTAGATGCTAATTCGTTCTGTATCGTATCACGCTCACTTGTTAAATTGGCTAATTGTGCGTTTAAATTAGCAAGCTGCGCATTTAAATCACGAATTTGTGATTCGTGTTGGTCAATTTGAGTTTGTTTTTCAGCTGCAAGCCTATTCGCGTCAGTCACTTGACCAGTAAGTTGGTTTTTTTCTTGTGTTAATTGTTGTATTTGATTTTGTAAATCCGCAATTTCAGCATTTTTATTTTGAATGTCACCAGTATTGTTATTTACTTGACCCTCTAGCGCATCCAGTTGAGTTCTGATGTCGCGAATTTTACCTACTAATTCTTCTATTTTACCACGTATATATTGCAATCTACCAAGAACAAATCCGCTAAATGCATCCCTGTTTTGATTATTTTGTGTTATTGCATTATTTAAAGTATTTAATTTATCAAGACTTGCTTGAAACGCAAGTAAAAATTGATCATTTCCTTGTACATTTGCCATATTATATATATATAAATATTTTATACAAATATAATTTTATTAATTTTACTTAAGTAGAATTAGATTTTATAAAATCTACATCATTCACTATTTTATCTAAACCATGTTTAATCAAGTTTAATTCTTTTACTATTTTACGTTGTTCCATTTTTGCATCTTTAATATTATTTTTACTCAAGTTTCCAGAACGGGTTAAATCGTCAATATATGTATTTAATAAACGAAGAGCAGCAAGTTGATCGTGTTTTTGTTTAACTATATAATCATTGTATTTCGAATAATCATTTCTAACTTGCTGTAAAAGATTGTTGTATTTCGATATGCGTTTGAGTTGCTTTTGTTTTCTAATTAACATATTCCTTTTTGCTTCAATAATATGTTGCAACTGCAAATATTCATCATCACTTATTTCGCTGTACATTTGTACTTTATTATGTATTTCTATTGGTCTATTCAATGCAAATATTTCCATTTTTATAAACTTTTCTTAAAATATAAAAATATTTTATATTTAAAAAATAAATTTAAAATCTTTCGTATATATTATTTAGGATGTCCAAAAACATTTCAGAACCTTTATTACTACCTGACGATAATAGATTTGTAATGTTTCCAATTAAATATGACGATATATGGAAAATGTATAAAAAACAAGTAGATTGTTTTTGGCGTGCTGAAGAAATTGATTTAACTAAAGACTTAAAACATTGGGAAAGCTTAACTAGTGATGAAAAATATTTTTTATCGATGATTTTAGCATTTTTTGCTGCAAGTGACGGGATTGTGTTGGAAAACTTAGGATTGCGTTTCATGAATGATGTACAAGTATCTGAAGCGAGAGCATTTTATGGTTTTCAGATTGCAATGGAAAACATTCATAGTCAAACTTATAGTTTGTTAATAGAGACTTATATAAAAGATAATGAAGAAAAAGATAAACTATTTCGTGCTCTAGAAAATTTCGAATGCATTAAAAAGAAGGGTGATTGGGCACAAAAATGGATAAAAGATAATAGAAGTAGTTTTGCAACAAGGCTTATCGCTTTTGCTTGTGTTGAAGGAATATTTTTTAGTGGAGCATTTTGCAGTATTTATTGGATGAAAAAACGCGGACTGATGCCTGGTTTGACATTCTCAAACGAGTTAATTTCACGAGACGAAGCGTTACACTGTGAATTTGCAGTGTTATTATATAGTAAGCTTATCAATAAAGTGAAAAAATCACGTGTTTATGAAATTATTAAAGAAGCGGTTGAAATTGAAATGGAATTTATTTGTCAAGCTTTACCTTGTCGTTTGATTGGAATGAATTCACAAATGATGACACAATACATTCAATATTGTGCCGATAGATTGTGTGTTCAACTAGGTTATGATAAAATTTATCACGTAAGCAATCCATTCGATTTTATGGAGTTGATAAGTTTGGAAGGTAAAGTAAATTTTTTTGAGAAATACAATGATTCGTATGCATTGGCAACCAAAACAAAAGATGACAACACATTTGAACTGAGTGAAGATTTTTAACATAATAAATTCATAAATATTTTGTGGACTTTGTGTATTTTATGTAACTTTATGTAATTATTATATTAATATGTTATTATATTAATATAATGGAAGAACGTCCATCAGAAAGATACATTAAACATGGAGTTATATACCCTCCTGAAAAATATAGTCAAAGTCTTCATAATTTTGGTAATAATGTTGATGATAGAAATATAAATTATCAAACAAATCCACCATCTAGTTATTATACACCAACTGAAATAGAATTAATGAAAACACAAATCAAACAAGCAGAATGTCCAATTTGTTTACAATCAATAAATAATGATAGATGTAGAGTGTGTAGTAATGGACATAAATTTCATAATAAATGTAATGAGGGACAAGATAGAGAAATGACTATGTGCCCAGTGTGTAGAGACAACAAAATAAAAATGTGTAATGGAAACTACAACGACTTTTATAGTGGTGGAAAACATAGTAAAAAAAGTAAAAAACGAAAAAGTAAAAAACGAAAAAGTAAAAAACGAAATAGTAATAAAAACAACAAAACAAAACGAAATAAAAGAAAGTATAAAAGAAAAAGGACTTTTAGAGGCGGTGGTGAGTGGATAGATAATGAAAGTTTACCTGAAGAAGATATTTGCCCAATTTGTCATGAAGAGTTTAGCAAAACTCCAGAACAAGCAGTTTATAAAACCGATTGTGGTCATGTTTTTCATAATAATTGTTTGAATAGTATGTGTTTGTCAAACCATAAAAATGATAGTATCCCAGTATGTCCAATATGCAGAGCAGATTTAAATACTGTTAAATCTGACCAGTGTACAGATGTATGGGCTTTTGCAAATGAACTATTAGATCCGAAAGATTTAGATGCAAAAAATTTAGCACTATATGAAGGCAGACCACCAATGAAAATTACACGCATAAACGATGATGACGAGGACGATGATGATAAGGTTTGAGACTTCTTATATGTTATACACCTTAATACAGCTTAATACAACTTAATAAAGTTGATATAGCTTGTTACAATAAAATAGGTATAAATATAAATTTATTTTTATTTATATATACTATATTAAATGGAAAATACAGCAGAACCTGACCCTTTAGTCTCTCCTCTTAATGTTGAAGTAAATGTAAATAATGTAACTCTAGATGGTGACAATGTTACTATTAATGTTACTTTAAGAAGTAAGTTATTTAGTTCGATTAAAACAAAATTGTTATTTATGCATAAAAAATTTATGCATTTAGTATCATGTACCACATCAAAAACCGTAGACGCAGTTCAAGAACCAAGTGCACTTGAAGAGCTAGAAAAAATTAAAGAACCAATTGCTGTTGAAGTTGCATCTGTTATTGAAAAAAAAATAGCTGTTGAAGTTGAGCATGTTATTACAGAACCAAATGGCATTGAAGTTGAACCCGTTATTGAAAAACCAATATCTTTTGACGAACGTCTATAATATAAGATTTTGTATACGCATAATCATGTCGAATTGTATAAATATAATTTAAGTATAATATTTATATATAATTTAAATATTATAATTGGATTATTATATTATGGAAGAAAATCGCGATTCTTACTTGAAAACTGATGATAGTAAAGTTATTAATATGAAATGTATAACTTGGGTCAAAAAAATGGATGAATGTTTAGCAGTTTGTACAAAAACTGTTGGATGTTCTCTTGAACGTGGCAGTACACATAAAATATGCAAAATAAATAATAATGAAAGTTATCAAAAACTAAATAAATATTTTGAAGAGTAATTCGTATCATCTGTAGAGTATTATTCTTCAATAATCAATTTTACTTTTTTCTTACTATCCTTACATTTTTTTGGTTCTTTTTTAGTCTTTTCAACCTTTTCAACTTTTGTTTTTGGTGGAGTTTTTTTACCCTTTTCAGGTTTTGAAACTTTTGATTTTTTTTCATTTTTCTCAGCGTTACTACTCAATTTACTATTCAAATCATTTATGTTCATAGTAGGTTTTTTGGATACTCTTTTTTCAAAGAAAGAAGTAAATTTAATTTGTCCTTTTGCGTGACAATTTTCAACTGATTTTACTGACAACCATGCAGTATATGGTAATAATTCCCAAGTTCCATTTGTATGTATTTCTTTTTCAAATATATCCAAATCACTTAAACTAGTAATAGAAGTAGAAATATTATTCAAATAAGTTGCATCATTTTTCATTTTAATATTGTTAAAAGGATAATTTTCATGTATCATCAAAGGGATTATATCATTGTTTAACCAGTATAAAGTTTGTTTTTCGTCGATCTCGATATTTTGTGACATGAACAATTTTGTAATTTCAAAAATATTTGAATTAGCTTTATCTTTACCGTTAGTACTAGTATTGAGTGTAGAACTTGCTTTGGCATTATATAGTTGCAAGTTATTCAATACACTACGTAAGTCATAATCAAAGTCTTCGATAAGTTGTTTTATCTTGATTTCATTGATTGAAATTCCTTCTAGTTTAATAATAGGTTTTAAAAATTGGATGATATCATTCATAGAGAGTTTCTGGAATTTAATATCCGAACAATATGGAATGATCGGTTTGAGTGATTGGTCATAACGATTGTTACACGTAGCAATTACAGGATTTTTTGTTTCTTTAAAACAATTTATAACATAGGATATAAAACCATAGTCGTCATAACAATCAATGTCATGAATAACAAAAATATTGTTTTTTTTAGAGTAAGATTTTTTGTTTTGTAACGATGGTATTATAGTTTTTAAAATGTATTCTTTATCAACTTTATCATCAGGACTTAGTGTAATTGGATTTAAATCATATTTTTTAATAAACAATTCAACTGTTAATGTTTTTCCTATTCCACTTGGTCCAGATAATAAAGCACAAATATTTTTTGATTTATTTTCTTTGGGTTTTGAAATCTCTTTTGATTCTTGATTAGTATTTTTATTTTCAGTGTTCCATTGTTCAAACCAACTTTGGAGACCTGAAATACATTGTTTGTTTCCTATAACATTTTCTAAATTTTGTGGTTTGTATTTATCCACGAACATGATGTTTTGTTATTAGTTATAGATGTTATATTGATAATGTAAATCACTTTTAATATTTAATTTTAATAAAAATTAAAACAATAATTTAAACAATAATAGTAAAATATAATTATTGTGTAAAATGTTGACTTGTAATTTAATGGGTGGTCTCGGAAATCAACTTTTCCAAATATTTACTGTAATATCTTATTCTATAAAATATAAACATATGTTTAAATTTATTAATTCAGAATTTTTAGGAACAGGACAAACAATTACACGAAAAACATACTGGAAATCATTTTTTTTTAGATTATCAGGGTTTTTAATGAACAGTTATCCACATTTTGATATTATTTATAAGCAAGAACAATTTTCTTTTGAAGAAATACCCAGAGGATATTTGAAAGAAACACACAACTCAAATACGAATAGTTCAACAAATATTTTATTACATGGATATTTTCAAAGTTACAAATATTTTCAAGAAAATATAGAAACTATTTATCGTATACTAAATTTAGATGAATTAAAAATAGATGTGTTAGATGAAGTTATAAAAAAATACCATACAAATGATTTTTTAGAAAAAAGTGTTAGTATGCATTTTAGATTAGGTGATTATAAAAAAGTACCGGATTGTCATCCAATTATGTCTATAGAATATTATAAAAAATCTTTACAATATATTGTAACTAAGTTAGAGTATCTACCTAATGTATTATATTTTTGTGAAGATCATGATCTAAAAGACGTAAATGAAACAATTCAAGTTTTAAAAAGCGATTTTCCTACAGTTGAATTTGAAAGAGCGTCGAATGAGTTAGATGACTGGAAACAAATGTTACTTATGTCATGTTGCAACCATAATATAATTGCAAATAGTTCGTTTAGTTGGTGGGGTGCCTATTTGAATAAGAACCCTGACAAAATTGTATGTTATCCGTCAATCTGGTTCGGACCAAAAATGGAAAAGAACGATCTACGCGATCTATTTCCTGCTGAATGGAATAAAATTATACTATAGTTAAAAAAACTGAACAAACTTAAAAACTAAAGTAAAAATTTAAAAACTAAAGTAAAAATCTTTGAAATAAAAACCAATTATCATGTTTTTGATCATTTTCTTTTATTAAATTAAATCTGTCCATATTTGAAAATATACAATCTACCAATATAATTTGATCGTCTTTTACTAAATAGTTGTGTGTAAAATAACTTGATAATGTAGTATCATATTTTTCTCTCCACCATTGTATTTTATCTTTATGTAAAATAAAAAACCCTCCTGCAATAGACTGCTGATTCGGTGGTATTATTTGAAACGGCAAACCCACCTTATTTTTACTATTTATAATTCTATATAAATATTTTAATTGACCATTGTTGTTATTAATGCAAGCATAATAAATTTTATTCGTATCCAATTCATTAAGCTTTACTTTGTTCGGCCAGTTAGAGAGAAACTCGGTGTGGATATCTTTTTCACCATTACGAAAATATCCAATATCACACCATCCATATAATTCTGTATCAAAATATTTCTTTTGTATGGTTTCATTTACAAACCATACTTTTTCACTCCACAACATGTTTACGTGCCATACTATTTTATCTTTCAATAATGTATTGTTGTTATGATTTTTAATCCAGTATTCTTTGTATTTATAATTGTAAAATTCTTCCATTGGTTTTATTACTATTTTAATCATGGGATTATTTTTAGTATTAATGTATTTTACACTATTTTCATCACAATAAATAACCAAATTAAAATTATTGACAATAGAAATAAAATTATTCATCCATTCAATATATATTTGATGATCAAATTTTGATTTTAATATATAAAAACAAGTTGAAAAAGTAATGGACATTTAACGTCGTAAGTTATTATTGTAAATAATAACAAAATTTAATTTTATATAATTTTATATAATAATAATGTAATTATTATATAAATATGATTTATATAATTTTAATCGATTGCACTAATTGGGGATCGAACCCAAAACCTTTGGCTCATAAGACCAATGCTCTACCGATTGAGCTATAAGTGCTGATAATAGTACTTTATAGTAGTACTATTTTATTAGTATAGTATATTTTTAAATTAAAATTTAAATAAATATTATAATTAATATGTAGCTATTATGATTGAACAAGAATTTATACTTTTAATTATGAACTGTAAAAAATATGTAAAAAAGGCAGTGTTTCAAAAGATGACATGGTTAAAAAAAATTCCCAACTATTTAAAATATTACCATGTCATTGGAGATGAAACACTTGAAAGTGACTTTAAGTTTAATGAAGAAGAGAGAATATTATGGGTTAAGACGCCAGACGACTACAATTCTTTACCAAAAAAAGTAATCGCTGCTTATAACGCTGTAAACGTAAGTTTTAATTATAAATACATTCTAAAGACAGATGATGATCAAATACTAGTGAAGGAGAACTTTTTTAATACCATTACAAAGTTAATTAAAAACGCAAAACCAAAACTACATTACGGTGGATATATAGTAGATATACAAGTTTCGCATTTATCTCAATACAACAAAATACATCCCGAGTTACCGAAACTCTTACCTATGTATCCAACGAAATATTGTAGTGGGCGCTTTTATTTTCTCTCAAAAAATGCAATTGAAGATTTGATTAATAAAAAAGAAAAAATAACGAAAGAGTATTTTGAAGATTATGCGATTGGATACAACTTATCTGATACCTTCAAAACAAATATTCTAAATATTTCGACAAATAAAATATTTACAGACATAGAATTATCTGATTTTCCGAAATTATTGGAAGAAAATAAAATATAAAACATAAAATTATCTTTCAATTGAAATTCATAACATTTAGTGGTGGTTTTTTGGGTTTAAACATCCATTCTTTATCTAAATCAATCATAACTTTTGTATAATTAGTTGGTCGTTTTTCTATGTCACTATACCCTTCCTTTTGGGTTACAGTTAAAGGTGTAACTAAAAACCAATTGTCTTTTTCTTGTAAGCGAAACCAATACTTATCAATAGCGTATAGTATATGTTGGTCTGGATTAGTTATAAGTTGTTTAATACCTTCTTTTATGTTACTAATCAACTTGTCATAATAATGGCTTTGTACAATATAACCAGTAGTAGTTTGACAACGGTATACTTTAACACAAGTGTCATCAATTTTTTGATAAGGAGGTACATTATTTCCTGCAATTAAAAGTACATCAAAATTTTTGTGGTTCTTTAAAAATTTATTTAATTGATTTTTAAATACATTTGGATTTAAAAAAAGTATGTCATCTTCAACAATCATTACATGGTCCCAGTTATTTTGTTTAGCTATTTCTAAACATTTTAAGTGACTCATACTACATCCCACTGCCCCATTACTAAGTTTAATAGCATTAAACCTAGTAGCTTCAATTCCTATATTTTGCAACTGTTTTTCGACATGTTCTTTTCTATCTGGTCTATTTTCTAAATTTATATAAAATGCATGTTCAATATTTTCTATAGAATTTATATTCATTTTTTAAAATATAATTACTTAATAAAATTATTTTAAATACTTAAAAATGTAAATATTTAGTTAGTCGAGTAAATAAATTAAATATTCATATTAGTATATAAATGACTATTGGATACATAACAGTTTGTCAAAGAGGACAATGGCGAAGACCTTATGATATGATTATGGATGCTGTTAAAGGTAATGGATTATATGAAGAAACAACTGAAATAAGAATAGTTGTACTAAATGATAATACAATATGGGAACACGATACAAGATTTGAAGATCCAAAAGTAGTTATTGTTGGTCATCAACCAACAAGTACTTTCGAAAGACATACTTTAGTACATATGGCTAATTATGCCGAGACAGATGACCCCACAGCTTATTGGTATGCTCATACAAAAGGCATTACTCATTTTGGGTCAGGCAACGCAGATTTAGAAAATAATGTAACTGATTGGATAAAATATATGTGTCATCACAACTTTACTAATTGGAGAAATGCATTAGAACAGTTACAAAGTAATGATACATATGGATGTGAACACCATTTTTGTCCTGTTCCGCATTATTCTGGTAATTATTGGTGGGCGAATAGAGATTATATTAGAAGACTTCCTAAAAGTGTTGGACCAGGTTATTGTGACCCGGAATTTTGGTTGCATCAAATGCCTGATGTAATGATACATAATACAACCTCATCTGGACATACCCCAGGAGGCCTTTATTTTAATCGTGCTCCAATTTAGTTAATAAATGATATTTTCAGTATTTCTTAATTATTTTTATTATTTTATTTTATATAATGCACATTATAGGATATATTCATGTTTGTCAAATTGGTGACTGGCAAAAGTCGTATGATATGATTATAGAAGGAGTAAAAAGTAATGGTTTGTATGAGGCTACACATGAAATAAGAATTGGTGTAGTAAATAATGAAACTTGGATAATCGACAATGAAAGATTTCATGACCCAAAAATTGTTTTGGTTGATTATGGAGCAGCATCTATGTACGAAAGAGTAACTTTACTACACATGGCAAATTATTCAGAAACTGATCCTTGTTCACAATATTGGTACGCTCATACTAAAGGTATTAAATATTTTAATTCACGTGATGAGCACACAAAAAACTGTGTAATTGACTGGATAAAATTAATGATTCATTGGAATTTTGTAAACTGGAGAATAGCATCAGAAAAATTATTAATACATGATACATATGGTTGTGAACATCATTATCTTCCTCTACCACATTATTCTGGTAATTTTTGGTGGGCAAATTCTCATTATATAAAAACACTATCTAAGGATATTGGAGAAGATTACTGTGATCCTGAATTTTGGTTACTTAAGAGAGAAAATGTAATAGGATGTAATATATACTCATCTGGACATGGACCAGGAGGACTTTATTCATATTCTAGTTATGATCAAATAAATAAAACTTAAATAAATAAAAAATTGTATTTATTTAATTAAGTTACTAGTTTGAAAACGTCGTGTTGATTTTTTTATATAAATTTATTCTTTTAATATATTATACATAAAATTGTATAATGATAATTATAGGATATATACACGTTTGTCAACTTGGTAGTTGGCAAAAATCTTTTGATATTATTATGGAAGACGTTAAAAGTAACGGATTATATGATGCTACTCTTGAAATAAGATTATGTATAGTAAATAATAGTGAAGCTATATTTGATGATATAAGATTTTATGATCCAAAAATTGTTTTAGTTGAACATGGACCTGCAAGTAATTATGAAAGAACAACTTTACTACACATGGCAACGCTTTCAGAAACAGATCCATCTTGTCAATACTGGTATGCTCATACTAAAGGTATAAGACATTTTGATGGAAACAATGAACATACTAAAAACTGTGTAACTGATTGGATAAAATTAATGAACCATTGGAATTTTGTAAATTGGAGATTAGCATCAGAAAAATTACAAACTCATGATACATACGGTTGTGAATTTCATAATAATGGACAATTTCCAAAACATTATTCTGGCAACTTTTGGTGGGCAACTTCAATGTATATAAAAACCCTTCCTAAAACCATTGGAGGTGGTTATTACGATCCAGAATTTTGGTTGCTTAAAAAAAAAGATGTAAGGATATGCAATATATTTTCTTCAGGTCATGCTCCGGGAGCATTTTATATAATTCGTTATTCGATTTAATATAAAATAAATAGAAATTTTATTATAAATGCTTGAAGAAGAAAAGTATACATTAGATGAAAAAACTGAAATTTCAAAACAAATAAAAAATATTACATTAGATGAAATAAATAAAGAAATGAGTATGTTGATTGAAATAGGCGAAAATGCCTCTACTATGTCTTCTAGATCAAGAATTGGAAATAACGTAGTGGATTACTTTACTTTCTCTCAAAGACTGAATACTAGGGGCAAATACAATATTAATTTTTATGAATTCATAGTAAACATAGATGAATTCAAAAATAAAAAATATATTCAAAATATGCTTCACTACTACGATACAGTAAAAAATAAAAACAAAAAAAAGAATTATTATACTGTATTAAAAGAAGTATATAATATCTGTATTAGTGCCATTAATATTATAAGACCCATTGTTTATATGGAAATTTATTCAAAATATAAGCCAAAATGTATATTGGATTTTTGTGCAGGATGGGGTGGAGCTGCGATAGCTGCGTCAGCATTAAACATAGAAAATTATATTGGAATTGAAATTAATCATTCTTTGAAAACACCTTATAGCAACCTTATCGACTTTTTAAAAGAAAAAAGCAAAACAAATATTAATATGATTTTTAATGATGCATTAAACGTGGATTACAGCACTTTGCAATATGATTTTGTTTTCACATCACCGCCTTATTATTTTATTCAAAAATATGAAAATAACGTCTTGTATAAGACAAAAAAGGAAATGGATGAAAAATTTTATATTCCTTTATTTTCAAAAACTTATAATCATTTGCAGCCAAATGGTGTATATGCTTTGAATATTAATAAGGAAGTTTATGAAAATGTATGTATTCCATTACTAGGTCAACCACATGATATTTATCCTTATAAAAAATCAAAGAGACAGAATAACTATGATGAAATTGTTTATGTTTGGAACAAAAAATAAACTAGTGTTAAGTTAAAAAATATAAACCTTTTGTATAATATATTTATATACATTACAATAAATATATTTATTTTTCTAAAAAACTCCACCCAATCTAATCCTTGCGCTTGCCATTGCACGAGGTCGAGAACCTACATAATTTGCATATTCAGGTGAATACAATGGAGGTGGTCTTGGTATCGATGGTGCAAATGTATTGCCCTGGTTGCTCTGGTTGCCCTGGTTGCTCTGACTATATATATCCCTATTCGTAATACGTTGACTAAATTGATGGTTATTGACTGGAATGCTAGAAATATTGTCATTTCCAATTCCGTAGTCGGAAGCACTATTATTTGTGTTAATATTGTTAAATACATCTTCACGAATTAGTTCTTCTTTATCTTTTTTAATTTGCTGTAATAAACTTATAGGTACTTGCTTTCCACTCTTGAGTAAATATTCAACGGTTTGTTCTCTCCTTTCTTTAGTTGTAGGATAATAAGGAATATGTGACCAGTCATCAGTACTAATTACTAATTTATTTGTACGCTGTAACACTTTATCAGGATGTATTATTTTTCTTTTAGGTTCTCTCAAATCATAATTAAAATACTCATCATTTTCATACCTTACATGTGTTAAAAATGTTTTAATATTTATAAAAAATATAAGTGGGTCTTCATAATTAAAAATATTGTCATTCGGATTTTCAGATGCTTTGTCAATTGTATATAATAATTTTGTAATAGTCCGCAGTCCATCCATACCGTCATCTTTTTCACTACGCCATGGATCTTTTTTGCTAATAATTCTTGAAATACCATCGAACAATTGCAGTATTTGTGGTTTACCAATTTCATAAAAATTGCTTCTATCAATAACAAGTCTGTGTCTTTCACATCTTTTTTGTAATGTATTATCCTCCATACCCCATCCCCAATAAGATGGAAATCCATTTATTTTTTCGAAATCTGCTCCTTTCATAACTACTATTCCACCTAATGCATACTTATAACCATAATAATGTTTCACAACGCCATGTTCAGTTTCATAATCAAAAATTTTATGAAATGGGATAGTATCTATATCATTGAATATAAATGTTATATTTTTATAATGGTCAGGATATTTATTTTTTATTGCAAGAAAACCTATGTTCTTGACAGCACCTCTATTGAATGTTCTTGCATCACACTGATGAGAGAAATATATTTCATAATCTTTATTATCTTCTAGTAAAAATGACATGTATTTACAAAAAAAGAATTTGTGTTGTATGCGGTTTCTGTATGGTACAATAAATACTCTTTTAGGTATGTTTACTTCATCCTTAAGTTCGAAAACACTGTTATTACTCATTTTATGAAAATAGCAAATTTTTTAATTTTTAAAATTACACGATTTATAATATCAATCTACTATTTTACATTTTTGTTTTTTACCGTATATTATGTTACTATTATCTTCAGGATAACATGTTGCAACTACTTGTTTACTAATACTAAAATTTAATTGATCATCAAAATGATATATTGATTGATAATTATTTGTAGTCCAATACGGTAGTTCGGTTGTACCTTCTGGATTTTTAAATGTATAGTTACTCAAACCTTTTTCCTTAGCACCTATTTTTATAATGTATTTCAATAATGTTTGAATACAATTGTGTTCCCAACAAATCAATATAGTTTTACCATTAAAATATGAGTTTTTGAAAATTGTTTTTACTGTTATTTCTGGATCATTATAATCCCCATATATAAATAACGGAATTGAATATAACCAAGAACTTAGTTCTACTGTTTGCTCTTGGTGCATAGACGAATAATCGTATGCTGTTATTATACTATGAAAACCATATCCTTTTTCATTTAAATCCTCTATTAATGAAGGTATAAGTGTTGATCTTAAAATACCATTTTTATCTAAAGAAATTTTTGATTTTATTTTTTCACCGTGTCTAATTATGAAAATATTTGCTGGTCCTTTTTGTTGAAATATAAAATTACTTATCTCTCTTTTACGAGATAATAAATGATTGTAATCTCTTTTTTTTTTGAATTCTTCATGTATTTTATAAATAATATTTTGATAGTTTGTTTTAGGATTTCCATCACTAGTACAAATTACTTTATTATTTTCAAAACTATCTTTTTTTCTATACAAAGTTATATAATACATACTTACAATAGTTAAAATAACAAATATTATTGTAATTAGTAATATTTCTAAATTAGTAAATCGTTTCATAAATTTTATAAATTATAATTATTTATTATATATATAATATATAATAAATAATATGAAAAAAAAAATTTTTTTTTTATTTATTTTTATTATAATTTTAATAGTTGCATTTTTAACATTTGAAAATAGATTTAAAGATGTAAAAAAATTTTTAAATGGTTCATACAACAATTTTCTAGAAAAATGCACTTCTATTAATGGTTATACTTACGATGATTCTATAAAAGATAACATAATAGAAAGAAAAACATATAAATGCGTTATTCATAATGATGATAAATATAAACTTATAAAATTAGATAGTATATTTGTTCCTTCTATGATATACGGAACTTATTGTGATACTTTGTATACAACATACTATGACTATTCTGATTTTTATATTTTAAAAAATAGAATAAATAATTTTAATCTACCCTTACCTAAATGTATCAGAATAAGAAAATATTTTTATCAACCGGGAATATACTTTGAAATTAAATATTCGGGAGGTACAAAAATAAGAACTTTAATAGATGAAAATTACAACATAGTGGATTTAGAAACAGTTGAACATGAAAACAAAGATATGATAATAAGTATTCTTAACAAAATTAAAAAAAAACAAATAAAACAAATTTTTCATAATACATATAAACGATTGTCTTTTATATATAAAGGAAATCCATCAATTAGAATTACAATTGATAGTAACATAGAATTTTTTTGTAATAATTTGTATCATTTAATGGAAATGGATATTGTAGAATTTAAAATACCAAAAAATATTACTTTTCAAGAATGCCAATTAATGATTAATGAAATTTCTTCGTTGACAAATATACCATTAAAATATATATCATTTTCAAAGTTTGAATATTTTTACTACAATTATCTAGTAAATCAATGATAAGACTTCATACATTAAATATATTTTTTTAATATAACTTCTGGAATGAGTTGTTCTTTAATTTTTTCCAATTTTTTATAGCATTTATTGATAGTAACTTCGCTGATTTCACTAACATTTTTTACGTCTCGTTTTCCAACATTTAATTTGCAAAGCTGTGCTATAAAGTATACTATTCCAGCGGCAATAGAATGGGGGGTGTTTTCTGGCATGATATTTAGCCGTTCAATTTTCATAGCTATAAACTGACATAATTTTGTCAACTCATTGTTAATATTTAATTTACTGCAAAAACGTTCGATAAAAGCTTCCGGTTTAGTTTTGCAAAAACTAGTTTTATCTTTATTTGTCATATCTTTTTCAATATTATTAATTATCGCCAGGGCATTTTTACAACCTTTTGTGGCACTTGTTACGTCTAAGTGAAATATATTTGCGATTTCTTTAGCAGTTCTGGGGAAGTTATTAATCCTACATGAAATATAAATCGATGCTGCTATAATACCATCTCTGTTATCACCACGAAATGTTAATTCATATTCAGATATTTTTTTATGATATCGCATGGCATCATCGATAATCATTTTAGGCATTCCTGCATTTTGAGCCATAATTGTGATAAACTGAAATTCATCATATTGTGATTTTTCTTTATATGGCATTGACTGCCATTCGGTGTATCGTCTAATTTTTCTCATTTCATAACTCATTGGACCATTACATAAAACTTTACACCCATAGGAAGATTCTTGTAAAAGAGGATTAATCGGCATACCACATCTAGTAGGATCAGAATTTTGATTATCATCAGCTCCGTAATATCTCCATTCTGCAGAATGATCAACAATATCTTTATAAATAATCCCACATGCTTTGTTTGTACAAGTTAAGAAACCTTCGTCCGAGAATGCTAAAATAGTTTCACAATATTCACAGAAGTCTCTATTTCCTGATGCTCGATATATACATTCTAATGGGGTTTTAACATGATTATTTCCATTGTCAAAAGTATTTATTTCAGTATCAAATATATTCCATAACTCTTTCTTATTTACTAGAGTAATTTTTTGCTTTTTACTTCCTTCTTTATTACTCATTTACTTTCTTTTCATTATATAATATATTTTTAATTCATTTTTATTTTATATATTTATGATATATGGGAAATACATCTTCAACCAATTCAACAAATTCAACAAATTCAACAAATACCACCCAAAATAAAAAAGATTTTGACAATTTTTACCAAGTAATTGACTATATTGCAACATATTATATTTTGACAATGGACTTTAAGAGTTTAAGTAATTTATCTAACAAAGAATATTGTGATAAATTGGTTGTTATAACTTCAGATATAATTAAAAATTATTTTAATGACTTACAGATTACTTATTTAGCTCAAAGAATTAAAAATGGTGAAGAAGTCAATGAACTTGCTAAAGAAAATGTACTATTTGTTAATAAAGATAAACTTGAAAGTTTGGATATTCAAAATGATGCAAAAAAATCAATCAAGAAAAAAAGAGTGTGTATTGGTATTGCTAAATTTTATGTTAAAATAGCTCATATTTTTGCTGCAATTGTAAAGACGATTAATCCGGTTTATGTTTATAAAGATAGTGCTGGTAATATGATTAAAAATGATTTATTAGAAAAAGATAAAATACCCAAAAATGTAGATAGAAAATTGTACAAGTTAAATATTTGTGATAATAGAATAAGAAGTTTAAATAATATGGATGTAAATGATGAAACAAAAGAAGTGAATTTGCATCCCAAAATATGTGGTATGAATATAAACAAAGATGGTAGTGTAAAAACATTGAATGAGGAACCAGGAATGACTGAGTTGATGGCATTATATTTAGATGACAACTATGATTATTCGAATGGTACATTTACAGGAATGAGCGATGCAACTAAAAAACAGTTTCAAAAAGATTTGAAAACATTTTATACTGCATTTACAGGCAACACAGATATGCCTCCTGAAATAACTAAATTTAGTGATATAAAATTGCGTGACTACAATAACAAAAATAGTTGTCAAGGTGATAAAGCAGCATTCAAGCAAAATTATATGATCTCCAACAGCGATAAACTATTCGTAGAATATGCAAAAAATATCAAAACTATGATACAAACTGCTGCAGATAAACAAAGTGAGCTATTAAGTGTGATTAATGATTTATTTATTTTTGTTAATGATCCGTATAGTGATAAGAAAAAAATACGGGTAAATCCATCATTGACTGAAGATAAATTACAGGCAATTGTAGAAAAAACACGAATCATTATTATTGAGTTATATGTAAAATGTGAAATGGACTTTGTAGGAAATTTAAAAGTTTATGAAGCAATTGTAGAGACTAAAATTTTGGAAACAACAAAAAAACAAATTGATAATTTGGAGAAAAAAGCGAATACAATTTTAACAGAAACTAATCAAAAAATTATGGATCAAAGTGCTAATAACTATCAAGAAAAACCTAAAATTATACAACAACCAATACAACCACCACTGCAACCAATACAACCACCACAACCGCCAATACAACAACCACAACCACCAATACAACAACCACTGCAACCAATACAACCACCACTGCAACCACCACTGCAACCAATACAACCACCGTTCAAACTAGAATAAAAACAATAAATAATTTATGCAAACTCATTAATAGTTTACATAAATTTACTAAATTACACAATCTTTATATTTAAGCTCGTCTAAGAGAACCTGAAACAGCCGTTGCAGCTTGCGACATATTAGCGTGATCTACAGCATTAACCCGTGGGCTACTTTGAGATGTGAATTTATTTGAATGTGTCTTATTATATTTTTTTCTTTTTGAATACAATGATGATCTTCTTAAAGCTAAAGCCCTTCGGTGTCCCGAATGTCTCTTTGAACGTTTGTACTTATTACGACGATGAGAGTATTGAACCATTATATATATGAATATATATATAATACATAAATTATAAAATTATGCCTTTGATGCAGAAGCAGCCTTTGAAGCGGATGCAGAAGCGGCTTTTGCGGCAGAAGCAGCACGTGAGGCAGCAGCAGCAGCAGCTTTTGAGGCTGAAGCAGCTCTTGATGCGGACATACTTTTAGCGGCAGAAGCGGCCTTTGAAGCGGCAGCAGAAGCGGCCTTTGAGGCAGAAGCAGCACGGTGAGCAGCAGCTGATGCACCACGAGCAGCACTACGAGCACGACCACGAGCCATTGAGCGAGAACGCATTGAATGATGACGACGGTGACGACGGTGACGACGAGTATGAGCCATTTTATATATATATACCATATAAAAAAATATAAATAATTCTAAAATAATTATAAATTTATAAAAATACTAAATATATTTATTTATATTATTTTCACTTTTGTAGTTTCTGCTAAATAATCTTATAATTATAAAAATTTATCTTCGATTTTATTTAATAGTTCGTCATTATATACAAAATTTCCAGATGGTTTATATGATGTAATTGGTGTATAGTTTTTTTTGGGTTTGTCAAGTTGTTCAGACGTATCTGTTTTTTTTAAATTGAACATTAAGTCATTTGGATTTTTATCTTCTAAACGTAGCATATTGTTATTGCTAGATACAAGTGTGTTTCCATTATCATCTATTTTTTGGCCATATTCATTAATAACAATACCAGTTTTTTTCTTCAACTCAGTTCTTACATAAGAAGGAACCCAGTGTACCCATGATATGAATAATGTATTTGGGTGTGTGTATCTTATATTAAACCCATTATCTTTTAATTTATCCATTAGATATGCAATGCATGAGGCTTGATCATATTTAGGTACGCCAATAATGACTTCAGGAACAACAAACCAACAAAATTGTTCATCTATTTTTTGCCTAGATGTAGTTTTTATTCTAACATGTATGCGATTTAATATTTTATTATAAAGTTCTAGTTTACTTAAATCATATTGTCGTTTTTTTTCATACAGCTCATCCATATTCAATTTTTCTGAAAAATCTTCAATGTTTTCTAATGTAAAAATGCTTGCCATTAAAAGATTATTAGAAAAAAACTTATTGAAATAATTGTAATATAAATCTAAGTTATTATTGTTTATATATAAATAAAGAATGAATATTAAACATTTGGTAATTTCTGGAGGTGGTCCTTCTATGCTCCAGTACATATCTGCAATTCAATATTTAAATGAAAATAGTATAATAGATTTGAATAACATTGAAAGTATTTATGGTACATCTGCTGGTAGTATAGTTGCGGTGTTATTGGCCTTAAAATATGATTGGGAAACTTTGAATGATTATATAATTCAACGCCCATGGCATGAATTGTTTCATTTTAAAATAAGCTATATTTTTGATGCATATAAAAATAGAGGTGTTTACAACAAATCTATTATAGAAAAAGGGTTTAAACCATTGTTTGATGCTAAAGATATTCCTATAGATATTACTCTAAAAGATTTTTATGAATACTCTAAAATTGAAATTCATTTTTTTTCATTTGAAATTAATGAGTTTAAAACTGATGACATTTCATATTTAACACATCCAGATATTTTATTAATAGACGCAATCATAATGTCTTCTAGTATTCCAATTTTGTTCACACCTGTTATAATGGAAAATAAATGTTATATAGATGGCGGCGTTTGTGCGAACTATCCGTTGAAATATTGTATTGATAGTGGAAAAAATGAAGATGAAATATTAGGATTTTGTAATCAATATGATTGTCAGCAAAAAAATTATATTGATTCGAAATCGACTTTATTGGATTTTATTTTATGTATATTTTTTAAAATTTTTGATAATTTAACATCTAATCTGATAAATCCAAAAATTAAAAATGAGGTGATTTTCGATGTAAAGTGTATAAGTTTACAATACTTGAAATCCGCAATAACTTCAATTGATGTAAGAAAAGAACTGTATCAAAAAGGTGCAGAAACGGCGAAGAACTTTATCCTATCAACCTTTGGGAAAGGTTGAGCCAAAACAACTTTTTCCACCTTTAGAAAAGGTGGAGCCAAACTTTTTCCACCTTTAGAAAAGGTGGAGCCAAACTTTTTCCACCTTTAGAAAAGGTGGAGCCAAACTTTTTCTAAAATTTGTTTTGCGCAACTTTTTTGAAAAGTTGCTTTAGAGCACAGTATTTAAAAACTCATTAAGAGTTTCGCGTGTAGGCTTTGCGTCGTATTCAATTATTTGCCCATCTTTTAACAGTTTAATAGTAGGAAATCCTTCGATATTATACTTATTCATCATTTGTTCCGTCTCTGCGCTTTCAGTTGTGCAGTTTACCTCCGTAAATAGTACTTGATACCCATTGATTGTTTTATTTTGATATTGTGTTTTTAATTCATTCCAAATAGGTTTTGCCGTTTTACAATGAGGGCACCAATCAGCATAAAACAACATTAACTCTGCTTGTTTAGTTGGTCCATTAGAAGATGCACCAGTATTGCCTTCTGCATTCGCATGATATGATGTTTTTAATTTTGGAGAAACATGATTATAGTAATAATATATTGCTAAAATAACAAATAGAATAATAGCTACGATTATAAGTATTGTCCTGGATGACATTTTTCGCACACCAGATGTAATTTTTGATAAATAAGTATTTGAACTACCACTTCCACTGCCAGTTATACTAGTTTTTGAGTATGAGTTGTTCATACCATTCATTTTATTAATATTTCCAAAATTATTATTCATATATATTAATAAAAAGAAATTAACGTTGTTGTTAAACGAATATTATTTAAAGATTAAGTTAGAATAATCTATAGTAGTATATAATTATTTTTAAAATGATTTTTAGAAATAGCAATGGACATCTTGTAGATATTAATAAATATGACTATTCAAATGACCAAATTTATTATGAAAAAGTAATGAAACTACAACAAGAGTTTACTAAATATAACCACCATGATGGAAATAACACTAAAAATAACACTAAAAATAATACTAAAAATTTAGTTATTAAACATATATTTCATGATAATACAAATAATATTTCTGGTTCAAATCAAGTTACACCGAACGGAAAGAAAATTGGGACGCAAAGCGTCCCCTGAATTTCTTTCTGTCGGCGACTTATCCGTAAAAGAAAATGAGTTTGTCTCATTTTCCTTTACGGATGGTGTAATAAGATTTGTAAATTTATAAATATTCAACATTAATGTGTATAAAATAAAATAATATATTTTAGAAACAAATTTGATTTCCACTTCTAGAATGATTTTTTATTCTAATATATTATAATGAGTTTAAAAGAAAGTACAAAAATATTGTCATCAAATATAGATATGTCTATGTTCAATAATATACCAATTTATATTTATATACATGTATGTTGTATTGGAAATTATGAAGAAATTTTTAATGATTTAATATTTAAAATTAAAACCAGCGGACTATATCACGTAGTTAAAGAGATTAGATGTTGTGTTTTAGGAAAAACTGACAACGTAAAGTCATTTATATTTAATAAGGATCCAAAAATTGTATTGAAGTCGTGTTCTGAGGAACTTTTACTATACGAAACTTTTACTATTAATAGAATTTATGAAGATTCTAAAAAAGAAAGTTTTTACTGTTTGTATTTACATACTAAAGGCGTTACGCGTTCAGAAGATATTTTTGTTAAGTATTGGGTAGATTATATGTGTTACTTTAATATTTACAATTATGAAAGGTGCATAAAATTATTAGAAAACAATGATACCGTTGGAGTTGAATTATTATATAAACACGATACAGTATTTGATAATCCATGTCATTATTCTGGAAATTTTTGGTGGTCTAAGTCAAGTTATATTAAACGTTTAAATAGTTGTGGTAATTTAACATATAATGACCCTGAATTTTGGCTTACAAAAAATGAGAATGGCAGATACGTTAGTTTATGGAACTCAAACTGTTCAGTTCTTTATCATGAACTATATGAAAAAGAAAAATATAGTAACAAAAAAATTGTTCCATATGTTTACGACTTTACTTCATTAGACAGTATTTCAAAAAAATATTTTTTAGATAAAAATATAATACATGGTTTCCATAACTATATACCTGGATATATATCTCTTTTTGAAAACGTACGATACACCGCAAAGACTATATTAGAAATAGGTATTGGTTCTGTTGAAAATGATCAAATGTTACACTTAGTAAATTTAGGATATAAAACTGGAAATAGTTTAAAATGTTGGAATGAATATTTTTCAAATGCACATATTTATGGAATAGATATTTTTCATCATTCAGAACTGGATACAGAAATGATAACAACTTTTGTAGCAGATCAAAATAATGAAAGTGAATTACAAGATGTAGTGGACTATATTAATCGTCCATTGGATATAGTTATTGACGATGGAAGTCATGAACCTGAACATCAAATGTGTTCTTTTATGTTTTTTAGTAAATTTTTAAGTAAAAATGGAATATATTTAATTGAAAGTATTCAACCTGAGTTTATTAAAAATTTTATGTTTTTAAACATATTTCCTGATTTTTGCATAGACTATATTGAAAAAAATTTTATTGTTAAATATTTTGACACACGAGAAACTTTAGGTCGTGAAGATGACTTTATGGTTGCTTTTATACGTAAATAACTCGAACGTTTTTATTTATATAAATGATAAGTGTGACTAATGATTATTATTATATGTGTAGTATATAATAATAAAAAATAATAAAATGCAAAAAAATACTACAATTAAAAAACGAAATACAAAAAACAAAACAAAAAAACGTAGGGTTTTTACTAAAAAAGACTATAGTGCGGGAGATGGAATGATTACAAGTGTATGGGGTCCACCATTATGGCATTATCTTCACACAATGAGTTTCAACTATCCTGTCAATCCCAGTGCGGAAGAAAAGAAACATTATATGAATTTTATATTAAATTTAACATATGTGTTGCCATGTAAATATTGTAGAATGAATTTAAAAACTAATTTTAAACAATTACCACTAAAAATGTGTGCTATGAAAAATCGTGAAACATTTTCTAGATATGTTTACAATTTACATGAGTTGGTAAACAGAATGTTGCATAAAAAATCCAATCTCAGTTACTGTGATGTGAGAGAAAGGTATGAACATTTTAGATCACGATGTACTGATGAACAACCCAAACTATTCAAAGTCAGTCGTAATCAAACAAAAAAGAAGAGAGAAAAAGGATGCACGGAACCACTGTATGGGAAAAAATCGAAATGTATTATTAATATTGTCCCACAAGAAGAAAAAGGTCCTAGTATTCAAATAGATAAAAAATGCATTAAAACCCGCGAATAACGATCCAAATAAAGTAAGTTATTTAACTTTATTATATTTTTATAATATATATAAAATATAATAAGTAATGGATGATAAGATTGTAAAAAATTATTATTTAGAGAAAAATTTCTTTCTAGAAAATTATAATGAATTAACCAATGCAACTATTGCCAGTTTATATCAAAATTATTTGTTTTTAAGAATAATGCCTTTTTGTAATTTTGACAATGAAAAAGACGAAGAAGACGAAGAAGACGGTGACGACGAAGAACTAAATCAAACGTATAAATACTTGCTTGGAACGAATGCTGTTTTACAAGGAGAACTATTAACTTACTTGTGTATTTTCATGGCATTAAAAAATTTAAATAAAGAATTTACAAAAGCTATATTGGAAAAAGCTGTTACGTCCGTTGACCCAGATTTAACCCAATTAGTACAAGTTATTAAAGATACGCTTAATAGTAACAATGATGATGATAATGCAAATATGTATGGTGGAGCCCCGGTAGGTAGTCTAATAAGTAAAGCAATCGTTTTATTATTATTATTGGCAAATGTAAGTATTCAAACAAAAGGACATGATGCCGATTTTAATCCTTATGATTTAGTTGCTGAAGTTAGAAATGAAGATGTACTTGATGGTGAAGACCTTGATGTAAAGACATTTACTATGAAAGAACCTGTAGAACAGGAACCTATAAAAC
>Ga0247841_10004472_pt1 | contig 23967 bp, 19 predicted proteins | sample LaCruzMarch2015__2_FD_192410 | JGI IMG/M metagenome (GOLD analysis project Ga0247841, IMG submission 192410) | Freshwater microbial communities from meromictic Lake La Cruz, Castile-La Mancha, Spain - LaCruzMarch2015_18m | ecosystem: Environmental > Aquatic > Freshwater > Lake | place: Spain... | reverse complement strand
GCCAGGACCGGGCCGGAGCGCGGGCGCAGTGACCAGTGGGCCTTGAGCCCATCGCCAGGGCCTACCGGCGCTCGATCCAGGAGGTTGTCGGCCACCTTGAGCCCATCGCCAGGGCCGGGCCGGAGCGCGGGCGCAGTGACCAGTGGGCCTTGAGCCCATCGCCAGGGCCTACCCGCGCTCGACCCGGAGGTTGCCGCCGGCTCGAAGACCAGGACCCGGGCCGGTGCCGGTCGCCCGCCAGGTCGCGCCGTGCGCGGCCGTGGTCCTCAATGCCGCCGGCTTCGTGGATCTTCACCCGCGGTGCCGAACGCCAGGGCCGGGGGGAGACAGGCACGGCTCAAGCCCGAACCCGCCGCGGCGCAGTGACCAGGTGAAGCGGGCGCCCGTCGCCAGGGCCTACCTGCGCTCGACCAGGAGGTTGCCGCCCGCCTTGAGGCTGGTCCTCCTAGGTGCCGGTGCCGCTCGCCCGGGCCTTGAGGCTGTGGTCCTCCTGGGTGCCGATCCCGCTCGCCAGGGCCTACCGCTGCCCGCTCCGGGAGGTTGCCGCCGGCTCGAAGACCAGGACCCGGGCCTTGAGGCTGGCCCTCCTGGGTGCCGATGCCGCTCGCCACGGCCTAACCGTGCTCGATCCAGGAGGTTGCCGCCCGCCTTGACCCCATCGCCAGGACCCGGCCGGAGTCCTTGAGGCTGGTCTTCCCGGTTTTCCTGGGTGCCGATCCCGCTCGCCAGGGCCTACCGGCGCTCGACCAGGAGCTTGCCGCCAGCCTTGCGCCCATCGCCAGGACCCGGCCGGACCGCGGGCGCAGTGACCAGGTGGAGCGGGCGCCCATCGCCAGGACTTTCAGCCGCCCGGGCCTTCGAGGTGGAGCCCATCGCCCCGGCCTTGCGGCCGCTCGCCCTGGTGCAGCGCACCGTGTGCTGGCGGTCCATCGCCAGGACCTTCAGCCGCTCGACCCTGTGAGGGTGCCCGGCCGGAGCCCATCGAGGGCCTTGCGCCGCTCGCTGACCCGGTGCCAGTCGGCCTCGGCGCAGTTCCACCAGGACCGCGAACCCAACCGCCAGGATCGGCGCCAGCCCAGACCAGGCACCGTCGCCGCGTAGCCCCGGGCTTTGAGCATGGTCGCCCTGGTGTCGCCGCCCCGTGTCCTAGGGGTCATCGCCGGGACTCGGACTCGGTGAACAGGTCGAAGCGGGCCGCGGGCATCAGTAACGACAGGAGCGACCAGCCCCACGGCCGCGCCGTCCTGCGGTTGGGTCCCTCATCGGCGACGGTCGGGCCGACACTCGCCAGTTTATCGCTAATCAGATATATTTGAGGGATGGATACTTGGACGGTTGTTTTCACACCCGACGCGCGGCAGGAATTTTTCGTCCTGCCGGCCGATATGCAGGCGCAAGGTGCGCGCATCGTCGGTTTGCTGGAAACCTTCGGGCCGCAACAGGTCCGGGAACCCTACGTGAGGCACGTCGAGGGCAAACTGTGGGAAATGCGCTTGCACGGCCGAGACGGGATCGCCCGCGCCCTGTACTTCGCTCAGGTCGGGCGTCGCTTGTGTGTCGTGCGCGTCTTCGTGAAGAAGACCCAAAAAACCCCGCGCCGAGAAATTGATCTTGCCTTGCGCCGGCTTGCTGAGGTACTAACCCATGACCATCCCGTTTAGCGAGATCAAGGCCGAACTGATGTGCGACCCCGCGTTTCGCGCCGCCTATGACGCGCTGGCACCGGAATTCGAGCTGGCCGCGACCATCATCGCCGCCCGCACCGCGCAAGGCTTGACCCAAGCGGAACTCGCCGCCCGGATGCACACCTCCCAGTCCTACATTGCCCGCCTGGAAAGTGGCCGGGCCTTGCCGTCCATGCGGACCTGGTTGCGCCTGGCCGAAGCAACCGGAACCCGTGCGCGGATCACCCTGGAACCGACCGCCCTCCCATAGCCGATCCCGGCAAGCGTCCGACCATCCATGGAAACGGCGGCCCACTTCGCGAACATCCCGCAGGAGATCACGAAGCGACTGCGCGCCGCGACACAGGAAATCGTCGTCGCGGTCGCCTGGTTCACCGACCCGGACCTGTTCGACGTGCTATGCCGACAGGCCGGGTGCGGCCTGCGGGTGCGCCTTGCCGTCCTCAACGATCAGATCAACGTCGGCCCCGGGCGGCTCAATTTCCAGCGCTTGCAGGACATCGGCGGCGAGGTCTTCCTGATCCCCGTGGCCGGGGACCGCGAGCCGATCATGCACCACAAGTTTTGTGTCATCGATCGCGCAACCGTCATCATCGGGTCCTACAACTGGACCAAGCGGGCGCAGGACAACGACGAGAGCATCACCGTCATGGCCGACGGTCCCGAGATCGCCGCCGACCACCTCAACGCCTTCGACGCCATCCTCTGCAAGTACGGACTGGGCGCATCGACCATCGACCCGGCCCAAGTCCGCCGTCGCCTGGAAATCGTCCGCAACCTCCTGTTGCTCGACGATCGTGAGAGTCTGGCCCCCCAACTGGACAAACTTCGCCCCGCGGGCGCCGCGATGCGCCTGGAACCCCTGTTCGCCGCCCTGCAAGGCGCAGACAGCAGCGCCGCTCTGGCCTGGATCGACGCCTACCTGACACGCGCCACGGCCCTGACCATTGCCACCGATCAGGAGGTTGCCTTCCTGCGCCTGACCCTGCGCGGTCTGGAGTATCAGATCACCGCCTTGTCGGACGAACGGGCTGAGATCGAGCGGCAGGTTCACGCCTTCTCCCTGCGCTCCGCCCACGAGCTTGGCGATCTGATCGCCCGCTACCTGGGCCTACGCGCGGAGAAACTCCGCCACCAAACCGCCCGCGATCCGGATGTCGCACCCGAAGCCGACAGCGCCCGCGCGGATTATGAGGCGTATCGCGACGCCAACGAGAGCGTTCGCGACATCCCGGAGCCCCCGCAACTCCCGCCCGACGACATCGCCGAGTTGAGACGGCTCTATCGCCACGCCAGCCAGAAATGCCACCCGGATAAGGTCGTTGCGGCCGACCGCGAACACGCCAACCGGCTCTTTGTCCAACTCCAGGCCGCCTACCGCAACAACGATCTCGCGGGCGTGCGCGCCATCCATGCTGCGGTGCGCGAGGGACACTTGTTTGTCAACCGGTCCCTGACTCTGACCGAAACCGAGTCCCTGGGCCACGCCATCGCCCTCCTGCGCCGCGAACTTGACCAACTCGCCGCCCAAGTCCACCAACTGCGCCGCTCGGACGCCTATCAGAGGCTCAAGGACCTGGACGATTGGGACGCCTATTTCGCCGAGCAGCGGGTTGCATTGGAGTTGGCCATCGATCAACTGCAAGCAGAGCTTGGCCCGGCCGAGCACCCGCCCACCGCCGAACTGGGTGCCGAAACCGATGAATAATACCGCCCTCGATCCCGGTCAGAGCCTTGTGCTCGCCAAGGGCCAAGCCCTCGCGCGGGTCGCGGATCAGGTCCGCGCTATCACGGCTAGGCTGAAAGACGACGACGAGCGCGAAGGCTTCAAAGCGGTCCTCGGACGACACTCCGAGTTTTTGGTAATGGGCTTGTCTACGCACTACCCGGTCGATGCCGATCTGCTTGAATGCTATGCGGACGACTGGGATTGGGAGGCGCTCTCCGCAAATCCAGCCTTGCCCTGGAGCCTGGACCTCATCGATTGCCACAAAAATGAATGGGCTTGGGAACGACTGTCCTGCAACCGCGCCTTGCCCTGGAGCGAGGAGTTGATCGGCCGCTTCGCGGATAGTTGGGACTGGGCGTCGCTCGCCGAGAACCCCGCCCTACCCTGGAGCCTGGAGTTGATCGATCGTTTCGAGGGGGTCTGGGATTGGAATGCGCTTTCCCGCAATCCAGCTTTGCCATGGGAGCCGGATTTCATCGACCGATACTGGTATGCCTGGGATTGGTCGGGCCTATCCCATAACCAATCGCTACCCTGGAGTCTGGCGCTCATCGAGCGCTACGCGGAGCCGACCGACCTCTTCGCCAAGTATTGGGACTGGCACATGTTGTCAAGTAACCTAGCCTTGCCTTGGGCAATGAGCCTGATCGAGCAGTATGCGGATCGCTGGGACTGGGAGAAAATCTCCGGTAATCCATCTCTGCCCTGGAGCCTGGTGCTCATCGAGCGCTACGCGGATCGGTGGAATTGGGGAACCCTATCCAGAAACCCAAACTTACCCTGGAGTCAGGATTTCATCGAGCGTTATGCGGGTCGCTGGGATTGGACTGGAAACGGGGTGTGGGAAGCATCCGGACTCTCCGGAAACCAGGGATTACCTTGGAGCATCGGTTTCATCGAACGATTTGAGGACCACTGGAATTGGGGATGGCCTGGACTTACAGACAACGCAGCCCTGCCCTGGAGCCAAGCATTCGTCGAGAATTACAAGGATCGGTGGGATTGGGACTTCCTCTCCGACAACCCAGCCTTGCCTTGGAGCCAGGCACTTATTGAGCGTTACGCGGATCGGTGGGACTGGAGTGGGGACCAGTCAGAAGGATGGCCCGGACTTTCGGGAAATCGAGCCTTGCCGTGGAGCCTCGGCCTCATTGAGCACTTGCTTGATCGATGGGACTGGGAATTTCTTTCAAGAAACCAGGCACTGCCCTGGAGCGCTGTCTTACTGGGACGTTTTGAAGCCCATTGGGACTTCGCGGTGCTGGTGGCGAACCCCCTTCCGATGTGGCTACTCTTGAGGCATGAAGACATCATCGATTTAATGGACGATTTGCCATCGCTGACCTTTGAGGACGGCTGGGAAGCTTATAAACGCGGGGATTACGGCCTTGCCCTTGCGGCTTGGCGTCCCTTGTCTGAACAGGGCCATGCTATGGCACAAAACAATCTCGGGTCGATGTACCAAAACGGCCGTGGCGTCGCTCAAGACGACGCCCAAGCCGTGCACTGGTACCGCAAGTCAGCCGACCAAGGCGAAGCCTATGGGCAAGCCAATCTCGGGTGGATGTACCAAAACGGCCGTGGTGTCGCCCAAGACTGCGCCCAAGCCGTGCACTGGTACCGCACGGCCGCCGACCGAAACTATGCTCTGGCGCAACATAATCTCGGTTGTATGTACCAAGACGGTCGCGGTGTCGCTCAAGACTATGTCCAAGCCATGCATTGGTATCGCAAGGCCGCCGAGCAAGGCTATGCACTGGCTCAAAATCATCTCGGTGTGCTTAACCGAAACGGCCTTGGTATCGCTCAGGACGACTGCCAAGCCGTGGATTGGTTCCGCAAGTCTGCTAACCAAGGCGACGCCGGTGGGCAAACTAATCTCGGTTACATGTACGACAGCGGCCGGGGTGTCGCCCAAGACTGCGCCCAAGCCGTGCACTGGTACCGCACGGCCGCCGACCACAGCTATGCACTGGCTCAAAATAATCTCGGTGTGATGTACGAAAACGGCCGTGGTGTCGCGCAAGACTACGCCCAAGCTGTGCACTGGTATGGCAAGTCCGCCGAGCAAGGCAATTCCTATGCGCAGAAAAATCTCGGTCGGATGTACGAAAACGGGCGCGGCGTTGCTCAGGACGACATCCAAGCCATGCTCTGGTATCGCAAAGCCGCCGCGCAAGGAAATACCGCCGCGCAAGACAGTCTCGCGCGGATGTCCAACAGTGGTCGCGGCATCGCTCTGGAGAAACCCAAGTCTTCGACGGCTTTTGCCCCCTCAGGTCAACCCAACTCATCGGCTTCGCCAGGACTGAAGATGGCCTACAAACCAGACTACGGCCTACGCCTGACGCAAGACGGGATATCCCGCGACGTCGACCACAACTTCTACGACTTCCGCCTGTACAGCCTCACGGTGCTTGGTCCAGGCCAATACTCGACCATGGTTGAACTGCCATTTGCCGGCGAACTGCACGCCTTGTCGCTCGATTTCAATCAGCGACAGTTGGATCAAATCCTGTCGCAGGCGCCTCACCAGATCGCATCGTTCATCCGCGAGGAACTGGCGGGTGACCCATCGACACCGCGGACGATCGACTTCGCGGGTGAAGTGGTTTTCGGAGTCCGGGCAAGACTCGGAGAGATTCAGCGGGTCGCGCACGAGCGCTTCGTGCCGTTCGTGGCTCAAGAGATCATGTAACGAAGCAGTAGGATCGGGATCAAGCCGAGCATTGACCCCACGCCGGGCGTCTTCTCCGGAGTCCCGGGGGCTATGTCGAGACGCGCCAGTGTGAAACTGTCCGCGTGCCCTGGGCCTGGGAGGCTCATCGGGCGGTCGATCCGCTCGGGCTGGACTCGGGCACTGTTTCGGCCGGAGCCCCTCGTCCTGGGTGCACTGCCGGCGGCACGATCGCCAGGCCCTTGCGCCCGGTTGCCCTGGTGCAGCGCACCGCGTGCCAGCGGCCCATCGCCAGGGCCTTCAGCCGCTCGATCCTGGGAGGTTGCCGCCGGTTTGAAGACCAGGACCCGGGCCTTGAGGCTGGTCCTCCTGGGTGCCGATCCCTCCCGCCAGGTCGCGCCGTGCGCGGCCGTGGTCCTCAATGCCGCCGGCTTCGTGGATCTTCACCCGCGGTGCCGAATGCCAGGGCCGGGGGGAGACAGGCACGGCTCAAGCCCGAACCCGCCGCGGCGCAGTGACCAGGTGGAGCGGGCGCCCATCGCCAGGGCCTGGAGGCTGGTCCTCCTGGGTGCCGATCCCGCTCGCCAGGGCCGACCGGCGCTCGATCCAGGAGGTTGCCGCCCGCCTTGAGCCCATCGCCAGGGGAGACAGGCACGGGTCAAGCCCGAACCCGCCGCGGCGCAACCGATCCGCCAGCGGGACCGCACGCCAGCCGGACAATTCAGGACACGTTTTCGCTGCAACAAGGCGCAGTTGAACCCGTTACTTTTCGCCACCCGCTTTATCGTCAATAACGATGGAGAAAATCTAAGCGATCGTTTTCGCCTATTGTGGATTCTGGTTGGTGCGTATCCGGCCCCCGCTCAAACGCCCTCGATTTCTCTCGCTGTTTTCGTCCGCCGGTCCCCTGTGCGTCGCTGAGCGTTTTTCGCAAGACCTAGGAGCAAGGGCTAATACCCATCAACTCCAAGCGCCGTTTGATCGGTCGCGTCGATGGTGGACTTTAGTTGACTCGTTTTCGCCGATAGCTAAACCGTTGCGACCAGCTTCCCCCCTCAAACACCCGAACCGTTGCGACAGTTGCGACACTTCCATGACAGGTTGCGACACTTGGCGCGGTAGGCCCTCAGAACGGCAAGTCATCATCGAACGGCGGCGGGTCGCGGTCGGTATATCCGCTGTCCTTTCCGCTCGGCTGGGGTCCGTTATCTCTGCCAGGAACCGGCCCGCGGGCGGATGCAGGACCAGGCGCCGCCCGCCGTCCCCCGGTCGGCTTGGCGAACTTGACGGTCACTACCGAGTCGGCCATCAGCGACCACTGTTCGCGGACCTCCCCGGCCTTGGTGGTGTACTCGCCCCGGGTCAGCTTCCCGAGTGCTGCAATCATCTGGCCTTTCTGCGCTCTCAGCAGTTCATCGGCCGCGGCACCGAACGCCAGGAGGTTGAACCACTGCGATGCAGGTTCTTCCGAATTGCGCGCAGTCACATCAACGACAACTGAGGCTGTCGCCATGGCGCCCCCGGCTTTGGTCTGGCGCGCTACCGGGTCTTGCCCAAGTCGCCCGTAGAGGTTAGCAATCAGCACGGTTCATTCTCCTGTGAAAGTCGGTATTCGAGCGCGGCAACGATGGCGGTCATTGCCTGCAAGGCGGTATCGAGCAACACCGGGGCGAGCTTGCGCCAGTTCCCCGGATAGCCCACATGCCGCTCCACCATGGCCGCCAGTTCGGCGGGTGTCGGGGCCGTGCTGCGCTGCATCTTGCTCACGCTGCGCCCCCTGCCTGGTCAGGCGCGAAAGCCGGGCAGGTGCGCCGGGCGTAGGGCCAGCGGATTCGCCGTGCGCCGGCCGGGCATTCGCCCGCGTCGCTGACTTCCGCGAACAGCCTGCACTCAGCGCACCGGACCAGCTTCGCCGTTCCCCATCGGCCGGCATGTGGCGAACTCGCGCCCTTGGTGCGCCAGTCGCCCGGCCGTGCGCCGGGGGCCGGTGCCTGAGCGGGGGCCGGTGCGCTGCCATCGACGCGGCGCAGCAGGGACAGGGCGCGCGTGAGAAGCGCTTCCACCTCGGCCAGCGACGACACGGTGGGCAGGGCCGGGCGGGGGCCGGGCGGGTGCGTGCTCGCGGGCGCCCTGGCGGGGGCCTCGGTGCCGGGCAGGCTCCGATACCAGACGTTGCCGCGCTTCGTGACCTCTACCCCAAGACCTTGGGCCGCGCGCTCGACAGTGCGCCACGCAAGGCCGGCTACAAGGGCCTCGGCCCGTACCTGGGAGGATCGCACCGGGCCATGAGTCAGCAGGTCCAGCAGGAAGGTTTGCGCAGTCTCGATGTTGGTCATGTCGTCACCTCTGGGGTGTTGGTCCGGATTGGCGAAGTTGGGCGCGTGTCGTGGGTCAGGTGGGCGAAGCGCAGCGGCGCCCACCCCGTCTCTTGAAGCTCTCCTTGAAGACTCTTGAATACTCATAGGACGCTGCGTCCCCACGATACGGACGCAACGTCCCCACCATGTGCCACAACGTCCCCACCTTCGTTGCGTGTGCGGTTTCTTGGGTCGGGGTTGGCGGAGTTGGCGGAGTTGGCGAAGTCGGGCGCTCGTTGGGACGTAGCGTCCCCACCTTTCCGGGCGCTCACTGCCAACCCTCTTCGACGCGGTACGCTTCCCGCGCTGCGTCGCGTTTCTCGCGAGTTTCCTTTAGCCAGGGGTCGGCTTTCGGATCGAATCCGCGCTGCCAGCAAAAGGTGTAGGCGTGCCGACGCCAGCCTTTACCGTCTTCTCGACGGGTGCGCTCCTCGACCCTGAGCCACCCGCCGGCAACCAAGGCGTCGATGTTGTCCTTCACCCGCCGTTGGGAGATTCCAACCCTTTCCGCGATGGTTTTCTGACTCGGGAACACCGAGCGCTCGGGCGAGCTCACGTAGAAGTCGAACAGCACGACGAGAATAAGCCGCTGCACGGGTGACGACGGGCCGTCTTTCGACGTTACGCGCCAACGCCAGCGGCGATGCTCGACTGAGATTTCGTTCTGCGTGCGCCCGTCATCCATGGCGCCACTCCGATTCCGGTGCCGCGGTATAATGGCCCTGTCGGTCGGCATCGCTCCCGGTCGGCGCCCTGCTCTGATCCTGTGCCGCCGGCTCGCCCCCGGCGGCATTCTCGTTTCTGGGGGGCGGATTCCGGGCAGGCTCGCCCGTCCGGCCGCCGGCCGGTGCGTAGGCGGTTTCCATGGGTCAGCATCCACGCACGCGACTTGCCGGGGCAGGCCCGGCCGACGGGCCGGGGCTGGTTGGTTGCGGTGCGCCCTGACTGCTAAGCGTGTCGATCAGTGCATAAATATCGTCCGCACGCCATGCCGTGGCGCGTTTCCCGATCTTAACCGGCGCGGGGTAGCGGCCAGACTTGACGCCAGCCCACCAACTAGACTTACAGACAGGTACAAGCGCCAATACCTGCGGCAACCGCAGGAACCCCAATGGGCTAGCTTGTGAGTTACGATGGACAGAAACGGACATGGGCGGATTTCCTCGCTACGGATTAAACGTAACGGAAAGATCGTCCAGCGGGAGTCAAGGCGGGGCTTAGGGCGCGTTAAGTCCCCTTAAGTCCCCTTACGGCTACTAGGAGGTTGTCGGCGCCTCGAAGACCGGGACCCGGGCCGGTGCCGGTCGCCCTGGGTCGCGCCGTGAGCGTGTCGGCGCCGCTCGACCAGGGCCTTGCCGCTCGCCTTGAGCCCGTTGCCGCCTGGCGGGCGCCCATCGCCAGGTCCTACCGGCGCTCGACCAGGAGGTTGAAGCCGACCTTGAGCCCATCGCCCGGACCCGGCCGGAGCGCGGGCGCAGTGACCAGGTGGAGCCGCCGTCCATCGCCAGGTCCTACCGGCGCTCGACCAGGAGGTTGAAGCCGACCTTGAGCCCATCGCCAGGGCCTACCGCCGCTCGATCCTGCGAGGTTGAAGCCGACCTTGAGCCCATCGCCCGGACCCGGCCGGGCCTTGAGGCTGGCACTCCTGGGTGCCGATCCCGCTCGCCAGGGCCTACCCGCGCTCGACCAGGAGGTTGTCGGCGCCTCGAAGACCATACGCGGAAATCTAGGCAGGGGTCTCAGAGCGGCTTAGAATCGAGGTAAAGATTTCTGAAGCGCCCGCTAAAACTCTTCCAGGAAAGTGACGAAGCGTCCGGCATCGTTAGCGACTTTGCCCGCTCGTTCCACTCTACGTGATAGCCGGCGGGCGGTGAAGCCGCTAACGCGGCCCACAACTGAGTTTCGTTCGCGGTGGCTCCGTTAACCCTCTCAAATTCCTTGATAGCATCAATTATTACGTCCGCCCAACCGTCGCGGCGCCGTTTGGGCTCTCTGAATGGGATGATACGGTTCTCGGGCTTCACGGGGCCGGCATTCGCGGACTTGGCCTTCTCCCGCCAGGGGGCTATGTCTTCATCGTCCTTTTCTGCAAGGCTTTCCTCCTGCGGCAGGTCCGCGGGCGGGGCCAGAGCGGCGAACCGCTCAAAGCCTTCCATGATGACACTGCGCAGTTCGGGGGAGATCAGCGGATCGCGGACCAGTTTTCCGTCTTTTTGTTGCTGTTCTGGCCAACGCCTTAAGCGTTCGAGGTAAGCCCGCTCGAACTCATCCCACCAGACGAACACCCCCTTCGGCAGCCGGCCCAATACTGCATCATCGTAAGCACGATCCCGCCGCGGATCGGGAATAGGCCATCCCATTTCATCAAAGCGGCGTGGGGGCAGGTGGTCGTCCAACTCCTGCGAAAGCGCCAGTACATCCGTAAGTATCGCGAGCCATTCAACCGGCAAGACCTCGGTGATATTGCCATCTTCGGTCAGCTTATAGGACTGCACATAGCGCAATATCTCGCTTCCGCCGGGTCTATCAAGCTGTGTCAGTTCGCTGGCGATCCGCTCAGCGTTAAGTCGGTCGGGTGCTACCCTGGGCAGGGCTCGCACCGGGACTGCCTCCCGCATCCGCCCGTGGTTCGGGAGAAGGACAAGGACACTCATGACGCACCTTCACGCGCAAGCCTTCAAGAAGGGGCCGGGGCAGGGCGGTGAAGGGGCCGCCCGTTCGGGAGCTACCCTAGCCCCGGCCGAACTCGTTGGGGGTCAAGCGGTGCGCGCACGGGTCCTGGGGATCTCTGCGACGGGCGCGACCGGCCGGGTACACCACTCTGCCCAAGCGTCCATCATCGCGGCGCGCTTGGTGAACAGGTCCCCGCGGCGGTAGGCGGCTTCAACCTTGTCCGCGATGACATGGGCTAGGGCCATCTCGCAGACATCGCGCGGGAAGCTCGACACTTCGCCGGACCAGTCCCTGAACGCTGAGCGGAACCCATGGGGCACAGCGGCCCCGCGATCCCCGCCGACTCCGTAGCCCATGCCCCGCATCTGCTGCAGCATGGCCATGGTGGAGACAGGCCGACCGTGGCGCGCACCGGGGAAGACGTAGGGATTTCCAGCGATCCGCGGCAGGCTCCACAGGATCGTCAGGGCGGCCTCGCTGAGCGGAACCCGATGCTCGCGCTTGGCCTTCATCCGCTCGGCCGGGATGGTCCAAACAGCCGCCTTCAGGTCAATCTCGCTCCACTCTGCGCCGACGACTTCACCCGTCCGGCAGGCCGTCAGGATCAGGAACCGCAGGGCCAGGGCTGACACGCCTTCCTTGCTCGCCAGTTCCACCATGAACCCGGGCACGTCCTGGTAATCCATCGCCGGATGATGTGCGACGGTCGCCACGCGCGACGGGCGGGGCAACAGCTTGTCCAGGTGTCCCCGCCAGCGGGCCGGATTGCTCTGATCGCGCCACTTGTGGGCGGCGGCGAAGTCCAGGACGTTTTCAAGGCGACCCTGCACCCGCTTTGCCGTCTCGGTCTTGGTGGACCAGAGGGGTTGCAGGACTTTCAGCACGTCCTCGGTCGTGATTTGGTCAACCGGCTTGGTGCCGATGCTCGGCCGGGCGTAGGTCTTGAGGGTGGCGCACCACTGGCGCGCGTGTTTGGCGTTGCTCCACCCGCTGCGGTGCGCGAGGATGTACCGGGCGGCAACGCTCGTGAAGGTCGGGACCCCGGCGGCCTTGATGGCTTCGGCCTTGGCTTGAGCGTCCCGGTAGTCGATGGGGTCAACGCCGGATTTGAGGACATCCCGATACCCGGCGGCAGCCTTGCGGGCGCTCACCAGGGAGACAGCCGGATAGGCCCCTAGGCCCATTTCTCGGGCGCGGCCTTGGAGTGTGTAGCGTAGAATCCAGTTCAGGGCCTTGCCTTGTGGGTAGACCCAGAGGTTGCCGCCGTCGCTGAGCGGCTTGGTCGCGTTCTTGATCTGGCGATCCGTCAGCCGGTGAATGTTCGTTGCCATGTCCGCCCCCGTTCAGGTCTACCCACGAAACTACCCACAACCCACGCTTAGATTGTAGTGGACGCTAACGGACTGCGCTAGACACAAGTGCTTGACCAGATTGAAACATGCAGACGGTAACAGACGGTAATGAACCATGTTCCAGCGGACTCTCTCTCCGCCAATATCCGCTGTAAATTATCTTCTCGCTCAATCTGCCCCCTGTCGCAAAGGCGTGCCTTTTGCCCCTGACACCCGGTGCCTCTGAACCCACGCACCCATGGGCCTTGACCCGCACCACCTGAACTATACTTAGCTACTAGGAGCGAGGTGACCCGGGCCTGTCGGCCGCAGATCGCCCCGCACCGCTCGGCGCCCCGCCGGGCTAAGCCCCCAGGGACTCTCCCGGGCCGGAAGGACCTGCGGTCCGGTCACCGGTCATTTCGGCGGTCCGCCTATCCGTGTTTCGCCGGGGTTTGTCCGGGCTTTCGCCCGGAACCGCGCAGATTGCGCTACAGTATGGCATGGGACAGGTTTGTTTTCGCAGCAGCAGCATGTGCGGACATTCGTCATGGCGGTTTCCGCTTCACCCTTGGGCTACGGTCATGCGCAGGCAGTGACCGTGAACCAGTACTCAATTGCGCAATCGGGACGATGCGCGGGAATCACTCGGCCGGGAGAACTCGGGTTTGGCCGCCAACCCCGCACCCAAGGCTTTTCACTTGTCGAAGTGCTCGTCGCGGTGCTCGTGCTGACCGTAGGACTCTTGGGCCTCGCGGCCCTTCAGGCGACCGGGCTCAAGGCCACCGGGAGTGCGCAACAGACCACCTTGGCCTCACTCGCCGCCTACGACGCCGCCGAGCGACTCCGGGCGGACCCCCTGTCGGTGCCTAAGACCGCGGCCGAGATTAAGGTGCTCGCTAACCAATGCCGTGCGCCAGTCGCGGCCAATGCGGCGATTAAGCTCTGGTATCAGGGTCTTTGCGCCTATGGACTGACCCAGTCTGCCACTCAGCCGAACGCCATGACCATCAACTGCGGCAACGCCCAGTGCGGGATCGGCAATTGTGAGGTCAAGGTCTTCTGGGACGATTCGCGGGGCGGCGCCGGTGACCGATCCTTATCGGTCTGTACCCGGCTCCCGGTCCCCTGACCCTGGCGCAGACGGCGCCGGCCCAATCGGCCCTGAGCACCCGCGGACCCGCCAGAAGTCGCCTGAGTACCACGATGACAAGACATCACACCCCTCGAGACCCAGCCGCCGGACGCCCGGTTCCTCGCAGCATGGCCGGGCTTTCGCTGATCGAACTCATGGTGGCCTTGGCGCTCGCCGCCCTGATCCTGCTCGCGATTGTTCAGATATTCACCGGCAGTCACGCTGCCTACCGCGTAAACGTCGCCCAAGCCAGTGTCCAGGAAGCGGGCCGTTACGCGAGTCAAATACTGTCCAGAGAAATGCGCATGGCGCGCAGCACTGGCTGCGGCAGCCTCGCGCTGGACGAACGTCGGCGTTTCAATGTCATTGCCCGTTCGTTGCTCGATGCCGCTGGTAAACCCGTCATCAGTACCGCGCGGGCATTCGGCTATACCGCCGCGCAGGCGGGCACCGCGGCCGGGCTGGCGGACTTGCCCGCGGCGGCGCAAACGGCGGTCATCGACGGCAGGGTCAGGGGCGATGTCCTGGTTTCCTGGGGGGTCGTCGGCGAGGGTACCTATGCAAAGACCACCGCGAGCAGTTCGCTGTCGGACCCGATCAGCATCGTGGCCGCGAATGCCGAACTGGTGGCGGGGCGCCTTGCCCTGATTACTGACTGCACGGGCAGCGACGTGTTTGCAATCACCGGCATCACCAATGACGGCGCTGGACGGAAATTGGCCTTCGATGATACTTCCGCGAACCGTGTTGATGCGCCGGAACGCCCCCCCGCCTTGAAATATGCCTACAACTGGACGGGGCAAAGTTGGAATGCGGCGCCCTTGGTGCGTGCGCGGGTTTATCCGTTTGACTTTAAGGTCTTCTTCATCGGCTGTGTCGATCAGGAAACGGGGAGCGCCCTGCCGACAAAGGACTACGACATCGACAAATGCACCTCGGGCACCTCGACGCGGTTCCGCCCAGCACTCGGCTACTGGTCCGCGTCCACGGACAAAACTGCGATCTTATTGATGGACATCGCCGACATGCGCGTCACCTACGACGGCTCCATCGATCTCGGTCTTACCGCGTCGCAGCGAACCAGACAGCGGCTCAGCGACAAGGCCGGCAGCAGTGTGGTCGATGCCGCCTGGGTTGCCACAAATCGCGCCTGGGATCAGGTCGACAGCATCCGTATCGAATTGCTCGCCGCCAGTACGGATGAGGTTTCCAGCAATAACCGAAAATACACTGACAACTATACGATTTCAACCGGCATCGGTGCGGCTCTGACCGAGGACCGCCGGGTCTATCAGGCCATTCGGGTCACGGTCGCTACCCGGGCCACGTCCGATTGGTATGTCAAATATAATGGAGAATATCATGCCGAAAAGTGACGCACCCATGGTCGCTGCGCCCGCCCCCCAAACGCGGGCCCTGAACCGGCGGCAGCCCCCGGCGGGACAGGCGCGGGGGGCGGTGCTGTTCGTCGGCTTGATCATCCTTGTCATCATGACGATTGTGGGTATCAGCGCGATGCGCGGGGCGGCGTTGGAGGAGCGCATGGCCGGCAACCTCAAGGACAAGACCGACTCCCTCCATGCCGCTGAGGCCGCCGTGCAAGCCGCCCTCACGGCCATTGAAGATAACCCGCAACCACTGCGTGCGGCCCCCTACGGCAATAGAACCCGCATCCGTGATGGGTGCCGCGTCATTGACAGCAACGCCGCGGCCGCGTGCAGCACGCCAGGGGATATCCCAGACGACTGGCTGAGCGCCGTCGGCACCCTGGTGTCGGGGGCACTGTTCAAGGAGTACGCCAGGAACAGCCGCTTCGGCCCGGCCGGTGCGAAGGTAAAGGATCCCGCCACGGGTGCCGAGACGGACACCGACGCCTGGTCCCAGCCGCGGGTCCAGGTCCAGTCCCGTCATACCCCCACGGACCTGAGTTTCGACGCCGTCGGCGAGCAACGCGGCATCATCTTTTTCACCGTCGGCGCGGTCGCGTCGGGGCCGAGCGGCCAATCGCGCACCGTCCTGCAGACGACCATCCCGAAAGTGTACGCCTGGTAACCCCCCAAAGCGGTGGAGACTGAATTATGAAACAGCCAGCCTTTGTGTATCATCGCGGTGACACGGACCACGCGCCGGGCCGCTGTCCGGGTCGCCACGGGGATGGGTTGATTCTGCGGCTGTTCATCACCTTCGCCTGGCTTGCCGTGCTGCTGCCCGGTCAAGGGAATGCCCTCGGCACCTGTGCGCAGCATTCGTGCAGCAGCCCATGTTCGTGCACCCCGGCCATCGCGGTCGATGGTGTACCGCTCTATCTCCTGAAGGGGGCCGCCCCGAATTTGTTGATGACGCTCGACACGTCAAAGACCATGTTGTGGGGGGGCACACACCTCGACTCGGACGCGGACGCCCGCGAGGTCAGCAGTGCCACCAACCCGGTCTACTACGACCCCGAGATCACCTACCTGCCGCCGAAACGCCCGGACGGCAGCAGCTATGACCCCGTTCGTTTTGACCACGCCCCGGCCGACTTTTTTCGGGATCAGTTCTGCACCTTTTGCGAGGATGACCGGTTGGAGATGGGCGCCCTTTCCAAGCTGGGGAACTGTCGTTCACTGTGTCCGGCACCCACCGGCTGCCATCGTAAACTCTCCGAGGAATATGCCGCGGTCAATGAGGATACCAACCCCTGCGCTCCGGTGTCGGTGTCCGGACGCGGAATCGGTGCCATCGCAACATTGCCGGGAGCCTATGTCCGCGACCCCGATTATTCCAAAATGATCGGTACGATCTCGCCGGCACCGGCTACTGGAACCCAATGGGCGATGATGTGCATGTACCAAACGCTGAGCAACGGCACCAAACTGACCAATCATTCTGCTGTGGCCTGTCCCGCCTATTACTACCGGGTCCTCACGAATGAATATACCTATTCGTTTACCCCCGAGAACGGCATCACCCAGCAAAAGACGCAACCCTGTACGACCGAAATGCCCGCCTGGCGGGGGCAGGAGGCGGAGGATAGCCCGGGGAACACCCAGGTCCAATCCTTTATAACGAACTGTTTGCAGCGGGTCATCGTCGGGACGCGCGAGGATAGCAGGACGCCCGGCGGCGATACCGTCGGCGGCGATATCGCGAATACCAGCGACGCCGCACTGGCGGACCGTGCGGCACGCTTGGTCGATTGCCCCCCAACCGGAGACGCCGACGCCGACGCCGACATACGCCTCGCCAAGTGCAATTTCGCCAACTGGTACGCATTCTATCGCACCCGCTGGCGCACCCTGCAGTCCGTGGTCACCCGGGCACTTGCCGACCTGAATCCGTCCGCCCGGGTCGGCTACCAAGGGTTGCTGGAGACACAATACGCCGCCGGCGACGACTACTACAAGGATCAGCTCTTGAAGCCCTTTGGCGCCTTTTCAACAGACCGGCGCGAATGGTTTCAGGACTGGCTCTTTGCGACCCAGCCAACCTACGTCTACACGCCCTTGATCGAATCGGCATTGCGCGTGCTGAATTTCTGTAAGTCGGATCAAGCCTATGTGGAACCTACCAACAATGCGTTAAGCGCCTGCCGGAACAATTTCCATCTGCTGTTCACCGATGGGGCCTGGGACGCCCCAACCGGGGTGAATCTCGACTGGCTCGGCAATTACGACGGCCGGACCCAGACGCTGCCGACGAGTGCGGCAACTGGGACGAGCAACCCGGATGCCCTGGCGACCAAGATCGAAATCACCGAGTATACGCTCAACACCCAGACCAAGATCTACGCGGATGGGAATAGCAACGCGCTGGCGGACATCGTATTCTACTCCTGGATCACGGACCTGCGCCCGGAGACCGATCTCGTCAGGACACGGTTACCGACCGCTTTCAGTTTAGCCGACACCGCGCCAGAGCAACAGCAGGCGATTTACTGGGACCCCGATTGGGACCCGGCGGATTGGCAGCACATCACCACCTACACCGTAGGCTTTGGCCTGCAGGGAAAGGTGACGCCGGTGCTGATACCGCCGACGCCGCCCGTCCTCCTCGATAAGACAAAAAGGGGGGTCTACCCATTGAATAGCGACGCGCAGAAGAACCTCGTCGCCGACGGCTTTCCGCCTTGGGGCTTTCCGGATGCGGAAGAGATCGCGGCCAAGGTCCCCGACGATCAGGATAAGGTCGACGACCTGTGGCACGCGGCGATCGACGGACGCGGGGACTATTGGTCGGCAAACAACCCGGAGGCGCTCATTATCGGTTTCCAGGGCGTCGTGGACGCGGTCAATGAAATGACCGATCAAAGGATCGCCGCCGCCACCGCGCCCGCGATCAACACCGGCGGCGCCGCGGCGCCGCGGATCGTCTTCCAGGCGGTCCTCGACATCGGCACCTGGACGGGTGACCTGCGCGCCTTCCGCATCTCGAGCGGTCCGGGTCTCCCCCCCTGCGCCGACAAGAATCGCGCCAAAGGCGATTTCTGCGAAGATCCGACCCCCGCCCCCACGGTCGCGGACCCCTGGAAGACCAAGGAGCCCCCCTATTGGTCCGCGGCCGACCACCTGGCACGCCCCCCCGCACCCGCCGGGATCATACCCAAGGTGTGGCCCAATCGCACCATCGTGACCGGCACCCGGATGGCAGCCGGCCCCACGGGGGTCGCTTTCGCATTCAGTAATCTGGCCCCGGCCGATCAAGCCGAATTGCTCAAGGACATGGACGTCGCCGGTCTGAGCGACACGAAGAAAGCAAGTGCGGCAACCGCGGTCATGAATTTCATCGCCGGCGACGCCACCAACGAAGACCTTCATGTAGACAATCTTTGGACGTTCAGAAAGCGCAGCAGCGTATTGGGAGACATCATCAACAGCACCCCCGTGGTCGTCAGTGCCCCCCATCGCAATTATGAGGCGACCGCGGGTGAGGGCGATTACCCCGCGTGGGCCGCGGCGAACCAGGACCGCAAGGACGTCGTCTATGTCGGGGCCAATGACGGGCTGCTCCATGCCTTTGCTACCGGGACGGGGGAATCGGATGACACCGGTGGCGGCACCGAATTGTTCGCCTATGTCCCGCGCCCGCTCTTCTCCAAGCTGTATCGGCTCACGAAGGAGGACTACGGCGCGACAACCGCACATACCAGCTTCGTCGATGGACCCATCGCCGAGGGCGATGTGTATACCAACGGGTCCTGGAAGTCGGTATTGGTCGGGGCCCTGGGGCGCGGGACCGGGACCAGGACCGGGACCCAAGGGGTCTACGCCATTCGCTCCCCCGACAATCCCGACGCCACCAATGAGATTGCCCAGGTCCACCTATGGGACTTCACGGATCACGATCACGACGAGTCGGACCCGGGCAACGTAGACCAGAACAACGTGGACAAATTCGACATGGGCTACGTGCTGGGCAAACCGACCATCGCGCGGGTCCTCAACAGCGATGGCACAAGTACCCGGTGGGTCGCGATCTTCGGTAACGGAGTGAACAGTTCCGAAGACGACGGGTACCGTGCGGCGGGTTGTACCGATGCCGCGGCAGACCAGGTCGCAACCACCACCTGCGGTCAGGCGGTACTCTATGTCGTCGATATGGAAAATTCGGGAACCGTATTGAACTTCGCGAAGTTCACCACCGGGATGGGAATCAAGGACGATCCCCGCCACGACGGGTCGACGGACGACCCGCGGGAACCAAACGGACTCGCCCAGCCCACGGTGCTGGCGCGCGTCCTGGTGGACGCGGACGGCAACCCGATCGCCGGGGGTAGACTCATCGCCACCGCGGCCTACGCGGGCGACCTGTTCGGCAACCTCTGGCGATTCGATCTCATGAAACTGGACTTCAATCAGCGGACCCGCACGGGGACGCGCATCTTCACGGCCACGGACCAGGATATCCCGGCCAATCCGCAACCGATCACGGCCCCGGTGGTGCTCGCGCCCCATCCGACCGGCGTGGGTACCATCGTGCTCTTCGGCACCGGGCGTTATCTCGTCAGCGGCAAAGATCCGGCCGACACGTCGGTACAAACTTTTTACGGGATCTGGGATCGGGTCGCCGAACCGACTGACACCACGGGCGCCCGCACGGCCGCGATCACGGCGAGCGAACTCCAGAGCCAATACTTCAAGAAGGAATACGCGGTTTCATCCGCCGACGGCACAACCGTCAGCCATGGCCGCACCAGCACCCGGGTCAACTTCGCCTGGGCCGCCGATCCCACGGACGTCAAGAGTGGCGAGCGCATGGGCTGGCGTATTGATCTGGGGGCGAGCAACCTGACGCCGGCCGCAGTGGACGCTGCGGCCGTGGCCAACGCGCCACTCGCGATCGTCGAGACCGGCGAACGGGTGGTGGTCATCCCACAGATGCGGGGGGAGCGGGTGGTGTTCGTCAGTCTGGTGCCGGAAACCAATGTGTGCAAGGGCGGCGGTTACGGCTGGATCAACACCCTTGCCTACGCAACCGGGTCCGCTCTGGACTACAGCCCCTACGACTATAATCAGGATGGCATCTTCGACAGCAAAGACCTGCTCAAGACCGGCACCGATACCAGCGAGGCTGGAGCCAGTATTCGGCTGGAAGGCGGCGGGGTCTATTCTGCCACCGCCGCGCTGCCCATCGGCGCGGCGGGGAGCAAGGTCCTAGTCTCCGACTCCAAGGGCAAACTGGTCGAACTTCTGGAGTCTTCGGCGATGCAGTGGCGGGTATGGCGGCAGGTGCGCTAGTAGACACCGGCCCACCCAGCCGGTCCGGACAGTGAATTGGCGATAGCCGCAATCCACCCGGCGCCCAGGGACAGGGCGCCGGCGCGATCCGCTAGCGGCGTCTGCGCCGCATCCCCAAGGCCGCCAACCCAAGACCGACCAAGGCGGGCGTCCCGGGGAGCGGCGCGGCGGTATTATTGGCATAGAGATCGAACTTGAATATCGTGCTCTGCTCCGCGAGCGTGGTGACACCCAGGGCGCGCTGCACGTCCGTGGTCAGCAACAGGCCGCCGCAGTAATCGGCTTTAGCGGCGACCAGGTTACAGGGTCCAGCCTGTGACGGGTCCAGATAAACGCGGAATTCCCTGGGGGCGCCGCTCACGCTGATGCGTGCGATGGCATCAGGGTCGTTGATCGGCTGCTCGTTGCCGCCGACGATTTCAAACAGCGTCACGCCCGCACCCATGTAGTTCAAACCGAGCGTCAAATCGGTCAGGCTCCCCGCGTCCGTGCCAAAAATGTTATCGAAAACCAGGTTTCGGTAGAACTGCCCACCGCTCTTGCCCGTGAGCTCGGTATCCAGGCCGTCGATCACTGGCGGGAGGCCCCCGAGATAGATTTGGCCTTCACCACCCGCCGCAAAGCCGCTCACCTGTGCCCTAGGCCCGACGCCGGTCGCCTTCAGCGTCACGGCCAAGGTCGAGTCGGTGGGTGCGTCACCCCGATTCACGGCGACGTCCGCCGTATACTCAGTGCCATAGGCGGCGAACGCGGGTATCGCTAAGAGATAATCCGTTGTCAGAGACCCGTTGGGTAATAATACCGGGGGGTTGGGAGGAACCGGGTCTTTGCGTTGGAAGACCCCGGCGGTATCGTTCGTCGCGGCTGGCGCATAAACCCCGGTCGCACGGAACCCCAGATTTGAGTTCGGATTGGCGGGATCTATGATCGGATTATTGGTTACCACGGCCGTCGCCTTACCGCTGGCCGTCGTACCACCGCCGCCGACCCGGCCCACGACGGAGTCACTGCTCGCCTTCAGATTCGCCGTTTGGATATTGAGCTGGAGACTCAGATCGCCCAATACCGCACTCGGGCTCTCCGTAGAGCCGCCCTGTTGAAAAAACTGGATACGGACAGTGCCGTCCACATTGTTGATTGCGCGGCTATCGGGGGTGAGCGTGGAGACGAAGGTCTTGTCGATGGGAGTCTGGACCGGGGTTTGTGCAGTCAGGCCCGTCACCCAGGGTCCGGTCTTGCCGTCCACGAGTTGGTTGTCCGCCAACCCCCAGGACGCCAACGTCGCCTTATCCGATGCGACCCCGGATTTGATCTCGACCCGGGCATTCTGGATCTGCGCGATTCCAGCGCCGATGTTACTGAATTCCCAGGCGCCGCTGATGCCCTGTCCGGCCGCGATCCCGACTTGGTTCGTGGTCGGAGACGAGGTCCCAACGGGCCCCGTTGCCGTGATGCCGACGGAGTCGATCCTAAAGGCATAACCCGGGCCGTTGGACGGGCTGTTTACCCAATCGTAGTAACTGTTTCTGAGCGGAAAAGCTGAGTTCTCATAGGGGCCGTAGGACAGGATCGGACTGTCGGCAGGCCCGGCGGTACCGGGAGGCGGCTGGTCGTTGTACCAGTCACCTGGCAGGCTGCACGCTGGAGCACCGGGAACGCCCTGCGCGCGCCCGCAAGTACTGGCCACGTCAACATAGCCCGGTGAGTTCCAGGTCCAGTTATATTTTGTGTACTCGACGGCCAAGCCGGGGCCGACGGCCAGCAGGCCGCCGATGGCCAGGGAAAGCGCGCTCAGCCTCGCTCTTGGACGGGGGCTGAAGGGTCTGGCTGGGACTCGACGGTGGTGCATCAACCTCTCCCGGATGGTCTGGTGGTTCGTGATCGCCTTTGCGCAACCGCGACGCCCGATTTCTTGCCCAAAAAGCAAGAACTGCGCCTTTCCTCGGAAAGTCATTATATTCAATATGTTAAACGCTGGTGAGCCGACTGGCAGGGCACAACTGTAAAAATTTCTGACACTCGCCACAGCGGCCTGTACCCCATCCACCGGCCCTGGCACACTGGCGGGGTACATGGTCGCCTCGCCACGGACCGCATGATGATCGAATTCTAACACCCGACACGGGTTCCGCGCATCGATGGTGCTCGGCGGCCCCAGGTGCCCGGACACCCCCAACTGGTTATCCCATGGACAAGAACGCAACAACCAACACTGGAATTTGCGCCGGGCCGGTGCCCGGCGCGCCCGGGGGCGATCCCCGGTGGTGGGTCTTCTCGACCTATTTTGCCCAGGGATTCCCCTACATGGTGGTCCGCGCCATGTCGTCGGTGTTTTTCACCGACGTCGGCATGTCGGAGCGCTTTCTCGGCTACCTCAATTTTCTCGGCCTGCCCTGGAACCTGAAGTTCCTGTGGGCACCCCTGGTCGACATCTACTCCACCCGGCGCACCTGGATGATCCTGGTCCAGGCGCTCCTGACCCTGCTCACCGCGCTGCTGGCCGCCCTGTGTCTGGCGCGCGGTACCGGGCTCGACGTCGGGGTGCCGGACGGCCTGCTGGTGGGGGTCTTCGTCGCCCTGGCCTTCCTTGCTGCCACCAACGATATCGCCATCGACGGCTATTACATGGAGGGCATCACCGACCCCAAGGAGCAGGCCGCCTACACGGGCTTTCGCGTTATGGCCTACCGCCTGGCCATGATCCTGGCGCGCTTCGGCATTATCCTCGCGGTGGCGCAGATCGCCCGGACCGCCTTCGACGGGAACCTGTACGCCGCCTGGGGTTGCGGCTTTGCGGCCGGCGCGCTGGTGATGGCGGGGCTCACCCTGTTGCACCTGATCAGGCTGCCGCGCTTCCAGGCACCGCGCACCCGGGTCATCGGGGTCCGCGAGGCGGCGGGGGATTTTTTAGGCTCCTTCGCCGCTTACCTGGAGGTCTCGCGTCGGCGCTCACTGATCGCACTCACCAGCGCGCCCGTGCTCGGCCTGGCCTTGAGCGCTGTCCTGGCCGGCCTGGGGGTCCCCGCCGTCCAGTCGGTCACCTACGGCTTTGCCTTCATGTTGCTCGCCCTGCTCGCCCAGGCGCGCCCGGCGATTGCGTTGAGCCTCGCCTTCATCATGTTCTACAAGATCGGCGACGAGATCATTTTCTCGATGGGGACGCCCTTCCTCAAGCGCTACCTGCTGGTGGACAACACCCAACTCGCCTGGATGAGCGGCCTCCTGGGGCTGATCGGCTCCATCGCCGGGACCACCATCGGCGGGCTCTGGATCAAGCGCACCGGGTTGCGCCGTGCCATCTGGCCGCTGACGCTCCTGATGAATGTCAACATCCTCGCCTACGTCTGGCTCGCCTGGGAGCGCCCGCTGGCGACCGGGCTTGCCGGCCTGCTGACCATCTGCGGGGTCTACACCATCGAGCAGATCGCCGCCGGCCTGGGCAACGCCGTGTTGATCGTCTACATCCTGCGCACCTGCAAACCCGCCTACAAGGCCGGGCACTACGCCATCGGCTCCGCCTTCATGTCGGTCTTCTCGGCCCTCTTCGGCGGCCTGGGCGGGGTCATCGTGGAGGCGAGCGGCTATCTCGAACTCTTCACCATCGGCCTGCTCGCCTCGATCCCCGCCATGATGCTGCTGTTCTTCGTGCGCATCGACGACTGAT